>ERZ824473.1131-NODE-1131-length-40339-cov-3.451147_pt1 | contig 40339 bp, 26 predicted proteins | sample MGYA00519874_ERZ824473 | MGnify/ENA primary metagenome ERZ824473 (study PRJEB31778, sample SAMEA3449151) | human gut metagenome | biome: human gut; feature: human-associated habitat; material: faeces | place: United Kingdom | collected 2010/2012 ... | reverse complement strand
TCACAGAGATTCCCTACACCATGATCGGCGCCAACATCGGAAAATTCCTCAATGATATCGCAACTCTGGTGGAAACCAAGAAGACTACAGATATCGTGGACATTTCCAACCAGTCATCTAAGGAGGGAATCCGTATCGTTCTGGAACTGAAGCGCGACGCAGACGTGGAGAACCTTACCAACATGCTCTACAAGAAGACCAGACTGGAGGATACTTTCGGTGTCAATATGCTGGCAGTTGCAGACGGAAGACCGGAGACCCTGGGACTGAAGCAGATCATTGCCCATCATGTTGATTTTGTTTTCGAAGTAAATTCCAGAAAGTACACCACCCTTCTTGCCAAGGAACAGGAGAAGCGTGAGATCCAGGAAGGTCTGATCAAGGCTTGCGATGTTATTGATCTGATTATTGAGATCCTCCGCGGCAGCAAGAGCCGTGACCAGGTAAAGAAATGCCTGACCGATGGTATCACAGAAGGGATTAAATTCAAGACCAAGACCTCCGAAAAAGCGGCAAAAACCCTGAAATTCACAGAAAAACAGGCTGCAGCTATCCTGGACATGCGTCTTTACAAGCTGATCGGTCTGGAGATCGATGCTCTGATGAAGGAGCATGAGGAAACCATGAAGAACATTGCTGCTTATGAGGATATCCTGAATAATTATGACTCCATGGCAGCAGTGATCATGGGTGAACTGGATCAGATCAAGAAGGAATACGGCAGTAAGCGTAAGACTTCCATTGAAAACGCAGAGGAAGCTGTTTATGAGGAGAAGAAGATGGAAGAGACCGAAGTCTGCTTCCTGATGGATCGTTTCGGATATATGCGTCTCATTGACAAGAATGCCTACGAGCGTAATAAGGATGCCGCTCATGCAGAGAGCCGCTATGTCTTTACCTGCATGAATACGGACAAGATCTGTATCTTTACAGATACCGGCAAGCTCCACACCGTGAAGGCAGAGGATATCCCGCTGGTACGTTTCCGTGATAAAGGTGTTCCGGCAGATAATCTGGGTAATTATGATAGTACTTCCGAGCAGATCCTTTATGTGGCACCGCTGAGCCAGGTGGCAGCCTCCACAGTGCTCTTTGTTACAGAGAATGGCATGTGCAAGCTGGTAAAAGGAGAAGAGTTCCGTGCTTCCAAGCGTACCATTGTTTCCACCAAGCTTGCAGAGGATGACCGCCTGGTATTCGTAGGAGCAGCCGATGAGATGGATCAGGTTGTGTTCCAGTCTGAAAAGGGTTACTTTCTCCGTATCATGAAAACCGAGATCTCCGTCACTAAGAAAAACGCTATGGGTGTCCGCGGCATGAAGCTTACCGGTGAAGACCGGATCCACCATGCGTATCTTTTGGAAAGCAGGCAGGAGTATGCCATTACCTACCACGACAAACCATACGTACTCAACAAAGTCAAACTCGCCAAGCGAGACACCAAAGGTGTGAAGCCGAGAATCTGATCACCACCCCGCCGGTTAAGCGGACGTAACTCTACACCGAATAACTGTTCTGCAGTTTATCAGGAGGAGTAAGCCTGCAATATGCCTGGTGGGGATTTTTTTACCCTCTTGACAGCGCCGCACTCCATCTCCTATAATGTGAATTAGCCTGAACTAACACAGCCGCAAATACAAATAAAGTTCAGAACAGAAAAACTATGAAAAATGATAAAGATCTTACAGAAGAACTGGGCCACAGTATGCCTTCTTCCAAAAGAGAAACCGAGGAAGATATGCTGGAAGAGCTCTGTTCTCTTGCAAAAAAGGACGCCCGGATCACCATTCCGGAGATCTGCGGGCGGATGGAGATGAACCGGCGGGAAGTGCTGGCCTATCTGAAACAGCTTTCCGCAAGGGGCTATGTAAAAATAGAAGAAAAAAACTCCTACGTCTGTCTCACAGAACTGGGACGCATCCGCGGAGAAGAATGCCGCCACCGTCATGAAACCTTCACCCAGTTTCTGGAGTATGTAGGCGTAAACAGCGAAACCGCAGAAGAAGACGCCTGCCGTATGGAGCACGTGGCAAGCGAAGAAACCGTGCAGCAGATCCATAATTTCATCAACTACGGAAGCACCTTTGAGCGTGTCATGAAGAACACAGACCTACGGTATTACTACGAACCGGGAGACTACACCTTCATGATGGGCATCTACTATATGGAAAAAACCTGCCCGAGAAGACTGACCACAGAATTTAAAGACTACCGGGAACAGATCCGCCTCCACGTAAAAGAAGAGGACAGCTGCTTCGAACTCCTTTGCACAGACCAGACAAAGAACCGTCTGGACCTCTGGTACCAGGACCCGGAGACCGGTTGGATGAAAGCTGCCGAAAAAGACGGAAACCCACTGATCCCTACCAGCGTATTTCAATATTTTCTCCGGCATCACGACCCGGTCATAGAGGGAACCGCTCTTGTGGCATTTGCCAGAGAAGACGAGAAACCCATGGAATGGAACAGCCGGGAGCTGGATGTACATATCTGGTAGGAGGAAGACTATGGAAAAAGAAAACACCGAAGGACTGCTCCACCCATCCATGCTGCAGATCCGATATCTGACAGAGCTCGCAAAAATTGGAAAAAAACGAGGCACTGTGGCACTGATCGCCGATACCTGCGGAGTCAGTCACGGCCCGGTAAGCCGCTTTTTAAAAGAATGCATCGGCGCAGGATACCTGAACGAAGGCTATGAATTTACTGAAAAAGGTACTCGTGCACTGAAAACATACCAGAGGATCCTGAAAGAAGTCGGTGCCTATCTGGAACGGATCGGAATCCCGGCACCCGAGATCCCCGAAAAAACAAGACAGCTCATAGAGAACGTAGACTACAGCCTTCTCATGACCATGACCAGAAATTCCAGTCAGGTAAAGGAATCCCGAAACCAGACAAATGCAGATGAAGGAAGCCTCTATTATCTGGATCATGTGCTGGAAAAGGGCTGCTTCGAGGTAGGAATCGCTATTTATCAGATGAACACAGAAGGCACAACAAAGCTTTCCATGGCAAACAATGGGTTCGAGCATCTTGCCCGCGTCAGGAACAACACCCGGGGAAGCTGGTTGGAACTGACCACCCGTGAGATGCACGCCCATTCCCGGATCGACGGGGCAGATATGCGGGGAAGGCTCTCATCCCTGAAATACGTAGACAAAGGACAGCTCTACGAAGCCACCATCCGGGAAGGCAAAGTCCGCATTCCCCTAAGTGCCTGCCGATTCATGAAGACCCGCCTGGGAAACGTAAAAGGAATGGTCTCCATCACCGTCACCTGCAGCGTAGGCAAAGCCCACATGCCGGAAAGTACCGCACTTCTGATGTTCTGGATGTAGAAAAATCCGGAGAACCGCATATAAGGCACTGGCTTTTTCGTAAGCTGGTGCCTTTTTTATTGTTAAGCAGATGGAAATATGCTATGCTTATAAATATTGAGAGGTGATAAGCATATGAAATATGATCTTCCGGAAAGAGTGCAAAAGGATATCTGCTCATTTGCCAGAAAACATTCCGTTACAAAAGTAATCCTCTTTGGATCCCGTGCAAGAGGAGATAATACAGAAAGAAGCGATGTGGATATTGCGGTGTATGGCGGAGATTTTGATGCATTTTACTGGGATATCAGAGAAAAGGTGCATTCCCTTCTGATGTTTGATATAGTAGAAGCAGATCATCAGATATCTGAAGAGCTGGAAAATGAGATTAAAAAGGATGGGGTCGTGATTTATGAAAAAACTCGATAATTTCTCAAATTGTCTTACCGTACTGAAGAATGCTGATTTCAAGATGGCAGATAACAACGAGATATACCGGACTGGGGTGATCGGGCAGTTTAATCTTACTTTTGAGCTGGCATGGAAAGCATTGCAGGAAGTGATGAAGCAGCATGGTGTGTCAGATGCACAGACAGGTTCTCCTCGGGAAATCCTGCAGCTTGGTTACAAACTGGGATTTGTGGATGATGCGCAGGTATGGCTCCTCATGCTGAAGAAACGTAATACATCCGTACACATATATAACCAGGAAGAGATTGACGAAATGCTCCTGCTGATCCGGGACAGCTTCATTCCTGCCTTTCTGGAGCTTGAGAGAACTCTGAAGAAAAAACTTCAGGAAGCAGAAGAGGAATGGGAATAGAACTTAACCAAACGTGGGTTGCAGATATCTGCCAGACCATGACCGATTAAAAGCCGAAATGAAAAAAATTCGGCTTTTTTTTGTGCCAAAAATCCGGAAATGCTGATGTTTACAGGATTTTTGAAAAATACAAATGGTTCCCACTGGGAACGAAAAATGAAAAAATAGTTGACCAAGACTAACACTTATGCTTAAATGGCAACAGAGAGTTAGACAAGGGTAACAAAAGGGAATGTGCCCTGGCCTGCTTAAAAGAATGGTATGCGACACCTTACCACATAAGGAGGAAAGAAATGAGAAGAAAGAATTTATGGCTTCGTCTGTCATCCTGTACGATGGCAGCCCTGATCGCAACAACATCCATCGTGCCGGTATCTGCGGCAGAAGTGGAATTTCAGGATGAAGCTTCCGAAGAGGTAGCAGAAACACCGGAAACTGCAGAAGCACCTGAGGAAGATGCAGCTGCAGAGGAAGTACAGGAAGCAGCAGGCGATGAGGCAGAGGCTGAGGACGTGACACTTGCTACTGACGAGAATGCAGAACAGATTGAGACAGAAGACGCAGCAGAAGCTGAGCTTTCTATCGAAGACGGATTCTCTGACGGAGAAAACGATGCAGCACTGGTGCAGGAGAGCACGGCAGCCGAACTTACCGGTACGGTACAGACCGGATTCGGAGCTGCAAACACCAATCTGGAAAAAGGTACTTATAAAGTAACCGTATCCATGATGAAAGCCAACGATCCGACAACAGCATCCATGGCAAATTCCTGCATCGCAGGCAAAGGAACTCTGGTAGTAGCAGAGGACGGAAGTGCCAAGCTTACTGTACCGATCCAGGCTATCAGCATGATGGGACAGACCGCATATGCAACAGACTGGAAGGTATACAAGGGAGCTGTAGGAACGGAAGCGACAGCAGCAGAGTATACAACCGATAAAGACGGAAATGTAAACAGCATTACATTCGCAATCCCGGATAAAGCCCAGGACGGCGTATATGTAACCATGACTATGGCAGCAGGAAGAACACAGGACGCATTTCTGAAAGCTGATTATGCAAACGCAGAGAAGGATGCTACAGCAGTAGACACATCCGCACTGGAGGCAACTATCGCACAGGCAGATGCCCTTACTGAGACAGCTTACACCAAGGCCTCCTGGGATGGAAACAAAGATGCCATTGAGGCAGCCAAGACAGCAGCCAAAGCAGCACTGGAGAAAAAAGAATCTCAGGAGGCGGTAGATGTAGCGAATACTGCACTGGCAGATGTAGTAAGCAAACTTGAAGCAGCTGGTGACCCGGCAGAACTTCAGGCACTTCTTGACCAGGCAAAAGCAATGGTAGAAACGGATTATACTGTAGAAAGTGCACAGCAGTGGTGGAAAAATCTTCAGACTTCGATCACAAATGCGGAAACAGCAATCGATGGACGTGAGACAGAAAAGGTTCTTGCAAGCAAGAAAAGTTCTCTGAACACTCAGATAGGACGTCTGGTAAAAGCTTACGATACAACAGTATTATCACAGAAGCTTACAGAAGCAGAGGCACTGAAAGAGGAAGATTATACGGAAGACAGCTGGAAAGAGGCAGGCCTTGCAGCTGTGATTCAGAGAGCGAAAGATGTCATTGACAATCGTGGAAGTAAAGATGAGGTAAAAGGTGCTGCCAATGAACTGGAAACAGCAATGGATAAACTGATAGCAGTTTCCATGGAAGTGACAGTTGGACGTGGAGATTTCGTAAAGAAACTCACACCTGGAACCTACAGCCTTCCGATCGATCTTCTGAATGCAGGACATATTGATGCTACACAGCAGTATACAACCAAAGATTACATGAAACATACATCCATGGCATCCGGATGCTTCACAGGAGATGCAACTCTGGTAATCCATGAAGATGGAACTGCAACTCTTACAACTGGTTTAGGAGCAGTTACTTCTGATGCTTTGGGATCTGCACAGTCCGGTGGTGCAGATGACTGGTCCATTTATGAAAATACTCAGGATTTCCTCAATGGAACTGCAAATTCTGCTAAAGGTGCCCGTTATAAAGCACATGTAGATAAATTGGGTATCCTTGGAGGAAAGAGAAAACCGACCAAGATTAGCTTTACTGTGCCGGATCTGAAACAGAACGTAGTTGCAACCCGTATGCACATTGAGATCATGGGCGTTTATCAGGATGCCTGCATTGGCCTTGACTGGAATAATGTAAAGAAAGTAAGCGATGATACAAGTGCAACTTCTACCGTAGAAAAAACTTACGAGATCGCACCGGATGTACAGACACAGCTTGAGAACATGAAAGCGGGAAGTACTGTAAAACTGGATGCAGATGTGACTCTCAGTGATGACTTGATCATCCGTGGCGGTACCCTGGATCTCAATGGTCATGCACTGAACCAGGCAGACAACCTGATCCGTATCAAAGGTGATGTAACGATCATCGACAGCAGTACGGAAAAAACAGGTAAGCTCACCCGTGAGAAATATGTAAGCAATACGAATTCCAGTGCTTCCATTACTGTAGAAAAGGGATCCTTGTCTGCAGAAGGTGTTACGATTGACGGACAGATTGGAAATGCAATGTCTTATAATTCACTGAATTATCTGGCTGGACTTCCTCGTGTTGCGGTATCACTGAAAAACTGTGCACTGGTTAATACATTACAAGCTGTAGGCAATACTACAAGTAATAAAAATGTATATTTTAAAAATATGTCCAACGGAATTGATGTGACAGTAGATAATTGTACATCTGATAAGGGAATGGAAGTTTCCTACTGTGTGGGAGAAAAAGTTTCGGTTACAAATTCAACACTGTGGAGCTATAGTCAGTATAGTAATGAAGGTGGTGCTGCAACATTTACCGGTAATACAGTAAGTGGTAATGTTACTATTAAGGCAGATGAACTCACGGTCAGAGCTGATAAAATCAGCAATGGTATAACCTTTAGTGGTAATGGTGATGTTACACTGGAAAACATGGATGTTTCAACTAATGCCTCCCGTGGAGCAGCTGTTAAATCATCCGGAACAGGAACTGTAACAATCAAAAGCGGTGTTTACACTTCTGAAGATAAGAGAGGCTATGCAATCAATTCGTCTGGAGCACCGGTAGTAATCGAAGGTGGTTATTTCAAGAGTGCGAATAAGCTTGTAAATAATAATTCATACAAAACTCCTGCAAATAAAAAACTGGGAGAAGTAACAGAAGGTGATTATGCCGGATATTATACACTGGTAGATGATCCGGATGGAACTGTTGCAGATCCGGTAGCAACCATTTACAATGCAGATGGCAGTGAAGCAGAGAAACTGGGAGAGGATAAAGCAAACCTGATCGTTTCTTTTGCCGGTGAAGGACAGACAGTAAAACTGAACAAAGATATCAGCACAAGTTCTGAAACAAACTACAAGAATATGACACTGGATCTGAATGGACATACACTGACACTTGCACAGGGAATGGTTTCTTTCAGTGGAACTTGCCGTGTGATTGACAGTTCTGCAGATAAGAGTGGAAAATTGGTGGCTAATGGATGGGCATTTACTTCTCAGCAGAATTTTGACTCTGGCCTGATTCTTGATAATGTAACTTGTGAAACACCAGTGCTTCAGTATGTTTCTATTGGTAAATTATACGTTATCAATGGTACTAAAATTATTGGAACAACAGTAATTAATCCGGCAATGGGTTCCGGCGCTGCATATGTTCAGGACAGTACATGGACATTTGGAGCGCAGGATGAAGACGGAAATGCTGTAGATGGACAGGCCCTTCTTGAAAATACAGTAAGAGCTGCCCAGTATACAATTACCAAGAACGAAGATGGCTCTTTCACTGTAGCAGTTACAGATTTCGGTAAAAACATGAGAGCTTTTGAAGCTCTGGATGCTTTTGCTTACACCAAGGCAAGCTACAAGGCAGCAAAAGATCTCTATGACACACTGGATGGAACAGTCGATGAGGATATCACAGAAGAGCAGATCAAAGCATTCAACGATGCAGTAACCGCTCTTCAGCCGGTAGCTACAGAGACTTCTATCAACGCTCTGCAATCTGCCATCACAGCAGCCAAAAAGTTAAAAGCAGCAGACTACACAGCAGCATCCTACAAGACATACAAAGCAGCCATCACAGCCGCAGAGACAGTCCTAAATGGTGAAGACCTCTCCGACACAGAGGTAACAGCAGCAACCAAGGCTCTTACCGATGCCAAGGCAAAACTTGTCAAGCTGAAAACACAGACCATCACCGTTTCTGTAAAGAACACCAAAAATGTGGTTTCCAGGAAATACGGTGACAAGGCATTCTCCCTTGGAGCAAAAGCGAAGACTACCTTAACTTACAAGTCTTCCAACACAAAGATCGCAACCGTAGACAGCAAGGGTAAAGTTACCATCAAAGCTGCCGGTACTGTAAAGATCACCATCAACGCAAAAGCAACCAGCACTTATAAAGCAGCAACAGCCAAAGTGCTTACTATCAAGATCGCTAAGAAAGCTCCGACCATCAAAACAAAGATCGGAACAAAGAACCTTTCTTACAACGCTCTGAAGAAAAAAGCGCAGGTATTTACACTTGGCACTTCTGTAAACAGCAAAGGTACCTTAACTTACAAGAAACTTTCCGGATCCAGCGCAGTTTCCGTAAACAGCAAGACCGGCAAGCTCACAGTTAAGAAGGGCCTTAAGAAAGGTACTTACAGAGTAAAGGTTCAGATTAAGTCCGCAGCAAAGGGCAACTACACTGCAGGAAGCAGAACTGTAACCGTAACTGTAAGAGTTAAATAATTTACGGATCTTCGGATCAACAGATTCCACTTATGTGAATCCCCCGGCTTTTTCTCCTGAAAGTCGGGGGATTTTGTATCTTTGGAGTTTTTTTTGGATCTGATTAAAGGTCGAAATGAAGAAATTTTGGGATTTTTTTGTACAGAAAGTCCGGAAAGGTCTGTATTTACAGCATTTTTCAGATTTTAAAACCGTTCCCAGAGGGAACCAAATGAAGAAAAATAGTTGACCGAAACTAACATTGACGATACAATGCCACTATAGAGTTAGCCTGAGGTAACAAGCGGCTGTTTACCCGGGCACATAATAAAAGAAAGGCAGATAAAGAATGAAAAAGAAAGTAATCGCAGTTCTTCTTGCCTCCATGATGGCGACTTCCATGGTTCCGGTAACGGCTATGGCAGAAGATCAGCCTGGCGTAGAGAGTACAGAAGAAACACAGGATTTGGCCACAGAAGCAGATGCAGAGGCCACAGACGGAGATTTTTTTGCAGAGGAAGGTGATGTGCAGGAATCTGAGACAGAAGCTCCGTCAGAAGATGTACAGGAAGAACAGGAGGCAGATGCAGAAGAGCCTGCTGCCCAGGAGGATATGGAGCTGGAGGAGAGCGGGGATGCAGATGCCCTGGATCTTTCCCGGGATGCAGCGGAGAGTGCTTCCGATGAGGCAGATCCTTTTGGTCTTACAGACGGTACCGCACCGGTAGCTGAGGCAGCCGGAATTGTGACTCTTAACGGAGTTGCTTTTGACACTTCCAAGACTTATATTGTTCCCCTTACCCTGAAGAATGCCCACAACCTGGAGCAGGACAGTGCGGCAGTTGCATGCCCGGGTAAATTCGGAACCCTGACATTTGACGAAGACGGAACTCCGAAGCTTTCCACAAATCTTCGAAGCGTAACCGTTGGAACCCTTACAGACTATGCTTATAATTTCAAGGTTTACCAGGGTGTGAAGCCATCCGGAACAACCGTAGATGCAGATGTAGCTGCTGCACAGAATGTACCGAAGGCAGATGGAAGCGGAAACCATGAGGTTCCGGAGACAATATCCTTCGCTATCCCGAAGGATACCTTTGGGGCAGGCGGCGTTTACCTGAGCATGTATGTAGATGCCATGGGCTACGCACCGGATGCTTATCTGCAGATCGACTATGCAGGAGCCAAGGAGTCCGGAGATTCGTCCCTGAACTTTACTACAGAAGTTACCACTGCAGAGGTAGAGCAGTTCGGCAACTACAACGTAACCTCCCAGGTGACGGTAAAGGACGGACGTATCACAGATGTTTCTCTTGCAGGAAATGATTTCAAGGGAACACATGCAGATGACAACCAGATGTATCTGAACAAGGCGATCAACGGTCTTGGAAGTACAAAGGGCATGAAGGAGAAGCTGACAGGTCTCTACATGAACGATGCCCAGAAGCTCAATGATCTGGATACCGTTTCCGGAGCAACCTATTCCTCCAACGCTATCAAGAACGCGACCATGAATGCTCTTGGCGTAAAGATCGAGCAGGAGGTGATCCCGGATGCCCCGACAGAAAAACCGGTGCCAGGACTTTACTACATCGAGATGAAAGACCGTACAGATGTGGTTGACCACGGACTGGTTGGCGAAAGCAAAAAAGCCGGCGCATACCTTCGTGTAGACAATGACGGAAAAATGTGGCTGACCTATAAGATGGTTTCCGGAACGACCGGAGAGCCGCTGTATGTTCTTGGCTATAACGGCTATTATCCAAACGGTGACACTACACAGCCTCTTACAAAAGAAGGCGTAACGTATTCCACAGAGAGCGCAACTGCTCCGACCATCGGTGACTGTACGGTTGTTACGGATATCACAGTTCCTCTTGACGGCATCAGCCAGACCTATGTGAACAACGTATATCTTTATGTAGATGCCATGAAGAACCTGAACGGCGAGGTTTCCGGCGTAAACTTTGACGCAGGTAAGTTCAACATCAATTCCACCATCACTCTGTACTGGGATACCCTGTACAATCTTTCTGAGGATTCCAGCGCAGCAGAGCTTGCAAAGCTTTCCGATGGTGTATACAAATTAACAGGCGAGATGGTAAAAGTGAACAAAGTGGACATGTCCATGAGTAACAATGCCATCAACCACAACATCAAACTGGTAGTAAAGAACGGTGTTCCGTATGTGAACATGAACTTCAACAGCCTGACTGTCACTTCCCTGAAGGGATATCTGAAAGACATGAGCTACTATGCAAGTGGTTATGAGGTTTCAAAGACAGGAGAGCCAAGCGGTACTCTGGTTCCGGTAACTGTAAATTCTCTTCAGCAGTTCTCCAACGGAAAGACTCTGAAAGATGATTTCGGAACAGAGTATCCGAACGACATCACCTTCTCGCTGTGTGAAGAAGCTCTGGAAGGAAACAATGAGATCCCGCTTCAGGTATTTGTTCCGATCATGGATGCCATTACTCCTGGTTCCGGAAAACAGAACGTTTACCTGCGCCTTGATTACTCCACGCTGAAGGAGACCACCAATGCAGATGCAGATTTTGCTGAGACAGAGAAGGCACCACAGGATCCTTCCACCATCAGGAAACAGGCTGCACAGAGCATCACAGTTGCAGTCAAGAACACCAGGAATGTGGTTTCCAGGAAATATGGTGATAAGGCATTTTCCATTGGAGCAAAAGCAAAGACAGGGCTGACTTACAAGTCCTCCAACACAAAGGTTGCCACTGTAGACCGCAAGGGTAAAGTAACCATCAAAGGTGCCGGAACTGCAAAGATCACCATCTCTGCAAAAGCGACCAGCAGCTACAAAGCTGCCACAAAGACTCTGACTATCAAAGCTGCGAAGGCAGCACCGGTCCTGAAGACAAAGATCACATCCAGAAATGTTTCTTACAATGCACTTCGTAAGAAAGCACAGGTGTTCACTCTTGGCGCTTCCGTGACCAGCAAGGGAACACTGATCTATGCAAAAACAGCAGGAAGCTCTGCATTTACAGTAAATAAGACAAACGGAAAGATCACGGTAAAGAAGGGCCTGAAGAAAGGTACCTACAAGATCAAAGTGAAGATTTCCGCAAAAGCGACTGCAAACTACAATGCAGGAACAAAGACAGTTTTTGTTACAGTAAGAGTGAAATAAGCTCTGAAAAATTGATAACCTGACAAATTTCCCCCTCATCCGGCCCCGATGCTTCCCCTGGCATGCGGCAGGACAGAGGGGGATTTTTTGCAGAGGGTATGTTATACTTGATACAGCGGAGGAGTTTTTACAGATCGATACAGACAGGAGAAGGGATTTTATGAAGATTACGATAACAGCGGTTTCCGTACCTGCCCTCCGGCAGATCCAGGCATTCCGGAAACGATATGAACAGCAGTACCCGGAGGATGATCTGACTATTGTCTGTTTCTATGTTGCGGGACAGGAACAGCGATACGTTCTGGAACCGGAAAAAATTATAAATGATATAGCCACGGCAGATGTGGCGGTGGTGGATATCATGGGGGCTTCCGAAGAGTTTCAGGAGATCGTGGCAAAAGGTCTGAAAGCCTGTAAGGGCCATCGGATCGTCATTGGAAACGCACTTAGGGACTATATCCGCCTGGGTTCTTTTTCCATGGGTGCCATGGGAAAAATGATGAAAGGTTCCGGCGGGAAAAAAGATTCCGGGAATGTGTCCGGGACGTCCGGCACCGATGGCGCAGAGGTATCCGGCAACGGTGAGAAAAAATCCTCCGCCGGTGCACTTACAAAAATGCACCGGATGCGGCGGATGGCAATGATGATGGGAAATGTGCTGCCTTTTGGAGTCACCCGGGACATGAAGAACGTGTTTCTTCTGATCGATTACTGGCAGCAGGCCACCAGGACAGATATGGAATCTTTTATGCATCTTATCCTCCGGCAGTACGGCGGACGAAAATTTCTCCCGAAGGAGAAACCCTGTACCATGGAATACGGCGTCTATCTGAAAGATCCTTTTTCCATGGAAACCTGGGATACACCGGTGAAATTCTGGAAGAAGGCGGCTTTTGACAGTCGGCGGGAAACCGTGGCCCTGCTTTTTTACGGACATGCCTATCCCAATGATTTTCTGCCGGTGGTACAGGCTCTGGCAGAGAAACTGAGAGAGAGATACAACCTGCTTCCCATTGCATTTTCCCAGAATGAGGACGGGGATCTGAAGAAACTGCGGGCATTTCTCACGCAGAAGAAAACACCGGTTTCGGCAGTGGTCAATCTGATGCCCTTCCGCCTGGGTGCAGGGCCCATGGGTGGAGATGCGGATCAGGCGGTGGAAATCCTGAAAGAACTGGATGTTCCCTATTTCAAACCCTTCTGCCTGACCAGAGTTTCAGGGGAGGAATGGGAGCGGGCGGATGCCGTGAATCCCGGAGAGTTTCTTATCAGCATCCTGCTTCCGGAGCTGGACGGCGGGATCCTTACATTTCCGGTAGGGGTTATGGGAAGTGGAAGCACAGAGGGAGAAGAATCTGTCTTTCCACAGCTGGAACCGATAGCGGAGCGGGTCGATACCTTTGTGGCGCGCCTTTTCCGGATGCTGGAACTTAGAAAGAAAAAACGGGAAGAGAAGCGGCTGGCGGTGATCTTTTATAATTATCCCCCGGGGGAGAGCAATGTGTTCGGAGGAGCATTTCTGGATACCTTTGCCTCGGTATCCAGACTGCTTGAGGGGCTGAAAGAGGCCGGCTATGATACAGAGGGACGCTCTCCCGAAGAGCTTCAGGAAGTGTTTGTCACAGGCGGACACTGCAACCTGCCCCAATGGTGCGAGGAAGGGGAAGGAGGGATCACCTGGGAGTTTGAGGGAGAAGAATATCCCATCCGGGGGATCTGTGTGGGAAATGTTTTTCTGGGACTGCAGCCCCTTCGCGACCCGGAGGGAGAAAGCGGGGATCCGGGAAGATATCACGATCGGAACCGGAAGCCTTCCGGGGAATATCAGGCCTTTTATTACTGGATCCGTGAGGGATTTCAGGCGGACGCCATGATCCACTTCGGTACCCACGGCACACTGGAATTTCTGCCCGGAAAAGATAACGGCATGATCGGAAGCTGCTGGCCGGATCAGCTGGTGGGAGAGATCCCCCATTTCTATTACTATTATATAGGAAATCCTTCGGAGGCCATGATCGCCAAACGCCGTTCCCTGGCAACGCTTGTAAGCTACCAGGCGCCGGAGCTAAAAAAGAGCGGCCTGTATGGAGAGTATCAGGAGCTCAAGGAAATGATTGGAGAGTACCGGGAAAGCATCCAGAGTGCACCGGAGCGGTGTGGGGATCTTCTTTTGAACATCGGAAAAGAAGGGAAGAGCTGCGGATTTCTGGAAGGAGATTCCGGAGAAAACTGCTCGGAAAAAGATCTGGATCTTCTGGAAGAGAGGCTTTATGAGTATGAAAACAGTCTGATCACCGATGGTCTTCACGAGATCAACGAGGCAGAATTTAACGGGCTGGTACACGGATTGGACGGTGGCTATGTTCCGGTGGGAACGGCAGGGGATGTGGTAAAGAATCCGTCGATCCTGCCTTCCGGACGGAACCTGGTGCAGTTTGATCCAAGGCTGGTGCCTACCAGAACGGCCTGTGAGCGGGGAATGAAGGCGGCGCAGCTTTCGGTGGAGGCTTATCATGAGAAGACGGGGACGTATCCGGACACTACGGCGCTGATCCTCTGGGGACTGGAGACTTCCAGAAGCCAGGGTGAGACCATCGGACAGATCCTGTATTATCTGGGCATCCGTCTGAAAACGGAAAAGAGCAGTTACGATGACCGGCTGGAGGTGATCCCCACCGAGGAGCTGGACCGGCCACGTATGGACGTGGTGATCCACATCTGCGGATTTTTCCGGGACATGTATCCCAACCTGATCGATAACTTAAATGCTATGCTCCGGCAGATCCTCCGGCTTGAGGAAGGACCGGAAAAGAGTTATTTTACGGCAAATACCAGAAAGATGGCAGAAGAGCTCCAGAGATCCCATCCCGAAATGGAGGAACGGGAGGCCTGGGATCTGGCGTCCTGCAGGATCTTTGGCCCAAAAGAAGGGGAGTATGGAACCCGGCTTACAGATGTTGTGCGAAAAGGTAGCTGGAAGGATGCGGCAGAAATCGGAAGTTCTTTTACCGAGGATCTCTCTTACGGGTATTCCTTCCGGAGGCGAGGGGTGAAAGCCCAAGAAGTGCTGGCCGGACAGTATGACCATGTGGATTTTATTTCCCAGGTGCGCAACAATGTGGAGTATGAGCTGACAGATCTGGATCACTATTATGAATTTTACGGCGGACTTGCCAGAGCCGTGGAAAACAAAAAAGGCAGAAAACCGGTCATGCTGGTGGCAGATACCACCGGTGAGGCGGTGAAGGTGCAGGATCTTAAGAGTTCTCTGGAGCGTGGGATCGCCACAAGACTTCTAAACCCCGGATGGATTCAGGGGATGATGCGCCACGATTATCACGGTGTGCAGCAGATTGCAAAACGGTTTGAGAATGTGATGGGGTTTGCAGCCTCCACCGATGCGGTGACAGGCGAGACCTTTTCCCGGATGACCCGGTGCTATGCCGGGGATGAAAAACTCCGGAAACAGATGCAGCAAAGCAACAAATGGGCATACATGAAGATGATGGAGCGGCTGATGGAGGCCAGCAACCGGGGCTATTTTGAGGCAACAGAAGAAGAACTGTCCCAGATCCGTGAGGCATATCTGGAGGCAGAAGGAGAGGCGGAAGAATGATGCGGGAAAAAACTTATGATTATCCATTTACGGCCATTGTAGGCCAGGAACCTATGAAGGAGGCCATCCTTATCAATCTGGTGAACCCGTCTGCAGGCGGGGTACTGATCCGTGGACAGAAGGGAACGGCCAAGACCACTGCGGTGCGTGCCATCCCGGGACTTATGAAGGACTGCCGGGTGGTGGAAATCCCTGCCAATGCCACAGAAGACCGTGTGGCAGGAACCATCGATATCGAAGCCGCACTGAAAGACGGGGAAAAACAGTTCCAGCCAGGTCTTCTGAAGGAGGCAGACGGAAATATCCTCTATGTGGATGAGATCAATCTTCTGGACGACCATATCGTGGATCTGTTACTGGATGCGGCGGCAACGGGGCGCAATACCGTGGAGAGAGAAGGAATTTCCTGTACCCATTCAGCCCGGTTTGTGCTGATCGGTTCCATGAACCCGGAGGAGGGAAACCTGCGGCCGCAGCTTCTGGACCGTTTTGGCATGGTGGTGGATGTGGAAGCAGAGACAGACGTGGATAAGCGGGTGCAGATCATTGAGAACCGGATGGCCTATGAAAAAAATCCGGGGTATTTCTGTCGGAAGTACAAAGAGTCTCAGGAAGAGCTTTCCGAGAGGATCCGCAGTGCCAGAGAGTTTCTGCCGAAGGTGCGTGTCCCAAAGGAGCTGTTAAGGCTGGCGGCACAGATCTGTGTTGCTTACGGCACTGACGGCCACCGGGCGGATATCGGAATGATCCGGACTGCACAGACCATTGCCGCACTGGAAGGCCGGAAAAAGGCTTCCCGGGAGGATCTTGAGCGGGCTGCCCGGTATGTTCTGCCTCACCGGATGCGGAAAAATCCTCTGGAAGACGGACAGATGGATCCTCAGGTGATGGAAGAAATTCTTTCCGCCGGGAAAAAGAGCTCCAGGGAGTCGGAAGCTTCCGGGGAGGGTGACTAGATCCGGGGAAAGGAAGACGGGCAGATTCTGAGGAAGTATTCCTTCCGGTAAAACAGAGCGGAAGAGAGTATTCGGTACTGGAAGTTCTGGAGGGGATGAAACAGGAGATCTTTCTGAAAAGAGAGCAGCAGTCCCGGAAAGAATGGCTTCCGGGTGGGAAGCACAGTGGTTCTCTGGCGATTCCCTCCGGTCAGGAAGAGATTTTGCGAGCCGGTGAGGTGGATCTTCCGGCGTCCGTCCGGGCGGCGCTGGAGAGCGGCAGGATCCGGGGAGAGGACCGGGAGATCAGAGCGTGTGACCTCCGGCTGAAACGCTTCCGGAGAAAAAATAAGGTGTCTATTTTATTTCTGGTGGATGCCAGTCGTTCCCAGGGGGCAAAAGAGAGGCTTTCTTTTGCGAAAAGTGCGGTACTTTCCATCCTGCGGCGGGCGTACAGCGACAGGGACCGGGCAGGAATGGTGGTTTTCGGGAACCGGAAAGCAGAACTGATCCTGCCTTTTACCAGAAGCGTGGATTTTGCGGCAAGGCCTATGGAAGAGCTGAAAGCCAGAGGGAATACCCCTCTTGCCATGGGAATCCGAAAGGCTCTGAAAGTTCTGGAGGCGGAAAAACGGAAGAATCCGGAAGAGACCGGGATTCTGGTGATGCTCACTGACGGCAAGGCCAATTTTGACACCCGGGAGGGAAAGCCCTGGTCTCTTGCCCTTAAGGCGGCTGAGGAGCTGAAACGAAAAGGCGTGCCGGTGTTGGTGATCGATACGGAAAATTCCGTGTTCGGCATGGGGCTGGCCAGACAGTTATCCGATGCGGCAGGCGGGAAATATGTGAAGCTCTGACCGGAAGCTCTGTGTGAAAAAAATCCGGATATCCAGGTGTATCCGGGATCTTGATTAAAGACCGAAATGAAAAAATTTCGGTCTTTTTTTTGTCGAAAAATCGGGAACATGGCGGATTTAAAGGATTTTTGAGATCATCGAACCGTTCCCTGTGAGCACGGTTTGGACGATAGTATGTTGACATTAACTTTTCCTCATGATACGGTTAATCATGGCTAACAAGTGCTCATAGGAGGATGATGGGTATGAAGATAAAAAAATTTAAGCGAAGCAGTGCGTTTTTTATGGCGGCTGCACTGTGCCTGGGGAGCACATCCGGCGTTTATGCCATGGATGAGAGTGAACTTTCCAGGATCATCGAAGAGGCGAAGAACACAGATACTTCCAGGTATACACCGGAGAGCTGTGAGAGCCTTCAGGCTGCTCTTGAGGGAGCGGAGAACCTTCTTTCAAGAGAAGATGTAACAGAGGAAGAGCTTGGGGCAGGCGGAATGATGCTTCAGGCAATCCTGAAAAATGGTCTGGTGGCTCAGGCGGACAAGTCTTCTCTGGAGGCGGTCCTTTCGGAGGCGGCTGCATACACAGACGGCACACAGGATGGATATGAAGTACTGGATCAGGTACGTGCCCAGGCCCAGGCTGTGCTTGAGGATGGCAATGCCACCCAGGCAGAGACCGACGGCGCGGCATCCGCAGTGACCCAGGCAGAGGAGAACCTTGGGGGAGGTATCGACAAGACAGTGTTAAGTGACCTGATCACCCAGGCGGAAGCAGTGGATACTTCCGGTTCGGATGACGCTTCTGTGCAACAGTTAAAGACTGCCATCGCATCTGCAAAGCAGGTGGCTGCAAACCCGTCTGCCACACAGAGTCTGGTGGATAAGCATATCCAGCTTCTTCAGGCGGCTGCGGAGGCACTTTATCAGAAGACAGATCCTGATACGGTTTATGACGGGGTATATCAGATCGGCGGACTGCTCCACCATGCTACCGCAGATCAGGTTTCCATGGGAAACTCAGCACTGGTAAAACCCTTCCAGCTGATAAAAAAAGGAAATGACATCCATCTGCGGATGGAATGTACGTCCCTGACTACCAAGCTTGGCAAGCAGGATTTTACCGGCTATCTGGCAAGCATGTGGTATTATCCTGGATTTACCAGTGAAGATACCCTGCCTTATGCGGCTGCAGAGGAAGGCCAGGCTGTAGATAACGGCGAGGCGCAGAACGCAGCGGAAACAGAAGCAGAGGATCAGGAAGAGGCGCAGAGTGCAGAGACGGAAGCTGCGGCAGAGAGTTCTCAGGCAGAGGATTCAGAGGGACAGGAAGCAGCGCAGGAAGAAGACGAGCTCTTTATGGACGGAGAGGAAGCTTCCGGGGATAATGACAGTGCAGAGACCGGGGAAGAGGATCCTGCGGCTCAGGCAGAAACACAGACTCTGGATGTGAATGAAGCTCAGGCGGCAGAGGCTGCCACAGCAAAAGCAGTGGGTGTGGAATCCTACTATGACGTTTACGATTCCTACAATGATCCGAAAAAAGGCACCGATACCACAGTAAAAGGGAAAAAATATCCCCATTACATAACCATTCCGGTAGAGCTGAACCAGAGCATCGTATGGACCAGGATCTATGTTCCGGTCATGGAAGCCATCAATGCAGGTGGCGGAAAGCAGTATGCGAAACTGTATCTGGACTGGAACGACCTGAAACAGATCAGCGGAACGGAAACGGACAAGGCGGCCCTGAAAAAACAGGTCACAAACGCGCAGAATGTCCAGAAATCCCTTAAACAGGACAGCCAGGGCTATGCCGGTGAGCAGCTTACCATGCTTGCAGATGCCATTGTGGCAGCCCAGGCAGTTTATAAAAACATGAACATCGACCAGACCGTTGTGGACAATGAGGTAAAAGCCCTTACCATGGCGGTAAATGCGGTGACCAAGGTCAAGGTAGATTCTGATAAGAGTGAGCTTAAGAAAGCCATCGAGACCGCCGACAGTTATCTAAATGAGACGGATGTAGAGTATGAAACATCGACCCGTGAGGCGTTACAGCGGGCAAGAGATAAGGCCAGCCAGGTTTATGACAATGAGGAGGCTTCTCAGACAGAGGTCAACAAGTGCGTCACTGCCATGGACAATGCCATCCAGGGACTGATCATCCAGGGAACCGACCGCCGTGAGATCAAAAAAGCACTGACAAAGGCGGAAACATACCTGAAGGATACGGCTCATTACACAGCCGCAGATATGGATGTGCTCCGTTCTGTTTATGAGACGGCAAAGGCAGTTTACGAGAACAAAGAGTCCAGCCAGGAAGAAACCGATGCCCAGACCGGTATCCTGGATTATGTGATGAAAAACATGAAGAAGGCTTCCCAGACAAATGTGGATAAGACCGGACTTCAGGAGATGCTTCTCACCGCTTCCAATATGGCAGGCAGGGAAGATACCTATACGGTTGCCACACTTAAGACATTAAACACTGCCATCACTGCCGCAAAGACGGTTTATGATAACAGCAGTGCTACCCAGAGCCAGGTCAATACACAGATCAAAAAGCTTTCCAGGGCAGTCAGCGGACTGAAGAAGAAGTCTTCCGGCAGCAGTTCAAACAGCAGTAATAATAATGGTAATAACAGCAGCAACAATAACAACAACAGCAATAATAACGGCAGCAACAGCAGCCTGGATGTGAAGAACCTGGCGGACGGTGTGTATTCAGTCACAGGCTCCATGGTAAAGATCGACAAAACATCTGCATCCATGTCCAACGAAGCCATCAATCACACCATCAAGCTGACAGTAAAAAAAGGAAAATATTCCATTACCATGGACTTTAAGGGTCTGACCATCAACGGTCAGCTTGGATACTTAGGTACCCTGAAATATTTTAAGACCGGCTACAAGCTGGATAAATATGGTTCACCATCCGGTTCTCTTGGAAGTGTAACTGTGGATTCCTACCAGAAATACACCAACGGCAAGCTGGTGACAGATAACTTCGGGACCAATTATCCGGATGTGGTCACATTCCCGCTGATCGATGAGGCAAAAAGTGACGGTTATGTTCCGCTGCAGGTTTTTGTCCCAATCATGGATTCCATTACCAAAGGCACCGGAACACAGCCGGCCTTCCTGAAACTGGACTGGAGCACTCTGAAAAAGACAGACAGCAAGGATTCCGGCTTCGAAGGCGATAACAACAATGGTGATGGAAGCAACAGCGGAAATAACAGCACCGGAAATGGTTCTCTCAGTGGAAATAACGGCAGCTTAAATACCAACAGCAATGGTTCCTTAAGCGGTAGCACTTCCAAGTCGGGCGGAAGCTCTTTAAAGAGCAGCGGTTCCCTGAAATCTTCCGGAACCACAACCAAATCCACATCTACAAAGAAATCCGCAGGAACTACCGCGCTGAAATCCGGAAAGAGCATCGGCAGCAAATCGGATTCTCAAAATACAGGAACTACAAAGCTTACCAGCAGCGGTCTTTCCGATGCAGCGGATCAGGATCAGGAGACAACCACTTCCGGTGAAGCTTATGCAGATGCCGAGACCGGTACCGAGGAGTCTTCCGGAAATATGAGAAAAGTGGCAGTTCCGGTATCCGTCAGCGTGCTGGCGGCACTGGCAGGTGTTTTCTATAAGATCAAGAGCAGAGGGGGAAGCCTGAGAAAGAAGGCAGGAAAGAAGAAATGAGAGAGAAAAACTGGAAAAAAGATCTGTTGACCTGTTTGGGTGCGGCAGTGCTCTTCGTGGCGGCAGCTTTAGGATTTCCGGCAGTTTCCGTCCAGGCGGAGTCGGGAAGTGTGTATTCCTGTACCATTAACCGGTGTTATTCCCATCCGGTGACAGGAGAGATCGAAGATTCCGGTGGTGAGGCATCCTACGCCACCGGACAGGGCATGGTGGAAGGTGCAGTTTATGCAAGCGGTCTCATGGAAGTGACGGACTCCGAAAATTATTATCTGACCATCCGTATGAGCCTGATCGATTATACTTCCGGTCACAGCTTCAGCGTACAAAATGTAGGAGATTCCGGCTGGTCCGGCACAGGCGTCGCGGTAACCGCAAATGGTTCGGACAGTAACGGAACCACTTCCGATATCTGTATCCAGGTTCCAAGCGAGAACTGCATCGTCCGGGTCAGCATGTATGTAACTCCGATGGGAAGAGATGTTACATTTTATCTGTATCCAAGCGATTATTCCGAGGGAAACAGTGTGGGTATGAATCCTGCTTTTGTAACAGAAGAAGCAGCATCTGCCCAGGATTCCGGAAGCGGTGAGGCAGTTGCCAACAGTGCCCTGGATACGGGAAGTGGACAGGAAGCCGGAACCTCTGAAGCAGCGGATACCCAGGAAACAGACGGAGCAGAAAATACGGATGAGGCTACCCAGGATAATGCAGGGGAAACCCAGAATGATTCAGCCGCCACCCAGGCCGCAGCTGCACAGAGCACTGCAGAAAGTGGCTCCACAGAAAGCGGCTCAACAGGAAATACGGATGCCATGAATTCCGGGAACACCGTAGCAGCAGCGGCCCAGAAACAGGCCGCAGCCGCAAAAAGCTCGGATGAGTCTGATACAGACAAGGAACTGAAAAGCGCCCAGGGATTAAAGCTTTCCACAGCAGAAGAGGACAGCACCACTTCAGGAGAAAAGAAGTCTGACAGCGAAAGCAGCGTAAAGATCAACACGGTATTTGCCATTGCCCTTGCAGTGACAGGCTCTGGTCTGGTCCTGATCCTGGTAACTGCGCTGATCATCTGGTACTTCCGTAAGAACTGGCGCAGATGGGGCGGAGAGGATGATGACGATGATGAATATTAGATCCTGCATCCGCAAAGGAATTTTTGTCACGATCCTGGCGGCAGCGTCCCTTCTTCTCACCGGCTGTGTGGATCAGCATCCGGAAGGCACGAAGACAGCCACACAGACAGAGACGGTGGAATCTATGCTTACGATCACAGATCCTGTGGAAAAACAGGCAGTGGAGGTGGCGAAAGCAAAGGTGCGTTCCATGGAAGGGACTCCCAAGATCGTAGCCACATCCCCGGCAGTTGCAGATATCTGTGACAAACTGGAACTGGAGCTTGTGGGCGTGTGCTCCAGCAGTATTTCCACCATTCCGGAACGATATAAAGATGCAACCACCGTAGGCACAGCCATGAGTCCGGATATGGAGATCGTGGCATCCCTAAACCCGGACTGGATCTTAAGTCCGATCTCTCTTCAGTCAGACCTTGAGCCCAAGTACGAAAACATCGGTGTGGACTGGGCTTTCCTGAATCTTCGCAGTGTACAGGGAATGTACCGTTCCATCCAGGAGCTGGGAGAGATCTTTGACAGAGAAGAGCAGGCAGATAAGCTGGTAAAAGAATTCCAGGATTTTTATGACGAATATAAAAAGAAGAACGAGGGAAAAGATCATCCCAAGGTTCTGATCCTGATGGGACTTCCCGGCAGCTATATCATTGCAACAGAGAATTCCTATGTGGGAAGTCTGGTGGCACTGGCAGGCGGCGAAAACGTTTACACAGATACAGACCAGGAATTCCTCACAGTGAATACAGAGGATATGAAAACAAAGGAGCCGGATATCATCCTTCGCGCAGCTCATGCCCTGCCGGATCAGGTCGTGGAGATGTTCAACGAAGATTTCAAGACTAACGATATCTGGAAACATTTTGATGCTGTTAAGAACGGCAGGGTTTATGACCTGACCTATGAAAATTTCGGTATGAGCGCAACGTTCCGCTACCCGAAAGCACTGGAAGAACTGCAGCCGATCCTTTACCCGGAGAGCGATGCAGATCTTGAGAAGGCACGGAAAAACAGCGAAAATGCACAGACAAGTGCTGAGAAATCTGATGCAACTTCAAAGTATGAAAAAGCACAGAAATCCGGCACTTCAGAAAAAACTGCAGGTTCAGATAATACCTCAGAAAAGGAGTAATGACAGAAAATGGATGAAAACAGAGAAAAAAGAAAGCGGCTCCGTGCAGTGCTCTCCTTTGTGATCATGGCGGTGCTTCTGGTGGTACTGTTTTTTGCAGCTATCAATATCGGAAGCCTGAAGGTTTCTTTTGCGGAACTGATGAGAGGACTTTTTGTGGAGCGGATCGATGAGGTTGCGACAATTTATGACCTTCGTTTCCCTCGTATTATTATTTCCATGCTGGCAGGTGCAGCCATTGCAGTTTCTGGTGTATTGTTCCAGGCGGTGTTAAAAAACCCGCTGGCTGACCCGGGGCTGATCGGTATTTCCAGCGGTGCAAGCTTCGCGGCAGTACTGATCACTGCTTTTGCACCGGGATTGTATTTTTTTACACCACTGGTTGCTTTTTTTGGCGGCGTGATCGCCTTTCTGATGGTGTACTGCCTTTCCTGGAAAGGAGGACTTAGCCCGCTTCGTATTATCCTTACAGGTGTAGCTGTAGATGCACTTTTTACCGGACTTTCCAGTGCTTTTAACAGCATGAGCGGCGGAAACATGTCCGGTGTGGCTTCAATCGTAGAGGCCAATATCACACAGAAAACATGGGATGATGTGACAACACTGGTGCCTTATGTTGTGGCAGGACTGTTCCTGGCCTGCCTGTTTATCGGAGAATGCAACCTGATGTCCCTGGAGGACAAGACAGCGAGAAGTCTTGGATTAAATGTAAATGCCACCCGTATCGTGATCTCCCTCATCGCGGTACTTCTGGCCAGCATTTCCACAGCTATTGCAGGTGCCATAAGCTTCCTCGGACTGATCGTTCCTCATATCGGAAGGATTCTGGTGGGAAGCGACCACAGGGCACTGATCCCGTTTTCTGCTCTTGCAGGTGCATTTACGTTCCTTTTGGCTGACACCATAGGAAGAACAGTTGCCGCACCTTATGAGATCAGTGCAGCTGTTGTGATGAGCGTGGTAGGAGGCCCGTTCTTTATCATTCTTTTAAGGAGGTCAAAGAAATATGGTGACTGAATCACGGAATACTGAAAAAAAACGGCCTGCCATGGAGGTGAAGAATGTATTTTTTTCCTACGGAAAGAATGAGATCCTAAAGGGGGCGTCTCTTAAGATCGAAAAAGGTAAGGTAACGACAATCATGGGTGCCAACGGATGTGGAAAGTCCACACTGTTCTCACTGATGACCAAGAACCTGGCTCCTGGAAAAGGCAAGATTCTTCTTGGGGGAAAAAATATTTCCAATTTAAGGCTGAATGAATTTGCCAGAAAAGTGGCCATTGTCCACCAGTATAATACAGCGGCAGATGACATCACCGTGGAGCGTCTGGTCTCCTTCGGAAGAACGCCCCATCTTGGTATGATGGGAATCCGGGGAGAAGAGGACGAGCGGTATGTAAACTGGGCCATGGAAGTGACCAATGTTTCCCAGTTCCGCGAGAGGGAATTATCCAGGCTTTCCGGTGGACAGCGCCAGCGTGTATGGATTGCCATGGCGCTTGCTCAGGGAACCGAGATCCTGTTTCTGGATGAGCCCACTACATATCTGGATATCCGTTATCAGATCGAGATCCTGGAGCTTGTGTGGAAGCTGAACCGGGAATTCGGCATGACCATCGTTATGGTACTTCATGATATCAATCAGTCCATCTATTTTTCCGATAAGATCATCGGTCTTGCCGGTGGAAAAGTAATCGTGGAAGGTGAGCCGGAAGAGGTGATCACAGAGGAGAGCATCCATGCTCTTTATGGTATTGATCTGAAGGTTGCCAGGGTAGATGAGCGTAAGTTTGTTTTAACCGTATAGCGTGTATAAGAAAGGAAAAGAAGATGAGAAATCCATTAAAAATTTTCTGGATCCTGCTGGGGTTTCTTTGCCTGGGACTTGGTACGGTAGGAATCGTATTGCCGATCCTGCCAACAGTTCCCTTTTATATGGGAACATTATTCTGTTTTGCAAAGAGCTCAGAGCGGCTTCATACCTGGTTTACAGGAACAGGCCTTTATAAAAAGCATCTGGACAGCTTTGTACAGAAAAGAGTCATGTCACGGGGAACCAAATGTAAGATCATTGGTATGGTGACTGTAGTTATGGCTATTGGTTTTATCTGTATGAAAAATGTACCCGTGGGAAGAATCTGTATTGCCATTGTGTGGGTATGCCACATACTGTATTTCTTCCTCAGAGTAAGAACTGTGGAACCGGAGGTGTAAGTAGCTGATGATAAAGACAAGGCTGGTGGGACTTTTATCCCACGCAAAAAAATATATCGTGTATACGATCCTGTGGCAGTGGCTGGCCCTGCTGTCACAGGTGATGGCTGTTTTTTCCATTGCAGGTCTTCTGGAAAAGGTGTTTTACGGAGATGTGACCACGGCGGAGGTGCAACATACGGTTATTACCCTGATCCTGGCTGTGGTGGTCCGTTTTTGCTGCGAGAGGATGTGGGCAAGGTCTTCCTATCTGGCCTGTGTGGATGTAAAACGGATCCTCCGGGAAAAAATCTATGAAAAAATGCTGAAGCTTGGCGCTTCCTACAGAGAGCAGGTTTCCTCCTCTGAGGTGGTGCAGGTTTCCACAGAGGGAGTAGAGCAGCTGGAAACCTATTTCGGAAAATATCTCCCACAGCTGTTTTACAGCCTGATCGCGCCGGTGACGCTGTTTGTGATCCTCTGCCGGGTAAGTCTGAGATCCAGTGTGGTACTTCTGATCTGCGTGCCGCTGATCCCCATTTCCATTGTGGTGGTACAGAAGGTTGCGAAGAAGCTTCTTAACAGGTACTGGAGCATTTATACCGGTCTTGGAGATTCCTTTCTGGAAAACCTTCAGGGCCTGACTACTTTGAAGATCTATCAGGCGGATCAGCAGAAAGCAGATGAGATGGATACGGAATCCCAGCGGTTCCGTCAGATAACCATGAAGGTTCTGACCATGCAGCTGAATTCTACCAGTGTGATGGATATTGTGGCTTATGGCGGTGCGGCTGTTGGTATGGCTGTGGCAGTGACGGAGTTTCTTCATGGAAACTTGAGCCTTTCCGGAACTCTCTGCATTGTGCTTCTGGCCAGTGAATTTTTCCTGCCGCTCAGGCTCCTGGGCTCCTTTTTCCATATTGCCATGAACGGTATGGCTGCCAGTGACAAGATCTTTCGGATCCTGGATCTCCCGGAGCCGAAAGCCGGAGAGAAGACTCTGCCGGATGGCAGCCTGGATATTTCTTTCCAGAATGTGCATTTTTCCTATGAGAAGGATCGTGAGATCCTTAAGGGAATTGACCTTGATGTTCCTGCGGGAAGCTTTGTTTCCCTGGTTGGAGAGTCCGGCTGTGGTAAGAGTACTATTGCGGGGATCCTTACCGGAAAGAACCGGGAATTTTCCGGTGAGATCCATATCGGAGGGGTACCTCTTAGAGATGTCCGTGAGGATGAGCTGATGAAACATGTGGTTCTGGTGCGTCACAACAGTTATCTGTTTAAAGGTACAGTCCGTGAGAATCTTCAGATGGCAAAAAAAGATGCCACAGATACAGAGATGCGTGAGGTACTTAAGAAGGTAAATCTCCTGGGATTTCTGGATACGCAGAATGGTCTGGATACCAAACTTCTGGAAAAGGCTGGAAATCTTTCCGGCGGACAGTGCCAGAGGCTTGCAATCGCCAGGGCACTTCTTGCGGATGCCCCTGTGTACATTATGGATGAAGCCACTTCCAATATTGATGTGGAAAGTGAAGAGCTGATCATGGATGTGATCCATGAGATGGCAAAAACCAGGACAGTACTTCTGATCTCTCACAGACTTGCCAATGTGGTACAGTCCGATCAGATCTATTTCCTGAAGGACGGTGAGATCAGGGAGCGCGGAAAGCATGAGGAGCTGATGGCACTGGATGGCGATTACTGTCATCTGTATGAGAGCCAGAGGGCGTTGGAAAATTACGGGAAGGAGGGAAATATGTGATGAGTGACAAAAATAATAACGCACGTGAAATGACTGAAACTCAGAAAAATATATACAGGCAGAAGATAGATATGGCCATGGCGGGAACAGATACAACGAAAAAGCGAAGAAGCGCCATTGCCATTATGGGAAGTCTTATTGGCCTGGTGAAACCACTTCTTCATATTATGGCGGCGGCGGTCATACTGGGAACCGTTGGATATTTATGCGCGATTTTTCTGACGATCCTGGCAGGTCAGGTGATCCTTCGCGGGCTGGCAGGAAATGCTGCAGGTGCAGGGATTTCTGTGATCTCGGGAACTGTAATGAAGAGTACCTGGTTTTCCGGAGTTTCTGTGAACAGGATACTTGCCGTAATGATCCTTATTGCGGTGCTTCGTGGTATCTTTCATTATATGGAACAGTATTGCAATCATTTTATTGCCTTTAAGCTTCTGGCAATCATCCGCCATAAGGTATTTGCGGCTCTGCGAAAGCTCTGTCCTGCAAAGCTGGAAGGCCGTGACAAAGGTAATCTGATCTCCATTATCACTACGGATATCGAGCTTTTGGAGGTTTTTTACGCACATACTATTTCACCCATCGCCATTGCGGCTCTGACTTCAGTGATCATGGTGGTCTTTATCGGAAGAATTCATGTGCTTGCGGGAGTACTGGCTCTGGCAGCCTATCTGATCGTAGGTGTGGTGATCCCTATGTGGAACGGAAAGCGTGGAAGTCAGAAGGGAATGGAATTCCGTACGGAGTTTGGCGAGCTGAACAGTTTTGTGCTGGATTCTCTCCGTGGTCTGGATGAGACAATCCAGTATGATCAGGGTGAAAAACGAAAAGGCCAGATGTCTGACCGTTCCCGGAAGCTTGCAGGAATGCAGGAAGAGTTAAGCCGGATGGAAGGTTCTCAGAGATCATTTACAAATTTGATGATCCTGTTTGCGTCCTTTGGAATGCTGGCGCTGACGATCCATCTTTATGGAAAAGGTGAGATTGGTTTTGACGGAATCCTGACCTGTACCATTGCCATGATGGGATCTTTTGGACCGGTTGTGGCATTGTCCAGCCTTTCCAATAACCTGAATCAGACACTGGCCAGCGGCGAGCGTGTGCTGTCGCTCTTGGAAGAGAAACCTCTGGTGGAGGAGATTCCATGGGAGCAGAATAGTCGCGTATACGGCGGGAATGCTGCAGACAGCCGGGAAAAAGCAACTGAGGGATACGGATTTTCCGGTGCGGAGGCAGCTCATGTAACCTTTGCATACGAGGACGAAACCATCCTGAACGATTATTCCCTGAAGCTTGCCCCTGGCAAGATTACCGGTATTCACGGAGCCAGCGGTTCCGGAAAGTCTACATTGCTGAAACTGCTCATGCGTTTCTGGGATGTAAACAAAGGAACCATCTCCGTAGATCATAAAGATGTACGGGAAATCCTAACCCGCCATCTCCGCGACATGGAAAGCTACGTGACACAGGAAACTCACCTGTTCCACGATTCCATTGCAAATAACATTGCCATCGCAAAACCTGGAGCCACCCGTGAAGAGATCATGGCTGCCGCAAAAAAAGCGTCCATCCATGACTTCATCATGACCCTTCCAAAAGGATATGACACAGAAGTGGGCGAACTTGGAGACACCCTTTCCGGCGGTGAGAAACAGAGGATCGGAATCGCAAGAGCCTTCCTCCACGACAGCCCTTTTTTACTTCTGGACGAGCCGACATCTAATTTGGATTCCCTGAACGAAGGCATCATCCTGAAATCCCTGAAAGAAGATAACACCAGCCGTACCGTCGTTCTGGTGTCACACAGAACTTCTACAATGAACGTGGCAGATGTGGTGTATGAGATGGAGAATGGGAGAGTGTCGTGAGAAATGTTTTTTGGCTTGACTTTGTAATTGTGTAAGGTATGATACTGATAAAGAAAGTAACTTACGAGTTAATAAATTTATTTGCCCCGTTGGAGAAATCTGACGGGGTATTTTGCTAAGTGGGTATTCATGGTGGGAGAGATGAGTATGAAATATATTGCGCATCGTGATGAAGGACGCGAACAGAGTATATTAGATCATTTGCAGGGAACAGCAGAAAAAGCAAGAGATTTTGCCGAGGTTTTTGGAAAAGGTGACTGGGGATATTGTTGTGGAATGTTACATGATATCGGAAAATATAGCGGCAAATTTCAACGAAGGATTCAGGGAGAAGAAATAAAGGTGGATCATGCCACAGCAGGAGCGAGAGTCTGTCTGGAACTTGGCGGGATGTATCCGTTTTTAGAGATGTGTATTGCCGGACATCATGCCGGTTTAGCGGATTATGGTACTAGCATGGATGCAGGGAATTCGCCTACGACACTTGGAAGAAGAAAGAAGAAAATAGAAGATTTTCAGGCATACAAAAGCGAAGTACAAATTCCAGAGTTAAAAACACCGCCGGTTAACGTAGGGAAAATACCTGATGTAAATTTTTCTTTAAGTATGTTTACGAGAATGCTATATTCCTGCCTTGTTGATGCAGATTTTCTTGATACAGAAGAATTCATGACAGAGGGAAAGTCAGGACGGCAGCAGGGGCAAAAGATGTCGGTGCTCTTGGATAAACTGGAAAAATACATAGCAGAATGGCTGGAAAATACAGAAAAAGAAAGTGTAAATGGTAGAAGAACAGAGATTTTGAAAGCCTGTCTTGAAAAAGGAGAGAAAGAAAAAGGACTTTTTCGGTTAACGGTTCCCACAGGTGGAGGAAAAACCGTTGCATCGCTTGCGTTTGCATTGAGACATGCGGTAAAATACCATATGGATCGTATTATTTATGTAATTCCGTATACCAGTATTATTGAACAGAATGCAGAGGTTTTTCGGAAGATACTGGGAGATGAAAATGTTCTGGAAAATCATTGTAATGTGGATTATGAAGGTTCGGAAGAGTTAAGAGCAATGCAACTTGCAGCAGAAAACTGGGATAGGCCAGTAGTGGTCACAACGAATGTACAGTTTTTTGAATCTTTATTCTCAAATAAATCCTCCAAATGCAGAAAATTACATAATATAGCAAACAGCGTGATCATATTTGATGAAGCACAGATGCTTCCCAATGATTATTTAAAGCCTTGTCTGGCGGCAATAGAAGAACTGATACTAAATTATAAAGTAAGTGCAGTATTGTGCACCGCTACACAGCCGGCGTTGGAGCCTTTTTTTAAAGATATAAAGCATATTACTGAACTTTGTCCGAGAACAGAGGAACAGTTTGAATTTTTTCAAAGAGTTCAGTTTGAAAATGCCGGGAAGTTATCAGAAAAAATATTGAAAGAACGTTTGGTAAAAGAAAAACAGGCATTATGTATTGTCAATACCAAAAAGAAAGCACAGGAAATTTATAATGCGATCAAAGGTGAAGGCGTTTATCATTTGTCTACAAGCATGTATCCAAAACACAGAAAACGTATGCTAAAGCAGATAAAAGAAAGACTGAATGAAGGGAAAAAATGTATTGTGATCTCAACAAGTCTGGTGGAAGCAGGAGTAGATCTTGATTTCTGTACGGTATACAGGCAGATTGCAGGGATAGATTCAATTATTCAGGCGGCAGGAAGATGCAATCGAGAGGGAAAGCGTACAATAGAAGAAAGTAAAGTGGTGATTTTCCAGTTTGATGATACAGAAAAAGTTCCGGGACAGAGACAGCAGATAGATGTTTCGAAAGCATTGCTTACAGATGAATGTAAGATTGAAGATCTGCAGACAGTGACAAGATACTTTGAAATGCTTTATCATATGCGGGGAGAAAGCTTGGATAAGAAGAAAATCTGTGAAGAACTTAATGGGGGATGGCATAATTTTGCTACAGTAGGAAGAGAGTTTAAATTAATAGAGGAAAATACGGTAACAATTTTTGTGAATCAGGAAGAAGAGGCGAAACAGATATTACAGGACCTGAAAAATAAAGGATTTACAAAATCGACAATGAGGCGGGCGGCACAATACTGTGTGAATTTATATGTACAGAAATTTGAAAAATATAATGATGCAGGCATGTTGAGACCGGTTTCGGAGGATATGCAGGATTTTTATGAACTTATAGATTTGGAACAATATTCTGAAGAGACAGGATTGAATCTTGAGATTGACTATGGTATGGGAATTTTTAGTTAAAAACAGTTGTGAAATAGAACCGGGGGATTAAAGCTTTTTGCTTTAATCTCCCGGTTCTACGTACTACTGACTGTTATACTTAAAGTTATTATTTCAATCCACAGGCGTTATTTCAATCCAGTGGTTTGGAAAGAATTCCTGACATAAGATAAATATAATATATACATATAGAAATTTCAATAAATTTAAATATAAAATCTTAGTGATAAGTATTGTTTATTTGAGAAGAGTGTAGTATATTTAGAATAACAGAAAAATATAAAAGATAATTTGTTCGAAATAGAATAAATTTGCAGAAAAAAGGAGCTGTATATGACCTTATATCATGGAAGCAAAGAAATCGTAGAGTATCCGGAGATCAGGAAAGCCAGATTTAACAAAGATTTTTATTTTGGTTTCTATTGCACAAATATTGAAAAACAGGCAGAACGGTGGGCAACAAGATATGGTGACAAAGGATATATCAATAAGTACGAGTATACAGAAAATACAGAATTGAAAATTCTTAAATTTGAAAAAATGACAGAAGAATGGCTGGATTTTATTATCTCCTGTCGGAATGGACAATCTCATCAATATGATATTGTGGAAGGCCCAATGGCAGATGATACGATTTATAACTATTTGCAAAATTATCTGGATGGCAAGATTTCAAGAGCGGCTTTCTGGGAACTGGTAAAAGTTAAATATCCAACACATCAGATCAGTTTTCATACAATCTCTGCACTGGATACTTTGAAATTTATAGGAAGTGAGGTTGTGTATGGCAAGGAAAAATAATAACAATCTGTTTTTTACATGTAGTTTGATTGAATATATAGGACGAATGCGAAAACAGTGTCGATGTAAAATTGTAGATTATCTTGGCAGGAAAAATATAAAGAGAATATATAACTATGCGGATGTGTTTCATTGTGAACCAATAGAAAAAGTTGCTACGGAGTTTATAGAGCAATGTAAGATTCCAGAAGGAAAATTTGACAATGTATCAATGTGCAAATACACGGTTCCGGATTACTGGGACATTGGAGAAGTATATGAAAGATTAATAGAAGATATCTATCAAGATACAGAAATCGAAAAAGGAATTTGGGAAATTTATCATTCCTGGATCGATGCACATATTTCAGACTACAATACAGATTTTTATTATCAGTCGAGAGAATATATAGCAGAATGCTATAAAGCAGGAGAAATACTATAGAAAAGAGGAAACGCTTATGGGGATGGGAGTAAAAGTCAGAGTTTGGGGAGATTATGCACTGTTTTCCAGACCGGAGATGAAAGTAGAGAGGTGCTCGTATGATGTGATAACACCATCGGCAGCCAGAGGAATTTTGGAAGCAATTTACTGGCATCCCGGTATGAAGTGGTGTATAGATAAAATTTATGTAAAAAAACCGGTTAAATTTACCAGTGTAAGAAGAAATGAGGTAAAGAGTAAAGTCTCTGCAAGTAAAGCGTTAGAAGCTTACAATGGGGGAAAAAAACTTTTATATTTAAGTAGTAAAGAGGAAATTGTGCAGAGAGCCTCTTTGTTGTTAAGTGATGTAGAGTATGTTATAGAAGCTCACTTCGAAATGACGGAAAAAGCAAATGAAACTGACAATCCGGGAAAATTTAAAGACATCATTATGAGGAGATTGAAGCGAGGCGAATGTTATCATATGCCGTATTTCGGATGTCGGGAATTTCCTGCGAATTTTGAATTGTGCAAGGAGGAAGAAATTCATACAGCCTATGATGATGTGGAGGAAAAAGATTTTGGATTTATGCTGTATGACATTGACTATTCGGATAAAGAAAACCTTAGCCCCATGTTTTTTCGGGCAATCATGAAACAAGGGATAATCGATGTACGAAATTGCGAGGTGGTTCGATGATACTGCAGGCATTGGTAAAATACTATGAAGATCTGGAAAAACAGGGGAAACTGCCCAGACAGGGATGGTGTCAGGCAAAAGTTTCCTATGGAATTAATTTATCTACAGATGGAAATATAAAAAACATCATATGGTTGAAGGATGAGATTCAGGCAGGAAAAAAACAGATTTGGACTTCAAAAACAATGTCAGTTCCGGCAATGCTTACACGCTCATCCGGCATTGCTGCGAATTTTTTATGTGACAATTCGAAATACCTTCTTGGAATTGATAAGAGCGGTACGGGAAAAAGAATTGTAGAATGTTTTGAAGCGGCAAAGAAAAAACATCTGAAACTATTGGGAAATGCTTCTGGTGAGATGGCACAGGCTATATGTGCGTTCTTTCGCAATTGGGACCCGGAAGAAGCAAAGAAAAACATAGTTGTTCTGGAAAATTGGGAAGAGATTACAGATGGTGGAAATCTCATATTTTGTATGAATGAAGGATATGCTCAGGATGACGATGAAATACAAAAAATATGGGATGCAGAAAATGAGCAAACAGAAACAGATGCGGAAGGAATTTGTCTGGTAACAGGTGAAAGAACTGAAATCTCAAGAATCCACAGAAATATAAAAGGAGTCCCAGGAGCACAGTCCAGTGGCGCTGCTTTGGTTTCTTTTAATGCACCATCATTTGAATCTTATGGAAAAGAACAGAGTTATAATGCACCTGTTGGAAAATATGCAGAATTTGCTTATACAAGTGCCCTAAATTATTTACTGGCACAAAGGAAATATACATTTCCACTGGGTGATTCTATGATTGTGTATTGGGCGGAAGAAGCAAAGTTAGAATATCAGGATGTACTTCTGGCATTGTTAAATCCGGTAAAAGACAACCAAAACGAAGTACATGCATTCTTTGAAAAACTCAGAAAAGATGAACAGATCATGATTAATGATATGGAATTGAATCCATCTCAGAAGTTTTATATTTTGTGTCTGGCGCCAAATGCTGCCAGATTATCTGTAAGGTTTTTTTATCAGAGTTCATTTGGAAATATCACAAAAAATCTGGCATGTCATTATGAACGAATGCAGATGATAAAGCCTAAATGGGAAGAGAGGGAATATCTTGGAATTGAAGATATGTTAAAAGAAACAGTGAATATGAATTCACGGGATAAAAAACCAATCTCCAATATGGCCGCTATGGTGTTTTCAGCTATTTTACAAAATTCCAGGTATCCGGCAAGTTTGTATACAGATGCATTAATAAGAATACGGGCTGAGCAGGGATGTGTAACATGGGGAAGGGCTTCTATTGTTAAGGCATTTCTGATGAAAAATCATAAAAATACGGAAGGAGAGATTTGTATGGGATTAAATGAAGAATCTAATGATGTGGCATATGTGTTGGGAAGATTATTCTCTGTATTGGAGTCGATTCAGACAGACGCAAATCCGGGAATAAAATCAACGATTCGAGACCGGTATTTTAACTCAGCATGTGCGACACCGGCATCGGTATTTCCGGTATTGTTTAAATTAAAGAATAGTCATATCAAAAAATTGGAAAGGGAGAAAGAAAGTGCAAAAGTGTATTATGAAAAACTTTTGACACAGATTGTGGGTAAACTGGAAATGTATCCAAAACGATTATCATTGGAAGAACAGGGAAGATTTATTTTGGGTTATTATCATCAGATGCAGAAAAAATATGAAAAACGGGAGGAAAAATAGATGAGTGAAATTATTAAAAACAGGTACGAGTTTGTAGTTTTATTTGATGTGGAAAACGGTAATCCAAATGGAGATCCAGATGCAGGAAATATGCCGAGAATAGATCCGGAAAGCGGTTTAGGACTTGTTACAGATGTCTGCCTGAAAAGAAAAATAAGGAATTATGTAGAAACAGTAAAAGAGGATACTAAAGGTTATAAAATTTATATCAAAGAAGATGTTCCGTTGAATCGAAGCGACCGGACGGCATGCGAAAATATTGGAATCAAGGAAACAGATGATAAGAAAGTAACGGAAGCATTAAAAAAACTGAAAAAAAGTGATCCGAATGTGGATTTGAAATTGCGGGATTACATGTGCGAAAATTATTATGATATCAGAACTTTTGGTGCAGTAATGACTACTTTTGTAAAAGCTTCTTTAAACTGTGGACAGGTGCGTGGCCCGGTTCAGCTTGGATTTGCCAGAAGTATCGACCCGGTGATCAGTCAGGAAGTTACTATCACCCGTGTGGCGATCACAACAGAGAAAGATGCTGAAAATAAGAGTACAGAAATGGGAAGAAAGAGCATTGTGCCGTATGCGTTATATCGAGCAGAGGGATTTATATCTGCAAACCTCGCACGCAAAACAACCGGATTTACGGAAGAAGATCTGGAACTTCTGTGGGAGGCAATTATAAATATGTTTGAAAATGATCATTCAGCAGCTCGTGGCAAAATGGCAGTGCGAGAACTGATTGTATTTAAACATAGCAAGGAATTGGGAGATTGTCCGGCATATAAATTATTTGATGCAGTTGAAGTAACACGAAAAGAAAACGTAGAGTATCCGAGAAGATATCAGGATTATATTGTTGAAGTACATGACGGTAAAATTCCGGAATCTGTTGAAGTAAAAAGGATGATTTGATGGAGTATACAGAAGATGATTATTTGATGATATCAGGTATACAGCATTTTAAATTCTGCAGAAGACAGTGGGCATTGATCCATGTTGAGCAGCAGTGGGCAGAAAATGTTCATACAGCTGTTGGAAAACTGATGCACCAGAAGGTACATGATCCATATTTGACGGAAAAAAGAAAAGATACTATTTTGGTAAGAGCTTTGCCGGTTTCGTCAAGAATTATGGGAGTGAGTGGAGAATGTGATCTTGTGGAGTTTCATAAATGCGAAGACGGGATACAGCTTCATGGACATCGGGGAATGTATTCTGTTTATCCGGTAGAATACAAAAAAGGAAAGGCAAAATCAACGGATGCAGATAGATTGCAGCTTGTAGCGCAGGCTTTATGCCTGGAAGAAATGCTTTCTACAGTAGTACCGGTAGGAGCGCTTTTCTATGGGGAAACAAGACGCAGAGAAGTGGTGGAAATTACAGATGATTTGAGGAATGAAGTCAGGGATATGTTTGAAGAAATGCATCAGTATTATAACAGAGGTTATACGCCAAAGGTAAAAACAGGCAAAATGTGTAGCTCTTGTTCTTTAAAGGAACTTTGTCTTCCAAAATTAAATAAGCCAGCCTCTGTAAAGAGCTATATAGCCCGGATGTTGGAGGAGGGGGAGACATGAAAAAACTTTTGAATACATTGTATGTAACTTCTGAGAACAGTTATCTGGGACTGGATGGAGAAAATATTGTTGTTTTTGAGGACAACAAAGAAAAAGGAAGACTTCCGTTACATAATTTGGAGGGAATCGTTTCTTTTGGATACCGTGGTGTCAGTCCGGCACTTATGGGAGCTTGTGCAGAAAGAAACATTTCGCTTTGTTTTATGACACCGCAGGGAAAATTTCTTGCTCGAGTAAATGGAAAGACAAGAGGAAATGTGCTTCTGAGGGAACAGCAGTATGCAAGTTGTTTGGATTCTGCAATCAGCCTGGAAATTGCAAAAAACTGTATACTTGGAAAGGTATATAATGCAAGATGGGTATTGGAACGTTGTGCCAGAGATCATGGTATGCAGGTAGAGGTGGAGAAAATAAAAACTGCAGCAGAAAAGTTAAAATATACGTTGGAATTGATTCAAACATGCGAATCGAAGGCACAATTAAGAGGATTTGAAGGAGAAGCGGCCAGTGTTTATTTTGGAGTTTTTGATGAAATGATCTTGCAGCAGAAAAAGGATTTTTCATTTCAGGGAAGAAATAAAAGACCGCCATTAGATAATATGAACGCAATGTTGTCTTTTGTATATACGCTGCTGACGAATACAATTGCTTCTTCTCTGGAGTGTGTAGGTTTGGATCCTTATGTTGGATATCTTCATACAGAAAGACCGGGAAGAGTTTCACTGGCTTTGGATCTGATAGAGGAATTAAGAGCTGTACTGGCAGATCGTTTTGTACTGTCACTTGTTAACAAAAAGATCGTAAGTGGAAAAAATTTTACTAAAAAAGAAAACGGAGCTGTTCTGATGGATGATGAGATTCGAAAAAAACTGTTGGTAGAATGGCAGAAGAAAAAGAAAGAAACGATTACTCATCCATTTCTGAAAGAAAAAGTAGAATGGGGAATGGTTCCTTATGTACAGGCCATGCTGCTGGCAAGATATCTGATAGGAGATTTGGATAGCTATCCGGTATTTTTATGGAAATGAGGTGACAAAATGCTAGTATTGATTACCTATGATGTAAATACGGAGACAGCTGCAGGAAGGACACGTTTGCGTAAGGTAGCGAAGCAATGTACAAATTATGGAAGAAGGGTGCAAAATTCTGTATTTGAGTGTATTTTGGATAGCGCTCAAAGTGTTGCTTTGAAGGGAATATTGTCTGATATTATTGACAAAAATAAAGATAGCTTACGTTTTTATTACCTCGGAAATAATTATCAAACTAAAATAGAACATGTAGGGATAGAACATGGAATTCCAGTAGATCAACCTTTAATTATGTAAGTGCGAATCAGAAGTACACATAAAATATCGGTAGGATTCGCACTGCAAATATCAGAAAAGTAAAATGAATAACACCAAAGAAAAGAGAGAAGGGATAATAAAAAGTAGAAAAATTATATTTATTGCATAAAAAAGCAAAGAATATTTGTGAAAATTTGCGTCGTTCCCCACGCGGGAACGTGGATTGAAATAACAGAAGTCCTGTTTCTTCAAATTTGCCTTTATCGTCGTTCCCCACGCGGGAACGTGGATTGAAATATCAGCGGACGACCATTGTCGTATCTATCCTCATCGTCGTTCCCCACGCGGGAACGTGGATTGAAATAATATGTTACAAGTTGTATGTGGTTGCCAGTGCCGTCGTTCCCCACGCGGGAACGTGGATTGAAATAGTTCCAGTTCCTCGACTACACGCAGGACGGTGGTCGTTCCCCACGCGGGAACGTGGATTGAAATAAAATATTCCTGCTTCGGATTGGACAACGACGGAAGTCGTTCCCCACGCGGGAACGTGGATTGAAATAGGAAGATGGAGTATTTGTTTCCGAACCATATGCGTCGTTCCCCACGCGGGAACGTGGATTGAAATAATATCGCAGAACCGAAAAAGAGAAATAGAACAGGTCGTTCCCCACGCGGGAACGTGGATTGAAATTTATTGGAACCGGAATAAGCGTGATCTTATTTTTGTCGTTCCCCACGCGGGAACGTGGATTGAAATTGATATGAGAGACCAACATTTGCAATTCATTGACGTCGTTCCCCACGCGGGAACGTGGATTGAAATCTTTCTGTAATTCTCATTATCAGGTGATACACAGTCGTTCCCCACGCGGGAACGTGGATTGAAATTGTTTCGTGAATCTCAGTTACCTGGTTCATGTTCGTCGTTCCCCACGCGGGAACGTGGATTGAAATGTCTTTGACATACTGCTTTATCCAGCGGACGCAACGTCGTTCCCCACGCGGGAACGTGGATTGAAATTCTGCGATCAGGTGGTCCAGGTCCTGAAAGAAAAGTCGTTCCCCACGCGGGAACGTGGATTGAAATAACCCTGAATGGGTTAGGTTTTAACTTTCAGAAGTCGTTCCCCACGCGGGAACGTGGATTGAAATACCGTGTCGGAATGAGCTGTGCCGGTTCTCGTCCGCGTCGTTCCCCACGCGGGAACGTGGATTGAAATAACAGGAAGTACGAAAGGAAACTGTTACGCTTTGCGTCGTTCCCCACGCGGGAACGTGGATTGAAATCATGCAAGACAGCTGTAAAAAACCGACTTGTTTGTCGTTCCCCACGCGGGAACGTGGATTGAAATAGCAGTTTTCAAACTGCTTACACCGTAAGATGCGTCGTTCCCCACGCGGGAACGTGGATTGAAATTATAAAGAATGCGACTGTGGAATTAAAAAAAAGAGTCGTTCCCCACGCGGGAACGTGGATTGAAATAATCGTGCTACTAACCGGTGCCATTTACGGCCCGTCGTTCCCCACGCGGGAACGTGGATTGAAATAGGTTTCCTTTTACGGACTGTTTCTTGTCACCTTCGTCGTTCCCCACGCGGGAACGTGGATTGAAATTGGTATAAAGTGTTGTCTTTTCTTTTTCTCGCTGTCGTTCCCCACGCGGGAACGTGGATTGAAATTATCGTATCTCTCCTGGTCGAATCCGACTACACTCGTCGTTCCCCACGCGGGAACGTGGATTGAAATATCTCCGATCATGTTTAAATACTCGTCCACTAATGTCGTTCCCCACGCGGGAACGTGGATTGAAATAGATTAAAGGACTGGATCTTCCGGAAGTTTTCGGTCGTTCCCCACGCGGGAACGTGGATTGAAATTTTTTGGAAAGTTGAAAAAAATAAAAACTGCTATGTCGTTCCCCACGCGGGAACGTGGATTGAAATAACGACTACAAAAGAAGAACTGTTGGATACATTGGTCGTTCCCCACGCGGGAACGTGGATTGAAATTGTATAATCCATCCCTGTATCTTCCATTTGCCCCGTCGTTCCCCACGCGGGAACGTGGATTGAAATATCTCTTAGAATAACCTCAAGTTCATCCTCAGATAGTCGTTCCCCACGCGGGAACGTGGATTGAAATTACAGCCGCGCGGGAGGCTTCTACCTGCTCCGCCTGTCGTTCCCCACGCGGGAACGTGGATTGAAATAGCAGAAAGAATCAGAACTGAAGGGCGAAACCGGCGTCGTTCCCCACGCGGGAACGTGGATTGAAATTGGTATAAAGTGTTGTCTTTTC
>ERZ824473.1128-NODE-1128-length-40379-cov-6.650432_pt1 | contig 40379 bp, 43 predicted proteins | sample MGYA00519874_ERZ824473 | MGnify/ENA primary metagenome ERZ824473 (study PRJEB31778, sample SAMEA3449151) | human gut metagenome | biome: human gut; feature: human-associated habitat; material: faeces | place: United Kingdom | collected 2010/2012 ... | reverse complement strand
TAATAAAAATTATGGTATTAAATAAGTTCTATCGAACATATAAACAATAATATCCTTGATATTACTTTTTTGAAATACTTGAATACATAAAATAAATTATATATATCGATGAGGGATTTATTCCTTCTTGTAATGCAATATAATTCACATATTCATGTTTTTTTTCAAACTCTTCTTGATTATTTGATGAGCCTTGAAGCTCTTTTGTATCTAGTATGCTCTTAACTTGCATATATAGCATTTTCATTTTACTAGAAGAAATCGAATTTATTTCATATATTATTTCCTCTTTAGTCACTTTTCTTTTAGAAAATCCATTAGCAATGTCAATAAAGGCATCAATTTCCTTTGGAAAGAAATAATTGAAATTTCTTTTTTCTTTTTTACAGCCTAGACTTTTCCATAGATTTTCAACAGATTTTGATATAAAGACATCTTTTGGAAAATTCTTATCAATATATTCTTTTTCATCTTGGGAATAGTAATAATAAATTACACGTTTAATATTTTTATTATTTCTTATTAAATTAAATATATGATCATCATTATTGGGTGATAAACCAATTATATGTAATTCATCCTTGATATCTTTAAAATTTTCAAAATAATATTCTGATGCTGCTTTAAGTTCAGGATGTTTTATTTTAGTCATAATTATTTTGTAGCTGTTTTCATCGCTTACTTTTAAACCGTTTAACTGGTTTATATAATTATCATTTTGTAAGTACTCCTCTTTATAATTCTTATCATATTCTACTATAAGCCGATGATTTGCTTCCGCTTTTTTTAATTTCAATTTACCACTGTAATTTAATAAAGCATTACAATAACAGTGTTCATAGCCAGGTATTACTACAGTTTTTCCTTCTTTATTTCGTATATATCCTTTTACGATATTTGGATTTTCACTATCATCAAGAACACTAAAGTCCCCATGTAAATGAAAAACGTTTTTTCCTGTTAAATGGTCTATGTTATTATCATAATTCAAAGTAAATATTTCATCATAATCAGCAAAGTAATCTTTTACTTTTTTTGACATGCTTTTATATATTTTTTGTAATTTTCCTTCATTATAAATACTATCAAGTATAATTTCTTCGAATCCCTGAATTGATAGTTCTTTGTTATCAGATAAATCATTATTTTCTAAAAAGAAAGCTTCAACAAGTAAAAACCAATCCTCTAACATAATATTATATGAATATTTTATTTTATTTTTATATCTTTTCTTAAAGTCATTAAAAGCATCCTTTAATTCAATGTCATCTGTTAGTTTATCGTATTTTCCAATTCTTATTCCATTAGCAATATTTACGAATCCATTAAAAATACTTATAATTTCTTCTCCAGTAATTGAGTTCTTAAATAATTTATCATATCCTCCTAATTTTGCTTTTGACTTTATCCTTTCCAAAATAAAGTAATTCGAATATGCTGTTCCACCAAATTGTATGTTTATTCCATTTCCTATAAGTACAGACTTCATAATAACCCTCCGTTTATCTTTTTAGATATTTAATAAAATTATATCATTTTTATCAAATTAATTACAGAACAAGATATTCAAGAAAAATATTTATTAATTTTTTTCTTTTTTGTTCTTTATTGTAAATTTAAACTCTTTATGAGTATATTATTAATTACAAACATAATTATCAAAAAAGAAAGGAATTTATTATTTATGGAATTATTAAGTACTGCAATTAGTTATTTAAATACTTATCTTTTGGAAAAATTTTCCCAAAAAAAATATTCTACTAAATTATTAATTATTTTTATCATTACATTTTTATCATTTATGTTATGGCAAATTTATAGTGGATATTCTAAAGCACTAAAATTAACCAATATAATAGTTGCTTTACCTTTGCTCTCTCTTATTTCAGAATTGGTTATCCCTACATTTGTATCAGTGTTTTTTATTTCTATTATAAAAAAACAAACAAAAGAAAAGATACCAAAAAATAAAAGACTTTATTATTTTAAAGTATTATGTTGTCTTCAAGTTTATTTTTATGTTCTATATTCTGTTCTAATAAAACTTATTACAAAAATAAAATATAACTTTTGTATGTATATAAGTATGTTGTTATTATTTTTTATTCTATTATTGTTTGCTTCTCTATATTTTAAAAATAATTGGATAGCCAAGAATATTAATAAAAAATATGGATTATGTCTTCCTTTAGTTCTATATATTCTTTATGGAATTTGTATAACGCTTTTAGTTAATGATAAATCCTTTGCTATCATAACAAATGTTTATATCTTTGTATTATCCTTCTTTCCATTTGGAAGCATTGGTTGTATTGATACTGTAAAAATTATAAAGCAAACTGATACAAAAAAACTAAAAGAGGTATTTGTATCTCCTGATAGCACATTTTTTTGTATGTTCACCATTATTGTCGTTACAACTTTTATCTCCTTTTTTTCTATTTTTAATTTTGAAGAACTTGGAAAAAACGCACTTTCGTTTGAAAATACTTATACAAAGATAGAATCGCCTATAAAATTTCAATCTCATAAAGACGCAGATGGCTATCTATTGTTTAAAACAATTAATCAAAAAAATATTGCACTTGCCTATAAAAAATGTGACAAAAAAGGTAACATTTCAAATGATTCAAAAGGAAACTATATAAAAATACTTAAAGGATATAAATATATCAATTTAGACACGCTTGAAGTATCAGAACATAATTATACTATTAAAGTTAACAAATAAGGAATTAAATGATTTTATATTTACATAATTAAATGTGAAATTACTAAGCATCTTTACAATTTCATTCATTACAAATCACCATATCTTTATAAAAAAATTGTAATTAGCCACACTATTGTGACTAATTACAATCTATTTTTTTTATTTAATTTATTTCATATGTTTTTTTGCAAAATTCCATGTATCTCTACACATTTCATCGATTCCTCTAGTAGCAACCCAACCAAGTTCTTTCTTTGCTCTTGAAGGATCGGCATAACATGTAGCAATATCTCCTGGTCGTCTATCTTTGATTTCATAATTGATTTTTACACCATTTACTCTTTCAAATGCTTTGACAATATCCAATACACTGTATCCAATTCCAGTACCTAAATTACAAATATGGACTCCTGGTTCTGAATATTTTTCAATAGCAAGAACATGCCCCTTAGCTAAATCTACAACATGAATATAATCTCTTACTCCTGTCCCATCAGGTGTATCATAATCATCACCAAATACACCTAAGCATGGTAATTCTCCTGTTGCAACTTTCATAATATATGGCATTAAATTATTAGGAATTCCTTTTGGATCTTCTCCAAGTAATCCAGATTCATGTGCTCCAATTGGATTAAAATATCTAAGTAATGTCACTGACATTTCGGGACAAGCATGTTGTACATCTGTTAAAATTCTTTCCATCATTGCCTTTGTTGCTCCATAAGGATTAGTTGTTTCACCTAACTTACAATCTTCTGTAAGTGGGACAACTTCAGGATCACCATATACTGTTGCACTTGATGAGAACACAATATTATTGACACTATATTTTTTCATCATTTTAGCAACAATTAAAGTTGTTGTTAAATTGTTTGTATAATACTCAATTGGTTTTTTTACTGATTCCCCTACTGCTTTAAAAGCTGCACAGTGAATAACAGAATCAATCTTATTTTCTTTAAATACTTGTTCAGTTTTGTTTTCATCTAAAATATTGAATTCATAAAATTTTACTTCTTTTCCAGTAATATCTTTAATATATCCTAATACTTCTGGTTTTGAATTTGAAAAATCATCGATCACTATAACTTCATGACCAGCTTGAATTAATTCAACACAAATATGACTTCCAATATAACCTGTACCACCTGTTACTAATACTTTCATTATTCTCCTACCTCTACTTTCATTGCTCCATATTTTCTAATTTTTAATACATGACATGAATGTTTTCCAAATGCTTCTTCAATTTTCTTTTTATATTCTTGAACATAATCATTTTCAACAAATGCTTGAATTGTACCAGCAAATCCACCACCATGAACTCTTGATACTCCATGACCTTCTAAAAATAATTCACTTAATCCTAACGCAATTGTGACAGCTTGATTATTAATATCATTATTAGAATAAATGTTTTGTAAATATTTGAATGAGCTATCTCCAGAAGATTTAATACATGCTTTGAATGTTTCAAAATCATTATCTTTTAATGCTTTTGTAATTTTTTCAACTCTTTTATCTTCTTCAAAATAATGTAAGGCTCTTGCTACTGCTCTATCACCAATATTATGTCTGATATTAGAAATTTCTTTAATGAATTCTTCTTCCGAAACCTCTCTTAAGAATTTTTTACCAAAATAAGCAGCAACTTCTTTCATTTCAGATGGAATAGCTGCATAATCAGGTGTTAAATCAGCATGTGATGCATGAACATCTACAATACATAAGCTATATCCATACTGAGAAAAATCATTATCAATTTTTTCTACAACTGGATTAGAATTATCTTTAAAATCAATATGGATTAAACCTCCAACTGCACAAGCACATTGATCCATTAAACCACATGGCTTACCAAAATAAACATTTTCAGCATATTGACCGATTTTAGCAATTTCAACTGAATCGACTTTCATATCATTATATAATCCAGAAAGAATAACACCAATCATTCCTTCATATGCTGCTGACGATGATAAACCAGAACCTGCTAAAACATTACTTGTACTGAATCCTTTAAATCCGCCAATTTTATACCCTAATTCTTTAAATCTGTATAAGATACCTCTGATCAATCCTTCAGATGTGTCTTTTTCTTCTTCCTTCATATCTAAATCATTGATATACACTGGATTAGAAGTGTATTTATCTTTTAATAATACTTTTTCTTCATCCTTTGATACTACTGTAATAATATCTAAATTGATTGCTGTTGCTAAAACTTGACCATGTTGATGATCTGTATGGTTTCCACATACCTCACTTCTTCCAGGTACGCTGAAGATTTCTACTTCCTCATCTTTATATAGATTAATGTATTGTTCAATTGCATCTACATATCTTTTCTTTTGAAATTCGATCATTGACTCATCTTGATAGATATCTAAAAATAAACTATCTGCTTTATTATTTTGGATATCATTAATAATTTGGCTTGCTCTTTTCATTACTCTTCTCCTCTAATTGCTTCTTCAACAAATTCTACAAAATATTTTTTACCTTGTTCATCCAATTTGAAAACACCTGCATCTTCTAATACTCTTACAAATACCTTTGTTAATTCATATTGTAATTGATCTTTTACATTATCTTTTGTCCATTCTTGATTTTTGATTTCTTCAAACCAATCTTTATGCTTTTCTAATGACTCATAATCATTGATATCAGCTTCATTAATTAAGCATTTTTCTAATAATGTAAGTTCATCTTTTAATCTTGCTGGTAAAACAGCCAACCCCATAACTTCGATTAAACCAATATTTTCCTTTTTAATGTGATGTAATTCTTGATGTGGATGGAAAATACCTAATGGATATTCTTCAGTAGTTCTATTATTTCTGAATACTAAATTCATTTCATAATTATCACCTTTTTTTCTAGCGATTGGTGTAATTGTATTATGTCTTGTTCCTTCTGTATGACTAATAATATCAATATCTTCATTAGAGTAATTAATCCATTTGTTTAAAATATGTTCAGATAAATGAATGATATGTTCCTTGTTCTTTGAGATTAGTCTTACAGTTGAAAGTGGCCATTGCAAGAAATCGATTTGAATATCTCCATGTGTAATAGTTTTAAAAACTTTGGCACCATCCATTGGAAACTCATAATTTCCACCTTGATAGTGATCATGTGACAGAATCGAACCACCAACAATTGGTAAATCAGCATTTGAACCTAATAAATAGTGTGGAAATTGTTCAACAAATGATAACAGATGTTCGAATGTTTCCTTATTTACAACCATTGGTTTATGTTCTTTATTAAAAATAATGCAATGTTCATTGTAATAAACATATGGCGAATATTGAAAATAATAATTATCTCCATTTAATTTTAGTGGAATAATTCTATGATTTTGTCTAGCAGGATGATTTACATTACCAGCAAATCCTACATTTTCTTTACATAGTAAACATTTTGGATAATTGCTAGATTTTTGATTTTTTGCTAAAGCAATTGCTTTTGGGTCTTTTTCTGGCTTCGATAGATTGATAGTAATTTCTATATCGCCATACTTATAGAATTTTTTAAATCTAATATTTTTATCGGTTCTGTTTTTTCTTATGTAATTTGATGCTACCGATAAATCATAAAAGTAATCTGTAGCATCTTTGCTAGATACTTCTTTTAAATTATTGAATTGATTAATAACTTCACTTGGACGTGGCATTATACAGTTCATTAATTTTGTATCAAATAAATCTTTAAATACTACTGAATCTTCTACAAGTCCTTTTTTAACAGCATAAGATAAAATATTTTCAATTATATCGTTTGCTGTTTCTAATTTTTCATCAATGTCTTCTTTTTCAAAAGTATCAAGTTTAAGTAAATCTACTAATAAGTTTGCTGAATAATCTATATCGTCTTCATAGATCATTCCATTTTGTAATCCATAGTTTAACAATCTGTTGATTTCGTGGTTCATTTTCTTCTCCTCTTTTCACGAATATAATAAATCTTTTTAGTAAATTTTACAATATAATTTAGTAAATTATTTAAAATAATTTTACTTATATTTAGTAAATATTTACTAATTAGAAATAAAAAAAGATACTAGAACAATTTTCTAGTACCTATTACTTACATGAGTTTCTAATTTTCAACTGACATGGTAACTGAATTCTTCGAGGATAATGTATATCATCTCCTGTAATCATATGATGAAGAACAGATGCGCCTATTTCTCCCATTTCAAAAGACGGTGCATAAACGGTTGACAATGTAGGTCTTGTAAAATTACATGCTTCAACATCATTGAATCCAATAATTGATACATCTTCCGGCACTTTAATTCCTGCATCGAGAAGTGCTTGCATCGCTCCCATTGCAATTGGATCATTAATACAAAAGATTGCAGATGGAACTCTTCCCTCTGAAATAATATGCTTCATAATAGAATATCCAGCATCTCCTGTCATATCATGCTCAGTTGGGAAAATTTCATAATCTATGTCAAAATATTCGCAATATTTAATAAAACTTTTTTTTCTGGTTGTAGCTTGTAAAGATATTTCATTGTATTCATTTCTTCCTATAAAGCCAATTTTATTATGACCTTTTGAATGAAAATATTGAACAACCTTGTACATTGCATCATCAAAGTCTAACGACACACAAGTCTGCGTTATTGGTGACAAATCCATATCTAACAAAATAATATTGTTAGATATTTCATTGAAGTAATCTAAATGTTCTCTTTCAAATTTACCTATACAGATAATACCATCAACATTTTCTAATGATTCTTTTATACCCAGATCATCATATCTAACCTTTGTAGAAATAATTTTTTTCTTTTTCAAATACTTTTCAACTCCCTGTAAAACAGATAAGTAATAAGTATCTCTAATTTCCTGTTCAAAAGTATAGCACTGTATAACTCCTATAGATAAAGTATTCTTTTTCTTCTTATAATTTGGCTTTGAGGAATAATTCAACTCGCTAGCAATTCTTAGAACTTTTTCTTTTGTTTCTGGCAAAACCGACAAAGTTTCATCATTGTTCAATATTCTCGAAACCGTTGCAATTGAAACATCCGCAGCTTTTGCAACATCCTTAAGTGTAGCCATTCAAAATTCCTCCTAACAAAAAAATTATAGTCATATTTTTATTAATAAAGCTATATTTGCTCTACTAATAAAGAATACAACTATAATTAATATATCACAATTATAAAATATTTAGTAAAAAAACTAATTATTTTCCAGATCATTTTTAAAAATTGGTTTCTCAATTAATGAAATTGAATTTGAAACGATACCTTCAGTTTCAAAGATGACTATTTGATTTTTTCCTTTTTTTAATAAAGATCCTGGAACATATAATGAAAGAGTCGGTCCTACATTGTAGTATCTTCCTAAATTAAAACCATTAACGATAACAATTCCCTTACCGAAACTAGAAAGGTCAATAAATGTTTCTTTAGGTTCATCCATAATATCAAATACAAACTCATTGAATGTAGGTCCTCCATCGTTTCCATTACTCCATTCAATTTCATTAATTTTAGAAAGATCGATACAATATTGCGTCCAGTTTTTAGTAAAATGAATATCAAGCATTACACCATTTCTAATTCCTTTTTTTTGAGTGTCAGCTTGTAATTTTGAACCGTAGTTTACTCTACCCATATTTTCCATTAAAATCTGTAAGCAATGGTTATTCCCTTGTTTACTTGGTAATTCTATAGGATCACCTATTTCCTCTTGATATTGACTAGCTATAAACCTTTTATCCAAATAAACTTGTGCTCTATCTCTTCCATCAATAATTCTCATGGCAATATCATCTTTATATGCCTCAAAATCATGTTCATACAACACATATCCATAATAATGATCTAATTTTTCAAAACTGGCAGGCCATGGACTTTTGACAATTCTACTTATACTAAATAACGTATTTAAAAGGGAAACCGAACGGTTTATTGGGATTTCGCCATAGCCTGCTGTTGATCTTCTATTTGGTAAAGTATTATCTTTACCAGTTATCATCTTTCTTAAAAGATGATATTTCTGTGTTTTTGCACCATATTCAGTTAAAATAGCATCATAATCATAAGATGTAATTTGTGGAAGATCATGTTCTTTTCTCGCAGAGCATCCGTTCATCCACCCAAAATTAGTGCCACCATGGAACATATAAAAATTAATACTTCCTAACTCCAACATTTCTTTAGCACTTTGAACTAAATCTTGTGGATCTCTTTTTATAATTTCCATATTCCATCTATTAAACCATCCATCCCAAAACTCCATGCACATTAAAGGAGCAGTGATGTGATGTTTATTCATAAACTCTTTTAATATTCCTATATTTTCTTTAGCATTTGACCCAAAGTTTCCAGTAGGAAAAACATTTTCATCTAATAAACTACCTGCTTCTAACGCTTCATTCCATGTTCCATCCGCAGTAAATATAGGAACTTCAATTCCATACATTTTCATCAGTTTTAACAATGCCTTCAAATAATCTTTATCCTCATTATAAGAACCATATTCATTTTCTAACTGTGCTAAAATAATTGTTCCATTTTGAGTTATTTGATATTTAGAAATCATGGTTATCAATACAGAATAATATTCTTCTAAATGTTTCATAAAACAAATATCATTCGTTCTTAAATGAATATCCGGTTCTTTTAAAAGCCATGCAGGCAATCCGCCAAATTCCCATTCTGCACATATATATGGTGAAGGTCTAACAATCACATATAAATCTAACTCTTTAGCTAGTTCTAAAAACGAACAGATATCTTTTGGCCCACTGAAATCAAATCTTCCTTTGTAAGTTTCATGCAGATTCCATGGAATATATGTTTCCACTGCATTACACCCCATATCTTTTAAATCAAGAAGAGTATCTTTCCAATATTCTGGAACAATTCTAAAATAATGAACTGCTCCAGAAATAATTTTTGTAGGTTTGCCATCTATAATAAAATCTTCTTTAATCTGTATAGTATCCAAAATAATTATCCCTCATTTTTTTCAAATTCTGGATTATTTGCCAATTTAACAAATGGCAAGTAAATAATAACTGCAAGTGCTAAGTTAACTAATGATAGTATAATCGAACGCCAGTCAAACGCTGTTCCAAAGAAACCGTATAAAACCGGAGGCATTACCCAAGCAACATTTTGTGTTACTGGAGCTACTAAGCCTAATGCTGTTGCCCCGTAAGCAACTCCTGACATAACAACAGGACATAACAAGAAAGGAATAAATAAAATTGGATTTAAAACCGTTGGTAACCCATACATAACTGGTTCACCAATGTTAAATAAGCAAGGTGCAATACCCAATTTAGCAACTTCTCTATAATGTTTGTTTTTTGATTGCCAGAATATAGCAATTAACAATCCTAATGTTGCATACCAAACAAATGCACCATAAGAAACACTTGTCCATAAATAAGGAATCTTTGCTCCTTTTTGAAATGCTTCTAAGTTTGCAAGTAATGCAACCCCAAACACACCTTCCATGATAGGTGCCATAACATTCCCACCATGAATACCAAAGAACCAGAATAATTGTGTTAAAAATGCAACTGCAATAACTGAAATTGGATTTTGAGAGAATCCTAACAATGGTGTTTGTAATACATCATAAATCCAATCAATAATTAGTTTTCCTGTAAATTGATTGAAAACAAAAGTAATAATAGCTACAACGTACATAGCAACAAAAGCAGGAATGATTGATGTAAAAGGAACTGCAATTGCTGGTGGTACTGAATCAGGTAATTTAATAGTAATATCTTTTTTCATCAATTTTGCAAAAATTATTACTGATAAGAATCCAATAATAATTGCTGTAAAATAACCTCTTGAGGAAACTTGATTTCCAGGAATCAATCCACCAATAGTAACCGAAAGAGTTCCTTTAGAAAAACTCAATCCAGAAACTTGATTAATAGCTTTTGCAACACCATTTGAGATTCCTGATAATTCAAATGATTGAGTCATTGATGTTCCTAAAGAAATAATAAATGAAGCTAACGCAACTAATCCACCAGATAATTTATCAACATCATATACTTTAGCAATATTGTAACCTAATGCAAAAATAAAAACGATTGATACAATTGCAAGTGAACCATTATAAATAAGATTATTAATATTTACTAGCCATTGGAATGTTTGAGTAATTCCGTCCCATCCAAATTGTGAAGGGAAATCTACAAAGAACGCATTAATCAATAATGCGATTGATCCTGTCATAACAACAGGCATTGTTGCAATAAATGAGTCTCTTAATGCAACTAAATGTTTTTGACTACCAACCTTTGTAGCAATCGGCATCAATTTGTTTGACATAAAGTCCATAAATTTTTGATACATTTTTCTTCTCCTTATAACCCGATAATTTTGTCGACGTTTTATCTAGTTAAAGAGTAATGTATTTTACTAAAATTTACAATATTTTTACCGGTAAAACACATTATTTTACTATTTATTATATTTTTTTACCCTATTTTATTAAAATATTATCTATATTTCATTAAAATTCATTTGGTTTTAGTAAAATTTTTTTGCTATATTTTAAATCTAGTCTCTTTGGAAATGAATTCATAACCTACAAGAATAATAAAAATGCCAAAGAAGGCTTTGTATATGCATCTGTACAGACTCCTGAAATAGATTATGGATCATTATCTCCAAAAGAAAAAAACTCAATTATCATAGCAGGTGTTCCAACACTATTAAAGATTAAAAATAAAAAGATTATTGATTTTTACTTTGATTCAGTAGAAATCAAGCCATTATTAAAATCTTTAAATAACGATTAAAAAATATTTTTAATAAACTGCTTGTTTTGTAAGTTTATAGATAACCAACTAAACATTTTAGGAAAATCCATGATAAAAGGAGAATAGCCGCTTATTCAGTTATTCTCCTTTTATTTATTTAAAAATGTGCCAAAGTCCTATAAATCAATTATGATGATTTTTTATGATTTGTAATTATTGCCTTTTTGATACGCACATTCTTTTCTTTTAAATATTATTGTATTTTATTTTTAAATAATTATTTAAAAATAAAATACAATAATATTGCTAGTGCAAGTAGAGTATAAGAAATTATCATTCTTTTCATTGAAATACGTTTTAAAGGTCCATAAAAATTATTATTTTTCACCATATTTTTTTGTAGACTCTCAACTTGATTTTGAACTTCTATACTTCTTGGATTATCAATATGAAATTCTTTTTCCCATTTTTTTATGTTAGCTAACAATTGTTTATTTATGTCTTCTATGCTAGTTTCTTTTTGAAAAAGACTAAGTAAATTTAATTTGTCATCAACATTTTCCTTTAATGATAGAATACTTGAAATTTCTTTCATATTTTCCAATGACATACTTTCATACTGATATAAAGAATTATTAATTTTTATATCTATATCTATAAAAAAACGAGTAACTAACCCTGTGGAAAAAAATTCAACCCTTTCAATTTCATTGTTTCTTATTGTATTAGAAAAAGCTCTTGAACAAATAGAGATATTTATTCGATCTATTTCACTATAATTATATTTCTTATAAGTATTATTATCATAATCATACAGCTCTATTTGCTCTTTATCAAAACAAATATAATTATCTGTAGCATGCTTATTCACTACATACTCAAAATATACTTTAGTTCTCATAGTTATTTCCTCCTAAGTCAATGATACAATATAAATATATTTATTAATAACTTCTTATGTTTAAATGATAAAATAATTTTCCTTTTTCTAAAAAATTGGTATATTAACGTATTTTAATCAATTTGGTTTTATTACATTTACGCTATTTATTTAAATAACAACACTATTGCCCATAGTCTGTGTGATTTACATTTTTACTACCAATTATCACCAATATAAATCATTTAAAATATATTCAATAAACAAAAAGACAATCAGAGTTTTAATACTTACATTTTACGTAATAATATAATTAATACAAGAATTATTATAATTCTATCTAATATATCTATAACCTTCGTAAAACAAATATTTACTTCCATTTCATCATCTCCCAACATTTAATAAAATCCGGAAATGACGGCCGTAACTGATTGTCGTATTTTTTGTAGTTAACCCACTTACATCCATCCTATTGCTAACTTTTCCACAATACAATTATAACTCAGTTTTCTTACTATTTAAAGATATTACTTTTTTATTATCAAAATTTAATCAAAATCGTTTATATAAATAAAATAACTTGATTTTTTCCAAATAACCTAACTAAAGATAAATGTTGGTGATAACACCTAATAATGTCAGTCTAACTTTTGTAATAGAAAACTTACCATTTTGATTTGTTTTATTATATAGTCAAGAGGTGGAAAGCTATGGAAGATAAAATGTTTAATGATATTATTGATTCAATCATTAATAACGCAAGTGATGATGAAATTGAGATTATTAGAGAAAAACTTAATAATCACTTGATCAATCACATTTACGATTCAAATATCCATGAAGAACTATCAGACAACTATGATAGTTCTTTTTGTCCTCATTGCCAAAATAAACATATCATTAAATATGGAAAGGATAATAAAGGCAATCAAAGATATTTGTGTAAAGAATGTTCGAAAACATTTTCTTCTATTACTGGTTCATTACTTTCATATACTAAAAAACAACCTTATCAATGGTTTGAATATATTCAATCTTTATTTAATGGTGATACTCTTGCTCGTTCTGCTGATATCGCTGGAATAAGTGAACCAACATCTCTTGTTTGGAGACATAAAATACTAAGTGTTCTTGTAGATTTGACGCATGATGATCCTGTTTTAAGTGATACTGTTTATTTGGATGAAAAACTAAATGTCGTTACACATCCAGGTAAACATATGGAAAACAAAGAAAAACAAAAAAGAGGGATGAGCAGTCAAAAAAGAAATATCGTATGTGCCATAGACCAACATAACAATAAAGTTATTCAAGTATCCGAAACAGGAAGAATCCATTCCAAGGAACTCTATAAGATATATAAAGATAAGACACCTTGTACATGCCAAGTTGTAAGTGACAGCTTAAGGTCATATCATAAATTGATGAGAGATTTAAAAGTTAAATGGATCAAGATACCATCGGGTAAAAAAGAGAAAGACGGTTATACTCTTAAAAAGATAAATGATTTACATTCATCAATAGATTTATTTCTTTATAAGTATCGAGGAATATCAGATAAATATTTAAGAAATTATATAGGGCTTTATAAATATAAAGATCAACATAACAAATATTATCAAAAAAAGATATTTCTTCATATATTCAAAGAGATAGTCAATAGTTTATGTGCGTTGAAATTCAGTGATTTTAAATATGATTCAAAATTTTTCGCTATCTGATTAGCTTTTCAAAAGATACTTACCAACATTTATCTTTAGTTAGGTTTTTCCAAATAAAAAAGTGACTATAAATGTCAATGTCATTAAGTTAAAACTTTTTTAAGAGAATTTCTATATTTTATAAAATATGGGGGTTCTTTTTTTATCTATTGACATGATTTTGATTTTGTGCGGCTTATAATGAATATTCTTTATATTCATTATAAGCCCTTTTTAGTAGGTGTATTTTTCAAAGGAGGATATTATCTATGTCAAATAAAAATACTAAAATTGCCTACTATTCCCCAAAGTGGATTTCTCGTCGTTTGGATGATGTTATCGATTCTACTGTAGAGTCTATTGGATGTTTTTGTGTTGATCCGGTTTCTAATTTTACCAGAAGCCGTATTCTTACTCCCAAGACACTTATTAAATTTATTCTAGGTTTGCAGGCTCATTCTTTGCCAAGTGAAGTTTCTGATTATTTTACTTCTTCAGATACTGATATCCCATCAGTATCTGCTGTTTCACAACGTCGTGACCTGTTGTATCCTGAAATTTTTAAATCTATCAACGGAAGATTTCTTTCTTCCATTGATAATCTGTCCACATTGAATGGTTACTATATTCTTGCACAGGATGGTTCCGATATCAATCTGCCCTTTTTACAGGATGATACTCAAATCTCTTATGGTCAGGATTCTATTGTTTGTCAATATCATCTGAATGCCTTATATGACTGTATCAATCATGTATTTTGGGAATCAAGAATTGATCTGCCAACCAAAAAAAGTGAAGTAAGCGCACTGATTGATTTTATCAATCACCGTAATTATCCTGAAAATTCAATTATTACAGCTGATAGAAACTATGAAAGTTACAATCTCATGGCTCATTGTATTGAAAATAATCAAAAATTTGTATTCAGAGTTAAGGATATCAATACTAGAAATGGAATTATGACATCTCTATCTCTACCTGATGAAACATTTGATATTACTGTTACTCGTACTCTTACAAATCTCCAAACAAAAGAAGTCAAGAAAAATGAAAACAATCAATTTGTATTTGTTCCTTCAACTTCTGTTTTTGATTATCTCGATGCCTGTAATCGTTTCTATGATCTTAGTTTTAGAATCGTAAGATTTAAAATAGATGATGATAAATATGAAACACTGGTTACTAATCTTGATGAAAATGAATTCAAATTAAGTGATTTCAAAGATCTTTACCATCTTAGATGGAATGAAGAAACGGCATTCTATTATCTCAAATACGCACTTGGCATGCTTTATTTCCATTGTAAAAAAAGACAGCATATACAGCAGGAAATATACGCATCAATTTTATTTTATAACTATGCAAATTTGATCATTCAAAATATAAAAAAGAAGATGGAGATTAAAAAGACAAAGTACATATACAACATCAATGTAAGATCAGCATTGACCAACATAAGAAACTATTTTCGTAATCAAATAAAAGAATCCATCCTGATCAGAAATATAAAAAAATATCTGACCCCATCAAGGCCAGATAGAAACGTTCAACGTTCTATAAAACGACAATCACCAAAAGCGTTAAATAATAGAACAAGTTGACAGAGTTATTCTAACATAATTTTTTCTAGATATCACAAATTTTTTTGAGCCTAGACACAGGTTCTTTTAAAGTGCGTCAAAAATAAGATAATAAACCAAATTATTTAGGATAAAACAAAAAGAACAGAACATAGAAATATGTCTGTCCTTAACTTAACATAAATAGAACTGTCTTTTGTACAATGTCACCTTAACTTAATGACATTGCTATAAATGTAGTCACTTTAATTGGAGCATAGTTTAAGCAAACACTTATTATAGTATACTATTTTTATACCATTATCATATGTTCCAATTACTGTATGTTTTCCTTTAAAAAAACTACTTTTAAACGTAAAATTAGATTTCATTTTTTTATCATATCCTAATAAAATTGCATTTATACAATTCAAAGGTGTCCCTCCTTTTGGGTTTGTTATTCTACATAATGATTCTATCACATTTAAAAAGGTATATTTATAATTGGCTTTTGGTATTTTTTTCCCCATTCCCATATTTTTTAAGAAATCAAACGCATTATAAAAATCAACATCTGGATAACTTGTAGTCCATTTAGACAAGTCTATGTTTAAAACAAGCTTTTTATTTTCAATTATTAGATCATTTTCGTATATTTGATATACTGACTTGCATTTGTAATTAAATACATCCATTACCTTTCTTTTAGATAATGTGTTAAAAACTAACTTTATATCTGTAATATCATTTAACTGAACCTCTTCCATTTTCGTCCTCCTCTACATAATTATTTAAAATATATTCCAATGTTGCTTTTTCATCTAAATAATTTTTTTGTTTCCAATAGTTAGTTTCATATGTAAAATATTTAATTTGATAATAAGAACGATAATGAGTTTGTAAATTTGTAAATAAACCTCTTCTATAAAAATTAGGAAAAGAATTAACATTATAATAAAATTGTCTGTTAATTCTACTTGTGACAAGCTCAATCTGTTGTTCAATATTATCATAAGAATCATTAATTCTTAATGTAATACAGCCTATTATTTCTAATCCAAAGTTTGATACTACTTCATATAAATATTTAGTAGTTTCATCTAAACTTGTATTTTGAGTTACTACAATTAAAACACACTTTTTTGTTAATAATTTTTGAAGATGAGTCCATAATGATAATCTATCTAAAAAAATTTTCATCTGTCCAGATACAAATCCCATATATACAGGAGTTGCGAAAACTACTATATCAGAATTCATCATGGTTTGTTTTATCTTGGTGATAGAATCATCCAAAGGGCAAATTCCTTTTTTAAAACAATTTAAACAGCCTATACATGTTTTAATTTGTGTACCTTCTTCAATAAGATTTATGAATTTATAATCAAATTTACTATTTTTACTTAAGTTTTCAAAAAATAAATTAATTATTTTATTAGTACGTCCATTAGCTCTATTACTTCCATTAAAATAACAAACTTTAATCTTTTTCATATTTTTTTCCTTTTAAATCATTAAATATATTTTCTAAAAATGAGAAATCATTTTCATGTTTTTCTATATCTTTTGAATAAAATTGTAAATTCTTTTTTATTGTACTTGACTTAAAAATATCATTAATTATTTTGCCAACATTAGTATTTCTTGAATTAATACCTGCTAGTGTCCTTCCTATATCCAATTCTTCTACAAGTATACCATTAAGTCTTTGTTCACTAGTTATTGGATCAATCAATAAAGGTATTTGAAAATAAATAGACTCTATAATACTATTTTGTCCTCCAGAACTTATAAACAAGTTCGACTTGCTCAAAACGTATTTTTGTGGAACATACTGATCAATATAAACATTTTCCTTTTTTAATACGTATTTTACCATTTCATTCAACTCTTTATAATAATTTTTGCAAGATATTATTACCCTACAATTAGATTGTGTCAAGCCTAACAAATAATTAATATATCTTTCTAGTGGATAACTAATTATAGATCCTGATGCAATATAAATTATTGGTGATGAATTCTGATTGATAAAATTTTCTAAATTATTATCTATGTTTTCTTCAACTTGAAATCTAGAGTGTTCAGGATAAATTATTTGATAGTCTCTATTACTATCAAATGCACATGAAGGCTGAAAATAATCTGTAGAAAAAATAATTGTATATTTAGTCATAGGATCAAATTGATGTAGAATATTTAATTTAGGTACATTTTTTTCATTAGCAATTTTTTCATTATAAAAAGACACTCTTTCCCTATAATTTTCAAAATAACTAGCTAAACCCTCATTTTTATCTATTTTCGCGTTCATTAATAAAGAATATAATTGCCTAGGATTTTGATCAAAAAATGATTTTGAATAGAGATTGTGTGTAATATAGCCAATTACCATGGGACTCCTTGTTGATAAATTAGTTACATAATATCCTATTTTGTCTGTTGAATCTCTAAATATTACTTCTGGATTTATTTGTTCTATAATACTTTTCATTTCAATAATTTTGCTCGTACCTATGTTGTAAAAATATTCTGTATCCTTTTCTAAATAAAATTCATATCCTTCTATCATCTTATTTTTAGACCATAATTTCGAAGCTTCTACTGAATAAGAAGTATTAATACTTCCAAGTTCTCTATATATTCCTTCAGGATATTCGTGAAATAAAGCTCCCATTTTCATAATTATTTCTTTATTTTTCAAATCAGAAAAGCAGTGAATTTCATGATTGTTTTGCTTTAAATATTCAAAAATAGGTTTTAAAGGGATAATATGACTTATTGGAGTTGATGCAAAAAAAACAATTTTAGACATTTGATTTTCCTCCTTTATTAGAATATTTCATTTGACCAAGTTGAATTTTGTACAATCTAGCATATTCTTTATTTAAATTAATTAGTTCTTCATGTGAACCCTCTTCAACTATTTGACCATTTTTTAATACTATTATTTGATCAGCTAGTTCAGCGTTAGTAAATCTATGAGTAACAAAAAGAGTGATGGCAGACTTTATATTGCTCATTAAGTTACCAAAAAAAACATATTCAGAAGAAGGATCTAAAGAAGCAGTAGGTTCATCAAAAATATAAATAGAAGCATTTCTAAATAAACATCTTGATATAGCTAGCTTTTGCCATTGTCCCCCTGATAATTGAATACCATTATCAAACCATGTTCCAACTTGTTGAAAATATTTATTAGGCAATTTATCAATGAAAAAATCAGCACCAGATAATTTTCCAGCTCGTTTCATTTGCTCTATATTATTAAATTCGTTTATATCTCCTAAAGTGATATTTTCTTTAACTGTAAATTCATAATTATTATAGTCTTGAAAAACAATCGAAAGAGCATTTTGATAACTCTCTAAATTTAACTTGTTCAGATCTATTCCATTCACAAGTATCGTTCCTTCATAATTTTTATATAAACCTGAAATTATTTTTATAAGTGTAGTTTTCCCACTTCCATTTTCACCAACCAAAGCATATATTTTACCCTTTGAAAATTTTAAGTTCATATTTTTTAATGTATATGTTTTGCTAGCATTATATTTAAAAGAAACATCAATCAATTCAATAGAATCAATCAAATCAATTTTCAAACCATTTGAGATATCTTTCTTTTTCTTATCTATATAATCAAAGAATATCAATATTTGTTCACAATACATAGTATCCGTATAAATAGAAAACAGTGCTGAAGAAATAGAAGAAATGGAGTTTTCTAATCGGCTTGCCGAATTAATATATGTTAAAAAATTCCCAACTAAAATATTTCCTAGTATTGTTTCATACACAGCATAAATAATTATCAATGAAGAATAAATGAAATTAATAAGTTGATATATATAATTAAATGTTGATCTATTTTTATTTAAATTTACATTTTGTTTATATATTTTTTCTTTTATATTTGAAAATCTTTTTATTAAAAAATTAGTAATTCCTAATAATCTAACCTCTTTAACATAGTAATCTTTAATAAGAAGATGAGAATAATACCATGATTTTCTTTCATCTTTAGCTCTTTTATATACCGTAGAATATTCTAACTGATTTATTTTTAAAAAATATTTGTAAGAAAGTAGCGGCAATATAAAAAAGCCAATCAGCGTCCATATTTTCCAACGAAACAAAATTAAAATGTAACCTGTAAAACTTACAATATTAGATATTAAAGTTATGTAATCTTTAACTAGAGCTATTGGCCTTATACCAATTTGTTGTTCAGCTCTTTGTAACATATCATATATATTTGAATTTTCAAATTCTGTTAAGTCTAAACAAGAACATTTTTTTTGAAACACTACATTCAAATGATACATTAAATAATCATTATAACGTGTAATAATATAATTATTAATACATGTTAGCATAACAGAAAAAAATTTTATACTTATGTAAAACATTAGTATTTTGTACACATATGCATTAGCATAAGTTCCTAATTGCAGAATGTTAACTAATTCTTGTGTAAGTAATACCGAGATTATTGGTAAAATACTGCTTATAATTGCTATTAAAAATAATACGTATATGAATTTTTTATCTAAATCCATTAAAATTCTAAAAATTTTTTTAGTATTTTCAAATATTTTATTAGTTTTAGAATTTTTATTTTTCAATATTATCACCACTTTACTTAAAATTATTTATCTTTTGCTTTTTGATATAGAGTATTTTTCTTAAATAAGAAAGTGCAAGATTTTCTTGCTGTCTATTAATACCTATTAATCTATTAAAATGCATATGCAACATACTCCATAATGCATTTCTTTTTCTTTCATTTGGCAAATTATTTTTTTGTAGCATTTGCCAATATCTATTTGCACTTAAACTTCTTTCATCTAAAAATAAACTTAGTTGAATGGTATCAACGTATTTTTTCCCTTCAATAAAATTACTATCAATTATTGTTTGTAAAAAATTGAGACTTTTGTATCTTCTGAACTCTTTATCTTCTTTTTTATCCATACGAAAATCTGATAAATATTCAATTTGATCATGTAATTCTATTCCCATATCCTCTAAAAGTTTCGCACAAGATATAATATATACATCAAATAACTCTAACTTTATGATATTATTTTTCTTTGCTTTCAATATTTCCATACAAGTAATGCTATCGTACATAAATAAACTTTCTGCATAAGTTATAAGTTCATTTCCACCATATCGCTCATATTCTTGTTTATAAGAATCAATAATACAATCGTTTATTTTAAGTTCGTTCTTTAACCTTTGTAAAAACTTAGAAACAAATCTTAAAGATTCTATTTCTTTATTCTTTTGATATTTAATTCTTAGCCTTATATGTTCACGATTATCATCAATAAATCTTATATAAAAGAATTTATCTAATAAATCTAGATTTATCATATCATTCTCAAGCTTAAAAATGTCTTCTCTTATGAATTTATCCATAGTGGATTTTTTCATATACAATTTTAAAGAAATCCATTTTTCAAAAGGAAAATACGTATGTTGCAATTCATGTGAATAGGTTATAGAAGGAATATCACGGTAATGGCTTTTAATTAAATTATAATTAGAAGTCAAATTAAAAACAAATTCAGCAAAATATTTTTTTCCAATTTTGTTCTTTACTATCAGTTTATCACCAATGATAGCGCTTTCACTGAAAGTGCCGATCTTTTCTTTTTTTATTAAATTATACATTATTCTCAAATGAGAATTATTATGAATATTTATATATATTTTTTTATCTACTGATCCAATATTAATTATGTCTGGAACATTATTCAGTTTAATAAATTGCTTAAAATTCTTTTCAAATTCAGCATATGTTAGCATATCATTATTGGAGTTATAAAATGTTTTATCTATTTTCCATGTTTCTGGAAAAAGAATAACATTTTTATACGAAATTCTTGGACAATGATCCAAATTTTGTATTAAAACTTTCATTTCATTTAAAATTGAAAAAATTTCATTATTTTGATTTTCAGAAATATCCAATAAAGGTTTAATTATTGGTGGATAATAAATAGGATTATATGCATTTGATACATGAAAATGCAATAATTTTTTTGTTTTATAATCAACAAACCTTATTCGATTATCCGAATCCAAAAAAACATAAATATCTTCAAGATTAATATATTTAAAATCAGGACAATCTGTTTGACACCCATATTCCAAAACATATTTATCATTTGGAAATGTTTTTTGAATATTCGCATGTTTAGAACTAAATGATTGAAATACTACCTCAACATCAATAGGATCATATTTATCTTCATCGTTATCAAAATGCATATCTTCAAACAAATATCTAAATCTTCCAGTTATTTTATTTTTATCTTTTGATCCCATAACAGGACTAAGTAAATATTTTATTGATTCATCATAAAACGGGATAACTGCAATTTCAAAGTCAATTTTTTCTGAAATTTCTTCATTTCCTTTTCCAATGGTAGATATGTCTAAATTAGAAGTATCATGATTTAACAAAAATGACAATAATACATTTCTTATCTTTTCTTTTTTATCAGCCTCTTCTTTTATATCAATTACTGGTATACCCAATCCATACTGTTCATCTATCAAATCAATATATTTAACCATTTGATAATCATATCTAGCAACAAATTTATTTGCAAAATTCTTATAATTTCTTTTTATACCCCAAGATACTAAAAACTCTGCCAATTCCTCAATGACATCTACTTTATTTGATTTAAATTCTATTGTACTATCCTGATACATATCCATCGACATATAATTCTTAGCATTAGAAACATCTTTCATACTCTGAATTATCTTAAAATAATTATGTACATCATTTATTGAGGAAACTGTATTGTATTCATTTAATAATTCATTAATATTAAATAATTGACTAGTAAGTTGAGAATTTAAATTATATTGTTTTATTTTCTTTAATAAAAATTCAAACTGATTAGTTATAAGCAAATTTGGTCTTAAATCACTTACAATAAATTCTCTGCTTAACAATGTCATCATAAATTTATACAAATATTCATAGGATAAAGAAGTATATGTCTCCTGTAGTTTTTCGATTATTTCATTTATTGATATGAATTGATTCTTACATATCAATTTTATTTTACTAATTGCTTTAGTATTATTAATAATTGTTTTTCCATTTAAATTTTCATTTTCCACATAAAATGTATGCCATACATTCTCTAATGTCTGCGTGTTATAAATTATGCTGTTATTAAATTTAACCTTTAAATTTGAACCGATTTCTAATTCCACTTTTTTTATTATTTTGTATAGCCATTGTATATCAACCATTGATTTCTTCTTATAATCAGATAATACTAAGTTATTTTCTTCAGATAATTTTCCTTTGCTAACTCCAGAAAAAAGTCCAAATGGTGTACATCTTGTAGAAGCCCTAATTAGATATTTTTGTAAAATCAATCTGTCTATACTATTTTCTTTATTTAAATTTTGATATAAATCATTTGAAGCTATAGCAATTGCCTCCTCAAAGTTTAACTCTTTAATCAAATTTAAATCAATATTTGTTTTTGGATTACATAATAGATTTTCAAATATATCAAATGAAAAAAATGGCGTTCGAACAACAAAATTTTTATTACATGTAAAATTCATATTCTAGTCTCCTCTTTTTTAATAAAATAGCTATAATAATTATAACATAAATAATCTCAATAGTTAAAAACTAATAATCATCAATTTAAAACTATATAATAATCATTAATTTAAAATTTATTTTCTTTTTATTTCTTATTTCGTTATGTTATAATTATATAAAAGGAGGATACAATTATGGACGACTTTAAAGATTTCGAAATTGATATGTATGATGAAAGCAACGGCAATGACGGAGGGGTAACAGATTATTCTTCTAGTATGGCTTGTGTTGGAATGTCTGCTGTATTGTCATGGACACTTGTTTCTGTAAGCACCAATGATAGTTCATCAATGCCATGTGCTACTTTGACCAATGTTTCTGAGTAAACAAAATAAAAACTAACTTAATTTTAATCAAACAAAATTAAATTAGTTTTTTATTTTTCATAATCCACTTGTATTAATTATTACATAACTACCTTTGTAGTACTTCGATTGTTATAAAGTAATTTTTTAAGTTTTCATTGGTATATTTTATATATCTTTTTAACATGTTATTTCCAATCATTTGACTACAAAATTAAAGATTATAATTGTAATCCTTAAATAAAATATCTTTGATTCAATATTTATTGATTTAGAAAACTCTTTATTTCTAATATTTTTATTTTTTCATTTTGAGATAATTTCGTATTGATTTAATAACTTATATTCAACTTCATTTATTTTAAGTACTATCAATAATAATGGTTCTTTCTTACTTTAGGGTACCATTCAAATAAAAGACCTCATATCTTATAGATAATCACTAAAAAATAGAAGTCTTTTAATTTATTACTTACCCATTATCGAGAAAGAACCATAATAATTATCAAAGTACTTTCTTTTCAGTCGGTTCTTAATGCAACACCTTATCTTCAAATTTTAATATTTAATAAAACTCATTTATTTTTTTAAATTTAGAAAAGCAACTATAACTATAGTCACAATACTATGCAACTATTTTAGAAAATACAATTAAACTATCCAAAAGATTCAAACATTCATAAAGTTTATCCAATTCTTCGTCACAAAAAACTAGTGCTCCTATTTGATTATATAAAATCTTCGATATATTTTCTGGACAGTCATCACTTTGATGCACCAATTGCAATGTAACTGTTGCAGACTCCAGTTGGTTCTTTATCCCCTTTTTTAATACTTCTATTGTATCTGTCATTTCTTCTCTATCTTTCATAGTCTGTTCCTCCTACAAGGACAAAATAACACATACTGATAAATATTATAAAAAATGGAACAAATTGGTCTTTAGTTTCATTATATTTTATTCCTTCAGATACAAATTAGATTTAAAACAAGATTCAACTTATTTATAAAAAATTAATTTAATAATTCCAGTATATTTCTTTCCAATTTTATCAATGGCATTTCAATCATACACAAATAATCAAAATTTAATAATTCTATTATCCCGTTCATATTAACTACTTCCAATTTTTTTGCAGTTTCGTTATTTAACAATTTATATTCTGAAATAATTTTATCCAAAAGCATTTTGCTTTTTTTAAAATTAATATATATGCTTTCAAATTCGTCATTTTTATAATAAAGGCTAGAAATATCTGTCAAATTTTCTCTATCCTTTTTTGTTAAATGTTCCAAATCAAAATCAGTTAGTGATTTATCATCTAATTCTTTATATTCATCATTGCTTAACAACTCATATATAACCAAAGGATATGTTTTATCAATTAATTCTTCAAGTATTATTTTATCTTTTAAAGGAGCATTCTCTATAGGAATAAAATATATTTTTTGTGTGTTTTTCATATTCAAAAAAAGAACTTTATTATTTAAACACGGTATGATTATTTGATCATTGCAAATACATTTGTAAATATACTCCATTGTATTAAAAGTGATTGGATAATATTTAATTTCAGTATACGCATTTAGCTTTATTCCTATATATCCCCAGAATTGATAAAGTTTATCAAAAACTAGATTATTATTCTTTTTGTAATTAAAAAATTGTGGATCAAAAAAATAATTATTTTCAATAATGTTTGTACTTGTAGAGAAAGATAGTGCAAGTTTGATAATATCTTTATCAGAACAGTCCATAGTATCAATTTTAAGCAGCTTATTTTGATCTAGTTTAGAAATATTTGAAATATGTTCATTCGAAAGTCCTGTTAATCGTTGTAGGTTTCCTATTTTGTTTTCAATCATTCCATCTTTAGTCATAAAATAATCCAATGTAATATTTAAATACTCGATGATCTTCATCATGTGTTTTACAAAAGTTTTTTTGTTGGAAATTGTTCCATTGATCAGTTTATCAATAGTTGGTCTAGATATACCGGTTCCTTGTGACAGCTGCATTTTTGTACATTTTCTATCATTTAAATACTTTTTTAATATTACTCCTGCTGATTCTCTTTTATTAAATAATTCATCATAATTACAATACATAGCTTTCACCTCAACATAATCATATTATTCTTCAAATGACATGTAAATAAATTTTATACATTTTTACATATTTAATTTGCATTTTTTATTTAAAAATCACTTTATATCCAACTATCCCTCCAGCTTCTTGGTAAGGCTCTATATATCCACTCAAATTAATATTGCTACTACTCAAAACTTGATTCATGTAGTCGTTTGCTGCTTGACTACAGGATGATAAATCATAATTGTAATCTCTTATATAAAATATCTTAGGTTCAACATTTATTGTTTTAGGTGTTTCTACTTTGTTTGATTTATTATTCTGTTCCTGATTCTTTTTAACTGTTGCATCTTCTTTATTTCCAACAGCAGTATTATCTTCGTTTTGAGATACTGTTATAATGTGAACTATTAAAGTAGATATGGCAACATTGCCGTGTTGATCTTCTAACTGATATTCGACTTCATAATCACCATCTTTATTTGTATCAACAGAATTTTTAATTACAACGTCATCAGTTGATAACTGATCATAATTATCCTCTGCTTTTTTTATAAAAGTTTTTGCTTCAAAAGCATTTCCCTTATTAATAGTTATTTCATCTTGTGTCAATTCAATTGTTGGTTTTGTTGTATCAACAACATTAACTATTAATGTTCTTGCTTTTGTTTTAACACCATTCGTTACTGAATAAACAAACTTATAATCCTTTATCTTATTTAGCTTTTGATTCAAAGGTATTGTTAATTGCTGAGACTTATCATAATACTTTACATAATCCATGAAATGAATATCTTCTCCATATTCAATCGTAACCTTATCCGTTGTAAGTTCTAATGGTACTGGTTCAATGTACTTATCAATTGTGTCTTTATTCATTAAATAAACAATACATGTAATAAAAGCAAATATCATTGTAAAAATGGTCAAAGAAATTCTTTTAATACGTTTCTTTTTTATCTCCTCTTTTGCATCTTCAAAGACACTTTGCTGATCCATCAAGCTATATCGAATCTTCTCCATAGATTCAGCATTGATTTCAGGATCACATAAAGTGTCAGGATTCAGTCCATATTCCATGGATAATAATATTTCTCGCATCTGCTCCCAGTTAAACTTAGGATCTTTCATTTTAGAAATATCAAGTCCCTTTTCATCAGCCAAACGAAGCTGTGCTTTTTGTCTTGCGTCATAAGCATATGTTTCAAATAATTCATCTAATGTTTTTGACATCTAAATCATCTTTTCTTCAACTACACGATTACTAGTTTTTGCAATCAGTTTTAAGTATTCCATATCATCCAAATGTAAAATATAATCAAGAACATCTTCCTCATCCACTTTTGTTTTTTCAGTCAGTTCCTGTTGTAATACCTTATCTTCTGATTTTAATATTTCATAAAGTTCATTTACTTTTTTCAATATTTCAGTATTGTCATCTGATTTTTTTACTAATTCAATATTGCTTAGCTTTATCAAATTATTATTATCAAAATACTCAATAGCGTTTGTATAGTCAAATAAACAGGCAACAAATGTAGAATCTCTAATAAAAGACAGATTGCTAAACTTTGATCCAGCAAAAGATACATGTATAAAGTTTCCTTTAAGAGAAACTTTTTCAAAGATACAGTCATCAAACGATGTTTTGTCAACATCATCAAAATGAAGAGCGTTGTTCAAAAAAGTACACTCTTTAAAATCAGTAGTAGCATCCAATTTAACATTATCAACTACGGAACAATCTACAAAATGACATTTGTAAAAAAGTTTATTATTTAAAAAATCTTGTGATAATTCCTGACTGCTATAGATTTCATTTTTTATAATTTGTCTTTCATTTTCTTCTTTCATTTCCTGATCATCTTCCTTCTTTTCTTTCGACACGGCAACGTTGCCGTGTTGAAATTCTAATATTTCTTCTTGAATCAAAATATCTTCAAATCTGTTTTGTTTTTCTTCCAGCTCATTTAAATTAACTTTGCTACCAATTACTGAGACACCCTGCATATTATTTTCCATAAAATCAACTGTCTCAATTCCTTTACAGTTAATAAAATAACTGTTTGCCAGTATTGAATTTACAATTACTGAATTATTAAACCTGCAGTTATAAAAGACTGCATTTTTAAAATTACATTTGGAAATTTTAACATTGTCAAATATACAGTTATGAAAGACTATTCTTTCTTTAATATCTAAACTCGACAGACTTGTTGCTTCAATCTTACAGTTTCTTAAAAACAGTTCATTCTTTTTTCCAAGTAATGTATATTTGATAAGTTTATTTTCAAAACATGTATTCTGATAAATAAATTTTTCATCAATTTTTTCCAGATGATTTTCATCTACTAAAAAAGGAACTGAAAAATCAATTCCTTTTGAGATAAGATAAGTTTTAATTTTACTATTCATTCATGTTTTCCCTCATTTCTATTTCTTTTTTGATATCAAAATATTTTGGTTCTTTTTTAGGAATGTCCCTTATATTGTATTTTTTTAAATTCTTATAATAGTTATATTTGTTAAAAGCCAATACGTTAGTGATCAACGACTTCCCTCTATCTCCCATAATCAAAACCTCGCCTAATTTAAAATTTTTCAAACGATCAACTGTGACAACTCTTTCTTCTTTATTTTTCGATGTCTTTTTAGTTCCCAATGTTTTTGAAATTTCTTCTAGAGTCTGATAATCTTTTGAAAGCAAATAAACAAGATTGGTTGCATTCGACCTTATTGTCTGTGCTTCATTTTTTCCATAGGCTGATTCAAGTTGATCAAATCCCTGAACGACCATGTTCATCCTTACACCTCTTGAACGTCCAGCAGTAAGAATATTTGTAATTTCCTGAAACTTAGGAAACTGTCCCATTTCATCGAACAATATGTTAAAAGGATGTTTCAATCTCAAATTTGAATTCTTCCTTGTTTCTTTAACTAGACATTGCCAAAGCTGTTTTATAAATAAAGTAACTAAAGGATAGTATGTTTGCTTTTCATCATGAACTTTTAGAAAAATCATTGTCTTACAGGAATCAATATTTTCCAAATCAATTGTGTTATTAGAAAGAATTTTTTTAATTGCATCATTTGTTACGATTGATGTCAGATGTTTCGTTAAAACATTACGCGATGATTTTCTTGTCTGTTCAGCGCTGTCTACATACGAAGACAATCGCTCTTTTGAAATATCAAAGTTTGTTTTAAAATTTTTTAAATAGTATTGAAGAAAAGTAATTTCAGATCGTGTGGTTTTTCTTTTAACTTCATCACCATCGAGCATCAGTTTATTAACTGCTGGTATATTAACAACGTTTATATTGCCCGTTTCACACAAAAGATGAACATAACCTTCTAAAATTCTTCCAGCCTCTTGATTCCAAAATTCCTGATCCTGTCCCTGTTTCTTGCCTTCGGTAATAGCCTGAACAACATCACGAAGATACTCTTGCGCCTGAGAAAAATCAGCATCTGTCAGAAATGAATTGTTTTCTTCATTATAAATATAATCACCCGCTTTGTTTCTGCCCATGTATTCTTTTTTGTCAAACACGGCAACATTGCCATGTAAAATCTCAAACTCTTCTTTTCCTTTTTTAAGTTTATTTTTCAAATAGTTTTCCTGTTCATTTTTAATCTTAAGCTGCTTCATATACTCATGAGAGCCAAGATACAAAGGATTCCAGCAATCACTATTCTGTGGTTCGATAAAATCAAGAAAATAAATTCTATATCCTTTACTTTTGAAAAGTTCTGCTGTTGCCTGACTTAATTCTCCTTTAATATCTACGCACAATCCTGATTCTCCTGTCATTGCCAAAAAACAAAGCATTGGCAGTATAAAGCTGAATGATTTCCCTGAACCAGTTGTACCAATAATCAGATTATGATGATCTGCATTATCTACATATACATAATTTTTTCCTGTTACAAAAAAAATACCAAATCCTAAATTTTGTTTAGAAAGTGGTATTTTTAAAAATTCAAGTTTATGTTCTTTTGTCCACGTATTGATCTGATTTCTTACATCATTGGTCAAAAAAAGCTGTCTGTTTTCAATTATTTCTGCATTTTGATTAAAAGTAATTCTTGTAAAATTCTCTTTAAAATAACTGACATTTACAAGTTTAGAATAATTTCGGTTATCTTTTTCTAGGTTTTCAATATTATTTAAAATTAGCATAATTGCAGGAATCATTCCAAAAGCAATACAGCCTAATAATAAATACAAGTTATCAAAAGCATATAAAGGATTAAATGTTATCCCCGTATTTGATAAATTATATGAAATCTGCATAGAACTAAAAAATGACACAGCTATTCCAATAAAGAATGCATATTTAATTTTATTATTTATATAGATCACTCCTTTCACGTCATCATTCAAAAAATAAAAAATCAAAGCTATAATTTATATATTCTTGTTTTTAAAGCATATTTTCTGTATTTCATGCGAGAATTCTTCTTTTTAAAAGAAATTACCTTCATAATTAAAAAAAGGAGGTATACAAGAAAATGGAAGAAAGAAAAATAATATTTAAAGTCTATGATGAAATTGATAAGATAGCTTATAAGCTTAATGGAATATATCAGACCCTTTACAGTATGGATTTAGAAATACTTGCTTCGTTTGTTGATAATCAAGGCCGTGCTTCCAAAGCTTTTTTATGTGATCAATTGAGTCATAACATTTCCAAACTTATTGAATATAATGAAAAGCTTTTTGAAGTCCTGCACAAACCTGTAGTTGAGATACCTGATGATATTGAAGATGCAGAACAGTCAGACGATTAAATTATTTTCCATACGTTTATAATATTCTTCGATGGATTTATTTATTGAATTTTGCTGTTCTAGAGCTACACTGTAAATAAATCCTTCAAGTCTTTTTTCATTGAGGTACTTAACTTTCCTTATTACTTTAGTCTCTTTCTTTACTTTTATTTTTTCTGTTTTTTTATAATTTTTTAAAATATAATTTCCTATTCGTTCATGAAGTTTATTTAGTTCAGCTTCTTTCAATGTTGAAATACCAGCTGATTCATCATTCATAACTCCTTCTAAAATATCTATTTTTTCTAACAAAATATCATATTGCTTTTTCAGATCAGGACTGTTAAAAATAATATCATCAATTATTCTGTCAATAACTGGTTTAAAATCTTTCATATTATAGGAATTATATTGAAGTCTTCCCGTTTTAGGTAAAGCATCCAGCAACTGATTTAATGTTTTCACGTCTGATAAATCTTTTCCTTTAACAAGTGTCACAAGCTGATTAAATTCCCAATCTTTTAGCTTAAAATATTCTTTGTAATCATATCCCGTTTTCTCAGAAAGCTTTTGTCTTGCTGCAATACATGTATAAATAGACCTTTTAACATTCTCCAGTTTTGCTTTTGATATTTTTCCTTTAAATCTAGTCTGGTGCTTTTCCATAAAGGCCAGATGAACATGTGGATGTTCCGTGTTTCGATGAACATCAAACCACCATAGAACATTATTATATTCTAAATCATACTGTTTGAATATTTTTGGGAGTGCATCAGACATAACACTATTCCAGTTATCAACTGTTTCTAAACCCAGTCTAGCTGCTTCAGCATCACTTTCCAGTGAAATAACCAAATCCCAGCAAATATTTCCTTTCTTATTGAAGCATTTTTTGATCTCTTTTTTGAATTTTTTTCGGTCTTCTCGTGTATTTAACATACCTACGGAACTAGATGTCCCAACAGTATGACTTCCTGTGTATCCAAAATAGCCTGTTTCATTATCCTCCACTTCTTTTTCTACATCTTTTGCTTCATCTCTGCCTGTGTATTCAAAATACCCTGAAATAGAATCCATGGATACTTTGTTTTTCATTCTAGAATTAGATGGTGGATTATAACCATTCATCATAAAACGTGCTTTTGTTATTTTCATATTTTATTATTAAATTACACGGCAACATTGCCGTCTTAAATTTTAATTAAGACTCATTCCTTCATCTTTTACATCAGCAGCATCAAAAAGTTCAGCCATCAGTGAATCATCATTTTTTACTTCATCATACTTTTTTATAAAAGAATCCTGAGAAATATGAAACTTTGGATCATTTTTCTTTTTAGGTTTGTTTTCCTCATTAACCATATAATCAGCTGTCATCTTTAAAGCAACTTCTTCATTGACTGCAAGTGCATCTGGTGATTTACCAATATCCATTAATAATAAAGATTGATAAAACAGATGCGGTTCTTCTTCCTTTAAATTTTTTAGCTGTTTAAACATAACGTTCAAAAATTGCCTTTTGACCTGCTCTTCTACCATGACTTCAACAGGCTGTTTTAATATATCCTGATAATGCTTTGCAGGAACATCAGTTGGTTTTTTTGTTTCAGGATTAATATAGGTATAAGTCATATCATGAATGGTCTTACTCATCTCAGTAATTTTCATTTTAACAAATACATCAAATTGTTTATTCATCTTTTGAATCCTCCAATCCATAAAAATAATCATCTGTTTCTATTTCTTTAACAAAATAATCATATTCATCAATAGAATTAACTATTGTCTGTATAATTGTATCTTTGATTTTTTCTTCGACTTCATCAAGTTCTTCTATAGCAACCTCATATAAAAACTTAGTCAAAGCACTTTGCTTTTTTGCTGCTTCTTTTAAATCATCTTTTTCTTTTTTGACTAATAAAAAAATCTTAAACTGAAAAGCAATAACCTTTTTATCTTCCAATTTAAGATTTTTAAAATTATATATTCTTGGATCTATTTCATTTAACATCTTTATCATTCTCTTCTTTCTTTATAATTTCAATAAGGTGATTAAGCATTTTCGCATTTTCAATCATATAGAGTTGCAAATTATTACGAAGCTCCTCTTTAAACAGTTCATCAAGAATGTTAGATTTCAACATGATCCTGCAATAATACAGTTCTATCATTTCATCCAACAGTTCCCTCTGACTCATTTCTATTCCTAATTCATTTTTATAATAATTTTGAATCATCTCAAACTGTTTTAAGAACTTCTCAGAGACTCTAAAGGATCTTACAGACATTATCTTCTTTCACCTTTTCTTTGGTTATATTCAGATGACGGCAAACAATGTTATAAGCTTCTTCCATTGCTTCATCCCACCCTTTTGAATATTCATCACTAGCATCACAACCACCAGCATTCATTAAATCCTGCAACAGATTTTGTGTATTAAAATTTTCTTTGATCATTTCATCCGTTGATTCTCTAAATTCAACCTCAACAAAATCATTTTCATTAAGAATAATATTACAGTTTTTGTATTCTTCCTGAAGTTTTTCAAGTGCTTGATTGAGAGAATCGCCTTCTATTACCTTTTGTCTTTTTAAAGTTTCAATAACTTCAACCTCATATTCCATAAAATTCCTCCTGCATACTTACACGGCAACTTTGCCGTCTAATAGAAAAATAAAAAAAGAATGAACTTAATCATTCTTTCTCCTGTTTTCTTTAAACGCTTTTAAATCAAAAATAATAATTGTATTGCTGTCTTCATGGATTTCATAATATAAAACACTTTTTATATTCAACATGACATACTTGTATATATTGTCATCAATCCTTCTTCCAATATAGGGATTATCTTGAATTGTTTCTTTGACATCTTTTAATTCTTTCGTTAACAGAATTCCCATTTCAAAATTGCCAAATTTTTCAAAATAGTAATAGTCAATATCATCAACTTTGGCAATAACATAAGGATCTATTTTAACTTTAAAATTTGACCCCATATTTCTTTTCTCTCTCTTCTAAAAAATCATCAAAATCTATTGGTTCAAATGTTTTATTCTTTTTTCGTTCTTCATATGCGATTACAGTTTTTAAATCTTCTAATTCTTCATCTGTAAAGCAGTTATAAGTAACTCCATCAAATGTCATTTTTCTATTTTCCATGTGTAATCACTCCTTCTTTATATTATCTATTATAATACTATTCTTCTTAGATTTAATATATAATATTCATTTTTAAATAGCAATCTTTTTGTAATTTTATAATTTAAAAACATCTTATAAACCATAAAAGAGCACTTAGTAGTGCTCCATTAGATTTTGAACAGTTCAAAGTGGTGTTTTGAATGAAAGAACTGCCCAAACAAAATTCTACAGTAAATAATCTGTTGTGTCAAAAAACTATCTGGTCGGCAACTTTGCCGTGTTAATTTTATTCATGATAGCCAGATGATATCTTGATTTTGCTTTTACAATTTTTTCAATCTCCGTCATATCTTTTGGCAATTCATTACAATAGCTTTTAACTGGAAGCTGCACATACTCATTAATGATATTCAGCAATTCAAGCATATAAGATATCTTTTTATCTAATGAGTTATATTCATCATTATTCAGCAGCAAATATGAATCAATTAAATCATTCATCAGTTCCTGTTTATTTTTATGAGTAGTCAGCACCAATTTTTCAAATCGCTCTTTTGTATTCTGATCACTTCTGAAGTTAATCCATGTATCCTTCATTTAAATTTTCTCACCTCTTTTTACACGGCAACGTTGCCGTACTATCATTTTTTGAACAATTTTTATGCTTCAAAACAACTAGAATATGGTTATAAAATCATTATAGAAAATAACAAACACATTGAGCAGGATAAGGAAAACGTAACTCATTTGTTTACACAAATGTGCTACATTTTCATGTTGAACAACTCAACAACGTTGAGTTTTAGCTATTTTTCATCTTTAAAATGTACCACTTGCGTACTACATGCTGTAGTTGTCTCAATTATCACTGATTGAATAGTTGAAAACAGGTATTTCCTGTTTATAAAAACATTCTCTGATGATTTTGCCAGAGCGCGTTGCCTTTTCCCACAGATAAAATCGTGTGTACTCCTTTTTACAGATCCAGCCATATGATCTCATTCCAATACAAACATCATCTCTCACCTGTGTTAACTTTTTATTGTTGCCCACTTAGTACATCACCTTCTTTTTTATTCAGCAATTCATAACAGTCAATTGAACTCATCAAGTCAGTCATCCACATATATGCAAGCAGTGCATCCTTTTCTTCAAATCTTTCAATAAACAGATCACCATCACGATTATCAACACAGGTAATTGTTTCTCCATCAAAGCAATAAAATACTCGTCCCATAATACTTGCTTTGTCTTCATCCCAAAGATTAACAATATGTGCTGTTTCTTCTTCATCCAGACATGGTATATTTTTAATTTTCAAACTTTCTTCAAGCTGATCCATGGTAATACTGTTTGATTCATACTTATCTTCCTGAATGACTTCTTTGCATAATTCTCCAAGTTTATGTTTCAGCTCAAAGTTTCCTTTATCTAAAACATAGTTTGCTATACCATCAGCATCTTTAATTGCTTTAAACAGATCATTAGGATTGTTATTTAAAACATTTAGAAATGACTGAACATATGCAACACTGTTTTCAAGATAATCCCTGTTAGGTTTTGAAACAATTCCTAAACTGTTACAGATAAAAGCAGATCCTATTTCGGCTCTTAATTCTTCAATAGCATAATCTTTTTCCTCGTATCTGCTTTTTAAATCTCTTTTCAGTCTTTTTTCATGACCCGTCGAATGAGCTATTTCATGAAATGTATCAGAGAAAAAAGCTTCTTCGTCCATATAACGATATCTGTCAGGTACAACAACTTTATCTTCTGATGGCTGATAATATGGTGTATTGACCCCATCATCTTCAATCATTGTTAAATCCGTATTCTCACAAAAATCATTCATTACTGATAAAGGAACTTCATACTTTTCTTCATCAAATGCAATATTTCTATTCTGATTTTTATAAGGTGGTATACCTTCCATCTGTGTTGCGTTAAATACTGTATAAACACGACATATATAAGTAATATCTTTTGATCTTTCCTTATCTTCTTCAATAATTCTTTTTGCTTCTGCACTGGTAATTGATTTTCTGTTTTTATTGTCATACAGACTCCAGTATTCAATTGGGACACCCTTACTTCCTTTTTTAATAAAATATCCTTTAGAACTTGCCTGATTGAAAGTCATCCATCGAGGATCCTTATAATTATTAACAAACTCATTTATATAAAGAATAAAACGATTACTGTTACGATAGACAGTATTAGTTACAGGATTAAAGCTAGGTTCTGCTGGTCTAAATCCCTGATACCAAGGTATCTTTCCTTTATTCAGACAGCCAATAAAAAGTTCTACAACTTGCTGCCTTGCCTTATTCATCTTCATCATTAACAAAATCCTCTCTCGTATAGATTTTTTCTTCTGAAGGTGCTTCTGATAAAAAAGGATCATCCTCTTCAAAAGGATAATCCTCAATAATTATATTTATATCTTTAATTTTATTCATACCATTATACCAACGAATTTTCTATTTCTTTGCTTTTTGAGTAATCAACAAATTTATAATGTGGATTACGTTCGATTATATTTTCAACTACAAAAGACAGATCACTTTCATCCTCTACCCCTATACAGTAATCCATTTCACCATTTTTCTCCTCTAAAGCTATAAAACATCTGCGATAGTTTTCCTCGTCTACAGGTAAGGATATTTGAATTCCTTTCTTGTTCATGAGTTCTAGATTTCCTTCATAGTAGAGTACAAATGGTGGATTAGGAATTTCTTTAAATGGTGAAGGATATTTATCAGATAAGATTGTTTCATTCATCTCTTCAACATCTTCCAAATATAAATTAATATCTTTGCTTGTAAGTCGTTCCTTTTCCTGTAATGCTTTTAGAATTTTAAAAAAATGACCATTATATTTTTGAGAAAAAGCAATAAGTATTTCATTCATAGTTATATTTTCAGAATGATTGCATTGAGAACTACTTGCTTTCATTACATACCATCTCCTTTTTATATTCTTCTATTGCTTTCATCATACCCTTATAGGCCTTACTTTCTTTTTGTTCTTTAGGACATTCCACTTTTTTATAACCTTTTTGTTTTAACAAACTTTCTAATTCTTTATCTAATTCCATTTCTATTTACCTTTAACAGAAAAACTCTGTTCCTTTCTTAATTAATGCATTATTAAATCATTATCTTCTGTATAATCTTTAAAATTAAAAATTGCAAAATCGTTTAATACTTTTTCAACAAAGTCATTAAGATGTTCTTGTTTTTCGCATCCAATCAGCCAGTCACATTCACCATTTTCATCTTCCGCTACAAACAGAAAACCTCTTTTTTCGGTTCCAAATAAACCATTAAACATCATAAGATCAGCATTCTTACATGCATCCAAATTACCATCATAGAAAACTGCAACTGGCGGTTTATCTACAACTTTTAATACTCGAGGATAATCAGGTGAGTTATGTGTTACGTATTTTTCAGTTGCACTGTTAATATATCTAAATAATTCATCTGCTTCCATAACTCTGTTATTCATCATTGCATCTAATACCTTCTCTAAATCATTGTCATATTTCATTGCCAGTGCAAAAACAATTTCATCATCTGTTAATTTTTTAATTTTTTCAATTTTTTCATCCATATCCTTCATTTTATTTTCACCTCAGTTCAGTACCATATTTTTTGTTTGTGTATAATCCTTCAGGTTGAAGTTTTGCAGTCTTTCAAAAACTTCTTCAACAAAAGGCTGCAAGTCTTCCTGATCTGTTGTTGCAATACACCATTCTACTTCATCACCTTTATCAACTGCACCAATAAATGCCATGTCTGTCTGATTTACTTTACTTACATATAAATGTATATCCTTTTGAAATACATCTAAATCGCCACTGTAAAACAAGCAGACTGGTGGATCATCTAATGACGCTAATGCTATAGGATACTTGTCTGATAAAACTGATATATAATCTTCATGAATTTCATTTAAGATTTTTTCTTTTTCATTGTCAGACAGATGGATATTTTTATCCAATATACCGTCAATAATCAGCGTACTGTTGCCGAACTTCTGACAAAGAGCTGCAATAATATCATCTTTTGTAAACTTATCATTCATTTTAACTTTCCTTTTCATCAGGACAAACTCAGTTCATCCTTATTCGCATACTTTTTAAAATCTAGTTTTCCTACGTGCGTAACAGTAATGCACAATGCTCTTTCTTTTTCGATACTTTTCAATATGAATTTATACTTTATGTGATTAGAGAATTTTAAATCTTCAGTAATTGAACCTATTTAATTTAAGATTCTCTTATTGAAAATAAAATCCTATACATCATTTATTTTTATTTATGGCATAAATTATTTTTCATTAAATATAAAAATAGAGTATATGATTTTTCATATACTCCTATTTATAAAAACTGATATTTATTTGTTCCTGCTAAATTGACATTGCAATTTGATTTTGAAACGATTATTTAGCAAAACATTTTTTTATTTTCTTTGAAATATCCAAATCAACAAATCCTTGAGGTGCCATATTATCCAATATATCACATGCGGCTCCACGTGATAACCCTTTTTTATAAGGTCTGTCCTCAGTAAGAACCTGATAAATGTCTATGCAACCCATTATACGTTCTTGTTCATTCAATTCATCTGCTATTTTTCCAAAAGGACATCCTTTACCATTTAGCTTTTCATGATGAAGTGCTGCCCAGTCTCTTATTTCTTCAAAATATTCTACATCCAACAAAATAAGATATGTGTACCAAGCATGATTTTTCATATTAGTAAATTCATCATTAGTAAGCTTATCTGTTTTTTCTAAAATATCATTATTAATCGCCATTTTCCCTATATCATGTAAAGCACCTGCAAGATACATTTTTTGTACATTTATTGAATCATATCCAATATATTGTGCAAATTGAGCTGCTTTTTCAGCAACGCCAATGGAATGTTTACTGATAAAAGGTGATTTATAATCAATAATTTTTTCAAAGAAATCTGCAACATTTTTACATGTTATCCAATCAAAAGTTTGTTTTTCTCTTGGAATGATGTTCCATAACTTTTTCTCAAAGGAATTATCACTTAAAAACTTGAAATTTTCTTTTGTAAATACCTAAAAAAATACATCAACACACTCGGCATCAAATAATAGATCCTTTTTTTTAAAAGATAGTTACATATTAAATTCCATCTTTGCTCACTGGAAACTACGCTATTTCCAACGATATCAACCATATCAGCAAGATAAATTATTTTAGAAAACAAGAGAATTACTTCCAGGTTTTTTTAATAGGGCCTAATCCATCTGCATGTTCGTGATGATATAATATTACATTTGCTGTATTCGTTTTAAACGGAATTATTGATATTTTTTTTCACCATAAATACAATGAAGATTAGTATTTCTATTAGAGAATTTTTTTATTTCATCTTCTTTATACTGATTTTTCAATTCTTCAAAAATATATTGTGTCAGAGCATTGTCGTGTAACAGGGCACAAATAGCTAAATCTTGTAACGCTTTTTTGAAATAGACAAATATTTTGCCATACATACACTTATATAAGCTACTCTTTTACCGTGCTTACTTTTAATATTGACTAGTTCTGCTTCAATACAATCCATAGCATAAGAACATGCTCCCACTAAACCAATAATATCTATGTTTAGCAGATCTTTCTCCATAAACATAATCCTTTCACAATTACTTTAATCTTCAGAAAACTGATCTTTGCCGACACAACATAATGGGCATTCAAAATCATCTGGTACATCTTCCCATTTTGTTCCTGGTGCTATACCACCCTCTGGATAACCTTCTTCTTCGTCATATACCCATCCACAAACGTCACATACATATTTCATACCTTTTTCCTCCTTATAAATTTATTTATACAAAGCTATACTGCTTTTGTATGTTTGCTATTCTAAAATACTGTTTAACCGCTTTAATTCAATGTTCTACTTGTTAATTACAACTTTTTCAAAATCAGATGCTGGATGTTTACATAATGGACATATAAAGTCATCCGGTAGTTCTTCTCCAACATATTCATATCCGCAAATCATACAACGCCATATTGTTTGTCCACCGCTTGTCTTTCCTACAGGCTGTGCTTTTGGTTTTATATGATTATGATAATAATCATATGTTACAGATGGTTCATCATTCAATGTTTTCATATCCGTTATTTCACCAATAAACATCGTATGAGAACCTAAGTCTTCTATTTTACTTACCTTTACAGAAATGTATGCATTTGTTCCTTCTGTTATATAGTAAATACCATTTTTACCACGTGAACAGTTTTTATATATTTCAAACTTATTTACATCTCTACCAGATTGAAAACCAAAGTGCTTAAATAAATCGAATTTAACATTTTGACTTAGAACAGATACTGTAAATAATCCTGTTCTTTTAATCATGTCATGTGTATAATTTTCTTTATTTACACATATACATAACTGATTGGGGTTAGTTGCTACTTGAATTGCAGTATTAATAATGCACCCATTATCTTTTTCTGATTCTCTAGCAGTCAATACAAATAATCCATAACTTAACTTATAAATCGCTTTTTTATCCATCCTTATTTTCCTTCTTCCTATCATAAATTAATAAATACATACTTTTCTTTTCTATTGGAAATTTCTAAAAATATAGATTCATATGTTATAATGTTATTTATTATTAAAAACGTCCTTCAATGATTAATTTTATTATTTTCCAAAATATCTATCTAGTAAACCTTTTAATGCTTTACCATGTCTAGCTTCATCTCTAGCCATTTCATGAACA
>ERZ824473.1098-NODE-1098-length-41234-cov-5.675126_pt1 | contig 41234 bp, 37 predicted proteins | sample MGYA00519874_ERZ824473 | MGnify/ENA primary metagenome ERZ824473 (study PRJEB31778, sample SAMEA3449151) | human gut metagenome | biome: human gut; feature: human-associated habitat; material: faeces | place: United Kingdom | collected 2010/2012 ... | reverse complement strand
CTTTAGATATAGTTGAATTAGTAATGGCTATAGAAGAAGAATTTGATATAGAAATCCCAGATAGCGATGCAGAAAAAGTTGTAACAGTTGGAGATGTTGTTGACTATATAAAAGAAAATGTTTAATGTATAAATATTTATACAAAATTTATTATAGTAAATAAAAACATAAATATAAAAATGAGGATAGATAAATGTGGTTATCTATTCTCATTTTTATAATGTAAATACTTTTAAAATTTTATAAAAACAGATTACTTAGAGTAGAAGAATAATCCTTAAAAAAATCAATAAAATAATTATTCCAATTTTTACGTTTTACTTCATAAGAATTGTAAATTGGGTATTCAAAATTAATTGTATCAGAAATATGTAGATTAATAGAACCTAATTTAGAATTTTTATATATAGGAGCTTCAAAGTATAAAGGACAATTTATATCAACATTTATTAAATCAATATAATCTTTTCTAATTGGCATAATATTGTTTGTTATGTTATCAATTCTTAAATCAAAGTTTTTAGAATAAGACTTATTAATTATAATTTTATCTAAATAGTTATTTTTCCATTTTTCAAAATTATCATTAACAATTTTTTCGATATTAACAGGTTTAAAATTATCAAAAATATAATTAATTAATTTTAAACTATCTTGTGTTCTAAAATTTTTAGTATCTGCACCTAATACAACACAAATAATATCCATACTATTTCTTTTACAAGCAGTTACTAAACATCTATTAGCACCATTTGTAAAACCAGTTTTAATTCCATATACTCCATCTAAATTTCCAAGTAACTCATTGGTATTAGATAATTGTTTTGGGTAGCCATTTATTGTAATTGTATATTCTTTTGTGCCAACAATTTGAGCAAATATTTTATTATTAAGAGCATAGTTGGAAAGCAGGGCAAGTTCATAAGCGGTTGTATAATGTTCATCAGAATCAAGACCATGAGGAGTTTCAAAATGAGTGTTATTAAGTCCTAGATCAGATGCTTTTTTGTTCATTTTTTCTGCAAAACCTTCAATACTTCCACCAGCATATTCAGCAAGAGCTACAGCAGAATCATTTCCAGAGCGCATCATAAGTCCATATAATAAATCTCTAATAGTAATTTTATCACCAGTCCTTAAACCTAATCTTGAGCCTCCTGTTTCAGCAGCTTTTTTTGATATTTCAACTGTTTCATTCAAATTACAATTTTCGATAATAATTGTAGCTGTCATTATTTTTGTTGTGGAAGCCATTTTTCTTTTTTGATTTTCATTTTTACCATAAAGCACAGTATTAGTATTTCTATCTATAACAACACAAGCACGAGAATTTGTATTTGGAATTTTAATTTCTTCTGTTGGAGTGGTTGCAGATTCAATTATTTCTTTTTCAATATTTGGATTATCATCTTCTATATAGTCATCACAGATAGAAAAAGATGAGACTCCAAAAATGATAATGAAAAAAATAATAAAAATCTTAAAAATAAAATTATTCATAGTATTATATAAAATCTAAAATAACTAGATTTTGGACTCCTTTCGTTTTATATTTTATTTATATTATGTGTAATATAGATACTTTAAAATATATGTATAATAAAATAAAATTATTAATACTATTAGAACTATAAAACATGAAAACAGTATAGCCCTAGTAAAATTATAAAAAAATAGTAAACATTTTACATAAATATTGATTTTGTAATAAAAATGTAATATAATTGTAATGTGAGTGTAAAAAAAAATAAAATGCTCAAAAGGTACTTCCGTAAGTACTTAGAAGGCAAAAAAATTTCATGAAAAAAACCAAAAAAAAGCTATTGACTTCAATAATTTAATGAAATACAATTAAATTAAAGTTATTTAAATAAAAGGAGAAGATTTAAGATGAGTAAGAAAAAAATAACCTTATCACTAATAAGTATTGTAGTAGCTATTTTACTTATGACAATTCCAAATACAGTAAAAGCAAAAACACCACTTACAACACCAATGTATTTTGGAATAAATGAATACAGAAAGGGAACAACACCAGAAAATTTAGCGTATGCTATAGGAAATCCACTAGCAAATGGTTCAACAGTAGAATCAATAGTTGGAGCTAAAATATGGCAAATTGTAAAATATGATAATAAAACAAGTAATACATATGTAACTGGAAACTATTACTGTGTAAGAGCTGGAATAGGTTTCAGCGATACAACAACGAAAGCAGAATATACAATATCATATGACTTTAAAACAGAAAAAGCTGAAATAGCATCATCTGGAAATTCTGTATTACAAAATTTAGTTAATAGTAGTTATTATAATAATTTATTAGCATTAACTGATTTAGTATATTTAAAAGGCGTATCAACAGACGAAGAAAAAACAGCATTATTAAATGCTGCTGGAATATATGCTTATGATGCTAATCATGAAGATGGTTATGAAAATCTTATAACAGATAGTGATATAGAAGCAGTTCAACAAGCTGCAATGTGGTATTTTACAAACCATGATGATACAGCTTTTGCAAAAGTATATGATCAATTTGGAGATAACAAAACTTCATGGTTATTCTATAGAACATTAGAAATGGCTCAAAATGGTACATCATATAGAAGTTTAAGTGATTATGATTTACATATGAATAGTTTTGGATCTCAAACAGGTGCAGGTTTAGATAGACAAGAACAAGCGGTTTTATTATATAATTACTTAATTAAAACAGCAAATGCAAATGCATCATCATATGCAAATGGAACAGCAAACTCAAGAACAAAAGTTACATTATATGCAAATCCATCTATACAAAATACACAACCAATAATTTTAATAGAAAGAACACCAGAAACAAAAGATTTTGACTTAGCTTTAAGAAAATATATAACAAAAGTAAATGGAACAGAATTAAGTGGAGCAAGTTCAAGAGTACCAAATATAGATTTATCAACATTAAATTCAGGAACAACAGCCACATATAAACACAAAAAAGATCCTGTTACAGTAACAACAGGAAGTGTAGTAACATATAAATTAACTGTATATAATGAAGGTGAAAAAGCAGGAAGAGCAACAAAAATTGTAGATCAATTACCAACAGGATTAACTTTAAAGACAACAGGAACAGTAACATCAACAAAAGGTAATACTTACAAAGTAGCATATGATGGATCAACAAATAAAGCTACATTTACAACAACAGGTGAACAAAATTTAAATGCATATGATGGAAAAACTTTAGATTCAGATACAATAGAAATCGAATGTACAGTTGTAGCAACACCAAATACTACTAAAGCAACAGTTTTAACAAATGTTGCATGGATTTCAGAAGAATATGATGCAGTAAGCAAACTAACAATAACAAATCAAAATGGAAAAGATAGAGATTCAGAACCATCAACAACACCAAATGTAAATAAGGACAATATGGAAAATTACACAGGAAACAACAATAAACAAGATTTAACAGATTCAAATAATTATTATAAAGGACAACAAGATGATGATGACTTTGAAAAATTAATTATAAATAAACAAGATGAAGGTTCATATAATTTAGTATTAGTAAAAGAAGATGCAAATGGTGAACAATTAAATAGTAAAGCAACATTCAAAGTAAATGGAGAAACAAAAGAAGTTGTTGGAAAATTAACAATAGCAAATGCAGTAAAAATAAATTCAAGCAATGTTTCAACAAATGATGTATATACAATAGAAGAAACTGTAGCTCCAGATGAATATTGTAAATTTAATGGAAAAATAATAGTAACAGTTGAAAAAACATTAGAAGGAAATACATATAAAGTAAAAAGTATAACTCGTAAAATTTTAGATGCTAATGGAAATGATGTAACATCAACAAAAGGTGATAGTGCAACAGTAGAAGTAAATGCAGATGGAAATCTATATGTTAAAGTTAAAAACTATCAATTTGACTTAAAATTAGTAAAAAGAATTTATGATGTAAATGGTACAAAAGTACCAGATAGAATAATGGGTGTTGATGTATCAAAACTAGCAAATGGTACAGCAACAACAGCTGATTACAAATTAGATAAAGAACCAGTATCAGTAAAAAATGGAGACATAGTAAAATATACATTAAGAGTATATAATGAAGGTGATGTTGACGGATATGCTTCAGAAATAACTGAAGATGTACCAGAAGGATTAGAATTTATGTGGTCTGAAAAAGTTGACAGTGACCTAGAAGCAGACACAACATTATCAAAAGAAGAAAAAGAAGCAATCAAATATAACCAAGGAATTTGGGATATAAAAACTATAAATAAAGAAACAAACAAAATTGAATTAATAACAACAGACTATTTAGCAAAAGGAAAAGGTGCAGAAAAAGCAACAGAAGGTGCTAACTTAATAAAAGCATTTGATAAAACAAAAGGATATGTAAATACAATAAATGATAAAAATCCAGACTATAAAGAAGTATCTGTATATATGAAAGTCACAGCAGCTAATGATGTAACTTCAATAATAAGAAATGAAGCTGCAATAACAGGAGACACAGACAAAGATGGAAATCCAATAGATGATAGAGACTCAGATACAGAAAAATGGATAAAATATGAAGACGACGAAGACTATGACAATATTATTTTGCAATCATTTGATTTAGCATTAAGAAAATTCATCATAGCAGTAGGAAAAGATACAGAATTAAAAGATTCTGATTACTTAAAAAATTCAAATGGTTCATATACAAGAGCTCCAATAGTTGATACATCAAAACTAAATACAATAGACGAAAATGGAAAATTAATAACAACAGCAATTTATAATCATACAAAAGAACCTGTAGAAGTTGCAAAAAACGACATTGTAGTATATATGTTAAGAGTATATAACGAAGGAAGCATAGATGGTTATGCAAGTGAAATAAAAGACCACTTACCATCATATCTAGAATTTGTTGATGGAGACTTCAATAAAAAATATGGATGGAAAGTATCTGAAGATGGAAGAACAGTTACAACAAATTACTTAGATAATTATATAATTAACAAAACATCAAAAGACGAAGAAGGAAAAATAATATTATCATACAAAGAAGTTCCAATCATGTGTAAAGTAACAGGTAAAGCAGAAGGGAAAATTACAAATATAGCAGATATAACAAAATACAAAGATGAAAATAAAAAAGACGTAACAGATAGGGACTCTAAAGAAAATAATGTTATATTACCAGCAGACAAAGACTTACCATCATATAAAGATGATGAAAAAGGAAATTATATACCAGGACAAGAAGATGACGATGACTTTGAAAAATTAGTTGTTAAAAAATTCGACTTAGCATTAAGAAAATTTATAACAAATATAAGTGATAAAGATGTAACAACAAGAATACCACAAGTTAAATATGATAAAGAAAACAATAAAATAACTTATGAACATACAAAAGACCCACTAGATGTTGTAACAGGTGATATAGTTACATATACAATAAGAGTATTTAATGAAGGTGAAATAGATGGATATGCTTCAAAAGTATCTGATGATATACCAGATGGACTAGAATATTTACCAGATAATTCATTAAATAAAGAATATAGATGGGTAATGTATGACAAAGATGGAAAAGAAACAACAGATGTAAAAGAAGCAACAAGATTAACAACAGATTATCTATCAAAAGAACAAGGTGAAGCAAGGATGAAGGAGAAATCTGAATTAAAAGAAAATCCAGCATTACTAACAGCTTTTGATGGAAGTAAAGAAATATCTGAAACAAACCCTGATTATGCAGATGTAAAAATAGCATTTAAAGTAACAGAACCAAATGGTTCAAGCAAAATATTAGTAAACTCTGCTCAAATATCAGATGACACAGATAAAGATGGAAATCCTGTAGATGATATAGACTCAACACCAGACAAATGGATAGATGGTGAAGATGATCAAGATAAAGAATATGTAAAACTAACAGAATTCGACTTAGCATTAAGAAAATGGGTAACACAAGCAATTGTAATAGAAAATGGAAAAGAAACAGTAACACAAACAGGACATAAAGCAGAAGATGACCCAGAACAAGTTGTTAAAGTAGAATTAAATAGAAAGAAATTAAACTCATTAACAGTTAAATTTAGATATTCAATTAGAGTAACAAATGAGGGTGACATAGCAGGATATGCAAAACAAATTAAAGATTATATTCCAGAAGGATTAAAATTTGATGCAAAAGATAATCCAGATTGGAAAGATGAAGGAAATAATATTATAACTACAAGAAAATTAGAAAATACATTATTAAAACCAGGTCAAAGTGCAGAAGTAGAAGTATTACTTACATGGAAAAATGACAAAAACAATTTAGGATTAAAAGTAAATACTGCTGAAATATCAGAAGATTATAATGATAAACATGTACCTGATAGAGATTCAACACCAAACAATAAAAAAGCAGGTGAAGATGATATAGACGATGCACCAGTGTTATTATCAATATCAACAGGTCGTGCACAATTATATATTACTTTAAGCTTTGCAGTTTTAGTAACAATTGCAGGTGGAATTGTATTAATTAAGAAATTTGTATTATAATAATCTAAAATGAGACATTTGGGACGGACCAATTTGTCTCATTTTTGTTTGTTAGTCACTGGTTAATAGTTTTTATGTGTAGTGGACTGCTTAATGGGTATAAGAGGAACCTTAAGGGGTATTATATGTTTGGAATTATATCTTTATTCATTTCGTTTAAAAAGAAAATCTAATATCCAAAAATAAGCCTCTTTCACTCAGGCTAAAAATGTATATGTGTATAGTGTTTTAAAATTTTTGAATGTGATTGGAACAATATTAGAATTTCTTAAAAAATTAATGGAAAGAGTTCACTTTAGTGGAAGGGTGCCATTAATTTTTTTAGAGATTCTTATGTTGTGTATTGAAACCGAAAAAATTCAAAAACTATATATACATATACATTTTTCCCGTGAACATTACTCATTTTTTATATAAGATTTTCTATTTTTCACTTCAATCAATCAGATATAATTCCAAACATATAATACCCCTTAAGGTTCCTCTTATACCCATTAAGCAGTCCACTACACATAAAAACTATTAACTAGTAACTATTGTAATTTTTTGTTTAATTTTTAGTTTACATTTAAAAATTGGTATGTTATAATTTGAATATAGTGAGGTGTAGTAAAAATGAATCAAATACTTTCAACAAGTATGCCAATGGATAATAAGAAAAAGAAAGAAAAAAAGGTAAATACTAATCCAGTTGCTATAAAGTCAATATTAAAATTTTTTGCAATAGCAATGCTTATATTTGGTATTTTTACAATAGGAACAGGAGCATATGCTGTATTTAAAAATCAAAGTGACCAACAAGAACAGAACTTAGAACCATCTATATCTATAGAAGATAAGGATGAAGAAACAATATTATTAAAAGTTGTACATAAAAAGAATATTGCAAAATTAGAATATAGATGGAATGATGAAGAATCAACAGTAGTAAATGGAAATAATGGAAAATATATAGAAAAACAAATAAAAGTACCTTCAGGAAAAAATACTTTACATGTATTGGTTGTAGATGAGGATGGAAAAGAAATTCCATATGAAAAACAATATGAACGTGAAAGCAAAATAAATTTTGAAGTTTCAGGAAATAAAATAAAAATAACATATGAAGGGGACAAAAAAGTTTCATATATGACATATAGATGGGACGAAGAAGAGGAAAAAACTATACAAATAAATGATACAAAGATTGAACAAGAAATAGATGCAATAAAAGGATTACATACATTAACAGTTATAGTTGTAGATGAAGATAATAACACTGATACAAAAGTGCAAAAAATAAATGGTGTTTCAAAACCAAAAATTACAGTAGCAGTAGATGATGCAAAACAACATTTTGTAATAAAAGCATCTGATGACGAAAAAATTACAACAATTGTATTTAGATTAAATCAAGATGATAATCAATATTATACTTTAAATATAGCGGATATGAATTATAATGAAATTCAATATATTTTACCAATGGAATTACAATCAGGAGAAAATACAATTGAAGTAACAATAAAAAATGCAAGTGGAGTTACAGAAGAAAGTGGCATTATAAAATATCAAAAATAAATGGTGCCGTAAGGAGGAAAAATGATACAGGAAATTTATATAATAGATGATGATGAATCTTCAATAATGGTATTTAAAAAATTATTTGAAAAAGACCCAGAATATAAATTTATAAGTGTAAAATCAGAACAAATAGATATAGCTTTAAAAAACATACCATCAATAATTATAGTAAATGAAGATGCAATAGAAGTAGATATAATGGAGTTATGTAAAAAAATAAGAAATGATGATGATAATAGTATAACTCCAATAATTGTAGTATCTTCAAATTCAGAACAAAAACATAGAATTGATATATTAAAGCAATCTGTTGAGTATTACATAAAGAAACCTGTAAACACACAATATTTATATTTTACCATAAAAAATTTAGGTAGATTAATAAACATAAATAGAAGAATAAGTCCACTTACAGGTCTACCAGGTAATGTTCAAATACATGCTGAGTTAAAGAAAAAAATAGCAAATAAAGAGGATTTTTCTGTATTGTATTTAGATTTAGATAATTTTAAAGCATATAATGATGTGTATGGATTCCTTAAAGGAGACGAAATTATTAAATATACAGCAGATACAATAATGAAGTGTGTACATTCATATATACCAACTAATGCATTTATAGGGCATATTGGTGGAGATGATTTTGTAGCAATAGTTCCTACATTGAATTGTGATGAGATTTGTGAAAATATCATAGCTAACTTTGATGCACATGTAACAAAATTTTTCACAGAAGATGATGTAGAAAAAGGGTATATAGAAGTAGCAAATAGAAAAGGTGTAATTGAACAATTTCCACTTACTTCAATTTCTATAGGGGTTGTTGAAGCTGATAAAGGTAGATTTGCTAATATTCTAGAGATAGGAGAAGTTGGAGCACAAGTTAAGCATATGGCTAAGTCCGTAATGGGTAGTAGCTTTGCAATTGATAGAAGGAAAAATTAGAATGTAAAAAAGAGTCAAGAATATAACTTGATTCTTTTTTTGTTCTAAAATATTTCAATTTGTAATAATGATTAATAAATGGGAGGGAGTAGAATGTATGTTATAAAAAGAAAGAGAATTTGTTTAATACTTATAGCATTATTATTAGGAATATTTGCGTATTCATATGAAAACCAAAAGATAAATATAGATGAACAAACACAGAGTACAACAGCAACTCCGGTTTCAGGGAAAGTTATAGTAGTTGATGCAGGGCATGGTGTACCAGACGAGCGGCGCACAGAGTAGCAGAGGAACAACAGAAGCGGAAACGAACTTGAAAATATCACTAAAATTACAAAATTTATTAGAACAAAGTGGTTGTACAGTTATTTTAACACGTTCAGATGAAAATGCAATTTATGATTTGGATAAAACAACATTAAGAGAAAAGAAAATATCAGACATTAGAAATAGAGTAAAAATAGGAAATAGTTCGTCAGCAGATTTATTTGTAAGTATTCATTTAAATAAAATACCACAACAGCAATATTGGGGCTGGCAATGTTTTTATAATAGTAAAAATGAAAAAAGTATTAATTTAGCAAAGAAGATACAATCAAATTTAAATGAATCAATTCAAAAAGAAAATAAAAGAGTAGCAATGAAATTAGATACGGTGTATATTATGAAACATGTAGAAATACCTATTTCAATTGTGGAATGTGGTTTTTTATCAAATCCTGAAGAAGAACAACAATTACTTAATGATGAATATCAAAATAAATTAGCATGGGGGATTTTTAATGGAATAATTGAATATTTTAATGAGTAATTTTGCAAAAGTGTGATAAAATGTAAAAAAAAGCTTACAAAATTGTGATAAATATAACTAAAAACCTTGCAAAAATGTGAAAAAAACATGCAAAAACTTTACAAAAATGTGAAAAACAAAAGATGGAAGTATAATTAATGTACCGTTATTTATGATTGAATATATTAAAAATTTAATAAGTTAATATAAAAGCTTGTCTTCGTGATGAGCTCTTTTATATTATAGGAATAATTTGTTATTAAAAGAATATATATTACAAGGTGATTATATGTTTTTAGTATTTAGTAAAGAAAAAATAAGTACATATTTAGTATCAATATTAACAGTGACGTTGTTGTTTTTAGGTGTAGCAAACTATCAAACAAGAACTGAAAAGGCAATTGAAACTTCATCAAATGCAGAAAAATTATTACCAATATACAAGGTAAAAACAGATGAAAAAAAGGTAGCCCTAACCATGAACTGTGCATGGAATGCGGACGATATAGACAAAATATTGGAAGTTTTAAAATCAAATAATGTAAAGATAACATTTTTTATGGTTGGTGATTGGATAGAAAAATATCCAGAAGCAGTAAAAAAGATAAATGATGCGGGGCAAGAAATACGGAAGCCATAGTGACACACATCCACATGTAAATAATTTAAGTTATGAAAAAAATATAGAAGAAATAGAAAAAAGTAATGATAAAATAGAAAAAATAACAGGAAATAGAACAAAATTATATAGAGCTCCATATGGAGAATATAATAATACTGTTGTAAAATCAGCAAAAGACAAAGGCTATTACACAATTCAATGGAGCTTAGATACACTAGATTATACAGGACTTACAGGAGAAGAAATGTGGAAGAGATTAGATAGTAAATTATCAGCAGGAGATATTATTTTAACACATAATGGTACAAAACATACAGCAGACTCATTAGAAATGTTACTAAAAAACATTAAACAAAAAGGTTATGAAATTCTTCCAGTTTCTGAATTGATATATAAAGATAATTATAAAATAGACTCTACAGGGATGCAGATTAATAAATAATTTAAATGGAAGGTTGTATAATTTTTGAATTATAACGAAATATAGGTATAAAAATTAGTGTTATGTATATAATTTAATATAGCATAATTCTGCAAATACAGGAAAAAACTACATTTTTTAAATAAATTTAACTTTTTATGTAGACAAAACCAAAAAAATAGTGTATAATAATAAATGTAGTTAAAAGAGAAGCACAAAGATAAATATACTATATTGATAAAAATAAGGGAGGAAAAAAATTTGGATACAAATTATTTAGAAAACAACTATTTAACATTAGTTGGAAAAGTTACAGGAGAAAAAAAGTTTAGCCATGAAATTTATGGAGAGAGATTTTATGTATTTAATCTAGAAATAGAAAGATTAAGTGGAAATGCAGACATTATACCAATTACAGTATCAGAAAGATTAGTAACAGATGAAATGTTAACTCAAGGTAAAAATTTATTAGTAAAAGGACAATTTAGATCATACAATAGTTATGAAAATGAAAAGAATAGACTAATCTTAACAGTGTTTGCAAAAGATGTTGTTGAAGTAGAAGAACCAGAACAACAAGAAGAAAATGAAATGGTTAAAAAAGATATGGTAACAAATGAAGTTGTTTTAATTGGTTATATATGTAAAAAACCAATATATAGACAAACACCATTTGGAAGAGAAATAGCAGATGTATTATTAGCAGTTAATAGAGCATATAATAAATCAGATTATATACCAACTATTGCATGGGGAAGAAATGCAAGATTCTGCCAAAACTTAGAAGTTGGAACTAAAGTTAAGATAGTAGGTAGAGTGCAATCTAGAATGTATGAAAAGAAACATGAAGATGGAACAGTTGAAAATAGAGTTGCTTATGAAGTTTCTGTTGGAAGTTTAGAAGTTGTAGAAGAAAATGAAGATACTGAAAATAAAGAAACAGAAAATCAAGAAGCTGTATAATAAAAAAATGAGCTGATATTTAAAATATCAGTTTATTTTTTTATATTTAAAATAATGCAAAATTTATTGCGTTCCAATTTGTTCTTTGATATAATCATATAGAAAGAAAAAATAGCACAAATATTTTTAAATAGTTATTATATAAATGATTGATACTTTAGGAGGAATGAATTAAATATGAAGAAAGATAAAGAAAAAAATGTAGAAAAGAAGAAAAATAAAAAAGGTAAATTAAAAAAACATATAAATATAAATGTTAATTTTACAATAGTTGCAATAATATTAATTGCAATATTTTGTGTATGTGTTACACCAGTTACTTTCCAAAATGATACATATTATACAATTAAAATAGGTGAATTAATAAAAAATAATGGAATAGATATGATGGACCATTTTTCATGGCATGAGAATTTAAGTTACACATATCCACATTGGTTATATGATTTTTTCACATATTTAATTTACTCAATAGTAGGATTTAAAGGTGTTTATATTATAACATGTATATTATCTGCAATTTTAGGAATATCAATATTTTTAGTAAACTCAAAATTAACAAAATCTAAATCAATATCATTTATTATAACAATGGGAGTAATATATGCATTAAAACCATATATTGCAGCTAGAGCTCAATTAGTAACATTTATATTATTTATATGGGAACTATTTTTTATAGAAAAGTTTATAGAAAACAGAAAGATAGGATATGGTATAGGATTAATATTAATATCAACGCTAATTGCAAATTTACATGTTGCAACATGGCCATTCTTCTTTGTACTATTTTTACCATATATAGTAGAATATTTAATTGCTATAGTATCAGACATAATTATATATAAAAAATGCAAGATATTAGTAATAAAACATAAAATGAAAAAAGCTCAAAAGAAAAATGATATAGAAAGACTAAAAGAATTACAAATAAAATTACAAGAGCAAGAAGATAAAAACTTAAAAATTAAAGATAAAAGAGAAAATAAAAATAATTCATATAAACTAGTTATAAAAAGAAGAGAAAATGTTAAATTTTTAATTATTATAATGATTATATGTGCATTTACAGGATTACTAACACCTTTAGGTGATACACCATATACATATTTATATAAAACAATGAAAGGGAATACAACACAAAATATTAGTGAACATTTACCTTTAACACTTATTAATAACACAAATGCAATGTGTGTATTAGTAATATTTTTAGCAATTCTTATATTTACAAAAACAAAAATAAGATTATCAGATTTATTTATGTTATCAGGATTGTGTTATTTAATGTTTTCTACAAGAAGACAATTTTCAATATTTGTTTTGATATGTTCTGTTATATTAACTAAATTTATAGTTGATTTAATAAATACATATACGAAAAAGGGAATAAAAGAATTTGAAGAAGCTTTTAGAAATGTACTAGTTGTAATTTCACTTACAGTGTTAATTGGATTAATGAGTTATGATGCTGTAAAACCAAAATTAGATGATAAATTTATTGATTCAAAATCATATCCTGTTGAAGCATGTGATTATATATTAGAAAATATTGATTTAAGTAAAGCAAGATTTTATAATGAGTACAATTATGGAAGTTATATGTTGTTTAGAGGAATACCTGTATTTATAGATTCAAGAGCAGATTTATATGCACCGGAATTTAGCGGAAATAAAGATGAAGATATATTTACCGATTTTATAAATACATCTTCAGTATCTAAATTTTATGAAGATACATTTAAAAAATATAATATAACACATATTATAACAGGAAAGAATTCAAAAACTAATATGTTAATAACAAAAACACATGATAAAAATTACAAAGAAATATATTCAGATGATAATTTTATTATTTATGAAAGATTAAGTGCAAATGAATAGTTGTTATAAAAATATTTTAAAGAGTAATGTATAAAAAAATATAAAAATTAATAGGAGAAGATAATTTTGATAATAAATGTAAAAGAAGCAGAAATTGGAAAGAGAATAGATTCATATTTGGCAGAAAATACTGAATTTTCTAGAGCTCATATTCAAAAAATGATAGAAAATCAAAAAGTCTTGGTAAATGGTAAAAAAACTAAAGTTTCATATAAGATACAAAAAGATGATAAAATTGAGGTTGAAAAAGAAGTACCTACAGAAATATCATTAAAAGCTCAAGATATTCCAATAGACATTTTATATGAAGATAATGATATAATAGTTGTAAATAAGCCTAAAGGAATGGTTGTTCATCCTGCAAATGGAAATCCAGATGGAACATTAGTAAATGCGGTAATGGCTATTTGCAAAGACTCATTATCAGGAATAGGGGGAGAAATAAGACCAGGAATAGTACATAGACTAGATAAAGACACATCAGGAGTAATAGTTGTTGCAAAAAATGATAAAGCACACATTAATATGAGTGAACAAATAAAAAATCACGAGGTAGAAAAAACATATATTGCCTTAGTTAAAGGATTTGTAAAAGAAGAAGAAGCAACTATAAATATGCCAATAGGCAGAAGTACTAAAGATAGAAAAAAAATGGCTGTAAATAAAAATGGTAAAAATGCGGTAACACATTTTAAAGTGTTAAAAAGATTTAAAAACTATACATTACTAGAAGTAAAAATAGAGACAGGAAGAACTCATCAAATAAGAGTACATTTATCAGAAATTGGTTATCCTGTTGTTGGAGATACTGTATATTCAAATGGAAAAAATGAATGGGGAATAAAAGGCCAATGTCTTCATGCAAAATCTTTAAAATTTAAACATCCAATTACAGGAAAAGAAATGTTTATTGAAGCACCCATACCAGAGTATTTTGAGAATATTTTAGACCAATTGGTGTCCAATGGGGACGGTTCTTTTTGGACAAAATAGATTAATGGAAGGATTATAATTAAAATGGAAGAGGAAAGTATAAGGCTACAGAAATTTTTAGCAAATAGTGGAGTTGCTTCAAGAAGAAAATGTGAAGAATTAATATTAGAAGGAAAAGTTTCTGTTAATGGGCAAATTGTAAAAGAATTAGGAACCAAAGTTAATCCAGATGTTGATAAAGTTGAATATTGTGGAAGGTCCGTTTCTATTTCAAACAAATTTGTGTATATATTACTTAATAAACCTATTGGATATGTAACTACTGCAAAAGATCAATTTAATAGAGATTCAGTCTTAGATTTAGTAAAAGTAAAGGAAAGAGTTGTTCCAGTTGGAAGGCTTGATATGTATACATCAGGAGCTTTAATATTGACAAATGATGGTGACTTTGTTTATAAAGTTACACATCCAAAACATGAAATTACAAAGACGTATACAGTTACTGTGAGAGGAATAATAGAAACTGATGCAGTTGAAAAGTTGAAAAATGGTGTTGAAATAGAAGATTATAAAACAAGACCTGCTAAGGTAAAAATTTTGAAGACTGATGAGGAAAAAAATATATCAAGGCTAGAAATAACAATTCATGAGGGAAAAAATAGACAGGTTAGAAAAATGTGCGAAGCTGTTGGAAGTAAAGTTGTAGCTTTGCATAGAAGTAAAATAGGCGATATTGGAGTCAAAGATTTAAAATTAGGCACATGGAGATATTTAAAAGATTTTGAAGTAAAAAAGATTTTAAAATAGAAAACAAAAGAATATATTAATTATTAACAAAAAACATAAGAAAAAGAGGAGTAACAAATGAGTACATTTAAATTTTTCCCAGAAGGATGGAAAAGTGAAGAGACAGAAGAAACAAAGGATATTTTACAGGGTATTGTAAAAAATTGTGATAAGGATTATAATTTACATGTAGAATTAAAAAATGGCATGCATGGAATAATACCAAGACAAGAGATTGAAGCAATAAATATTGATGAAAAAGGATTTCCAAAAGAAAATTTATGTATAGGAAAAGTACATAAATATGTTCAATTTAAATTAAAAGAAAAAGATGGAGATAAATTGATTTTTTCAAGAAAAGATGTCCAACAAGAAGTCTTAAATTCTGTAAAAACTGATTTAAAAGTTGGAGATAATATTAAAGGAATAGTTAAAAATATCACACCGTATGGAGCTTTTATAGATATAGGCGGAGGTGTTGTAGGTTTGGCATATATTGAAGATTTATCTGTAGCTAGAATAAAAACACCATATGAAAGGCTAAAAATTGGACAAAATGTAAATATTGTGGTAAAATCTATAAATAGAGAGACAGGAAAATTAAATTTATCGTATAAAGACACTTTGGGAACATGGGAAGAAAATGCAAAAAAATTCTCTGTAGGGATGAATACAAAAGGGATAATAAGAGAAACAGAGAAAAACAAAAATGGAATATTCATTGAACTTACTCCAAACTTAGTTGGCATGGCTGAATATAAAGAAGGATTAAAATATGGAGAAAAAGTGGATTTGTATATAAAAAAGATAGACTATGATAAGAAAAAAGTTAAAGTAGTTTTATTATAATAATTATTATAGAATAGGGGGAATTTAAAATGGTTGAAGATAATGAAATAAAAGCACAAGTATCACCATTTGCAATTAGAGAAGGAGAAATAAAAACTTTTGATGGCAAAGATGGCTATGTATCTATGAACCAAATTGTACATAAGATAAATATAGGTCATATTACAGATATTCATTTTGCTATATTAGATTTAGTAAATGAATTTGAATTTATAACATCAAGACAAATATATCAAATGTTAGAAATAAAAGGAATAGACCCAAAATCACAAGATAAATTAAATAATAAATTAGATGCTTTAGTAAAATCAAAGATATTAACTAGATATTACTTTACATCTGATGAAGGAAAAGGAATTTATAGAATTTATTGTTTAGAGAAGATGGGAAAATATTTATTAACATCAAAAGAAGTTGAATGTAAATGGCAACCATCTGATAATACAAAGCCAGTTCCAATGATAAAGAAGAGATTAGCTGGAAATCAAGTATTAATAGCATATTTAAGAAAAGTTAAAGCTTTTGATAGTTATGTTGTTAAACCAGCAATAACAGCAAAAACTTTAGGAAAAGTATTTAAAGCTACAGGTGGTTCTGTAAAACTTACTAAAAATAATAAGTCAATTCAATTTTTATTTGAAGTTGTTAGAAGAGAGTTTGATTGGAAAAAGAAATTAGTAGAAAAAATGAATTTATATAAAGACTTTTATGAAAATTTTCAACCAGGTGATTCTGGATTTGCAGGTTTACCTCAATTAATTTTGGTTTGTGAAGATGAAAAACATATGGCTGAATGTTTTAAAGAAATAGTAACAAATAAAGTTGAGATACCTCAAATCAAATTATTATTTACTACTGATTTAAGACAAAATAAAGATACTCTAGATGATACTTTAGTTGAATTTAAATTGGTTGATGGTAAATATAAGATGGAAGATGTTGAGCTTAAATTATTAGGATAAGTTTGTTATGACAATATTTTAGCGAGCAAAATAAGTGGTGAAGATGCTTTTTTTGCTCGTATTTTTGAATACTTGTTAAATATTTATATTTGTGTTATACTATTACTAGATATTTTGTAAAAGTGTTTGAGTTACAATTATAATTATAGTAAAGGAGAAAAATATGGAAAGACAGAACATAGAAGAAACTTTAGAAGAAGTTCTCATTAAGATGCGGACTAGAAAAGTAGTTAGTAACATTTTGGAGGCAAAGGATGTGAAATCAGCTTACCATCAGCAAACATATGCTATGGAAAGTCGTTTACAAAAATTTAAAAGTGAAATGTTACATTTTATAAAAATTAATAAAGCGCCTTTTGAAGTGTTACCGGATTTTATAACTTCAAAAAATATTGTTGATTTATGTTTCTTGTTTATAATGACAGGAATTGATGATGAAGATATTGTTGAAGATTCTCAGGAAATAGCCAAAATGTTGATGAAAGTAGATGGAAAGCTTCAGGGGGTTGCACATAAGATTTTTGAAGTTTTTTATAATGAAGAACATAGAAAAATGTCAGAATACTCTTATGAGTATTTTCTTAAAATGATTGTTTTGTTGTAAGAATTCTTGACTCAAACACATAAGCAAAATAAAGAACCTGTTAGGTAATTCCTAATAGGTTCTTTGCTCTTTTTACATCATCATCATTAGCAACTCTAACACCATCTAATTCATATTTAAGTCCAAGTTTTTCCCATTTATATCTTCCCATATCATGATATGGAAGAATTTCAACTTTATCAACAGTATTTAGACTGCTAATAAAATCTTTTAATTTTAGTAAATCTTGTTCATCATCAGTATATCCAGGAACAAGAACTTGGCGAATCCACATATGAATGTTATTATCACTTAAATATCTTGCAAAAGTAAGTTCTCTTTCATTATTAAAACCAACTAAATTCTTACATTTTTCGGAATCAATATGTTTTATATCTAGTAAAACTAAGTCTGTAAGAGAAAGTAGTTTTTTTATATTATCAGTCAAAGCGACCATGCCAGATGTATCAACACAAGTGTGAATATTTTCCTTTTTTAATTTTTCAAAAAGTTCAATTAAAAATTTAACTTGTAATAAAGGTTCTCCGCCGGTAACAGTTACGCCACCATTTGGATATATATAATTTTTATACTTCATTATTTTTTCAAAAATATCATCTAATGATTTGTATTCTCCACCATTCATGTCCCATGTATCACGATTGTGGCAGTATTTACATTGTAAATGACACCCTTGTAAAAACAATACAAAGCGTATTCCAGGACCATCTACTGTTCCAAATGATTCTATTGAATGTACTTTTGCATAATATTTTAAATCAATATCTTTTTTTTCCATAAGCTTACTCCTAAAAATTTCGGAAATAGAGGACGTTTTTAATTCCGAAAAAGTTTTAGGGATTAGAGATTTGTTCTCCAATCCCGTTCTTTTAAATTTTTTCATGAATTGTTCTGTTTACAACATCTAATTGTTGTTCTCTAGTCAATTTAGTAAAGTTAACAGCATATCCAGAAACACGAATTGTAAGTTGAGGATATTTTTCAGGATGATCCATAGCATCTAATAATAAACTTCTATCAAAAACATTTACATTTATGTGATGACCTGTTTGTTTAAAGTATCCATCTAACATATTTACCATATTTGTAACTCTCTCATCTTCAGTTTTTCCAAGAGTTCCAGGTGTTATTGAAAATGTATAAGAAATACCATCTTCAGCCTCTTCAAATGGAAGTTTTGCAATTGAGTTCATAACAGCTAAAGCTCCGTTTGTATCTCTACCATGTAATGGGTTTGCACCTGGTCCGAATGGTGCTCCAGCTCTTCTTCCGTCTGGTGTGTTTCCTGTGTTTTTACCATAAACAACATTAGATGTTATTGTTAATATTGATAATGTTTGTTTTGAATTTCTGTAAGTTTGATGTTTTTGTAGTTTTGTTAAAAATCTTTTTACAATATATACAGCAATGTCGTCAACTCTGTCATCATCATTACCAAATTTAGGGAAGTCTCCATCAATTTCATAATCAACAGCTAGACCTGTTTCATCTCTAATTACTTTTACTTTTGCATATTTTATAGCAGAGAATGAATCAGCAACTACTGATAAACCAGCTATTCCACATGCCATTGTTCTTATAATTTCTTTATCATGTAAAGCCATTTCAATTGCTTCATATGAATATTTATCATGCATATAGTGGATTGCATTTAATGCTTTAATATAGATTTTTGCTACGTAATCCATCATTTGATCGAATTTTTCCATTACTTCGTCATAATCTAAATATTCAGAAGTGATTGGTGCATATTTTGGTGTAACTTGTTTTCCAGAGATTTCATCTCTACCACCGTTTATAGCATATAATAATGTTTTTGCTAAATTTGCTCTTGCACCGAAGAATTGCATTTGTTTTCCTATTTTCATAGGTGAAACACAACATGCTATTCCATAATCATCACCTAAAGTAATTCTCATTAAATCGTCATTTTCGTATTGAATTGATGATGTTTTTATTGATAAATCTGTTGTATATCTTTTGAATCCTTCTGGTAATCTTGTTGACCATAAAACAGTTAAATTTGGTTCTGGTGCAGGACCTAAGTTTTCTAATGTGTGTAAAATTCTGAATGAGTTTTTAGTAACTAATGTTCTACCATCAATTCCCATACCACCAATACTTTCAGTTACCCAAACTGGGTCTCCACTGAATAATTCGTTGTATTCTGGTGTTCTTAAAAATCTAACTAATCTTAACTTCATAACAAAATGATCCATTATTTCTTGAACTTCTTCTTCTGTTAATGTTCCATCTGCTAAATCTCTTTCAAAATAGATGTCTAGGAATGTTGATGTTCTACCAATGCTCATTGCAGCACCGTTTTGGTCTTTAATTGCTCCTAAATATCCAAAGTATAACCATTGAACAGCTTCTTTTGCATTTGATGCAGGTTTTGATATGTCATATCCATATTTTGCAGCCATTACTTTTAAAGCTTGTAAAGCATCAATTTGTTCTTTGATTTCTTCTCTTTCACGAATGATACTTTCTGTGAATTCATTTGTGTCTAAAACTTCTAGCTCAGATTTCTTTTCTTCAATTAGTACATCAACACCATAAAGTGCAACTCTTCTGTAATCTCCAATAATTCTTCCACGTCCGTATCCGTCAGGAAGACCTGTAATTAAGTGGCTACTTCTTGCAGCTCTTATATCTGGTGTGTATACACTGAAAACTCCATCATTGTGAGTTTTTCTTATTGTATGGAAGATTTTATCAACTTCTGGATCAACTTGTCTTCCATATGCTTCACATGATTTTTCTACTATACGGATTCCTCCAAAAGGCATAATTGCTCTTTTTAAAGGTGCGTCTGTTTGAAGTCCTACTATTTCTTCTAAATCTTTGTCAATGTATCCTGCGTCATGTGCAGCTACGGTTGATACTGTTTTTGTGTCTATGTCTAATACTCCACCGCTTGATTCTTTTTCTTTTTTATATAGTTCTAATACTTCGTCCCATAGTTTTTTTGTTTTTTCTGTTGTTCCTGTTAAGAAACTTGAGTTTCCTTCATATGGTGTGTAGTTATTTTGTATAAAGTCTCTTACGTTTATTTCTTTTTGCCAGTCTCCTGGTTGGAATTTGTTCCATTGTTCAAATTTCATTTTTGTTCCTCCTTATTTTTTCTTCTTTTAGTGTGTTCTTTTTTTCAAATATTATGATAACATATGTGAGTTTTATTATCAATTGTTTGGAAAAATTTTTTTGGTGATTTAAAAAAATTTACACACTACTAAACTTGACAAGCTCATATTTGGAGTACATTGAAAAATAAATAATAAAGAACTGGCTTTAAATATCACCAGTTCATTAAATGAATTTACATAGTTAACTTGACAAGCTCATTTTAAGTGCTACTGAGCGACAAGCACAGAGCGGAACCCATTGTCGCAGTAAGGGCCACCGTAGGTGTCGTTGAACGCAAACAAACCTGCACCAGAACTATGACTGCAATTACCACCGCGTCCGAAGAACGGATTAGAAGTGTTCGGACAGTAAGAGTAGTCACCATTCCAGCTAGTTGATCCAGAGCCTGTTGATGATGTTTCTAACACTGCATCACCAAACCCGTATGTTGTTGATTTTTTTCCAGAATAACTACTATAATTATTTGTATTGCTATCACTTGAATTATATGGATATACTGTTGCCCATTTTGTACTTAATGTTTGATATCCATTTACATTTACTGTTAAATTTGCATATGAGCTTCCATAATTTTTCAAATTATCATTACCATTTGAAATATAAGCTGCTGTACGTTCCCATACACATCCATTTAAATCGTATATTCCTGTTACATTAGCTGTACTACTTCCTTTTACGCCTTCCGCTGTATTATATGCATTTCCTAATGTTGTAGTTTTATCTCCTGATGTTCCATTTGTACACATTCCTGTTATAGCTGTTCTCCATGGACTTGATTCAGTTGTATAATAATTATTTAAATTTACTTCTGTTCCATTTCTTCCATATCTACTTTGTGTTAAATATGCAACTGCTCCCCATTCACTATTTTTCATTTGATGTGAATCTGTTTTTGTTGAATTTAATCCATAAAAACTACTTGCACTTGCTATTTCTTTTGATATTGTATATGCATCTCCTGTTGATATATTGTTATATGCATATGTTAATGGCTTAAATACTGGATATGATAATTTTTGACTTGCATATCCACTTGATGTTAAATTTTGTGATAATGCATTTGTTGTCATATCAGCATAATATGATGTATATTTTTTTTCTGAATATACTACTGTATCACTACTATTTGATATTGTTGTTGATAATGTTCCATTATTATTTGTTATTGTATTTGCTTGGAATCCTGCAGGATATTTTGCAACCCAATATCCTGATATTTCTTTATCCCATTCGCCGTTCATAAAATGATTATTTTTTCCTTTTTCTGAACCATCTGTAAAACTTGGATGAACTACAAATGCTGACATTGTTGCTCCTGTTGTTTCTGGATATTTTGTACTTATTTCTACATTATTTTCATCTTTATTTGTTGTTCCTTGTAAGAATGTTACTGATATTTTTCCTACATTGCTTGTATAACGCCCACTTTCTATTTTATATGCATATCTTGGTATCCATACAAAATATCCTGTTATATTGCCTTTACTGTCTTTTGTTACTGCATTTGCCCATTTTTGTGCTGAATAATCATACCAGTTATCTTGATTATCAACTGTTACTTCTGTTTCTTTACCATCTTCGTCCCAATATATTCCTGTCATTCCTTCCATTAATTGTGGACTATTTACTTTTTTGCTACTATTCCAACTTCCATCTGCTTGTAATGTTTTTTTATTTCCTGAAACATATTTATTCAATTCATCTTCATATTCATTTAATATTTTCGCTTGATTTTCTGCTGCATTTTGTGTTTCATTTTTTGCTTTTTGTGTATTTTTAAATAGTCCTGTGTTTGTTAATGATTGTATTGATATTGTTGCTAATATCAATAAGATAATAATTGTAATTACTAACGCTACTAGCGTTATACCTTTAGTGTTATTTTTAAACTTCTCCATAAAAATCTTTCCTTTCTTTTTTCTTTTGATTTTACTATGTTAAAATGTTATCATAACTGATTTAAAAATGCAAGTAAAAATGGGTGCATATTTTCAAAAAAAATTAGTATAAAATACTTGCAAGGAGGATTCAAAGTTATGAATAAATTAAAAATTCCAGAAAATCATAGTGGTATAAGTAAAACCTTAAGATTGCCTGAAAATATAGTAGAAGATATACAAAATCTTGCTAATATAAAAAATTTATCTTTTAATAAAATAGTAATATCATTATTAGAATTTAGTTTAAATAATTTAGACGAAAATGATAGGAAGAAAATAAATCAATTACAAAAATAAATGTTGATAGGCGTGCAAGTCTATCTTTTAATTTCTAATGTTATGATAGTATCATTGTCTAAATATAAAGCTAATTTCTCTTGTTCATAAATTGTGTTATATATTTGATTTAAATTTATAGTTATAAAGTTTTCACTATTTTTATCATATAATTTTAAAATGTCATGTTCAATTTTATATTCGAAATTTTTTAGTTTAAAATGACTTTCTATAAAACCTTGTTGTTCAATTATTATATTATTATCTTTAAATTTTTTTAAATTATTTTCAATAGAAATATTCATGATTAAGTACCTCATTTATTTATATTTTTTCATATTATATTAAAATTATACTATTAATAATGTAAATTATACTTTGGTGAATTGAAAATTTTATTTTTTTGTATAAATAATTTAATTTATTCCTTGACAATTAACATAAAATCATGATAACATATGGCCATGCAATTAATTAGACAATTGCATGACTATAAATATTTAAAAAAATCCAAAGGTTTAATTCAAACAACTTAGGGAAGACAAAAAAATAAAATTTAATCTAGAAATAGTTAATTTCTAAATTAATCCAAAAAATTAAAGTTTTAAAATAAATATCTAAAATTAAATCTAACAATACCCATAAAATTATAAAAAGGTGTTTTATAAAGTGCTATATAAAAACAAAAGTGTTAATAACCCTAATACACTGATATTTTAAAAAATTTAATATACATTTTTAGTCTGTAATTGTCTCTTTAATTGTAAATATATAATAAATATTTACTAAATAGTATTGCCAAAAGCAAAAATATTTAGTATAATAAAGGAGGAAAAAATATGGCAAATGAAACAAAAAAAGTAGACAGACTACCAATTACAGATGATTACATATTCAAAAGAGTAGTTATCATAGTGTCGGAAAAATGAAATTTGAAGAAACTCTAAAAGAAGAATATGTAGATATGGGATATGAAAAAGAAGAACAAATAGCATCAAAATATATAGAATTTCATTACATAGAATTACCAAAATACAAAAGGAAAGAACCATCAAAATTTACAAAATTAGACCAATGGATGTGTATATTTACACAAAATGAGGAGGGGATTGAAATGGCTGAAAAAGAGAACAAAGAAATAAAAAGAGCTATAGATACATTAGACTTTATCAGTGAAGATCCAAAAGAAAGAGAAAGACATAATTCAATAGTAATGGCAGAATATAATAGATTAACAAGTGAACATAACTTTTTTGAGGCTGGAGTAGAAGAAGGAATAATAAAAATAGCTAAAGCAATGTTAGAAAAAAATATACCAATAGAAACAATTATGGAATTACAGAGTTAACAAAAGAAGAAATAGAGAAAATAAAATAAAAATGAAAAATGCAATATCATTATTTGATATTGCGTTTTTTAAAACCATCCTCAAGTTGAAGTTTAACTAAATCATTAGCAAGGCGGCTAAGAATTTTTTTGTTGTAATCATTTAATTGATAGTAATCTTCTAAAAATTTATTATCTATAGAATCAGTAAAATCAGGTGAAGTTGAATCAATTAGATCGTTAAATAAAAAATCAGAAGATATATTTAGGGCATTACACAAATTAACAATAGTGCTAGCACTACCAAAAGCAATACCACGTTCTAATTGACTAATATATCTAGGGGATAATGAAGTTTTTTCTGCTAAAGCCTCTTGTGTATAATTTGTTTTAGTTCTTGCTAACTTAATTTTTTTTCCAATATTTTTTCTTAAATTTTTTTCATTTTCTGTCATAAAAAATTTCTTTCCTTTCTTACTTTATTCTAAGTTGTTCAAAGAAATAAAAGATTTTTTATTTCTTTAAAAGTATAATTCTAAATATGTATTAATTGAGTCAATTCGAGTATATCAATTAAAGTTTGAAAACAACATGAATTAATAGTATGAAAATAGTCATTTAATAATAGTGTTAGTAGTAGAAAATAAAATTAATAATGTTAAAATTCATTGATTACATATGTAACTTTTTATTTGATTTAATTTTTAAATTGTTAATAATAAAAAAATAATAAATTTTTTTAAAAATTTTTGCAAAAACTATTGCAAAATGAAAAAAGTTATATTACAATTTACATGAAGTGGAGAAAAGTGGTACAAAGTGGTAGAAAAAGTGGAAAGAGGTGAAGACCATTGCTAATGGGTGAATATGAGCATACTCTAGATGCCAAAGGCAGATTGATAATGCCTGCTAAGTTGAGACAAGACATTGGAGAAAAATTCGTTATAACAAAGGGATTAGACGGATGTTTATTTGCTTTTTCACAAGAAGAATGGTTAAACTTTGAAACAAAATTAAAATCACTTCCACTATCAGACAGAAATGCAAGAAACTTTGTTAGATTTTTCTTATCAGGGGCAACTGAATGTGAAATTGACAAACAAGGAAGATTTTTAATACCAAATAATTTGCGTTTGGCAGCAGAACTAGATAAAGAAGCAGTAATAATTGGAGTAGGTACTAGGTTAGAAATATGGAATAAAGCAAATTGGGAAAAATGCGATGAGAATATATCTGTTGATGAAATTGCTGAAAATATGACTATGCTTGGTATATAACTTGCAAAAGTTTATATAAAAATACAAAAGAAAAATTTACAGAAGAAAAACAAACAAAAGACAAAAATTAGATACAAAAGAAAATTAAACAAAAGACAAAATTTCAAAAGATTAAAGCACAAAAAAGTACAAAAGATAAAAGTACTGAAGAAAAAGTGCAAAAGAAAACATTACAAAAGTTAAAGTCTACAAATGAAAAAAATATAAAAAACTAATACTAAAGATAAAAAATTACAGAAGAATATTAAAAAACATAAGTTGAAAATCCAAAGAAAAGATTACTAAGGATTTTATAAAAATACCAAAAGAAAAAACATATAATTAAAACAGCTGGTACTTTTACCAGCTGTTTTGCGTTTATATATTAGGAAAAGAAACTTAAGAGGTGAAAAATTGGAATTTAAGCATAAACCTGTAATGTTAGAAGAGTGCATAGAAGGATTAAATATAAAACCAGATGGAATATATGTAGACGGAACACTTGGTGGAGCAGGACATAGTAAAGAAATATTAAAAAGATTATCAAAAAATGGTCTGCTAATAGGAATAGACAGAGATGAAGATGCATTAAAAGCAGCAAAGGAAAATTTAAAAGAATTTGAAAACGTAAAATTTGTAAAAGATAATCACGATAATATAAAACAAATTTTAGAAGACATCGGAATAGACAAAGTTGATGGAATCTTACTAGATTTAGGAGTTTCTTCTTATCAGTTAGATGAAAGAAATAGAGGATTTAGTTATTTAGGTGAAAATGAACTTGATATGAGGATGGATAAATCTCAGGAACTATCTGCGAAAAATGTTGTAAATGAGTATCCAGAAGAAAAATTAGCAAATGTTATATATGAGTATGGCGAAGAAAAATTTTCAAGACAAATTGCCAGAAATATATGTGAATATAGAAAAAATCAAGAAATACATACTACTAAGCAATTGGTAGAAATAATAGAAAAATCAATTCCAAAATCAAAACAAAATGACGGACATCCTGCAAAAAGGACATTCCAAGCAATTAGAATTGAAGTCAATAATGAAATAAAACCATTATATAATACAGTAAAAGATTGCATAGATTGTTTAAAAGAACAAGGAAGGTTATGTATAATTACATTTCATTCTTTAGAAGATAGGGCAGTTAAAAATGCAATGTTAGAAGCAAAAGGTAGATGTACTTGTCCTCCAGATTTACCATATTGTGTATGTGGAGCTAAATCACTTGGAAAGATAATTACAAGAAAACCTATTGTAGCAACAAAATTAGAACAGGAAGAAAATAGTAGAAGTAAAAGTGCAAAACTTAGAATTTTTGAAAGAAGCGAGTAGGCCAGAAAAGTTATATCTGGCTATAAAGAAAGAGAGGTGAAAAATAACTTATGGCACAGGCTAGGTATCAATATGAAACAAGTCCAAGAAAACTTGAACCAGATTATACTAGAAAACCAAAACAAAAACCAAAACGTAAACCGTTAAAGGCTGTCGAAGATATGCCAAGACAACAAATAAAAGTATCCAAAGAACAACGAAAAAGACAACTAAGAACTACAGTTACGGTTGTTGGGTTATTTTTGTTATTATTAACCATAAGTTGCAGGAACTCTCAAATAGATAAACAATTTGATAAGATTCAAGACCAGAAAAAACAATTAGCAGCACTTCAAAAAGAAAATGAACAATTAAATGTTAGCATACAAAACAGTGTAAATATCAGTACAATTGAAAAAGTTGCAAAAGAAGAATTAGGAATGCAAAAATTAAGCAGTAAACAAACTGTATATATTACACTTCCTAAAAAAGATTATGTAGAAACAGCAGCAGAAAAGGTTGTTATAAATGAACCACAAACTTGGTGGCAAAAGATAACAACTAAAATAAATGATTTAATAAGAATAAAATAAAACACTTCTAATAAATATTATTAGAGGTGTTTTTATGATAAAAATAAATATATCAACTAAAAAAAGAATGAGAACAACATTATTTATAGTATTTTTAGTAATTACAATATTAATAGGAAGATTAGGATATATTCAACTAATAGATGGAAAAAAACTTTCAGAACTAGCATATGAACAGCAAACTTTGGATAGAGCAATAAACCCTAAAAGAGGTACTATTTACGATTCAACAGGGCAAGTATTGGCGCAGAGTAGTACAGTTGAAACAGTGACAGTTAATCCAGGAAATATAGATAAAAATAGTAAAGAAAAGGTTGCTAAAAAACTTTCAGAAATTTTTGAATTGGATTATGAAAAAACTTTGAAAAAAGTATCTAAAAGGAGTTCAATAGAAACTATTGCTAAAAAAGTTGATAAAGAAAAAACAGATGAGCTTAGAAAGTGGATGGAAGAGGAAAATATTACAACAGGAATAAACATTGATGAAGACACAAAAAGATATTATCCAAATAACAATTTAGCATCACAGATTATAGGATTTTGTGGAAGTGATAATCAAGGATTAGATGGAATTGAGGCAAAATATGATACAGTGCTTTCTGGAACAAAAGGAGCAATAAAAAGACACACAGACGCAAAAGGGGCAGAGATAGGAGAAGAGGGAGAAAAATATGTGGCTGCTAAAAATGGGAATGATGTAATTCTTACAATAGATATGAATGTGCAATCAATTGTAGAAAAATATTTAAAAGAAGCATGTATTGACAATAAGTGTACAGATGGTGGAAATATTGTTGCTATGAATCCTAAAAATGGTGATATTTTAGCAATGGCAACATATCCAGATTATAATTTAAATGAACCATATTCTGCATATACCGAAGAATTAAAAGGAATATGGGATACAACAGATCAAGCAGAAAAAACAAAGAGTTTACAGGCTGTATGGAGGAACAGGGCAATTACAGATACATATGAGCCAGGTTCTACATTTAAAACAATTACTGCATCAGCATCTTTAGAGGAAGGATTAGTTACTGATATAGATAGGCAGGGACAATTTTGTTGTACAGGAGGAATAGAAGTTGCTGGTGTTAGGATTAAATGTTGGAGATATTATAGACCACATGGAGCCGAAAGCTTAAGGCAAGCATTAATGAATTCATGTAACCCTATTTTTATAGGATTAGGACAAAAAATGGGTGTTCACACATATTATAGTTATTTGCAAAAATTTGGACTTTTAGAAAAAACAGGAATTGATTTACCAGGGGAAGCAGGAAGTATATTCTTGACAGAAAATAAAGCAGGCCCAGTAGAACTTGCGACTATAAGTTTTGGGCAAAGATTTGAAATTACTCCAATTCAGCTAGTTACAGCGGTTTCTTCAATAGCCAATGGTGGAAATTTGGTTCAACCTAGAGTTGTAAAGGCTATTGTTGACAGTGAAACTGGAGAAAAAACAGAAGTTGAAACAAAAATTAAATCTCAAACAATATCAAAAGAAACATCAGAAAAAGTTTTAAGTATGATGGAATCTGTTGTTGCAGAGGGAACTGGTAAAAATGCAAAAGTAGCTGGATATAGAATTGGCGGAAAGACTGGTACATCTGAAGATGGTGTTAATACAAATAAATATGTAACTTCATTTTTAGGAGTTGCTCCTATTGAAGACCCACAAGTTGTTTTACTTGTAACTTTGTATAATCCTACAGGTGAAGGAGGACATCAAGGAGGAGGAGTTGCAGCACCTGTTGGAGGGCAAGTATTTAGCGAAATTTTACCATATTTAGAAGTGTCACAAGGAAATCAAGATGAAGTTGAACAGTTTGAACAAGTGCAGGTCCCTAATGTTGAAGGAATGAGTATTAAAGAGGCGGAAAAAATAGTAAAAGAAGTAGGACTAGAGATTAGTATACAAAATGATACTGAAGAGATTGATAAGGAAAATACTATTGTTACTTCACAGTCTCCAAGGGAAGGCGTTAGTGTTAATAAAGGAAGTAAGATTTTTGTGCAATATTAAACAAATTTGAGAATAATATAGTTTATTAAAAAATAAATTTTTTTATATAAAGAAAGTTTTAATATTAAGGCGTAATTTATTATAAATAAAATGTAAAAATAGTAATAGCATAATTATGCTATTACTATTTTTGAAAAATTGAAAATTAGGATTTAGAGGTTAATCGAAATTTACCTCTGGTACTTCTTTTGAACTTTCATCAGCTTCAAAATATGGCATAGGATAGTAACCACTTGAACCTGCAATTATACTAGTAGGAAAACTTTGAATTTTGGTATTATAAGTTTTTACCTTTTCGTTATAATGTTGTCTTGCTACTGCAATTCTGTTTTCTGTTCCGGCCAGTTCATCTTGTAATGCAATAAATTGTTCATCGGCTTTGAGATCAGGATAATTTTCAGAAATTGCAAGTAATCTGCCAAGTGCAGTATCTAAGTCATCACTTGCTTTACTAATGCTATCCATATTTCCACTTTTAATGCTTCCAGCTAAATTTGATCTAGCATCTGCAATTTCAGTGAATACCTTTTCTTCATGATTTGAATAACCCTTGACGGTTGCTACTAAATTTGGAATGAGATCACTCCGTCTTTGGAGTGTTGTTTCAATTTGGGACTGTTGCATTTCTACATCCTCTTTTAGAGAAACTAAACTATTTTTTGTTCCAATGAACCATAATAAAAAAACTACTACTATTACTATTACTCCAATTAATTTTTTACGATTTTTTTCCATTGTAAATGCCTCCTAAAGTTTGATTTTGTTGTTAATTATTTTGCAATTTACATATTAAATTTTTAACGTGAAGCACCACCACCTCCAGAACAACCACCACCAAAGCTACCGCCACCAAAGCCACCGCCACCAAAGCCACCACCACTGGAACTTGAGCCAGAAGATAAAATTATATTAGATATAAGTCCATCTCCAAATCCATCTCCAAGGATATGACCAGTAATCCATTCTATAATAACAAGTATAGCTATAATAATAATTATTATTATTATCATTTGGCCAAATGTTAATTCATCAGATTCTTCAATTTGAATTGATTCGGTATTTAATCCAGTTATTGAAATATCATACTCTTCACAGAGAACTTTCAAAACTGCACTAACAGTAAGCTTCGTTGCTTTGGTATATTCGTCATTTTCACGGTAAGGAACAAAGTAGTCATCAAGAATTCGACCACATTTGGAATCATTTAGACATCCTTCTAGTCCTCTACCAATTTCGAGTCTAACTTTTTTGTCAGACCGAGAAATTAGGAGTAAAACTCCATTGTCCTTTCCTTTTTTCCCAATGCCCAAAGTATTAAATAAATTATTAGCATAATCTTCAATACTTTTATCAAGTAGGCTTTCTACTGATATAACGGCAAATTCTGTTTCGGTTTTTTGCTCCAGTTCAACCAACATTTTATTGAGTTCTTTTTCTGTAATATCATCTATGATATTGTCTTCATCATAAATGTATACATTTTTTTCAACTGTTGGAATTGGAATTTTTTTTGTTGCAGTACTACATCCAGTTATCATACTTAGAATGGTAACTAAGATTAGAAGTAACATTGTGCAAGAAACTATCCGACTTTTTTTCATGCTTTTCATCCTTTCTTTTCAGATTACAATCTGATTATTTTAATATATGTGAAATAAACAAAACGTTTATAAATATAATATATCATAATTTACATAAAAATGCAAACTATGAAAAGGAGATTTGAAAAGATGAATTTAAAGTGTAATAAGTAATAAAAAGAAATTGATATAATAAAATTAAATATATGAATTTTGTAATAAAAAACTAAAAAAAACTCTATACAAAAAGCAAAATTAGTTATATAATGTAACAAAAATTATGAGCAAAAATTTGGTCATAAAACATATTAAAATGAAGGGATGATTCTAAATGGAATTAAAAAAAATATTAGTAGGATTAGAAGGGATTAAAGCAAAAGGAAATGTAGACCTAGAAATTAAAGGAATTGAAAAAAATTCAAAAGAAGTAAAAGAAGGATATATGTTTGTTGCAATAAAAGGATTTTCAACAGATGGACACAAATATGTGGAAAGTGCAATTGAAAATGGAGCAATAGTAGTAATGGTAGAAGAAGGATGTGATTTAAAAGCATTAAACATACCAGAAAATGTAACAATTTTAATGGTACCAGACACAAGAAAAGCATTAGCAATATGTTCATCAAACTTTTATGGTAATCCATCAGCACAATTAAAATTAATTGGTGTTACTGGAACAAAAGGAAAAACAACAACAACATTTATGATAAAAGAAATATTAGAAAAATCAGGAAAAAAAGTTGGACTAATAGGAACAATTGCAACATATATAAATGGTAAGAGAATAAAAGATAGTGATAGAACAACACCAGAAAGTTTGGAATTACAACAAACTTTTAGACAAATGGTAGATGAGGGCGTAGAAGTTTGTGTAATGGAAGTTTCTTCACAAAGTTTGAAATTACACAGAGTAGATGGATGCCAATTTGATATAGTTTTATTTACAAACTTTTCAGAAGATCACATAAGTGAAAAAGAACATCCAACTATGGAAGATTACTTTAACTCAAAATTAAAATTATTTGAAATGTGTAAAACAGGAATAGTTAATGCAGATGATTTGCATGCTGCAAAAATTCCAAGACTATTTCCAGATAGCAATATTGTAACATATGGTATTGACAATTTTGCAAATGTTTTAGCCAAAGATATAACTATAACAAATTCATATGTTGACTTTAAAGTAAAAATAACAGATAGAAATGAAAGAGTAAAAACAGGAATACCAGGTAGATTCAGTGTTTATAATTCATTAGCAGCAATTTGTGTAGCACAAAAATTTGGAATTTCTCCAGAAGTAGTAAAAGAAGCATTAGCTGAAGTAAGAGTGCCAGGAAGATCAGAATTAGTTGATAATAAACTAGATTTAACAATAATGATAGATTATGCTCATTCACCAGAAAGCTTACAAAACATTTTACAAGCAACAAAAAGCTATACAAGAGGAAGAGTAATTTCTGTATTTGGTTGCGGTGGTGACAGAGACTCTGGAAAAAGACCAATAATGGGTGAAATATCTGGAAAAATAGCTGATTATACAATAATTACATCAGATAATCCAAGAACAGAAGATCCACAAAAAATTGTTGATCAAATTGAAGAGGGAATTAAAAAAACAAAAGGTAAATATGAGGTTGTTGTTGATAGAGTTGAAGCTATTGAACATGCTATCAAAATGGCAAACAAGAGAGATATCATTATTTTAGCTGGTAAGGGCCATGAACCATATCAAGAAATAAATGGTGTTAAACATCCTTTTGATGAGAGAATTATAGTTAGAGATATTGTAGAAAAAATAGTTAATAAATAATGGTAATTTATAAATTTTATTTTTGATAATATATTGTTTTTTTATACCTTGGTGTCGCAATCTCCATATTCAAAAAAGCTGTTATGTAGATTGCTCCAATTCGCACTCGCTTATGCTCGTTTGGTCGCTTACGCGGTATTTCAAAAACAATATATTATCAAATAAAATTATTAAAAAATAAATATAACAAAAGACATAAAAAAGAAAGGTTTGATTAGATTGGATTTGGAAATAAAAGTATTGCTTGCAACATTTGTTATTGCAGTCATTTGTGGATTAATAACAATACCAATATTAAAAAAATTAAAAGTAGGTCAAATAGAAAGAGATGATGGACCTGCATCACATTTAAAAAAGCAGGGAACTCCTACAATGGGAGGAATAATAATGATAATTGCAATAATTATTGCAGTTACAGGTACATACATATTTTTGCATTTATCAGGTAATGAAGAAGTAGCAAAAAAATTGTTACCAATGTTATTGATAACTATTGGTTATGGACTGATAGGTTTCATAGACGATTTTAAAAAATTAGTTTTGAAAAATACAGAAGGATTAAAACCTAGTTATAAAATGTTAGGGCTTTTAATTATAGCTGTTGTATATGTTTTGTTTTTAATATATGGATTTAAAATAGGGACAGAAACATATATACCAATTTGGAAAATGTATGTAAATATTCCAGAATTTTTATATATTCCATTTGCAGTTATTGTTATACTTGCCACAACAAATGCTATAAATCTTACAGATGGAATAGATGGATTATCTTCGAGTGTTTCTGCAATAATTATAACATGTTTAACTGTTATAGGTATTAGCAGTCAAGTTTATGAAGTATCAATATTTGGAAGTATTGTAATTGGTGCAACATTAGGATTTTTAATGTTTAATTTACATCCTGCAAAAGTATTTATGGGAGATACAGGGTCATTAATGCTTGGGGGAGTAATTTCGGGATTAGCTTTGTATTTAAAAATGCCATTATTATTACTTTTAATAGCAATAATTCCAGTTTTGGAAACATTATCTGTTATAATACAAGTTGCATACTTTAAAAAAACAGGAAATAGAGTATTTAAAATGACTCCAATACATCATCATTTTGAGTTATCTGGATGGAAAGAAAACAAAGTAGTTGTTGTATTTTCATTGGTAACATTGATTGCATGTTTTGTAGGGTTAAAAATAGTGTAGTAGGGGGATTATAAATGACCAAAAAGAAAAAAGAAAAAACTTTTTCAAGTTTCTTAAATAATCCAATTGATTTTACTTTGGTAATAACAATATTATTATTACTTGGAATAGGCTTAGTTATGGTATTATCAGCAAGTTCACCATCAGCACTTTCAGAAAGTGGAAATAGTTATGCCTATTTTTCAAAACAGTTGTTATTTGCCATTTTAGGAATAATAGCAATGATATTTATTTCTAAAATAGATTATAGATTTTACCAAAAATTTTATAAACATGCATGGTGGATTTCAATTTTACTATTAATTGCAGTAAAGGTTATGGGAACAGAAGTAAATGGTGCAAAAAGATGGATAAAAATAACAGAAACATTTTCATTTCAACCATCAGAATTAGTTAAATTTTTAATGATAATTTTCTATGCAGGCATGTTGTTAAAAGATAGAGATGAACTACCTTTATATTGGAAAGGTTTAGTAAAACACATGTTATATCTTATACCAATTATAGGATTGTTATTATTAGAGCCACACTTAAGTGCATCTATGGTTATAATAGGAATTGTTTGTATAATGATGATTGTAGCTGGTTGTAAATTTAAACATTTTGCATTAACTGGTTTAGGAGTTGGAGCTCCGGGGCTTGCATTACTTATTGCAATAGAACCATACAGACTAAAAAGATTTGTAACATTTATGAATCCATGGCAAGACATTAGAGGTGATGGATGGCAAGTTGTTCAGAGTTTGTATGCAATAGGTTCAGGGGGATTATTTGGAGTAGGTTTAGGAGATAGTAAACAAAAATATTTATATATACCAGAACCACACAATGACTTTATTTTCTCAATATTAGCAGAAGAACTTGGATTTGTTGGATGTGCAGTTGTATTGATATTATTTGCAGTATTTATATGGAGAGGTGTACTAATTGCAATGAAAGCTCCAGACATGTTTGGAAGTTTAATTGCTATTGGAATTACATCTTTAGTAGCTATACAAGTTATAATAAATGTTGCAGTTGTTACATCATCAATGCCTGCAACAGGTATGCCATTACCGTTCTTTAGTTACCGGTGGTACAGCATTATTTATTTTGTTGTGTGAGATGGGAGTACTGCTTAATATTTCTCGCGCTGGTGCAAAAGGGAATTAGGGACGTTCCTTAGAATCCCTTTTTAAAGGGAAAAGGGGACACCCCTTTTAATATTAAAATATAGATAAAGGGCATATAGGAGTGTCCCTAAATCCCTAAAAAAAGGGATTCTAAGGAACGTCCCTAATTCCCTTTTCTTAAGGAGAGTGTTATGAGGGTCATTATTGCTGCAGCAGGTACAGGAGGACATATAAACCCTGGTCTTGCAATTGCAAATAAAATAAAAGAAGAAGAAAAAGATTCAAAAATAATTTTTATTGGAACAACAAGAGGCCTAGAAAATGATTTGGTTCCAAGGGCAGGTTACGAATTGAAAACAATTGATGCTTATGGATTAAGTAAAAAAATATCAATTGAAAATATCAAAAAAATGTATAAAACATTTAAAGGACTTGGAGAGGCTAAAAAAATAATTAAAGAATTTAATCCAGATATAGTAATTGGAACAGGTGGATATATTTGTGGAGCAACAATTTCTGCTGCACATAGTTTAGGAATTCCAACATTATTACATGAAAGCAATGCATTTCCAGGTAAAGCAGTAAAAATGCTAGCTAAGAAAACTGATACAATTTTAGTTTCTTTTGAAGATGCAAAAGCTCGAATTAAAAATGCAAAAAATATTGTGTGCACAGGTACACCAGTAAAAATTGTTAAAAAAGATTATGGAATTAATGAAAAGTTACAAATAATAAAAAAAGCAGGGCTTAATGAGACTAAGCCAATTGTATTAATATTTGGTGGTAGTCAAGGGGCTCAAAAAATTAATGAAGCAATTTTAGGTATTTTAAAAAATAAATTAAATAAAGATTATCAAATTATGTGGGCTACAGGTCCAAAACAATATGATATTATTAAAGAAAGATTATTGGATAAAAACATAAATATAAATAATATAGAGAATGCTAAAATTGTTCCATATATTTACAATATGGAAGAAATTATGAATGTTTCTAATTTGATTGTTGCAAGAAGTGGTGCAATGACAATTACAGAGATTTCAAATTTAGGTAAACCTTCAATATTGATTCCGTTACCAAATGTTAGTGGTGACCATCAATTCCATAATGCGAAGGTTTTGGAAAATGTTGGAGCAGCAAAGATTATATTAAATGATGAATTGAATGATAAAATTTTAAATGAACAAATAGAAAAAATAGTTTTAGATAAAAATATAGAAGTACAAATGTCAAAAAATGCTCTTAAAGTTTCTACACATGATGTAGAAGAGAAGATTTATGAGGAAATTTTAAAATTAGTGAAAAAATAACAATTTATAAGGAGAACGAAAAATGTATAAAAATATAAAATCTAAAATTATACTAATTTCTGTATTAATAGGGTTAATTTTAATAGGGACTTTGGGATTTTTATATATAAATTCCTTAGCTCAAATACCACAACTTATCAATGAACAAGAAAGTAGAGTATTAATACAAGCTAAAAAAAATGTATCTATAATAATTAGTGTATATATTATTGATGTAATTGTAATTTCAGTATATTTATCAAAGTTTGTAATTTGTCCTAAAAATAAATACATAAGAAGTGATGAAAGAGCAGAATTAAAGGACAAGCTAAATGAAGTATCATCAAGAAAAAATCAAATAGAAACAATTTTATTGCACATGACAGATGGAATTATTGCATTTAATATGCAAGGTGAAATTATATTAATAAATCCAGCAGCAAAGAAATTTTTAAGTATAAGTCCAGAAGATAATACATTTGAAGATATATTTGGAAAATTTAAATTAGACATTAATATGGAAAAAGTGATTTACTTGGAAAGTTGGACATCTACAGAACAAAGAATTCAAGTAGATGATCAGTATGTAAAAGTACTATTTGCACCATTTAAGAACGAAGATGAAAGACCAGATGGTGTAATTGCAGTAATTCAAGATATTACAGAACATGTAAAACTAGATAATATGCAAAAAGAATTAGTTGCTGATGTATCACATGAATTAAAAACACCAATAACATCTATTATGGGATATGCAGACACACTTTTAGAAGGTGGATATGATGAAGAAACTCAAACTAAATTTTTAAATGTTATTGCTTCAGAATCTAGAAGAATGGCCCGTTTAGTAACAGATTTATTAACACTTTCTAGATATGATAGTAACAAAAAGAAAACACAAAAAGAAACATTTGATTTAGGAGATTTAGTAAAGCAATGTCAAGAAAAGTTGGCTATTGAAATAAAGAAAAAAGGGCACACAGTAAATTCATTTGTTACTGCAGATGTACCACCAGTATATGCAGATAAAGATGATATTGAACGTGTAGTTTTAAATATTTTAACAAACAGTATAAAATACACACCAGATAATGGTGAGATAAAAATTTATGTAGGTTTTGTTTATAATGATGCGTATATAAAAGTATTCGACAATGGAATAGGAATTCCAGAAGATGATTTATCTAGAATTTTTGAAAGATTCTATAGAGTTGATAAAGCACGTACTAGAGAAATGGGTGGTACTGGTTTAGGACTTTCAATTGCTAAAGAAATTTTGGATAAAAATGGTGGAAGTATTGATATTAAAAGTAAGGTTGGAGAAGGTACAGAAGTTGTTATTCGTATACCAACAAAACAATAAAAAATCGGGATTAAGGGTCTAGGACTCTAAATTCCGATTTTTATTTGGAAAGTATTCAATTATATCTGTTAGTGAACAATCAAAATAGTTACATAGTCTTGACATGACAAAAATATCAAATCTAACTAGTTCACCTGTCATCATTCTTTTTAAAACTTTAAAATCTGTGTTTGTATCCCTCATTAATTTATTAATACTAATATTTTTTTCTTTTAGGATATTATCTAGTTTGAATAGGTAATATCCATTTTCCATTTTTACTTTAACCATGTTAATCACCTTATAAATATTGTTTTTTAATCTATACTTTTTATACTAAGTATAAAAAAATTATATATTTTTTTATGGATACTTGACTATTGGTTATATAACCAGTATAATGTTGTTATGAATTTAAGGAGGTACATATGAAAAAGTTACAAGAAACGAACAAAGAAAATGGAATAACATTAGTTGCATTAGTTATTACAATTATTATATTGTTAATATTAGCAACAATATCAATACAATCATTAACAAACACAGGATTATTTAAAAAAGCAAATATGGCAGCAAATAGTTATAAAGAAAGTCAAATAGATGAACAAATTAAATTAGCAAAATTAGAAATAGAAATGAATTCAAAAAATAAATCTATAAAAGATGTTTTGATAGAAAATGGAAATATAACAGAAGAGCAGAGTAAAAAAGGTATAATTAATGTTGGAAAGAATTCTGTTTTTATAACTAATTATGATGGATTAAAAGAAATATCAAAACAAGCTAAAAATGGAGACGACTTTTCTAATAAAATAATATATATTATAGATGATATTGATTGTGGAGCATCATTTAATATAGAAAATGGTGAATTACAAAAAGGAGAAAATTTTGAACCAATCTCAAACTTTAATGGAATACTTGATGGAAATGGATATAGTATAAAAAATCTGTATATAAAAACAGAAAGTAGTGTAATTGCATTAATATCAAATATTAATGAACAAGGCACAGTTAAAAATTTAGTTATTGATAATGCTTATATAGAGGGAAATAGGGTAATAGGTTCCATTGCAGGACGAAATTGTGGAACAATTTCAAATTGTATTTCACAAAATGCAAAAATAACTGGAAGTGGAAATATTAGTGGAACTGTTATAGGTGGAATTTGTGGATATAATTATGCAAAAGGAAAATTAGTGAAATCTACTAATAAAAGCGAAGTTATATCTAAATATAAGTTATGTGGTGGTATATGTGGTTATAGTTTAGGAGGAAACATATCAAACTGTACTAATTACGGAAAAATAACTGGAAATGGTCAGGTTGGAGGTATAGCAGGCGACTCAGAAGGAAAGAAAGATAATATAGTTACTGTGTCTGATTGCATTAATTATGGAGAAATAAATGAAAAATATAATAAAGAACAAAATGGAGAAATAGGAGGAATTGTTGGATGTAATTATAAATATTCGGAAATAATTAATTGTACAAACAAAGCAAATGTAAATGGAATTTCTACAAAAATAGGAGGAATAGCAGGGCTAAACTATTATAATATAAAGAAATGTTATAATGAAGGATTAATAGAGACAACAAGAACTGAAGTTATTTCATCAGCTAAATTCTTGTTTTTGGGAGGTATATGTGGATTTTCTTCTGGAAATATAGAAGAATGTGGTAATATTGGAGAAATAAAGTCTAATTATAATATACAAGATGATTCAGATGGAAGATTTGTTGGAGGGATTTGTGGAGCTATTTCACTTGCAAGTGACCAAGAGGCTTTTGATAATGTGAAAATTAGTAAATCATTTAATTATGGAACTGTTAATGGTCTTCAATTTGTTGGAGGGATTACAGGGAGAATAAGTACAAATTCTAGTGTTGAATATTGTTTTAACAACGGAAAGATTAGTGGAGATACCAGAATTGGAGGAATTAGTGGGGATGTAGCAAAGAATAATGCTAAAATTATTAATTGCTATAATATTGGAGAAGTTAGTGGCAACAATGAATTTGGTGGATTGTGTGGAGCCTTAGAAAATTGCATAGAAAATTCATATACAATTGGAAAGGTAATATATAATAATTCTTCTAAAAATTATGGAGCTTTTTTAGGAATAACTGCTACGAATACTCAATGTAAAAATTGCTATTATCTTAAAATAAGTGGCATGAATGCTATTGGCTATGAAAAAGGAACGGTACTATCAAATTCAATAATAGGAAAAACAACAGAAGAACTAAAAAATTTAGCTCAAATTTTAGGAAGTGCATATTTACAAGACAATAATATAAACAATGGATATCCATATTTAAAAGATATTAAACCTATAAAATAGGATATATCGGATTTTTCTGGAAGTGCTGTAATTGGATTTTACTCTCAATATAGCGGAAACTGTACAGTTAATTGGATAACAATAGAATAAAAAAAGTGTGTAATTCAAAAAAATAAATTTGAATTACACACTTTTTAAATAAATTATTTTATAATCCCAAATAAACCAGTAACAGGATCTCTAAATAATCCAATTTCAGGAGTAAAGTAAGTAAAAGTAATAAAACAAGCAAGTAAAATTAATATACAACAAAAAGCAATACCAACATTACAGGTAAAATTAGATGACAAAATTTTATATGATACAAGTTCACCCAAAATAACAGCAACAAAGAAAATACTAATATCAATAAAAGCAAAATTAGTACCAATTACACCAGTATATGTATAAAAGAAAACAATTGTAAATAAAATAGCAGTTAATATACCAAGTAATCTAGCACACAAAAAATTGGGTGAAGTTTTCCCAAGGTAAAAATAACCGATTATAGTAGTTAGGAACATAGGATAAAATAATAATTTTAGATGTTCCCAAGTACTTTCATTAACTGCACTAAAAGCAGCTACAAATGTATTATTTCCAGACAATTCATATGTAAAGTGTAAAAGTGTTCCTAAAATCATTACAAAAATACCACTAAAAATAGTGAATTTTAAAATTTTATTCTTTTTCATAATATACCTCCAATAAATTGTATGCAAAAAATAAAAATTGTAATACATATGTAGTGTTACAATTGATGTGAAACAAAAAATATAGAAAAAAAGTGATTCAAGT
>ERZ824473.1094-NODE-1094-length-41363-cov-19.407476_pt1 | contig 41363 bp, 41 predicted proteins | sample MGYA00519874_ERZ824473 | MGnify/ENA primary metagenome ERZ824473 (study PRJEB31778, sample SAMEA3449151) | human gut metagenome | biome: human gut; feature: human-associated habitat; material: faeces | place: United Kingdom | collected 2010/2012 ... | reverse complement strand
CGAGCGCCGTTCCCGCGAAAGCGACATGCGGATGGTTTTGGTGCTGCCTTTTGACCCCAAAAGCCCCAATTAAGCATAACTGCCTGACATACAGCATAAAATAAAAGCAGAGGTAATGATTTGTCAACTCTGAAGGCCGTGTCCTTCGCATTCATTAACTTTTCAAAGACTCTTGTGCAAAGATACTAAATAGCCGATAAAAAAAGCAAATGAGAAGAATTGTCTCACTTGCTTTTTCTTTAATTGGGTGTTCCAGCTATCGACGGCTCCCAATGGTCACCTCGCTTCCAGGTTGCCATCGCCAATTCCATAACCACTCCTAAAAATTGGCCGTATGGAAAAGGCTCAAAAGGAAAAGCGCGACCGAGGCTATCTGGTAAAAAAGAGGCGAAACTTACCCGTTAGATCAACCTGAAACTAACAAAAGTGATTACGAGGCAATTCAGCAAAAGGCAACAGAAATAGGTATGACCGCAACGCAGTATGCGAGGGGGGGGGCACTGAAAGGAAGGATTAGATCGCGCTGGACAAAAGAAGAATTAGACGTTCGTCGTAAAATCGCAGGTATGTGCAACAACCTGAATCAATTCGCCCGCAAGGCCAATGCCGGAGGTTTGGAAAAAGTAAGCTAGGCGCTCATAGACCTGCTTAAAGAACTTGGACTACGGCTCGATGATAACAAAAAATAAGACAGGTAAATCATTCGGCGGCTGTGTCCGGTATGTGCTCAACGCAGAGGGTGTGTTAGTTGAAGACGCGGCAACTATCATCCGCGATTTCGCCGTTCAGCATTCCGGCAGGCCGGAGATCAAGCAGCTGGTTAGACATATCGCTGTGGCGTTCTCGCTGGAAGACTCCGGGAAAATGACGAACGATTTTATGCTGAAACCTGCCTATGAGTATATGAGGGAATGGGCATCCGTAACACTCAATATATCGTGCAACGGCATCACAACACCGATCACGAGCATTTCCATATCGTTTATAACCGTATTGACAACGATCTGAAACTCATCTGGTCAATAATAAAATTACAAGTGGAATATAAAAAACTGAAAGATAAATACAAGTTGACCTACGGCGAAAAAGAAAACAAAGTCAACCGCCGAAACTCAAAGGCATATCATGGAACTGACAACGGCTCTGCATCTCTCCGGAGCCATATACCGCATCAATGGCTCACACGGGTCGATCTGACGACACTTGTCGATGTGCTTTCCAAAACTTTCAATGTCCAGATCAATAATCTGGAGCAATATCGCAACACACTAACAAACAGCAATTTGAGCCCGATATATTTTCTCAACATCCTGCGCAACAATCTGATAGAATACAGCCGTCTGCAGGCTTGCAGACCAGCCGGCCTAAACGTCAACCATCGGGAGCACGAGGACTCGACAAGAGAAGTTCAGATGCCCCTGAACTTTCAAGCCAGCTCCCCTGCAAGGACAAGGTATGCACAAAGGAAATCCGAAATGCCGAACAGGTATTTTCGGGTTACCCGGATGATTACCTTGCTCCTTCTTTTTTTGAAGAGAGGAAATGCGGATGACGTATAGCCACTCTTCACGAATGCGGAGTATTCGAGGGCTGAGACAAGGGCTGGTTTAGATGCACGTTCAGGGTAATGAGCGACAATCGAGACGGAGGAAACCGGAGATATGTTCCCGCTTTTGTTGCAAAGGAATGTGCCTCTGCAAATATCATCCGCCATACTGTCATACCTATGCAATGCCTTTCACGGAGAGCCCGGATCAATAGAGTATATCTTCCGGCTCAAGAGGTGTATGCGGACCGTACTTAACTTCGAAGATCACTGATCCCGACTTCAGCACCTCGAGCGTATGCCATTGCCCGGCGGGAATATGCACGCCGTAACGACCATTCTGCGGATCGAGGGCGAAACGTGCGCTTTCGGCACCGCTGTCGTCGTAGAACATCACGTCGATCCACCCGCGTAGCAAGATGTAGGTCTCTGCTGTATGTGAATGACGGTGAATCGGTAAAATCGTTCCCGGTTCCAGGGCGTTCAGTATCCGTTGCGCTTTGGCATCCAGCGAATCGTGCAGATTTCGATTCATGTACAAACGTTCGGAAGTTTGCGCCTCTGCCGAAATTTCGTCCAAAAGTTTAGTATCGAGAAGCATTTTTCTTATCCCTCCCCCATTGCAGCGTTAAATTAAAGACAAGCAACTTAACTAATGTCATGTTTGACAACAGCATCGCTATATGTATCCGGACATTCAGGGTTGAAAATCTCGTTAGCCCACATGACGGTTACCAAATCCTCGTTATCCGAAAGATTGATTATATTATGCGTGTAACCCGGCAGCATGTGCACAGCCTGCATATCGGCCCCCGAAACCTCGAAATTTAAGACCTCGTCAGAATCGATACGTCGTTGCTGAATCAGCCCGCATCCGGCCACCACAATAAAGAACTCCCACTTGGTATGGTGCCAATGCTGGCCTTTGGTAATTCCCGGCTTAGAGATGTTGACACTGATCTGACCGCATTTTTCAGTATGCAGAAGTTCCGTGAACGAGCCGCGCGCATCGATGTTCATCTTGAGCGGAAACGCAACTTTAGATGCGGGAAGATAACTCAAGAACGTCGAATAGAGTTTCTTTGCGAACGAACTAGCCGGAATCTCCGGAATCAGCAACGACACCGGTTGCTCAGCAAACTTATGAAGCAGTACGACAATCTCGCCGAGTGTTACCTTGTATGTGAGAGGACAATAGCAATAACGACCGCTTTTAGCGGGAAGGACATCGAGCCCGTCGAACTCGCAGCGATGCTCTCCGCCCGTCAGCGCCTCAACCATTTCTGCTACAAGATCGTCGATATAAAGAAGTTCTAACTCGACAGCAGGGTCATTCACTTGAATAGGCAGGTCATTCGCAATGTTATTGCAAAATGTAGCGACGGCGCTGTTATAGTTCGGACGGCACCATTTACCGAACAGATTCGGGAAACGGTAAACCAATACCTGCGCACCGGTTTGCGCCGCATAATCGAAAAACAGTTCCTCTCCGGCTTTTTTGCTCTTGCCGTAATCCCCCTCGGCATAGCGTCCAATCAATGTCGCTTGAATCGAACTGGAGAGCATCACGGGACAAGTGTTTTCGTGCTTTTTGAGCATATCCAGAAGCGCCGAGGCAAAACCGAAATTACCCTTCATAAATTCGTCCTGATTTTGAGGACGATTGACTCCGGCAAGATTGAATACGAAGTCGCACTCCCTGCAATAGGCATCCAACTGCTCCGGAGTAGAATCTATATCATATTCGAACACCTCGTCAACAATCAAATTACCCCAACAACGGGCTTTCCCATCCCGGATATTTTTCAATTCAGCGCAAAGATTCTTACCGACAAACCCATTTGCGCCAGTCACCAGTATTTTCATATCAGAATTTTCTCCATACCATTTTGTTGACAATGCCCGTATAGGACTGGATAATCTTCACCACCTTCGTGGATACATTCTCGTCTATATAATCAGGTACAGGAATGCCGTAATCCCCATTGGAATTCATATCGACAGCACACTCGACGGCTTGTAGCAACGAATCGGAATCGATACCGGCAATGAAAAATCCAGCCTTATCGAGTGATTCGGGGCGTTCGGTGGAGGTTCGGATGCAGATAGCAGGGAACGGATGACCTATAGACGTGAAGAATGAACTCTCTTCAGGCAGTGTGCCGCTGTCGGAGACTACGGCAAAAGCATTCATCTGAAGACAGTTATAGTCATGGAATCCGAGAGGGTCATGTTGAATCACACGGCGGTCAAGCTGAAACCCGGAACTCTCCAGCCGCTTGCGGCTGCGCGGATGGCAACTGTAAAGAATGGGCATATCGTACTTCTCGGCCATCTTGTTGATGGCGGTAAAGAGCGAGAAGAAGTTCTTGTCCGTATCAATATTCTCCTCACGATGGGCAGATAGAAGAATGTATCGGCCTTTCTCCAGCCCCAGACGTTTGTGAATATCGGATGCTTCGATCTCTACCAGATTCTGATGCAGCACCTCCGCCATCGGTGATCCGGTCACATAAGTGCGCTCCTTCGGCAGACCGCAGTCCGCCAAGTATCTGCGTGCATGTTCACTGTATGCCATATTGACATCCGAAATGATATCAACAATACGACGGTTGGTCTCTTCGGGCAGGCATTCATCTTTGCAACGATTGCCAGCCTCCATATGGAAGATCGGAATATGTAGCCGCTTCGCGCCGATCACGCTCAAGCAGCTATTGGTATCTCCAAGTACGAGTACCGCGTCCGGCTCGGTTTCCACCATAAGCCGGTAACTCCTGGCAATGATATTGCCCATCGTCTCTCCGAGATCTGCTCCAACCGCATTCATATACACGTCAGGGTCCGCGAGCTTTAAATCCTTGAAGAATACTCCATTGAGATTATAGTCGTAATTCTGCCCTGTGTGGGCCAGCAAGCAATCGAAATACTCTCGGCACTTGTTTATTACGGCGGCAAGACGGATGATTTCGGGTCGCGTACCCACGATGATCAGAAGTTTTAGTTTGTCGTTGTTCCTGAATTCAGCCATCTTATTTCTTTTTTGCCAGTTCCTCCTGAATATACTCCAGCGAAGCGATCTTCGCTTTGGTTTCTTCAAGATTCAGATGATAAGTGTTGTCAGAATTAAATTCCTCGATAGTAGCCTTCTTTACATCGCCCTCAGTGAAAAACTTATCGTAATTCAAGTCGCGATTGTCCGCAGGTACACGATAAAAATTCCCCATATCCACGGCCTTGGCACACTCTTCCTTGGTCAACAGGGTTTCATACATCTTTTCGCCGTGACGAATACCGATCACCTGGATATCCTCTTTCTTTCCGCCGAATAATTCGCAGACGGCTTCCGCCTGTGTCTGAATCGTACAAGCCGGAGCCTTCTGAACGAGAATATCTCCATTTATACCATTTTTAAAAGCGAACAGAACAAGGTCTACGGCTTCATCTAACGACATAATGAAGCGGGTCATGGATGGCTCCGTAAGGGTAATGGGGAGACCTCTCCGAATCTGGTCGATCCAGAGAGGAATGACCGAACCGCGGGAGCACATCACATTGCCATAGCGAGTACAGCAGATCTTTGTCTTGGAGGGATCGCACTGTCTGGATTTGGCCACAGAAACCTTCTCTTCGATGGCTTTAGTAATACCCATCGAATTGATCGGATAGGCAGCCTTGTCAGTAGAGAGGCAGATAACGCTTTTTACCCCGCATTCGATGGCTGCGGTAAGGACATTGTCCGTTCCGATCACATTGGTGCGGACGGCCTCCATTGGGAAGAACTCGCACGAGGGAACCTGCTTCAAAGCGGCCGCATGGAAGATATAGTCGGTTCCGGGCATCGCGGCTCGAACGCTCTCCAGAGAACGCACGTCACCGATATAGAATTTGATCTTATGCGCTACATCGGGATACTTCGCCTGGTACTCATGGCGCATGTCGTCCTGTTTCTTCTCATCACGCGAGAAGATACGGATCTCTCCAATATCCGTCCTCAAAAATCGTTTGAGAACTGCATTTCCAAAACTACCGGTTCCACCGGTAATCATCAAAGTTTTTCCTGCAAAAATGCTCATAATGCACTTGTATTATCAATTATTGTTTCGGATTTTATATATTTCGGTGTAGTTTGTTCAGAAAATAAGCGAAGACCGTTTCGATTGGATAATCGTGAGACGCGGTCATACGATCAATGCGGATGGTTGATGGCTTGAATTCGGAGAGATATGTAGTGAAGGCGACTTTTAGGTCAGACCGCTACTTTATAATTTCTGCAAAATTACTGATCACGTACTCCACCTCGTCATCGTTCAGCCGCGTATGCAGAGGCAGAGTCACTTCATTCTCATAGAGATGATAGGCATTGGGATAGTCTTTGATATCGAATCCCAGATTTTTATACGCCGTCATCATAGGAAGCGGTTTATAATGGACATTGCAGGCGATGCCCCTCTCGGCCATCTTCACGATAATCTCGTTACGCTGCTCGACACTTTTGCCGAGTAATCTGACCATGTAAAGGTGGTAACTGGAGCACCAATCTTCACCGTTATGCCTTAACAGAGCCACTTCACTCTCTTTCAGCCCATGATCATATCGACGAACAATCTCTTGTCTCCGTTCCAGCATCCCCCGATAGCGTTCTAACTGGGCCAAACCGATGCCGGCCATAATATCCGTCATATTGCATTTATACCACGGGCCGATGATATCGTACTCCCAAGCACCTAATTTCGTTTTAGCAAGAGCATCTTTGTTCTGCCCATGCAGCGAATATAGCTGGCACATCTTGTAGAGATACTCATCCCATTCCTGTCCGTCCTCGCATACTCCGCCCGGAACGGTTCTCCAAGTAAGGGCACCGCCTTCGGCAGTAGTAAGATTCTTTACCGCATGAAAAGAAAAAGAGGTAAAATCGGCAATTTCGCCACACATCTTGCCATGTCGCCGGGCCCCGAAAGCATGAGCGGCATCCGCTACTACGATAACACGTCCAAATGCTTCCTGGATCTTATTCGATGGTCTGAACAAATGCTTCTTTGCCCCCACGATAGCAAATACTTTGTCATAGTCCACTATAATACCACCCAGATCCACGGGCATAATCACTTTCGTATGTTCCGTTACGGCTGAAGCGAGTTTATCATAATCCATCTCCACTGAGTTTTCCTGCGAATCGACCATCACAAGCTTACATCCGACATGTTGGGTAACCGAGGCAGTAGCCGTATAGGTGTATGCAGGAACGATAATCTCATCTTCGGGTCCTACTCCGATCAGGCGAAGCGCTATCTCCATTGCTGCCGTTGCAGAATTCAAACACACAGCTTTCTGCGTATGGCAATATTCAGCGATCTTTCGCTCGAATTCTTTGGTTTTAGGACCTGTGGTAAGCCACCCTGATAAAATAGCCTCCGCTGCCATCTTTGCCTCCTTTTCACTCATATCGGGCGGAGAGAACGGGATATTACGTAACTTCATATTCATTTTCAATTATTGAGCTACACTTTTAATCACATCAATATATTTCTTGGTTCCTGCATCTTTAGTCAGATTCTCGAGAATAAACTTCCTGCCAGCCTCTCCCATGGAAACACACTTCTCCGGGGCAGTAGCCAATGCTTCAATAGCAGCTACAAAGCCATGCAGGTCATTGGCTTGGGTAAACACACCGCAACCCCACGACTCCAGTATGGTTTTCAACTCACCTTTATCGAAATTAGCTAACACCGGCCGGCCGCATGACATGATTGACCACGTCTTGCTCGGCATCGCGGAACCGCCGAGACCGGCTTTACAGGAGACAATACATACGTCACCAAGGCTGTATACCTGCGAGACTTTTTCGTATGGTTGCAGCGGATGTAAGGATAGATTGGTCAACCGATCTTCTGATATCCGCCCCCTAATATCTTCTTCGAGACCACCGGTTCCGAAAATCACGAACTGAATATTCTCTTTGTCTTTTAATCGAGCCGCCGCATCAATGATAATATCAATATTCTGGGCATTGCCCAAATTGCCCGCATAGACCACCGTGAATTTACTCCGATCCACACCTAACTCTTCGTACAGGGGATTCTCGGCTTTGGGTACAGGAATAACCACATTTTCATCCACCCAGTTATAGATGACCTCGATCTTATCAGAAGGGACTCCTTTAGCCATAATATTACGTTTGAATTCCTCCGAAACAACTATTATCTTATCACAATGCCTGTATGTAAAATTCTCCAAGCATCTGCCAATCTTCCAAAGCATGCTTCCTTTATGTGTCATTCCGGTGCCGACCAAAGAATCGGGGAATATATCCTGAAGATTATAAATAATCGGCTTATGTCTTATCATTTTGATAAGCGCTGCAGTCGGACCGAGAATCGGAGGCGTGCTTGCGGCCATTATCACATCCACATCTTTTGCAGCTTTTGCGAACACCCCTCGGTTAAAAAGTTTGATACATTGCAAAGTGTATCTCAAAGCCCTGAGAGCTAGACTTTTTTTCTCGGCAAAGAGCGGAAATCGGCGAATCGTAAGCATGCCGTCCATTTTGTGCTCGACACGCAGTTTACTATAAATTTTCCTGGTTTGCTTATCTATTCCTCGGGATGGCATAGGGGTGTACAACTCCATCTTTATGCCTTCGCGAGCCATCGCCTCTTGGGTCTGAGTTCCCAAGTAAGAACTGGCTAAGGATTCAGGGAAATAATAAGATTTAAGATACAGCGCTTTCATCTGTTGATTATTGAAGTACTTATCTTTCAAAGGATTCCGATCGGAGCATATTTCTTTATTTAAAAGTATCAGGAATCTCCGGAAATGAAGCCAAAGCTGACGTTTTTTTGCCGCAGTCCTGTCAGTTGGTATAAATGTTATCGTGTTTGAAAACGGTGACAATCGTTTTGAAAAAGATTTTCACATCGAGTCCAAAACTGATATGCTTTGCATACCAGGCATCCTTCAACCGTTTCTCGCGAACGCCGATGCTGTTTCTGAAATAGGCTTGAGTATAACCAGTAATGCCGGGTTTTACCTTCATTTTGTCAATCTCGTCCGGCTGATAACTCTCCAATGCCGTCCAACCGCTTGCCCGGGGACCGATCAAACTCATCTCGCATTTAAGCATATTGAGAACCTGTGCCATCTCATCCAAACTTGTTTCCCGAAGAAATTTGCCTACTTTTGTTACACGAGGATCATCCTTTGCATTATATGTACTCCCATCAGGATTGGTAATGTTCTCTGCATTAACCTTCATAGAGCGGAACTTATACATTTTAAACTTCTTGCTATTCTTACCGATACGTTCAGCCATATAAAATACAGGACCTCCGTCTTCAATCTTGATGGCAATGCCTACACAAACCCAAATAATGCAGAAGAAGGGAAAAGCCATCAAAGCAATGATCCAGTCACAAACAGGTTTGATAAAATTCTTATACATTTTACTTCCTATGATTCAATAATGATATAATCTTTCAGAGTCTCCCAGCCTTTGGCGGCCCACTCACGCGATTCTTCGGGAGTACGGCCTTCGGTCAGAACCCATCCGCAAATGTCCGCCTTCGTCTGGTAGCGTGGCAACACATCTCCGACGTTTTTTCTGAGAATGATATCCACAATATGGTCTTGACCGATAAGTTCTTTCACCGATCTGATCTCTTTAATCAATCCCGGTTTGTAGATAAGTAACCGGGACGATATATCCTTTTTACAACCCGGAATCGGATTGACTTTCCGACCGAGGCACAAATTAATACTGTTATCCAACTCGTTTACTCCTCTCGAATAGGGCACGATATGGGATGCTATCAGATTTTGGCCATTTCGTATACCGACATCAATGATATAAGGTTTGCCATCCGAAGAAGAAATGATTATATCGAAATTGACGGGCCCGAAATTGACTCCAAGTACCTTCACGGCTCTTTTAATTTCCGTTTCGATCAATGCTTCCAAATACGGAGTGATTCCAAGATAGGTAGTCTGTCCATATACCGGGAATTCTTTTTGCCAATGAAATTCCGTCTTTACGATCGAATACAAGTAAACCTCTCCATCGCAGGCATAAGCTTCTACGCTAAACTCCTCTCCCGGAATAAACGGCTCGACGTATATTTTACTATTGCGAGCCCCATCAAATGCATACCGGATGGCCAGCTCGATTTCGGATTTATCAAAAACAATCCTTACACCCTTACTTCCGGAGCCATCGCATGGCTTCACGACAAAAGGAATTTCGTAAATATGATTTTCAGCATCACTCCAATTATGAATTTCAAAAACATTTCCACCGGAATTCAACCCGCAATCCGTCAGTTTTTTCCTGATTAGGTACTTGTTCATCGAAATTTCGGCAGTTTCCATCGGCATGCAGGGCAAATTCAGGGCTTCGCCGATATAACTAACTGTTTGTAAAGTCAACGTCGATCCCCAGGTCAATACTCCGTCAATACCCAATTCCCGGGCATAAACCAGACAGGATTCTTTGTCCTTTACATCTATGACACGGTAACCATTGGCATGTACAAAACCCGGCTGCCCCTGCTTATAGTCCACACAATAAGCCTCATATCCCAAATTACGGACTCGTTGAATGGCAGGCATCTGATAGTTGCCTGCCCCGATGATCAAAACCCTCTTCATGATTCTCGGATAATAGCTTCGTCGATAATTGTTCTCACTGCTGCTGCTACGGCGATAGATTCCCCGACATTAGAACGTCTGGCAACAACATACCCATAGCCATCGATGTTCGTGTGATATTCGTTAATAGAATCCCCCACATGGAGACGGTGCTCAATAATCACGTCATTTTCAACGGTAATTTTTTCGAAATCAGGTAATTCTTTCACCACCCCGGGGGTCAATGCCAGCAACTTTGTGGCAACAGGCACAGGCTGCCGTTGAGGATGGAAATCAACAGGATCTCCTACGGCAGCCTTAATCATGTTGTCCATATAGTCGATACCCGTTCCTACTGGGATTATGTGGGAACCGATCAAGTTTCCACCCATCCTGGCCCCGATATCCACAATATGAACCTCTCCCTCATCGTTAATGAGCAAATCCATATTGACCGAACCGTGGTTAACACCAAGGACTTCCAAAGCTTTAACAACACAGTTTTTAATCTTGGTTTCCAATTTATCCGGAAGTCCCGAAGGAATTACGTGACCGAGTTCCGCATAATATGGCGGCAAAGTCATATCTTTCTGCATTACTGCCAGGATATGAATTTCTCCCTGATTGACAAATGACTCCACACCATATTCCTTACCGATTACGAAGGGTTCGGCCACAGCCCTGTGAGTAACAGATGCACACATAGCAAAATCACACGCCTTTTCGAAGTCTTCCGGTTTGTCGACCCTCGACGCCCCACGACTGCCGGAGCCGTCACAGGGTTTCACCATTACCGGAAACTTTACATTCGGAAGAATCTCCGGAATTATCTCTCGGGAATTAATCTCGAACGAATATTCCATATCATCGGCTTTGGCATCGAACAAGCGCTTGCGAACGGCAGCCTTGTTCTTAATGATCTTGGCCGACTCGTAGTTGATGCCGGGCAAGCCCATCTCACACGCAATACGGCTCATTGTCAGCACACTAAAATCGGTTGCAGCAGTCAGCACGCCATCTACCTCATGCTTGCGTGCGTAGGCCAAACAAGCCGCTTCATCAACGATATCTATCACTGCATAGTCATCAGCATGCTCGAACCCCATTGCATTCGGATCGGCATCCAGCACCAGCACTTTGTAACCCAGTTGCTTCGCCTTGACTATTACGAAATTCTGGAGAAACCCTCCTCCAAGCATCAAAATTTTTTTCATCTAACAAACAGTTTCAATAGCCTCCAAATATCTTTTTGCCGCTTTTTCTTCTGTAAGTTCAATGGCAGTCTCAATCGCCTTTCTTGAGATTTGTTGTAAGTTTTTTGGAGACATCGTTTTTATTTTTCTTATTATTTCGGTCAGTTCTGCCACATTTCCGGCTTCACACAAAAAACCATTCACGCCGTCTTCAATTATTCCATCGAACCCTTCACCGCGAGCTGCGACTGTTATGCATCCGGTCGCCATAGCCTCCAAATAAACCAACCCGAATGTTTCTTTACGAGATATCATGATGAACACAGCGCTATTTTTCAGATGTTCTACGACTTGAGTCCGTTCCATATACCCCAATAAGTGCACTTTATCTTCAATATTTAGACGTTTCGCACATTTAGTTATTTTTGCAGCCTCAACTCCCCGTCCGATGAAACTCACCGAAAAATCTTCATCTCCGTAGGCTGCATTTATAGCAGAAACTATCTGAACCGGATTTTTCCGCGCGATCAATGTCCCGACGAATATGAAATTGCTAATTTTTTCAAACCCTCGTCGTTCTGCCTGTGAAATATATTGTTCAGGAATCCCTGAATAACATTGGAAAGAAGGGCCTCTATAATCAAAGCTGGCTACAAATTGCCTTTTTATATAACCGGATCTGAAACCTATGATATCGACATCTCTAATTGAGGATTCACCCAATGGGAAATAATAACATCGGGAATAAAATCGATCGAAGTACAATAATCAACCGTACTCACATACGCTTTTTCGATCCGGCGATACACGTATTTTCCATGAGGTCTATATTTCAAAAGCGGGAACCGTTTCACTCTGACTCCATCCAATTCATATTCCGACTCGTTCATCGAATGTGTTCTGATTACCGCTCCGGATTTAGAAGAAATCCGATTCTTAAACAATGATGCAAACTTCATTAGGATTCCTGGAAAGTTTGCAGGATAATGTACCACAACTACATTACATCCGGTTTTTACCCATTCTTTGGCAAAATAGTGTACAACAGGCGTTACGTCCTTTTCAAAATCAGTTGCTGGATAAATTGATGTGAGCAACAAAATATTACGTACTTTAGGAGTCATAACACCACGGCCCTCCTAAATCCGCAACAAATTGAATAGCTACATTAACCCCCCCCCACCTATCTTCATGTCTCCGTACTCATTGTGCTGGGAGCCGCAACTTATTCTGATAGCGTCGATTGTCAATATCAAATCCTCCTCCGAAATATCCTTCTTCTGAAACCGGCTAATATGTTCTTTCAATACATCTTCGGGATAATACCACCACTTAAAATCCATCAACAATTCAATCAATCTCTCGGGAAACCGATACTTGATCACTTTGGCAGGAACCCCAGCCACAATTGCATAAGCAGGAACGTCTTTTGTCACAACAGCTCCGGCTCCGACAACAGCTCCGTCACCGACTGTTACGCCACCCAGAATCATAGCTCTGGAACCGATCCATACATCGTTTCCGACTCTCACCTTTCGAAAAGGCGAATCATTGACATTCTTGTCTACCCAACGAGCTTTTGTCCCGTTCACTTTTTGCGTAAATATGGGGGATGTGGAGATCTGATCGGTATTATGCGTACCCATACCAATGCGGCAGTGGTCCGAAATAGAACAGAACCGGCCGATTTGCGCATTCTCAATTACCGTATTCGGACTGACATAGCTATATGCCCCGACTTCGGAACCTCTGATCTTTGCATTTCTGTAGATTACCGTTTTTTTGTCCAAATGATTGTTCGAGGATACGAAAGCCAAGCAGGAGATATTCGGATTGAACAGGTTTTTTAACCCTCCGATGATAAATTTGATTTTATTCATTGAACAGGATATTCTTTTTCAACACCTCTATCTGGTATTGTGGCGTCCAGTGATCATCAATTTCTTTGTAACATTCTTCCCTGATTTGGTCGCGGAAAATACCGTTGCCCCCAAACCATTCTTCAATTTTTTCGACAAGACTGATGATACTGCCATATTCAAAGAAGTCTCCTGTCCTGGACGGTACGATTGCCTCGAACTCCGGCATTTGCCATTTGAATTCATTATGCGTCATCACGGGTGTTCCGAAAACCATCGAGTGAATGGCCGTAAGTCCCACATTGCCGGGTGCTACGCAAAGATCGGCATTATATATGAGTTCTGCATTCGCCATCTCGTCATAGCAAGCCCCATAGAACCAGATGGAGCCGTCTATACCCAACTCTTCAGCTTTTCGTTCGAGAGTCTTTCGTTCGGAGCCATCGCCGACGAAGGTGACATTGAAAAAAACACCTCTCTTCTTCAATATACTGACAGCCTCGAGCAATATTTCAAGTTTCTTGATTTTTGTCAAACGACCGATGAAAATAAGGTTGGGATAATCGTTTTCGTAATGCTCCTTATAAATATCGGAAGGTCTAATGCGATGCCTGATTTTCAGTTGCTGGTCATAATCCAGCGAATTGTAAATAACAAAGAGTTTATCAGCCTTAAAGCCCTTCTTTAACATTAACTCTCGAGCATAGTTATTGTAAAGGAAAACGCCGTCAGCCAACTTGAAAATGAATTTCTTGAAAAGCATTTCCATTTTTGATTCCTTTCCATAGATGCCATGGCTCCAGAGGTATACCTTTTTACGAGGTGTGAATTTAGAAAAAAGTAAAAACAGCCAAGTGCTAACGCAGCGTGAATCTCCGAGCATTAAAAATATGTCATGCTTTCTCAAAAGTCCGAGAACTTTCTTCTGAAATGTAAGGCCTGCAAAACGCCTCGTATCGACCTCGGTTATCGAAGCTTTGAAAATGGAATAATCCATCTTCCTGATATCCTGATTTGCTTTTCCGAAAAGCCATGTACAATCAAATGTATCGTCAATCAATTTGAAAATACTCTGACGATAATGAGCGGCAAAATTATATACAATGCAAAGTTTCATATGATTATTCCATCAATCGCTCGTATATCTTCTTTGAAATCTCATAAAAGTCATTTTTTGCCCGGTTTTCAGCCATATCGGATATGGCCCTGTCGGATAGCCTCCGGCACAAATCCCGGGATTCGAACAGATGAATGATATGTTGAGCTAAAACCTCATAATCCTCAAAACGATAAAGCAGGCAGTTTTCGTCATTAACGGCATATTCCGGTACACCTCCTACATAGGATGCGACGCAGGGAACTCCGACGGTCATCGCCTCTTTCAATGTACTAGAGTGGTTTTCAATGGCGGAACACATAACGAAACAATTGGATTCCGACATCTTCTTCGCCATCTCCGCAGCCGTTAACCTTCCCGTATATTCTACGTTCTGCTTCAAACCCGATTCTTCGATCAGATTGCGAATAAACTTCTCATAGCCATTTTGTTTGAACCTAGCCTTCAGGCCAGTCAATTTGCGGAGTGCCGTTCCGGGAATGCTCAATTTGACTTCAGGATACTTGGCTTTTACTATGACCAATGCTTTGAGCAGCATATGAAGGCCCTTAATCGGATAGTTCGCGGCAGAGCACATCAGCGTGTAAGGAACCATCTTATCGGTAGACCATCTTTCTCGCTCGAATTCCCGGGAAATACAAAGGGGACACCAATGAACTTTTACAGAAGGACACACCTTTTTATAATATGCCTCGGCCCAACTATTTTCCACGATAATATTCTTGGCTTTGTTGATAATAGCCGCTTCGTAAGAACTTCTCCTAAAGTAATTGGCTTGTTTCCTCCGAATCGTTCCGCCTGTCAGCATATCTCTTATTGTACAAGCTTGTCTAAGTTCGATATCCGTCATTCCGGCCTGATAATATTTGCCAATACTTTCCAGAATACCTTGTACATAAACCACTGCCGGAGTATCACCGGCTTCATCAAGCGCCGCGAGTCCCATCGGCATCTCCGTACCCCAAAGTTCGATTATATCCGGTTTTTCTTTTTTAATAATTTCACGCCAATATTTATGAGCATCCGCAGATTTGTAATCATAGTACTCATTTGCTTTGCCGGGAATCGAATAATAGCGGATATTTCCGTCATCCAGTACTTTGACCGATGAAATATCCATAACATTTACTATTATAATTTCAATATCCTTGTCTTTTCTGGCCGAGTCTATCATAGCTTCCAGCCAAAGACCACCGGTAGACTTTTTCCCAGTTTCTTTAATGTGCAGCTTCCCTGTGAGTTTATTTACGATCCAAAGTATTTTCATATCCTATGCTTGTAATTCTTCCTTATATGATGCCATGAACAGAGGAACAATAAAAGTCAGAACGATCAGATTGTCTTTCGGATTCAAAAAAGCAAAAGCCAATGCCACCAAGAACAAAAGGCAGATATATCCGTACCATTTCTGTTGTGCACAAGGCTTAAAGAAGGCCTTGAACATCCGTCTGTACATAATAATCATTGCGATGAGCCCGAGCAATCCATATCTTCCGAGATTATCGAGCATAAAGGAGTGGCCTCCGACTTTCGCATTACTGCTGCCCCATAGGGGACTCTTAAAAAAGGCTTTGATCGAAAGATTGTAAAGATCCATTCGACTCTCAACATCACCGTCGACATTATCGGTTTCACCACTGAAAAACACCGCAAGGTTATGAAAACGATCGGCAACAGTTTCACTGGTTACAACATTAGCCAATGACTCGAAAGCATGTCCGAAGAATTGTTTCCCCGCCACATATAATACTGCTGTTCCCACTATAATCCATACGATCTCTTTTTGTCCGAAATATTTTGGTAGGAAAAATGCCATCAAGCAAACAATAAGGAACAACAGTGCCGTTGCATATTCAGATGCAAGAATGGTCATTACGACGATAAAGATACATGCCAAGCCTATAATCATGTTGATTCTTTTATCCCGTATCATGTATATCAGCAATGGCAACGTAAGTATTAGGGTATATATAAAAGAGAAACTGCCAATATTATAACTCATATACATCGCATACTGTTCGGGATCTTCAGAGATCAGCTGCGCGGCAATATCACGGGAAGCACTTGGAAATATCTGGCATCCATAATAAGTCGTGATCCCGGTGATCATATACGACAACCCAATGATAAGAAAAACTCTTCGAATGAATTTTTGATTTCCGTTTTTCAAGAGATACAAAGCAAGTAACGGATATATGAAAAGTTGCGAAATTCCATATATGTATGTTACCAGATGAGAGGCTCCCTCATATAAAAGAGACAAAATATAAATGCTGAATATCGGCAGAATATATTTTATGTCGGCTATGGTCTCTTTATTATTTCGTAAAAACAGATACAAATATAGATACAGTACAACCGCAGCATTGACCACTGCAGGAGTATAAAATCCAACAACAGGCATCGATGTATGCAGTGCATAGAATACAACAATTAACTGAAAATACCAGGGGACCGCTTGGGGTGAATTTAATCTCATCTAAACAATCTTTTGATGTTACGCTTCATCTTTTCAGGTGATAGCAGCACATTTTTCACGATTCTGATCCTATCTTTTATTGACGGCTTGTTGAACGGATATTTGCATAATTCTGGTTTCAGAAGAGATATCGTATCATACGATAACGACAGACAGGCCCGCTCTTCGGTTGTAGCAGAAAGAAGAATAGCGACGATTGACCTGCTGTTTGCTATTTGGATGGATACCCATTTATTTATGTCGAGAGCTTGCTCGATAGCCGCGGCCCAACCGCCAACCCGCTGTTCAAGGTACATCCGGTCACGAATATCTAAAAAAGAAATCGGATTATCGTCGACATATTTCAACCATTTTACAAATGCTTGCTTTTGTCTGGAATCAGTCAAGGAACTCCGGTAATAGGATTCGATACCGCGGCGGAAGGTATCCAGCTCTGAGCCGGCTGTTTTTCTCGCATATTGTTGTCCGGCCTCGAATAATCCGCCTCTTACGACGATGGCATTTGACGGTATCTTATCAAATTGTCCCCTGGCATAGAAAAGCTCATCCACACCTTTACTATTTCCAGCTGTAAACAACTCATATTCAATGATTTTTACTCGCTCTATTTTCCTGGCTTTTATAAATTTGTACAAAAAGCCCAGGTCTTTTGCTATCTTGACCGGAAGCAATTTGTCCGACGAACTTATATTGTCGTGGTCAGAAGTATAGGCAACAAATTTAATATTGGCAGCAAGCGCAGCGGCAAGCACCAGTCTGGAATCTTTCCCGGCAGTTAACGCTATCCAGACTTCTCTTTCCGAAAATCTTTCTATATTGACAATAGCGGCCTTGAGCAGATTTGCAATTTTGCTCACCTTTTCTTGAGTACCGAGATTTCTGTAATCCTCGATCCAAGGATTGAAGATTATTGAAATTATTCCTTCAGAAATTTCAATCTTCTGTGTACAGAGCAAGCACTTTACGTCATCCATCAATGTTTCAGGGAGTAATTGCCAAGTCAAACCCTGATTAGCTACACCTTGTGACGGGACCTGACCTGTAACGGCTCCGATTAGAGCTAAAGAAGATGATATACACCAATTTCTATCAGTAGTATAAAATGCAGCCATCAGTCCCGTCGCATCGATTTGGATTTCCCCATCACAAATGACAAGCCATCTACCGGTCCAGTTCTTTACGAGTTCGTTGACATCCTGTCCCCCAAAAGTCGCCACGCTCTCTTCGAGACATTTTCCCGGAGCGTCGACACAGAAAACATTGCCCAAAACAATATACTTCCGTTTTTCGGCATCTTCCAAATAATTAATCTTCAAATCCTCTCCAGCATACAGATAGGCTCCACAAGACAAGTGAATTTCACTCATCTCGGGAAGTTCTCTCCTTGTAGCCGAAATAAGATATTGCCTCCGAGTTATGCTTATCATCAGTTACTATTCATAAAATCTATTATTCGCCCGGCTTGAACCACATTATTCTTTTTTGTCAAGATAAAATTGCGGGCTTTTTTACCTTTATCGTAAAGCTCCACGGAGGATAGATTCAATATCGTTTCCAATGTGGCCTTATAACCCTCGATCGTTTCTTCAGCAAAGAGATAAACATAGTCATAGTATTCCACGGGCATTCCGGAAAGCGGAGTTGTCAACAGCGGCGTACCAGACACCATATACTCAATATTTTTGGAAGGGAACGAATATCGAGTAAATTCCTCGCGACTCGGCCTGGGATTCACCAGTAAACTAGCTTTCAATTCAGCTTCAACAACGTCCTCGTTAGAAGCAACTCCCTTATAAATAATCCTTTCATTTTTTTCAGTATATTTCACTAAATCCTTCGCAAAAGGTCCACTCCCGTAAATTACCAGATTCCAATTCGAGTTATCTAATTGTGTAAATGCTTCCGTAAGCATTTTAAGACCATATCTTTCATGCAAGCCTCCGGCATACATCAATACTTGTGGCTTTTGTTTTTTTATTTCCATTACATTTTTAGCCGCCATCCCTACATCAGCCAAACCCTCCATCACGATATAAGGTTTACAATGCTTGTTCGCGATCCGATTCATCTGTTCGGTCAAGAAAACATAATGGGTAAAACAAGACAGATAAGCATTATTCACCCAATCCGCAAGCAACTGATAAATAGTGCGTTCCCCCCCCCACGCATCATTAAACTCGGGAGATCGGTCACTACCCCAAGGCGTTTCAGCCCTATGATTCTCGCAGCACTCAAACTGCTCATACAGATGCTTACATTGAGCACATCACAAATAATACAGCGATTTTTTCGGTCTTTCATCCCCCAAAACAGCACGTAAAAAAAGGTATATATCGAAAGAAATATCTGGCGCAGGAGCGGATAATTCAGAAAAGGGACATAATTATATCTGACGCCGTTCTCTTCTTCGCTTTTTTCTGTCCAGATGCGTCTTTCGCAAGATTTCGGAATAACAGGAATGGCGGACAATGTATTTACATCCAACCCATTGGCGACAAGCCCCTTAACCAAAAGTCTGCCGAACTTCTGAACTGCATAACCCGGATTAATTCCTGTATGCTCATGTAGCTGACGAATCAACCTTTCGGATGAAAGCGTTGAAATATATAGATATTTCATTGTAACCTTTCTATAGTTGTTCTGCATAGCTGTGCATTTTCAGATACTGTTTTACGAACAATTTCAGCATATTGTGCCTCATTTTTAACATATCGGTTTATATCGATGATCTGCTCATAATCGTTCATGAAAAACAAGCTTTTATCTTTGAACGAAGCATTAAACACGTGACCGATTTTAGCACAGGTTTCCTGGCTATCAGAAAAAACTATGGGAATAGCTCCATAAACAGCTCCGATCAAGAGAGAATGCAAACGGTTACTGATCACAAAAGCCTTATCCTGATAAAAATCCATATTTTCATACCAGAGAGAATCGTCTCTGAACGAAACCCGATCATCCCCGGCTTCTACATATAAACTCTGCATAAATTCTTTATCGCCTTTCACCTGATAATACAACACAATTTCATACCCCCTTTCAATGACCTCATGAATAATATCAAGGCATTTTTTACGGAGTATTGCTATATCTTTAGCAGCCGGCCTGAAATTGAATGCGACTTTTCTGGCTTTCGGCCCATCATTGACTTGATATTTTAATAAAAACGCCAAATCGGGAATAAACGAGACTTTTCCCGGAAAAAAGGAATCTGCATAGTCTACAGACTCTTGAGACCTCAATAAAAAGCGATCGACTCCATCTCTCTGAAGCTTCATTTTTTTGACGATTGCGGCAGAAGCACAATTACCGATACATTGAACAGAAACTCCATAAAATTTGAAAAGATAGTTAACAGCAGTAAATGCAAAATTTCGATATGACCTCAAATTATACAAAGGCCCTGGGCTATGCGTATATAGCCTTATATTTTCATCCTTTATTAACTTTGAAAGCCCCCACAGACGCAATTTTTTTACTGAAAGATGATATGTATCATATACATCAACCGCATTTTTATTCTCAAAAAGATATTTCGTAAACTCTTCAGGCAATCCGTAGGCATCTACGAATACCTTTCCATATCGACACAATTCGTCAACCAGCATCTTGTTGATGACAAGGTCTCCCAAATTAGTCGGCTGTGTCGCACAAATGAAATAACTGTTCATCCTTATAGTGATTGGAACAAATCAAAGACTCTTTTAGTCTGTATCATATTGTTCTTGTTATTAAGGACAAAGTCTTTGGCCGCCAAGCCTCTCCGGTGGAGTTCTTCCCTGCCGAGTGAAAATGCGTCGGTTATCGCCTTTTCAATACCTTCCGGAGTTTCATTGTCGATTACTCCACAGTAACCGAAGTATTCGTCAGGAATGCCTGCCAATCTTGTCGTGAGCATATAAGTTCCGGATGCCATATACTCGAGAGTCTTTGACGGAAAAGAGTAACGGGTATATTCACCCTCGGTAGGACGAGGATTGACAAGAAGCGTAGCTTTCATTTCGGCAGCAACGACCTCGTCATTGCTTCTCGGACCGAAATACTTTATATTGCCATCAGTGTCGAGCGTCTTGGCAAGATCACCCAAGCCATACAACCAAAGTTCAACACCCTGATCCTTCATTCTCTTTGCGGCCTCGACCAATGTACCGATTCCATACTTTACATTAAGACCTCCGGCATAGAGTATCACATCCCGATCATACTTATCCTCCTGTCTGTTAGGCCTGTTTGCCATATTTATATCGCAGAAACCTTCTACCACAATATATGGCTTGCCTTTGGGATTAAGCAACTCATTCATTGATTCAGTCAAAAACACATAAGCATCGAAAATCGAGCACAATTTCTTGCTGATGCTTATAACAAACCGCTGCTTTCGGGACGGCTTGGCCAACTTGATTTGGGTCATAGTTATCCACGGGACATCGCATGCAATGGTTACTTTTCTACAACGGAAAAGGTATGCCACAAGCAGAATCGGAACAAATTGATAAATCCTCATTATCGAGCATACAACTATTTTCTTCTGCCCGACATTTTTCAAGCACCACCCAAATGCATAGATAAAACTAAAGCATATAGCTATGAACTGCTTAATAGCGAGTACAGGGATAATAGGTACATATATGAAACTGATCTTATTCTGCTTCTCTGTGAATATTGTACTTCTGGAAGCGGTTGGTGGCTGTGAAAGGACGGTAAGATCCCCATCCTCAAGATGGCACTCCAACCCTTTGACGAACATTCCATGATATTTCTGACCCACGTAACCAATTGTCAGGCCTTTGTTAAAAAGGTCTGAGAATAATTTGTCTGATGTAACAGATGATAAATAAAGAATTTTCATTTATGATAGCTGACTCTTTATCATCTTGCACAAGATACCGAAATATATTCTCACCCTATTCTTGTTTTTTTTCGGCATCATATTATTAAACACTGCTCTATCCAATATTTTTGTTCGCTCTACATAAGCGTTGTCGTACAACGTAAATGATTCATCGTTGAGAAGTTCCGCTTTTTCAAACTTATCCTTTCGGTTTCCACAATGTTCTCCGCTCCCATCGTGTCCCCAATTACGAACCATAGACTTATACGGTCTTACCTGGTATGTGTCGTTCATGACATTCAGCGAAGAGCGACGGGCATCACCATAATTATCCCCGGAAGAGAGCATTTCCAAAACGGTCCTCAACAACATCGGGTAGTATTTCAAAAGTTTTAACTGTACCGAGATTTTCCCGGCCCGTTTATTAAAGTCCAGGCAATTCTGTTTATATGATTCTTCCTTGCTTTTCCATAACCCGATGCCCCAGGCCGATGAGTCATATATAAAAATTACGTTTCTTGTGATATTACCTGCAGAATATTGAGGATTGGTATAAGCGCAAACCGATGTTATCCGTTCGTTATCTTCGTATTTTTCCAATGCCTGATTCATGAATTCCAAAAAGCAGGGCGAGAACTCATTATCGTCTTCAGAATAGATGTATCGGTCATATTTAGCAAACACATATTCTTTAAGCATATTAGTATTGCCAATAGCTCCCAGATTCTCCGTTGCCTCCAATATGGTCACTTTCGCGAAACCCGTTATTGAAGGTAAATATTCTTTAATTTTTCCATAACCTTCATTATGAGACTCTTTAGCAGGATAATCCAACCCGATCACCAATTCGGTCTGGTCGGCAAGTGCACACTTCGCTAAGGACCCTATACAACGTCTGAAATGTTCATCCCTACATAAGGTAGGTATTACGACTGGCGCACATGACTTTATCGTGCACATAAATATTTGGTTTTAAATGAAACCCAATAACCATTGATTATATTCTTCTCATTTCTGTCGAATCCCAGCAAAAGAATCACGACTACCAGAAAGCATTCGGCGCTAATAAGTCCGAAAATGTGTTGCCATACCGTGAAGAAGGCCGGATTATAGAATAGAAAGAATAAAGCCAACGGACACGATATGAGAAACATTCTGAAGTAAGAGGTCTTTATGAAATACCTGATATTCATATGTAAAACCCATTTCAGAAGGTATAGTCTGACTATGGCCACCATTAAGCCAATAATACAATAAATTACGGATATGGTATACGGGCTGTATCCCAGTTTGTAAAAGACAAAGGCAATGGGTAATCCCAAAATGCTCATTGTACTGAGGACAAGTTGGAAATATTTGATTTTACCGGATGCTTGAATAAGAGCCGGAATTCCCTCACCCATACAACCGATAAGCCCTTCGAGAACCATCAACTTACAAAATATCACGGCTCCCTCCGGAACATTTTTCAACCATAATTTCAGAAGAAAATCCATTTCCAACATGACGGGGAATGCTACTAATGTCATCAGGATGAAGGTATACTTCGAAATATAGCTTGCCAATTTTATGGATCGGGACTCATTTCCGCCACTGAAATTCTTCGTAATTTGAGGAATGGCCGCATTATTGAGACTTCTGGCGAACATCTGGATAAAGTTTTCCACCTGCCTCGCAACAGCAAAAGCGCCGTTTACCAACGTACCGAAGAAGAAATTAATAATCATTGCGCTTCCTTGGGTCTTTCCGGCACTGGCGACAGCACCAAAGAGAATCCACCAAGAGAACGACAGCATTTCCTTGTATAACCCGAGATCTCGATAGAACCTTACTGCTATGATTTTTACATAATGACGATAACTGTATAACACATAGCCCGCACATTCGATGAATATATAAGCCATCATTACAAGGCTGTATATCCTGAATTTATTGCCGCCAACGTACAACAGAGCAATCACACCCCCTAACCGGAATAACTGGGCAACAATATCGATGATTGCGGAGACGGAAAATTTCTCAAAAGCAACCAACAAACCCCGATACGGAACTAAAACCGTCGATACGACAGTCGTCAGGATTGATATTCTGAATACGAATTTCGCATCGGGCAGTTTTCCGTCCGCCACGTTGAGATACGTATTGATGTACCACTCACCTATTGTCACACCCAAAATGACGATCAATAATGCGAAACAGGCGTGAATCAGAAAACTTGCATTAAATACCTTATTCGGCTGTCCGGTCTCTCCTTTTCCAAGTTCGCACGCAATATAGCGATAGGTTGTGGAAACCATAGCAGTATTGACCACATTGAGAATAGTTACCATACCACCTACTACACTATACAGACCATAATCGGAAGCGCCTAATGCCTGTAAAACAAATCTGGCCGCAATAAGGCTGATTAAAGTCGACAAACACAGCCTGACGAAAATAATTACGCTGTTAAATGCAATCTTTTTGTTATCGTTCATTATGCCCAACAAAATCTTCTTTAGTCCCCCAAAGTTTTGCAAAAGGTTCAGTATCCATGTCATGCTTGAAGTCAAGCATCATTTCGTGGAAGGAAAACTTCGGTTCATAACCGAGTTCTTTTCTTGCCTTTTCAATATTAAGAACAAATTGAGGTGATGAGGGCATTTTAGGAGCATATACTATTTCTGATTTCTTTTCTCTCGCAAATATCTCTGCAATATCTCGGATCTGATCTTCAATGGATATGGGATGACCGCAACCAACATTGTAAATACCACCTTCAAGTTTACTATCAACGCTGCATTTTACAAGTTGAGCAAAATCCTTCACATATACCATCTCCTTTTTTGATTTCGGATCACCGTAAATCTGGAGCGTATTTCCCTTGCAGGCTTGATCAATGATATAGCGATAGCCCATCCAACGCTTTTCACCATCCACATAATAGAAAGGATTTGGCTGGTAAACATAGATTGTCGGAAGACGCAGAATGAAACGTTGAATTCCATATTTAGCATGATAATGCTCAATCATGTTTACAGCAGCATTCTTGGAAATCGAATAAATAGAATGATCTGTATCTAAAGGAAAACGTCGTTCAACATCATCGTCAATAGGAGTTGTAGAGCCGAACTTATAGAGAATATCGGCAATAGATTGCGAGAATACGATTTTGTTACAATGGCGTTCTCGCATAAACTCCAGAACATTCAATGTTCCGGTAATAATGGAATCCGTATATTCATAAGGATTGTAGCATTTCATACGAGCAGGCATTGCTCCAGCAAAGTGTACGACCGTATCAATTCTTTCCGTAATTACATCAAAGGATTTCCTGTTCTTTACATCGACCGAATAGTACCGGATTCCGTGTTCGGCAAAAAAACCATTATCACTCTTTCTGTGACCGAGAGCGATAACTTCATAACCAGCTTCCTTCAAGGTCAAAGCAGAATATACCCCGACAGAGCCTGTTGCTCCGAATATAACGACTGTTCCCATTTTTATTGTAGAATTTATTTCACGACAACTTTAAGCCAATCTGACTGATTTGTGATGGCCGTTTCAAGGTCTACTGCATTTGGGAACTTGAGAACCAACGTACCGATGGCGTTATTAGCTCCGTCGAATGGCTCTACGGGATCACCCGGTTTCACCCATAAATCTTCTTCGATAATTTCTGCCGGAATTGATTTATCGATTTTTAGGCTTTGGAATTCACCTGACTTATCTGCGTGAAGGATTATTTCCGCCCAATGGCCATTGTACGGTTTTTGTTCGATACCATATACCGGATCACCGACCATAGCCCTTGTGACAGCGGTAATCATGTCTACGCCTGTAGCATAACGGATCATCTCACAGAGTCGATTCCCTCCCGCCCTGGGAGTGAGCTCCATGATGTATGGCTTATTATTAGTTCCAATTCGGACTTCGATGTTGTAAACCAAAGTCCGCATACCCAAAAGTGAGATGAGCCGCTGTATTTCGGAAGAGAGATACTCTTCCTCTTTTTTTGTAAATGTCGAAGGCCAGGAATATGCTGCCGGAGTGTAAGGATTCATAGCATTCGCATCGAAGCGTTGAGCACAGAAACTTACAAATGCCAGTTTGCCGTCGATGGAGAAACTATCGGTATCGGATGAACAACCTTTCTTCTCAATATACTCTTCAACAATGACCCGGCCACCGATTGAGTGATCGAACGCATGTTCAAGTGCCGATTTGAGTTCTGTTTCTGAATTAACTTTTGTTACCCCTTTACTGCCTGCTGAATCGGTCGGTTTGACGATCATCGGATACTCGTACCAACTTAAGTCCGAAAGGGCATCTCTAATTGAGCCGAATCCCTTTGCTTTCGGCACATTGAAGCCGTGCTCTGTCAGAAAAGCCCGAAATTTGTCTTTGTTCTGAAGTATCTCCACGGATTTGAAAGGTCCAAATGCCGGAAGTCCCATCTCCTCTTGAACATAAGCTGCTGAAACAACCCCGGGATCACAAGCAAAAGACATTATACCGTCAATCTGCTTCTCACGAGCTACTTTGAGAACTGCCTCTTTGTCCACTATACTTACATTGACATACTCGTCGGAGTATTTATGAGCGATATTATTCGGCAGATAATCTGCTGTTATTACGTAATAACCCTGCTCGTGGGCTGCCCTGATAGCGGGCAGAAGGTATCGGAGCCCTCCAAGCAACATAATTCTCTTTTGCTTTTGCATATTTTATATTTCAATCTTTCTTCTGGTTCGTGTATCTATTATATTTCACACCAACCGAATGTAAAATCCATTGGTATACGCCAAAATTATTTTCTTAAATCGATGCTACAAGTATCACTTCACGATTGCATTCAGTATGCGTTCAATATCTACCTCGCTCAACTCGTGGTGCATCGGAAGACATATTACCTCTTCTGCCATCCTGGCGGCAAATGACAGGTTTTCTGGACTTGCGCTCGGCAGTGCTCTATATGTGCTGAACGAGCTGATGAGCGGGTAAAAGTAACGTCTTCCGAGTATTCCCTGCCCTTTCAACCTCAAATAAAGGTCATCGCGGGTCATGCCATACTGCTCGGCATTTACGAAGATCGGGAAGTAGGAATAGTTGTGCTTGATACCCGGTACATCATCGAAAAAGGTGATACCTTCGACTGCTCGCAGGGCTTTACGGTAAGCAACTGCAACCTGCTGACGGGCTTGAATGGCTTTATCGACCTGACGAAGATTGAGCAAACCATAAGCGGAGCGTATTTCATCGACTTTCGCATTGATGCCAGGACCAACTACAGTTACCTCGTCGGCAATACCGAAATTTTTCAAGAAATCAATCCTCTTTTTCATCGCCTCATCGTGCATTACCAAAGCCCCGCCTTCAATCGTATTATAGACTTTGGTCGCATGGAAACTCAAGGTACTTACATCTCCGGCATTCAGGATCGATTCACCATTCACTTCAACTCCAAATGCATGTGCGGCATCGTAGATCACTTTAAGACCGTACTTGTCTGCGATCTCCTGAATGCGTTTGGTGTCGCACGGCTGACCATAGACATGAACGGGCATAATGGCCGTCGTCTTCGGCGTAATGGCAGCTTCTATTTTATCCGCATCGATGTTACCCGTTCGGGGATCAACATCCACAAATACCGGCTTTGCCCCGTTCCACCAAATAGCATGTGTAGTAGCGACGAAACTATAAGGTGTCGTGATCACTTCCCCCGTAATTCTCAATGCCTGAAGTGCCGTGATCAACGGCATGGTACCGTTAGTAAAAAGACTGATATAAGGTACTTTGAGGTAGTCACATAGCGCGGATTCCAATTTCTGATGAAACGAACCATTGTTTGTGATCCACTTGGAGCCCCAGATTTGTCGCAGAAATTCATTGAACTCGTCGAGATCAGGCAGTAACGGCGAGGTTACGGTAATTTGTTTGGGGGGTGTCATATGAATTAGACTTTCTTATAAAACTTTTTATCGTCGAAACATTTATACCACCGATAACTGTTATCAGTTGTTTTCGTACATATTCTTGTAATAGTCTTGGTAATCTCCACTGATGATATTGTTCAACCACTCTTGGTTTTCGAGATACCATTTCACCGTCTTTTCGATACCCTCTTCGAACTGCAGAGATGGCTCCCAGCCCAACTCCCGCTGGAGTTTGGAGCTGTCGATCGCATAGCGGAGATCGTGACCGGCCCGGTCGGTAACATAGGTGATAAGATCCATATCTACACCTTCCGGACGACCGAGAAGACGATCAACGGTATTGACAAGTATTTTGACGATATCGATGTTCTTCCATTCGTTGAATCCGCCGATATTATAGGTCTCTGCAATCTTGCCGTTATGAAAGATGGTGTCGATTGCCCTTGCATGGTCAACTACGTACAGCCAGTCGCGCACATTCTCCCCCTTCCCATATATAGGAAGAGGTTTGCACAGGCATATATTATTGATAAATAACGGTATAAGTTTTTCTGGAAACTGAAAAGGTCCATAATTGTTGGAGCAGTTCGTCACGATAGTCGGCATACCGTAAGTGTCGTGAAAAGCCCTTACAAAATGATCGCTGCCGGCCTTAGAAGCAGAGTATGGTGAATGCGGTTGGTATCTAAAGTCTTCGGTGAAGAATTTTAAACCATAAGCTACGTGATGATCTCCTGAAGACGCTTTAGTGGCAAATGCCGGCTCGATACCTTCCGGATGAGTCATCTCAAGGGCTCCGTAAACTTCATCTGTGGAGATGTGATAAAATACTTTAGCCTCATATTTCTCCGGCAGGGACTCCCAGCATAACTTAGCAGCCTGAAGCAATGACAAGGTTCCGAGAACATTCGTCTTTGCAAACGTAAACGGATCCTTGATTGACCGATCCACATGACTCTCTGCCGCAAGATGGATCACGCCATCGACATGTTCGTCCTGCATCAACTTATGCATCGTATCAAAATCGCATATATCGGCCTTCACGAACGAATAGTTTGGCTTATTTTCTATATCTCTGACATTCAACAAATTGCCCGCGTAGGTTAATTTATCGACATTAATTATGTGATATTCAGGATACTTATTAACAAACAACCTGACAACATGCGAGCCGATAAATCCGGCACCTCCTGTAATTATTATGGTTCTTTTATAGGTCATGGATTATTCGGTTTTTCCAAGGATGTTGATAGAATTAATTTCCTCGTTCATCTCATCTATTACCTTGAGAAGATATTGGCCATATTCATTTTTGATCATCGGTTGGGCAAGAGATCTCATCTTCTCCTCTGTAATCCATCCAGCCCTGTATGCAATTCCTTCAAGACAAGCGATTTTGAGGCCTTGTCGCTTTTCGATTACTTCGACAAAAGTAGAAGCTTCAGAAAGGCTGTTGTGTGTTCCTGTATCCAACCAAGCAAATCCCCGTCCTAAAAGCTGGATCTTTAATTTTCCATCTTTGAGGAACTCCTGATTTACTGTCGTGATTTCAAGCTCTCCCCTGGCAGACGGCTCGATACGGTTGGCGATATCTACCACTTTGTTGGGATAGAAGTACAAACCAACTACGGCATAATTGCTCTTCGGTTTCTTTGGTTTTTCTTCAATGCTTATACAATTCCCTTGTTTATCGAACTCCGCAACCCCATATCGCTCGGGATCGTTAACCCAATAACCAAAGACGGTAGCTTTGCCACCCTGCTCCGCTTCTTTAACCGCAACTTTGAGTTTTGAGGTAAAATAGCTTCCATAGAAGATATTATCCCCCAAAACCAGACAAGCGCAGTCGTTGCCGATAAACTTTTCTCCTATGATAAAGGCTTGTGCAAGACCGTCGGGGCTTGGCTGCTCGGCATATTCGAAATTCACACCGTAGTCTACTCCGTTGCCAAGGAGTCTTTTGAACATCGGAAGGTCTTGAGGGGTGGAAATGATAAGAATATCTTTTATTCCCGCCAGCATCAACACGCTGATAGGATAATAGATCATTGGTTTGTCATAGATTGGGAGGAGTTGCTTGGAAACTCCTTTGGTGATGGGATACAGACGTGTACCGCTACCACCTGCGAGAACAATACCTTTCATATTATGCTGTAACCATCCGTCTTTCCTTTAAGAAATATCCCGGGAAATGTTTCGGATAACTTATTTGTGATTGCCAGATTTTAGGCTATATCTAATCCCGACCGAAGATATCGCGGGTATAGACCTTATCGACCACATCATCAAGGCATGCGTCATAACGGTTTGCGATAATTGCATGTGATTGCGTTTTGAATTCCGCGAGGTCATTTACGACCTTGCTACCAAAAAAAGTGGCATTGTCATCAAGTGCCGGTTCGTAGATGATCACCGTTGCACCTTTTGCTTTTATGCGTTTCATTATGCCCTGTATCGACGATTGGCGGAAATTGTCGCTGTTGGACTTCATCGTCAGGCGGTAGACGCCGATGACACATTGTTTTTCCTCGGCTGCATCGTAATCGCCCTTATTGTTATAATCGTAGTAACCAGCCATATTCAGGACTCTATTGGCGATGAAATCCTTTCTTGTTCGGTTACTTTCAACGATAGCAGTCATCATATTCTGGGGAATATCCTGATAATTGGCCAAAAGTTGCTTGGTGTCTTTCGGCAGACAATAGCCGCCATATCCGAAACTGGGGTTGTTATAATGCGTACCAATGCGAGGATCGAGTCCTACCCCCTGAATGATTGCCTGCGCATCGAGCCCTTTTACCTCGGCATAGGTGTCAAGTTCGTTGAAATAGCTCACACGCAGAGCAAGGTATGTATTAGCGAACAGCTTTACGGCTTCAGCCTCCTTGATGCCCATAAAGAGCGTATCTATATTTTCCTTGATAGCACCTTGCTGCAACAAACCCGCAAAAGTGCGTGCCGATTTTTCGAGCGCGGGCATATCAGCGATGGCCTTGATCACGTCGTTTTCTTCGCTGAACAGTTCGTTGTCGATGATCTTCGGATAGCCGACGATAATACGACTCGGATAAAGGTTGTCGTAGAGGGCTTTGCTTTCGCGAAGGAACTCAGGAGAAAACAACAGGTTGAGTTTCTTTACGCCTTTCTGCGCATATTTTCTGTAAAGGCTTCGGCAATAGCCCACAGGAATGGTCGATTTAATGACCATTATCGCGTTGGGATTGACCCGCAAAACAAGGTCTATAACATCTTCGATGTGATGTGTATCGAAAAAATTCTTTACGGGATCGTAATTGGTTGGAGCTGCAATGACAACAAAGTCTGCATCCTTGTACGCTGTTGAACCATCAAGAGTTGCGGTAAGAGTCAATTCTTTTTCAGCAAAATACTTTTCTATATACTCATCTTGGATTGGAGAGATCCGATTGTTGATCTTCTCTACTTTTTCAGGGATTACATCAACGGCTGTTACCTTGTGGTGTTGTGCCAGAAGGGTTGCAATACTCAAACCAACGTAACCGGTACCGGCGACTGCAATTTGGAAGTCTTTAAAATTTCTCATATCTCACGGATTAGTTTGGTTCTGACTGGTCGTATCGAAAGCCCAAGTGCTTTAACAGATTGTTTATATAGTAGGAATAGGGATTTTATGGTGCATATTATCTTGTTTTATCTCGTAATGAGAAAAACAGGATATATACTTTAGTAAATGCTTATTGGAACGGATATTCTTAGATATCCAACTCTAATTATAGGTAGCAGGCTATTGAAATGTGTAAGATTAGCCGTCGGGAATGTCTTTGTTTGCTGCAAAACGATTCATGAAAGAATTTAACCGTTATATTTTACTGGGAAATCGAGGGGATTTGAGCATCAGCGTAACGGGGTACTTTATAATATCTCCGCTTTCGGCTAATCAAGGCCAGTTTATGGCACTTAGAGATTATTTGTCGTAGATCTCAAACCTTGAGTTTTTTGATTTGAACTCGGGCACTGTCTTCTTCATCAGCCTGACCATGTCGGGAATCTCGACCTTCCGGGACAAGGCTTCCAGCTCTTCGGCTACCTCACATGCCTCCCGGTAATCATACTCCCGAACTTTTGCGATCCGGATACGGTCATGTAATGTAGGCTCTGTATTCTCTTTATTCGAAAGTACTTCCTCGTAGAGTTTCTCTCCCGGACGCAGACCCGTGTATTCGATTTTGATGTCCTTATCCGGTTCGAAACCCGCCAACTCGATCATCCGACGGGCCAGATGGGCGATCTTCACCGATTCGCCCATGTCGAAAACGAAGATCTGGTTCCCCGTCGACATCGTAGCTGCCTCCATCACCAACCGGCAAGCCTCCGGAATCGTCATGAAGAAGCGCGTGATCTCGGGATGCGTAACCGTCACCGGGCCGCCTTTGGCGATCTGCTCCCGGAAACGAGGGATCACCGAACCGTTCGACCCCAGCACGTTTCCGAAGCGCGTCGTCACGAATTTCGTCTTGCCCTTCATCGTCCCCTGTTCGATCGACAGTCCCAGCGACTGCACATAGATTTCCGCAAGGCGTTTCGTGCAACCCATGATATTTGTCGGGTTCACGGCCTTGTCCGTCGAGATCATCACCATCTTCTCCACATCATACTCGATGCACTTGTCCGCCACGTTGCGCGATCCGGCAACATTCACTAACACCGCTTCGCAGGGATTCTCCTCCATCAGAGGTACATGCTTGTAAGCCGCGGCATGGAATACCACTTGAGGACGGTAAGTCCGGAATGCAAAGTCCAGACGCGCAGGGATTCGCACGTCGCCGATAACCGGAATGAATTTCAGCTCCGGATAGCGTTCTTCCAGCTCCAGACGCAGGTTGTGCATCGGGGTCTCACCATTATCATACAGAATAAGTTCTCGGATACCGAACGTCGCCAACTGGCGGCACAGTTCCGAGCCGATAGACCCGGCAGCGCCGGTTACAAGAATGGTCTTGCCTCGGAAATTGGCGATGATCTCCTCCATCGAGATTTTGATCTCGGGGCGGCCCAGCAGGTCCTCGATCTTGATCTCGCGGATCGACTGCTTCATGATCTTGCCGTCGATAACCTCGTCGATCGGCGGGGCGACCAGAATCTTTACCGATTTTTCCGTACAGTATTTGATCAGCCGGTCTTGTTCGTTTTGCGCATCATCGTTTGTGGCGAACAGCACAGCATCGATATCGAAACGGTCGCGCAGGTACTCCACGCTTCCGACATCCTCGAAATAGTAGACCGGATAATCTGCAATCGTATGGTTTTTCAACAACTTGCCATAGGTCAGAAACCCGATGACTCGGTAATGGGGCGAGTTCTGAAGGCGGGTGACCAATGCTACCGCTTTATCTCCGGTTCCGTATACCAACACCCGCTGACAACTGTTACGTCGGACGGATTTCAATTTGAGCAGATCGTAGATGACGATCATGCCGAGGCGCAGGCCCAGCAAAAGGAACAGAGTCACCAAGACATCCAATAAGAAGCCCATGGCAACGGCGGCCATCGATGGAGCCGGACTCTGAGGCAGCATGAGGACATATCCGAACATCAGCGCGTTTTTCAGCAGAACCGCGGCGCCGAGTTTCCATATCTCGCGTAAGGTCGAGTGGCGGATGATGCTCCGGAATGTACGGAAAAGAACGAACGAAATAACGCTTAGTAAGCATGAACCTGCCAGAAGATACACGCCGTACCAGACCGTGAAAACAGGATGCGGAAAAAGACCCCGGACCAAAAGGTAGGCAACAAACGTCGAAAAAACAGATACTACGGTATCGATGGCCAAAATCAACCACGACGAAAAATACCGCGACGAAAGGTATTTCTCAATCCCGAAACGGGTCATAAAGACATAAAACATGTGGAGGCGAAGTTAAATCCGGACAGTTGCTAATTACAGTGACGCGTATATGTGATGTTTCCAGAAATTATGGTGGAAGATGCGTCCCGACTGCAATACGGGACTTTATTCGTTGCCGATAAATGGCGACAACGGCTTCGGAGCTAATCCCTTCAGGTAGAAAATCGGAACTTATTTGACGTTCGCCCGCATCTGTTGTTGGGCTTCGTCGGAGATTCGACCACAAAGATCGTCTATCGCTATGCTGCGGCAAAGCAGCGCTTCGGCGCTGTTCTTCGGCATCCTTTGCGCTTCCAGCAATTGGGCAATATCGTTCAGATATTTACGATTCCTGGGATCATTGACGGCACTTTGCTGAATTGCGTCGTATATTAAAATATAGTAGCGAATTTCATCGGCAGTCAATTCCGCCGTTCGGCAGAATTGCAGCTGGCGGCTTATGCAATAATAGGAATATGCTTTCTGAATGATCGTATCGTGACGACTGTCAAGCAGCATATAGGAGTTCATGCCCATCAGAATGATGCGTTGCAATGCCTCCTCTGCACGAATCCCTTTCCATTCGCCGTTTTCATGCAGCGGAAATGCTTACTCTATTTTTTCCAGGCAGCAGGGCGGAATGAATGAGGTTGCCACCATACATACGCCTTTGAGAGATACCGTCAGGCGCCTGTTGTGCTTGATACGTTTGATATATCCTTCGGCTCCCTTGAAAAGTCCGTCGATTACCCGGACCCGTTCGCCTACCTGATATTCCGGACAATCATCAGCAAAAAACTCCAGCCCCTTATCCCCGGCCGATGTAACCAGTATGAACATATTCATTTCATGATCGGAGATCGCGGCCGGCTGGCGTTTTTTATTCTCGTCGAAATACGTATAAACCATTATCCGCCCTCGGAGAGCAGTCTGCAATTCATTTGCATATTGCTCCGTGGAGCGGAAAAACATCAATGAAGGGATAATCGTTTGGCGCTCGGTTTTCCGAATGCCGTTGGAGACGACATTGATCGTCTGGCAGGGAATGTAACTCTCCTTAAGATCTTTCTTGAGCAGTTCTTCTATTTCGAAGACTCTATTGAAAAAAACCTTGAGGGCATACCAATGTACCGAAGCGTCGCCTGCCATCGTTTACGTATGGGCATTCTTTGTATTCCTCCGCATCCGGTATTTTCGTCCCGCAACACGAAGCACTTATAGGTTATAGGCTTGATATTCAATTTGATTATTGTATCGCGCCCAACCGGTATTAATCCAAATACTCGGTTGTAAACCTGTCTGCAGATACGGGTTCTTTGTAAGAAACCGCACTTTTACTACACAAAAGTATGGAATATTGTTTAAACGACCAAATTATTCCGTTTAAATCTTATGCTAAAAAATCCCCCCCCCTCCGAAAAACAGCCTCTAAATTAAGTATTTATATCAATTTCAAAACATTAATATTGCCCGAATGGGCAATAATGCGCTCTTTCTGTTGCATTTCTTCTTGCAAAGAAAAAAGTACCTGAAATCTTGAGTTCTCAAAAATATTTTGCAGGGGATGCTGGTTTATTAGGCAGATAGACAGCACTCTGCCGGTTGCTATTGGTTTCTTGCACAGAGACGGTTTTATTCAAAACCGAACAGCTTTACGATTAACCTCTATCTTTGAAACCACTCCTTCGCCTGTTTTGCCGGATTTAGTATCTCGATACTTATAGCCTTCAGCTCACGCGTCTGCTGCTCCAACATAGCGACTTGATGCGGGATTGCGACGTTGGAAAAGTGCGTATTGACGGCTTTTACAATCTGGTTGTGTAGGCTAAGCATCCGGCGCCTTATCATATTTCTATGATAGGTCTCCCAATACTCGCCTCCGAACCGGACGTACACCTTCCAGCGTATCCGGCTCTCCGCTAATATTGTCAGTCTAAAACGTTCCATGATGTATCTTTTGATGACAGCTTCCGCAAACGGCCATAGCCTTACGCCGTCTGGCAATCATCAGTTTTTCCCAATTCTCCTTGCCTTTCAGTTCTCCGAGTTTACGCACATGGTGCATAACCAGATTGTCCATAGCACCGCACAACTCACATTTCTGAGCTTTCAGCCTGTTTATAAGGCTTGTGGTGCTGACGCCAGGCATTGGATTCGGGCATCTGTCAATCGACCGATCATAGGAAGGTCTTTTTCTTTTGAACCCTTCATTGTATAGGCGACGTTCTTTTGCTTTGCCGTTTTTTACCGTATACCCGACGGTAAAGACTCCGTTGCGTTTGTATTTCTGGCAAATTCGTCTTACCGTGGTTCGGTATTTCCCAGCAAAGGTTTTGTACATACTATACTGCATGATGTAGTGAAAAGTGTTCAGTTCAGAAGCGTTGTTAGCTATTGAGTAATAGTTGTAAAACCCTCTGATCTCGGCATTGTAACTGTCAAGGATCTCAAGGTCGTCATTATTGATAAGTTCCGACCGGTGTTTGGGAATCCATTGCTCGTGCCCGTTATGATAGCTGAATTTCAGCACCCCGAGTTCCAACAACTTTTTCTTTATCACTTCGGTCGTCACCTTTAATCTGACCTTATTTCCATACACACGGGACAGGTTTCCCTGTTTGTTCCGTTTTTGCAGGTTCGACCTGCGGACAGTCACCTCATATCCGAGGAATTTTGCAGGCTTTTCAGTATGAGTGACGAGCGTTTTTTCATCGGATAATTCCAATGCCAATTCGTTTGCAAGGAAACGCTTTATATCGTCCTTGATCTTTACGGCATCTTCTTTACTGCCGATAATTCCTATCAGGAAGTCGTCGGCATACCTCACATATTTGAGCCTTTTGAAGTTTCTGTCCATAGGAGCGAAGCACGGCATCGCGGATCGGGTTTTATCTATCTCTTTGAGCCGTTTGACGAGCACTTTTCTTTCTACATCGTTTGTCGCTGTTTTGAGTTCACGCATAACCAGCCTCTTTTGGTAAGTGAGGACTTCGTATTCATGGCACGCTCTTACCCTGTTGCCCCTGTCGAATCCGGCGGCATATTCCTTCATGTACTTATCCAGCTTGTCTAAATAGATATTGGCCAATATCGGACTGATAATTCCACCTTGCGGCATTCCGCTGTACGTTCCATGAAATTGCCATTGTTCCAAGTAACCCGCTTTCAGAAATTTTCTGATAAGTCGTATGAATCGTTCGTCGGAAATACGTTTCTTTAAGATGTCGATCAAAATACCATGATTGACATTGTCGAAGAAACCTTTTATATCTCCTTCGATGAACCACTTCTTACCCGTAAAAGTCTTCTGTACAGCATTCAATGCGGTGTGGCAGCTACGATGCGGACGGAAGCCGTGCGAAGTATCTTCAAAGTGACCTTCGTAAATAGCTTCCAGTACCATTCGTACTACCTCCTGCACCAGTTTGTCGTCGAAAGAGGGTACGCCGAGAGGTCGTGTCTTTCCGTTTTTCTTCGGGATGTACACTCTTCTCGATGGCTGAGGTGAGTAGCTTTCGTCTTTCAACGAAAGAATCAGTTTCTCAATGCGGGAAAGGCTCATACGGTCGATGGTTTCCCCGTCTGCACCTCGTGTCATATTACCCGGTTTGGAATAGATGCGTTGATACACCAGATAATACATTTCCTCATTGAAAAGAATACGATAAAGCCTCTCAAACCTATATCCCGAGGTTTGACTATGCTTTGTCAGACTGTTTAATACTCTTGCGGGACTTCTCATAATGCCTCTCGCATTTTCCGTTAATCGTATTAATGAATATTAGCTGCCGCCCTTCGCCGTGTGCGAGGCTTTCCCTCGCTCGGACTACTACGGCGGCTCCGTTACCATACCGGATATTCATAGACCTTCGTCCAATAGCCTTACGGCATTCCGGTTTAGGTAATCCCCGTTTACGATATAATAACTATGGCGCGACAGATTGTCGGATATGCCGTCCGCCTTTTACTGCTTATTACAGTTGCGTCGTGATAAGTTCTTGCACTCTCTGTACAACTACTACAATGAGAGTATCACGATATGACGAGTATAGTTACCCTAACGTCACAGTTTCGGCAGGTACCGCTCAGGCTGTCATTCAATCAATCCGGATTTTATCCTCGTATCTGTCTTTCATCACCCCATTCAGTCGCAGTTCGGTAACTAACTGACTTATGGTTTACCCCGACATGCTACACACCCTGTCTGGTTTCCCTTTCAGATAAGTCGGTTGATGATAGGTTATTTGCAAAGAACACTTACCTAATAGCTTGCCATCGCTATATTTATTATATCACCTTGACGGGCGCACAGTTGTTGGCAAGTTTCTGAAACTGGAAGTAAAAGTCGTTCAGCCGCGCGATGAATTGCGCCTTCGAAGGGTCACGTCTGACGATGACGAACTCCTCGCCGAAGATACGTTTGACGATAAAACGGCTCCGGTTATGCTCCAGTCCGACCTTACAAAGCAACTCGTTGAAGCGGATATTCTGCTCTTCATTGAGCCGGAACGAGTATTTATAACTCGGTGTTCGGGGCTTCCTGTCGGTTGTGTCTGTCAGTTTTCGGGTGGTATCCATATATAGTTTAAAAAAGAGTCGCGACTTGGGAGCGGCCCCGGCCTCACAGAGCGAGCACCTTTGTCGGACAAACGGCAGGTTGTCGGACAAAGGTACAGCTCGCTGTTGTCTGGCGACAACAAAAATCCGCGCCGGAGAATCTCTGCCTGAAGTTTTCAGAATTCCCCGAAGCGGCTTCCATGGCCGGTTCTTTCCCGGGTGCAATATTACAACCGTCGGGCGCCGAAAAAAAGTCCGGCGAACGGACTGGAGCGGACAGGGGCGGACATCGAAACGGAAGCGTCACGAGCGATTGTATATTGCAGCAGAAATAAAATAAAGCGTTTGTGAGCCATGAAATTGAATCATCCTAAAAAGATATCGTGTCGGCGCGACGGAGATTGTTCCGGGACGAAATTCGTCATTAAAATTACTCTTTCCCTCTTTCGGAATAAAGGATATCCACAAAATATGAATTTCTGAAAGAGTGCGTTTCTGGATGCAACAAAAATGCAAAATTCGATAGAATGGCTATCCTAAAACGCGAGTTGTTGAACTTTTTAAATACTGTATTATGAACATCACCCCTATAAGCATGGCCGTCTGCAATCAGAAAGGCGGCGTCGGAAAATCGACCTTCACGGTACTGCTCGCCAGTTACCTGCATTACATCGTCGGACACGACGTGTTGGTCGTGAACTGCGACTATCCCCAATGGTCGATCTATGCCCAGCGAGAGCGGGAACTGTCGCTCATCGAACATGACGATTACCACAAGCTGTTGCTGGTACGTCAATTCAAAGCCACGGGCCGCAAGCTCTGGTCGCTGCTGAAATGCATGCCTCCCGAAGCCCCCGAAGAAGTTGAGCGGCTGTTGCAAAGCGGCTACCATCCCCGTATCATTCTCTACGACTTGCCGGGAACGGTCAATGCCGAAGGCGTGATTCGGCTGCTCGAGTCGCTGGACGCTGTCTTTGTGCCCATGAAAGCCGACAAGGTCGTCATGGAAAGAACGCTCTCCTTTGCCCGGAGCCTCACCACTAACCTTGCCCGGAATCCGGCCCTCACTTTACGGAGCGTCTATCTTTTCTGCACGATGATAGACCGTCGTGAACGAACGCCGCTTTACGACCAATACGAGGCCTTATCCGTAAGCTCGGGCTGTCTATGACAACTCACATTCCTTACTGCTCGAAGTTCAACAAGGAGCTGCTTCCGGACAATGCAGGCGTCGGCCGCTCGACGCTGCTGGCTCCGGAACGGGTTTTTGCTCGTGAAGCACAGATCGAAGCCCTGCGGCAGAAATTCTCACACTTCTTAACATCCGCTGACAATGGCTAAAAAAACCAAAGTCGAAGTCGACGAAGGTCTTGTAAGACAGGTGATCGCAGGACAGCTGCCCCTCACGACGAAAGTTACACGCGAGGTAGAAGATCCTGCGCAGCAAGAGCCGCAGGCAGAACCGGATGTTGTTGCCCGGGATTCCGGAGAAGAAACACAAGATATTCCCACCTCGGCACCGGAGCCCCGGCAACGACGGACAATGGTTATTCCGGATTTTGAGCAAACCTACATGACCCGCCATGATATCCACGTTCGCTCGGCCTTATATGTAAGTATCGACACCAAGCGAAAGGTATTGGATGTGGTCAAGAAAATCGGCAGCGAATATATGACAGCCACATCCTGTGTCGAGAATATCGTGCGGCAGCATCTCGAACTGTACAAAGACGACATCAATAGAATTTACAAACAAAAAAGTACACAAAGCCTTATCTAACATGAAAGAAATATCGATTTTGATTCACAGGTATTCTGTCGGATAATTGCTTCAAAGAGTCTTTTGGGCCGGCAGACGGTTTCCGTCCGGTATTTCGGGTGCTGCCGGAGCTGTCCTAACCCACCTTGAGGCAGCCGCTTCCATTGTCCACCCCGGCAGGCAGCGGTATATTTCCGTTGGGGAATGGCGCCCCGATAGGTGCAGAGTTTGGCCTGCAGCCTGGTGCCGAGCCGCCCGGCGGCGGACAGGGCATTCAGAATATTGATGGCAGTGCGGATGCTACCGGACTGTCCCAGGCTGCGGGTACAGCGGGCATCGAAAATCTCAATTATAACGACAGATTTTATTGGGATGAATGATAGTTGAATCCGGCTCTCCAGCATGGAAACGGATATAATATATAGTCCGTATATGCTTTTAGCCCGGATACATGAAAACAAGACCCGGAGCAGCGCAGGTCTGCTCCGGGTCTTCGGGGATTGTCACTCGGCTATGCCGCCGATTTCAGCTGCTCCGGCATCCGGGTATCGGGTTCGAGATCCGGGTCTTCGGGGATAAGCAGCAGCTGCGGTACTTGTTCCGGATCGTAGGGAATTCCTGCGGGGAACGAATCCAGAACCGCTGCGGTATCCGTTGGTGCAGCCGCTCCCGGATCGGCAAAGGGTGCCGGAATGGGAAGTAACGTCGGCCGTGCCGCGTGTGATATTTGAACTTTTTGCATGGTATTTTACAGTTTTTACCGTGTGTCTCACGTTTCTGTGCCTGCACGCCTTTTTCCGTTCGGATCGTACAGGCGGATGAATAAAATCGGATGGTGAGGCTTTTCCCGAAAGGGTCGGTTGCCTCGGGAAGATTTCCAATCCCGCAACGCCGACCGCGAGCGGGATTAGCTTGCACGAGGCAACCGACGCGGGATGGAATAGTATCGCCCTACGGGTGAGGATAGAGGAGGTGAAAGCAACCGGAAACAGAACGAGGTGTGCTGTGAATAAACGGGGGACACTCGCAAATTAATATAAAGGGGGAATAAAGCGATAGCGTTGTGAAACACGGTCGCAGCTTTTAGTATGCCCCACATGGGCATACCGAAAAAGCAAGCACCGTTTCTCAACAAGGCCCGCTCTTTGAAAAATGAAGCAAAATTTCTGAAGTAAGATCAAAAGTAGTAATTCTTTCGGAATCGGCAAACTCGTCTGCTGCGAATTTTCACCGGTGCACCTCCGGAAATAACTTCTGAATACCGTCAATCGTTGTCCGGAGTCTATTTATACCTCCGACCGGATGCTTGTCTGCTTCTTAACGTCCGACAAGCGAAACAGCTCGGAGATACCAGTTCCGCGATTGCGGGCGGAAGAAGGAATACAGGCTCGACAAAACAATACAATCGTTCCGGTATTTGCGGGCCAACACCCCGTTTCCCCGGCCGACTGGGGAAACCCTGCCCCCTTGTCCCCGGCAGACCGGCGCAGCGGCTCCCTATCCCGCGAAGCGTCCGGCCAGCTTCTCCTTGAGCATCTCCACTTCCCGGTCGATCATTGGCAAGGTCACCCTGTTTCCAAGCAAGGGATTTCATATCCGCGTAGCAGATACCCGTAAAACAGGAG
>ERZ824473.1090-NODE-1090-length-41434-cov-4.251408_pt1 | contig 41434 bp, 30 predicted proteins | sample MGYA00519874_ERZ824473 | MGnify/ENA primary metagenome ERZ824473 (study PRJEB31778, sample SAMEA3449151) | human gut metagenome | biome: human gut; feature: human-associated habitat; material: faeces | place: United Kingdom | collected 2010/2012 ... | reverse complement strand
ATAGGTGAAAAAATGTGAACCGCAACCCTGCTTGCGAGATATAAGTGCGCAGGTGAAAAAATGTTAATTATAGTAAAATGTGGGGTCTATATATATTGTAGATCCCATATTTTCATAAAGAAAGGTAGAAAAAATGATAATAGAAGATGGAAAATTTTATTTTATAAAGGATGAATTTTTTGATATATTTAAGGATTATAAATTAATGGAAAACAAAGAAAGTGGAAACAAAAGACCATGTTATTTTTGTTTTAGAGATAGAAAAGATAAAGATATAGTATGGTTTGTTCCAATATCAACCAAATACGATAAATATAAAAAGATATATGATAATAAAAAATTAAAAATTGGAAATAGACCAGTATATAACTTTGTTTTTGGTAATGTATTAGGAAAAAAAGCTGTATTTTTAATACAAAATATTTTCCCAACAACTGAAAAATACATAGAAGAGAAATATACTAACTCAAATAAAGATGTAGAAATTCCAGTAGTTGTACAAGAAGAAATTATTAGAACTGCGTTTAGAGTTATTAGATTAGCAGAAAGTGGAACTAATATTCCTTTTTACGATATAATTGAAATGAAGAATATACTATTGGAGAACTAAATATGGAAACTATTTTAGAAATTATCGATTGGATTTTAAGAATTACGGGTTTTTGTTCTTTAATAATTGTATTTATAAATTTATTTATTAAGGATTATGAGTATTTAGAAAATGTTGAAATAATATCACATCCTACTGAGGAAGAACTTAATAAATGTAAAGTATATCAAGAATATCCAAATATAGAAAATGCTATAGAAAGAACATTATTTTATCCTATAAGCTGTAAAGTAAAAGTGCTAAAATTGTATGAAGTTAGAATAAGTAATAGAGGTAAAATAAAGAAAGAAAAATTTGTTAGGAAATTTAAAAATATAGAACCATATAGAGGAATATTATTTAATGTTACAAGAGGATGTGCAGTACCAGTTTATATGCTGGAATGGAAAATTGATTATGGCTACAAAGCAAGTGTTACATTAGATGCTAATGGATTTAATGGAAACGAAAATGAAAAAACAATTAAATATACATATGGAATTATTTCAAAAATAAGAAAATTATTGATGATAAAATAGAAACTGCTTTTATAAGTAGTTTTTTTATTTTGGTATTGCAAAAATAAAAACAATATGCTAAAATGTAACAGAACGAAAATAACGAAACAGAAAAACGAAGAAAGTAGGTATGTTATGAAAATTGCAGCATATTGTAGGGTATCAACTGAGAAGGAAGCTCAAATAGATTCATTAGAAAAGCAAATAGAGTTCTTTAACGAATTTACAAAAAAGAACGGATATGAATTGTACAAGTTATATGCAGATGAAGGAATATCAGGAAAACAAATAAAACACAGAAAACAATTTCAGCAAATGATGGAAGATGCTAAACATAAAAAATTTGAAAAAGTAGTAGTAAAAGATGTAAGCCGTTTTGCGAGAAATACAGTTGATTTATTACAAAGTGTAAGAGACCTAAAAGCTTATGGTGTGCAAGTAGATTTCTTAAATAATGGTGAAGTAATGGAAGGCGGTTCTGAATTTATATTAACAATTTTAGGAGCAATGGCACAACAAGAAAGTGCCAATATGTCTAAAAGGGTTAAATTCGGTAAAGACATTACCGCACAAAAAGGAAGAGTGCCTAACCTGGTATTTGGATATGATAAAATTCCAGATGAGAGATATACTTTAAAAATAAATGAAGAAGAAGCAAAAATCGTAAAAGAGATATTTGAAAGCTATGTATATAAAGGAATAGGAACAACAAAAATTGCTTGGGAATTAAATGATAGAGGAATAAGAACAAAGAAAACAAAATCAAAATGGGTTCAAACTTCTATTGTAAGAATGCTTAAAAATCCAATATATACAGGAAGAGTAACAAATAAAAAATCAGAAGTAACAGATTTTATAACAGGAACAAGAAAAGAATTGCCAGAAGAAGAATGGATAGTTGCCCACCGACCAGAAATGAGAATAATATCAGACGAACTATTTAACAGAGCACAAGAACTTTTAGAGCAAAGATCAAACGAATTTAAATTAAATAACAAAAGAGAAAAAACGGAATATGTATTTAGCACACTTATATATTGCAAACATTGTGGTTATTCATTTAGAAGAATAAAGAGAAAATATACAGCTGATGGACCAGAATATATTAGATGGGTATGTAGTGGAAGAAATTCAATGGGAGTAAACCATTGTCCAAATACAACTGTTATTGATGAAGAAGAACTTTTAAATGCAATAAAAATCTATTTAAAAAGTATAATAAAAAATAAGAAAGATTTTATGAAAGCTGTTGAAAAAGAATTTGAAAAGATTACAAAATTAAGAGAAAACAATGAAAGAAGTGAAGAAAGTCTTTTAAAAGAAATTGAAAAAGTAACAGTTAAAAAACAAAAATACATGGAAATGTTTCAAAATGAAATAATCAATATACAAGAACTAAAGAAATATACAAATCCACTAAATGAAGATATTGCAAGACTTGAAAGAGAATTAAAACTAATTACATCAGAAATAAAAGAAAAAGATGTACTAGAAAAAGAACTTAATAAAACGATAAAAACAGTAGATGACATATTAAATAATCAAACAATAACAAATGCAATGTTAAAAACAATTATAGATGTAATTGAAGTTGATTCAGATTCAAATGTAGAAGTAAGACTAAAATTACTAAATGAAATAGGAACAAATGAGCCAGTAATAACAAAATTTGAAGACATTTACCAAAATGGAGAAGACGCAGAAAACAAAGATGCCAATAATAATGAAAAAAATTCTACCGTTACGAAAAGTAACAACAGTACACAAAGATGTTACTGAAAGATTAGAAAAGATAAATCCAATATTAGCCAAAGAAGTAAGAAAAATTCTTGATGAAAATAAAGCTGAAAGGCATATAAGAGGAGGATTAGCAACAAAAGCTAAATATGAAAAAAATCATTATTTAACTATTGACAATGATAAATTAATAGTATAAGATTTATATATAAACTACAAATGAAAGGAGAATTGTTAGATAATAACAAAAAGAAAAATATGAATATAAGATTAGAAGATGAAAGAGAAAAAAATAAAAAATTAAAAATGATGTATATAATAATTATAGCAGTATGTATAGTAGCTGTAGTTGCAACAGGTATAATTCAAATTGTAAAAAACTTACCAGATAAAGAGCCAGAAATAGATACAAGTATATTGCAAAGATATAAAGAAGATTTTGATAATATATTTAAAAACCAAGTAAATTATTTGAAAAATTCTGGCTACAAAATAGATAGAATAGATGAGTCACAACAAATTGTATATACAGGATATTCAAATAAAAGTAATAAAGTAAGTGATTATAATTTAGATGTAAATATTCCATATATAAACATAAAAAATACAGTAATAGAAGGTTTTAATCAAGATATAAAAGATACATTTGAGCAAAAAGCAAAATCTATATTAAGTACACAAAGTCAAAATATTATATATAATGTTGAATATTGTGCATATGTTACAAATGATATATTATCTTTAGTAGTTAGATCAACATTAAAAGAAGGAGAAAATACTCAAAGAGAAATTATACAAACATATAATTATAATTTACTTACTCAAAAGAAAGTTACATTTGAAGATTTGTTAAATTTAAAAAATATTTCAAGACAAGATGCTGGAAATAAAATAAGATCAGAAATAAAAAGTGTTGAAAGTAAAGTAAATGAACTTGCACAATTAGGTTACCAAGTTTATCCAAGAAATTCAAGTAGTGATATATATAAGCTGGATAATATATCAGAATATTTTATAGGTGAAGATAATGTTATTTATGTAATATTTGCATATGGAAATAAAAGCAACACAAATGAGAAAGATATAATAATAATGTAAGATGGATATTTTATATATCTATCTTACATTATTATTATATAAAAATGAGACCTAAGTTTAAACTTAGGTCTTTCGAAAATAAAAGGGGATGTTTGTTGTAATCAGTTTTGTTTACTGACTATGCTTATAATATATCAATTAATTTTGTTCATTGTGTGAATTAAAAGTGAAAAATTGATAATTAATTATTAATTTTATATTAAGAATTAAGGTGTTTCTTCAAGTGTTACAGTAATATCTTTATCACTACCATTTCTATTAACAGTTAAAGTTATAGTATCTCCAATTTGATGTGAATTTTTGATTTCATTTAATTCATCCATTGTAGTGATAGACTTTCCATCAGCTTTCACTATTACATCTCCAGCTTTTAAACCAGCTTTTTCTGCAGGTGAAAAATCTTCAATGCTTTTTATATATACACCAACTTCTAGTTTATATCTTTTTGCAGTTTGTTCATCAAGATTAATTCCTGTAATACCTATATAAGGTCTTAATACTTTTTGATGATCTTTTAATTGATTAATTACATCTGTAGCTGAGTTAACTGGAATGGCAAAACCGATTCCTTCAACACCTGTTCCTGATAATTTTAAAGTATTTATTCCAATTACTTTACCATCACTATTTATTAAAGCACCTCCACTGTTTCCAGAGTTTATTGCAGCATCTGTCTGGATACAAGTATATTTTGTTCCATCAGATTCAACTTCTCTATTAACAGCACTAACAATACCTTGTGTAACTGTTGTATCTAATCCAAGAGGACTACCAACAGCCATAACAAATTCACCAACAACAGCTTGATCAGAATCTGCAAATTCTGCTGCAGTTAAACCTGTTTTTTCTATTTTTAATACAGCTAAGTCAGTTTGTGAATCTTGACCAACAACAGTGGCATCATATGTTGCATCATCTCCATATGTATCACTATTTAATTTTATTTTTATTGATGTTGCTTTTGATAATTCATAATATGAATTTGATGAAGTACTATCAACAACGTGATTGTTTGTTACAATATAACCATCCTCACTAATAATTATTCCTGAACCAGTTGCTGTTGCAGTTGAATTTTGAGGTTGACTGTATCCAAAAAATGATCCAATTGAATTTGAAGTTACAGTATAAGAAACTTCTATGCCAACAATTGATGGTAAAATTTTATTTGATGCAAATACAGCTGTATTTGAAAAATTTGATAATGAAACCAAATTTGATGTTGTTCCAGAAGCAGTTTGTGTAGATGTTTGGACTGTTGATGCTTGTTTTCCAACTAATTTTTCTTTTATAGATGGAATTCCAAAACATGTTCCTAATACAAGAGAACAACCAACAATACCACTAGCAAAGGGTATTAATACTGTTTTTCCAAAACTATTTTGTTTGTTTTGCTTATTTTGTTTGAAATTTGCATTTGAAGTTTTGCTAGAAATCACTTCAAAATTATTATTATTTTCTTCTTCCATAATGAAGACCTCCTTTTTGTTCATTATAAGGATACACAATTATTGTGAAAGTTCTGTGAAAAGCAAGTAAAATTATTTTGTATTTATATTGATATTTTTGTTGAATTATTGTAGAATTGAAATATAAAATTTCATAAAAAAGGTGCAAAAATGAAAGAAAAAGAAGAACAAAGATTAATAAATTTAAAACAATATGAATGTGAATTAAGAAGTAAGGGATATAAATATATATGTGGAATTGACGAGGCAGGAAGAGGACCATTAGCAGGACCTGTAGTTGTTGCAAGTGTTATAATGCCTGAAAACTCTATGATTGAAGGGGTAAATGATTCTAAAAAAGTTTCAGAGAAGAAAAGAGAAAAATTATATGATTTGATTTTATCAGAAGCAATTAGTTATGGAGTTGGAATAATAGGACAAGATGAAATAGATGAAATAAATATATTAAATGCTACAAAAAAAGGATTAACTATATCTTTGCAAGAATTAACTCAAAAACCAGATTTAATAATAGTAGATGCATTAAATAATATAGATACATTAGGAACAAAATATGAATCAATAATAAAAGGTGATGCTAAATGTTATTCTATAGCAGCGGCATCTATTATTGCAAAAGTTACAAGGGATAGAATTATGAGAGAATGGGATAAAGTATATCCACAATATGGTTTTGTAGCACATAAAGGTTATGGAACTGTAGCACATATAAAAGCACTAAAAGAATATGGGGCATGTCCATTACATAGAAAAACATTTATAAAACATTTTATTTAAAAGAGGAGAAAAATATGAAAAAAAATGACAAAGGAATAACAATGTTATCACTTGTAGTTATGCTTGTTGTATTAATGATGTTAGCAACAATTACTATGTATTATGGAAATAGTGCAATGAAAGAAGCAAAATTACAAGATTTAAAAACAAATATGTTGCTAATACAAGCAGCAGTAAAGGGAGATTTAGAAAAATACCATTTTGAAACAAGCAATTTAAGTGATAGTGAGAAAATAAGTAAAAAATCACAATATTTAAAAGGAATACCAATAGAGAATGCAGAAAGTGATATTAAGGTAAAATTTGATGCATTAGCTAATAATACAGAGATTCAATTAAAAACACAAATAAGTGATGATTATCAACAAGTTGGAGGAAAATTTGATTATTACTATTTAGATACAAATACTTTAAGCCAATTAGGCTTAAAAGATGTTCAAAGTAATGATGAAAATGGATATTATATTGTTGCATATAGTATGAATCCAAACTATTCAAATATTGTTGAAGTAATTAATACAAAAGGATATTTAGGAAATTACTCATTAAAGAGAATAGAAGCATTATAATTATTAGAAAGGAAAACTAATGAATATATTAGATATAATTGCAAAAAAACGTGATAAAAATGAATTAACAAAAGAAGAAATAGAATATTTTATAAAAGAATATACTATAGGAAATGTAACTGATTATCAAGCAGCAGCACTTGTTATGGCAATATATATAAATGGAATGAATGAACAAGAAATAACAAATTTAAGTTTAGCAATGGCTCATTCTGGAGAAATATTAGATTTATCCTCATTAGGAGAAAATATTGTAGATAAACATAGTACAGGTGGTGTAGGTGATAAAGTTTCTATTATATTATTACCACTTATTGCATCATTAGGAATACCTGTTGCAAAAATGTCTGGAAGAGGTCTTGGATTCACAGGAGGAACAGTAGATAAAATGGAATCAATTCCAGGATATAAAACAAATGTTGAAATAAGTGATTTTATTTTAAATGTTCAAAAAATTGGAATAAGTATGATAGGACAAACAATGAATTTAGCACCAGCTGACAAAAAATTATATGCATTAAGAGATACAATATCATGTGTTGAAAGTATACCACTTATTGCATCAAGTATTATGAGTAAAAAAATAGCAAGTGGTGCTAATAAGATTGTATTAGATGTTACAGTAGGAAAAGGTGCATTTATGAAAAATAAAGAAGATGCACAAAAATTAGCAGATTTAATGATAAGAATTGGTGAACTTGCAGGAAGAGAAGTAGTATGTGTACTTACCAAAATGGATGAACCACTTGGATATTCAATAGGAAACAATTTAGAAGTAATAGAGGCAATAAAATTTTTAAAAGGATATATGCCTAAAGACTTAAAAGATGTTGTTTTCGAACTTGGTGCTAATATGATAAAATTAGCAGGATTAGGAGAAAATCTTGAAGAAAATAAATTAAAGATTCAAGAAAATATTGTGAATGGAAAAGGATATGAAAAATTTCTTCAAATGGTTCAAAATCAAGGTGGAGATATTTCATATATAAATAATATTGACAAATTTGAAAAATCTAAATATATAATACCTGTAACAAGCTTAAAATCTGGAATAATTTCTGATATAAATGCTGAAGATATTGGAAAAGTTGCATGTTTATTAGGAGCAGGAAGAATAAGAAAAGAAGACAATATAGATTATACTGCAGGGATAGTATTAAATAAAAAAGTAGGAGATTATGTTAAAGAAAATGAAATATTAGTATATATTCATACTAATAATGAAAATATTATAAAAGAAGCAATAGAAAAAATTCAAAATATATGTAAAATATAACTATTGAAAAAGTTATATTTTATGTTATAATAATTATGTATATAAATTAGGAAAGGACAGAGAAAAATGAAAAATAAAGAAAATAAAGTTATAAAAGAAAAAAGTAAATCAGATAAAAAACAAGTAGTATCAAAAATTTTTGCATTTATAATGCTTTTACTTATGGTATTTGCATCATGTTCAACATGTATTTATTATGTTGTTGCAACAATTCAAAAATAATTATGCTAATACATAAGTAATACCTTCAAGAAAGGGTGAAAAAAGTGAAAAATATAGGTGATTTAATCAATACATTTTATGAACAAAATATTTTAGCATATATACAGAGTTTGCAAGAATATCCTATAAAATTTGTATCTTTAATATTAGATATAACAATAGTTGTTTTTCTTGCATATGAATTAATAAAAATTGTAAAAGGCTCTAGGGCATGGCAATTAATAAAAGGTATTGCATTTTTAGTTGTTGCAACAGGTGTAAGTAAATTATTAAATTTATACATATTAAATTATATTTTATCAATGATAATGGATTGGGGAGTAATACTTGTAATAATTATTTTCCAACCAGAAATAAGGAGAGCATTAGAACAATTAGGTGGAAATAATAGGTTTTCAAGATTTTTTGGATTTGATAAAGATATAATAACTAGAACAAAAGAAGATATATATAAAGTAGTAATTGCAGCATTTGAACTTGCAAAAACACATACAGGAGCATTAATTGTAATAGAAAGAGATATTAAACTTAGTGATATTATTGCAACAGGAATACCAATGAATTCAGAAGTATCACCTCAATTACTTGTTAATATATTTGTACCTAATACTCCATTACATGATGGTGCAGTAGTTATTACTGAAAATAAAATAGCAGCAGCAGCTTGCATGTTACCACTTGCAAGTGATCAAGATATTGCTAAAGAATTAGGAACAAGACATAGAGCTGGTATTGGAATTTCAAAAGAATCTGATGCACTTGCAATAATTGTTTCAGAAGAAACAGGAAAAGTTTCTGTTGCAAAAGATGGAACATTGATTGCAGATGTAAGAGAAGATGTGTTAAAAAAGATTTTAATAAATAATATTGTTACAAAACGTTTTACAAATATTGAAGAAAAGAAGAATAATAGTAAAAAAGTATTAACTAATATTCGAAATTTCTTTAAAAATAAAAAGAAAAAAGAAAAATAAGTGGCTAGTTGCCACCTTTTCTTTTATTAGAGGGTGAATGAATGAGAAATATAAAATTAACAATAGAATATGATGGAAAGGATTTCAATGGCTGGCAAAAACAGCCAAATAAATTAAATATTCAAGGAACAATAGAACAAGCAATAAAAAGCATAACAGGTGAAGATGTCGAATTAAATGCTTCTGGAAGAACAGATGCAGGAGTACATGCTCTTGGACAAGTAGCCAATTTTAAGACAAATTCACAAATTCCAATTGAAAAATTTGCTATAGCAATAAATTCAAGATTAAAAAAATCTATAGTAATAAAAAAAGCAGAGGAAGTTGATGAAAGATTTCATAGTAGACTAAATTGTAAAAGAAAGACATATAGATATATAATAAATAATTCACCATATGGAACTGCTATATATAGATATTTAGAAACACATATTCCACAAAAACTAAATGTAGAAAAGATGAAAAAAGCAGTTAAATATTTTATAGGAGAACATGATTTTAAAGCATTTAAAGCAAGTGGAACAAGCAGTAAGAGTAGTGTTAGAACAATATATGATGCCAAAATATATCAAAATGGAGATAAAATTTATATTGAATTAACAGGAAATGGTTTTTTATATAATATGGTTAGAATTATTGCTGGAACACTTGTAGAAGTAGGATTAGAAAAAATAGAATCAGAAAAAATTGAAGAAATAATAAAAGAAGGAAAAAGAGAAAATGCAGGAAAAACACTTCCTCCAAATGGTTTATATTTAGTTGATGTGAAATATGAGTAACAAGTGAAAAAGAAATTCATAAGATATATAAATAATATTTATAAAAAATGGAGGTCTTTATGAATTTCTTTTTAATTTTTGCCCTTATATTTTTTACAATAATAGTTGCAATATTTCTTCAAAAATTAGTAAATTCACCAATATTAATTGGATTATTATTCTTTTCAGTATTTATATTAATTTCAGCAATTACTGGAAATACTAATTTTATTATTGTTTCAGTAGTTTTAGGGATAATAGCATTCATATCTGCATTTCTATTTTGTATAGTTTCAAGATGCAATTTCTTTGATAATTGTAATAATAGTAATGATGTTAGTACTGCAAATTTAAATACTACTAATAATAATTGTTCATGTTCATCATCACAACCTTTAACAATTTTAAATAGTGATGGGGAAATAGTAGCAAGAATAAATGGAGACAATGTTACATGTACATCTCAGCAAAATGATAATAATTCTTGTTTGAGAAGTTATAGGCATAGTTAAAAAGACTCAATATTTACTATTGAGTCTTTAAGATTTTTTTAGAAATCACAATTGTTTGGTGTTCTTGGATATGGAATAACATCTCTAATATTTTCAATTCCTGTAATATACATTAATAATCTTTCGAAACCAAGTCCGAAACCAGAATGGATATTTGTACCATATTTTCTTAATTCAAGATACCAATATAATGGATCTGTTTCAATTCCCATTTGTTTCATACGTGCAACTAGTTTGTCATAATCTTCTTCTCTTTGAGAACCACCCATAATTTCACCAGCACCAGGAACTTCAAGGTCAACAGCAGCAACAGTTTTTCCATCTGGGTTTAATTTCATATAATATGATTTGATATCTTTTGGCCAATTCTTAACAAATACAGGACCATTAAAATATTCTGTAATATATTTTTCATGTTCTTTTGCTAAATCTTCACCATAATCTGGTTGAAATTCCCATGTTCTATCAGCTTTTTTCAAAATATCTATAACATCTTTGTGGTCAATTCTAACGAAATCAGAATTTAATAATTTTGTTAATTTATCTTTTAATCCTTTTTCTATAAAAGTATCACAGAAATCAATTTCTTCAGGACAATGTTCTAAAACATAATTTACAATATATTTTAAACAATCTTCTTCAATATCCATTAAACCATCTAAATCACAGAAAGATATTTCAGGTTCAATCATCCAAAATTCATTTGCATGTGTTTTTGTATTTGAATTTTCACTTCTTAATGTTGGTCCAAAAGTATAAATTTTTCCAAATGCAGAAGCAAATGTTTCACCATGCAATTGTCCAGAACCTGTTATATATGCTTTTTTACCAAATAAATCTTCTGAGAAATCAACTTTTCCATCTTTTTTTGGTAAATCTTCATCAAGATTTAATGTTGTTAATTTAAACATTTCAGCAGAACCTTCACAATCGGCACAAGTTATTATAGGTGTATGAACATATACATATCCACGTTCTTGAAAATATTGGTGAATTGCAAATGCTGCAATACTTCTAATTCTAAAAACAGCATTAAATGTATTTGTTCTTGGTCTTAAATGTGCAATAGTTCTTAAATATTCAAATGAATGTCTTTTCTTTTGAAGAGGATAATCTGTAGGGCATAGACTTTCAATTTCTATTGATGTTGCTTGAATTTCAAATGGTTGTTTTGCATTTTCTGTTATGACAACATTTCCAGTAACTTTTATAGTTGAGCTTATTGTAAGCTTTGTAATCTCATTAAAATTTGATAAATTATTATTAAAAACAATTTGAACATTTTTAAAAAAAGAACCATCATTTAGTTCTATAAATCCAAATGTTTTTGAATCTCTAATAGTTTTTGTCCATCCTTCAAGTGTAACTTCTTTATTTGCATATTCAGAAGTTTTTCTAAATAAATCTTTTATTGCTACATTAGTCATAAAAATTCCTTCTTTCTATTGTTTGTATGCCCAAATTATACAATATTATATGGAATTTTACAAGTAAAATCACAAAATTTATCGACCAATGATTCGACTAAAAAAAAGTCTTGCATAAAATTAGATTACATTATATAATAGGCATATATAAAATGATGTAATTTGAGAAAAAAGAAAATGTAAAAAATTGAGAAAGTGTGAGTTTTTTTACATATCTATACCTTAGAAAAGGAATGAAGGAAGAATGAATAAAACTAAGAGAAAAATATTTGAAACTTCAATGAAATTATTTGCAGAGAAGGGATATGATGCAACAAGTATTGAAGAAATAACAGCAACAGTAGGAGTTGCAAAAGGAACATTATATTATCATTTTGCTAGCAAAGAAGAAATATTTAACTTTTTAATTGAAGAAGGAATAAAACTATTGCAAAATAGTGTTGATATAAAAACAGCAAAACATAGTAATTATATAGATAAAATAAAAGCAATTGTATTAATACAAATAAAGATAGTAGCAAAATATGAAAATATTATAACAATAATATTAAGTCAATTTTGGGGAACGGAACAAAGAAATAAAAAATGTCAAAACCTTGTATATGAATATATTGGCCAAATTGAAAAAATAGTTCAAGAAGGAATAGAAAAAGGCGAAATAAAAGAAGGAGATACAAGAGCAATAGCATCAGAAATATATGGACTAATTTGTTCTACACTTGTTTATAAAAAAAGAGAAGGTGAAGATATGGATGTAATGCGTTTATATCATGAATATGAAAATACTGTAATAAATGGATTAAGAGTAAAATAAAAGAAAGAGGAAATAAAATGGAAACAAAATCAAGAAAAATGAAATTTACAGATTTAAAAGATATGTTAAACCAAACAGGAGAAGTATATGGAGATAGACCAGCATATATATTTAAAACAGAAGAAAAAGGAAAATTTAGAACAATAACACATAAAGAATTTAGAGAAAATATAAATGCATTAGGAACAACATTAATTCAAATGGGATTAAAAGATAAAAGAATTGCACTTATTTCAGAAAACAGATATGAATGGGAACTTTCATATTTAGCAGTTGCATCAGGTGTTGGTGTAATAGTACCATTAGATAAAGCATTGCCAGATAATGAACTTGAAAGTTTAATACTTCGTTCACAAGTTGAAGCAATAATATATTCATCAAAATATGATGTGATAATGAATACATTAAGAGAAAAGAAAAATACTAATTTAAAATATTTTATTTCAATGGACTTAGAAGAAAACACACAAGGAATTTATGCAGAAAAAGCATTAGTTGAAAAAGGAAAAAAATTATTAACAGATGGAAATAAAACATATATAGATGCAAAAATAGATTCTGAAAAAATGGGAATAATGTTATTTACATCTGGTACAACAGCAATGTCAAAAGCTGTAATGTTATCACATAAAAATTTAGTAACAAATGTTATGGATATAATTCAAAGATTTGATTTAACAGATGAAGATAGATTTTTATCATTTTTACCATTACACCATGTATTTGAATGTACAGTTGGATTTTTATATCCAATATCAATTGGTGGGTCAATTGCATTTTGTGAAGGTGTAAAACACATGGCAGAAAACATAAAAGAATTTGAAATAACAGCAATGATATCTGTTCCAGCAGTATTTGATATTATCTATAGAAAAGTAATGAAAACTATAGAGAAAAAAGGAAAATTAGCTAATTTAGAAAAAGGAAAGAAAGTTTCTCAATTTTTATTAAAAATGAAAATTGATTTAAGAAAACAATTATTCAAAGAAGTCCATGAAAGTTTAGGACCAAAACTAAAATTAGTAGTAACAGGAGGTGCAGCATTAGATCCTGAAACAGAAAAAGGATTTAATGATTTAGGATTTGATGTAGAACAAGGATATGGTTTAACAGAAACAGCACCAGTAATTGCAGCAGAAACACCAAAGTGTAGAAGACTTGGTTCTATAGGAAAGAAATTTCCAAGTGTAGAAGTAAAAATAGATGATCCAGATGAAGAAGGAATAGGAGAATTAATGGCAAAAGGTCCATCTATAATGTTAGGATATTATGAAAATGAAGAAGCAACAAAATCAGCATTAGAATCTGATGGATGGTTCCATACAGGAGATTTAGCAAGAATTGATAAAGATGGATTTATATATATTTCAGGAAGAAAGAAAAGTGTTATAGTATTAAACAATGGAAAAAATGTATTCCCAGAAGAAATTGAAACATTACTAAATAAAGTAGAAGGAATAAAAGAAACATTTGTATTTGAGAAAAAAGAAGATGATGGTGATGTTAAAGTTTGTGTAGAGATTGTATATGATAAAGAATTAATAAAAGAATTATATAATATTGAAGGAGAAGAAAACATAAAAGAATTTTTATGGGATAAAGTAAAAGAAGTAAATAAACTAATGCCAAAATATAAATATGTTAGAGAAATGGTTATAACAGAAGAACCACTAATTAAAACAACAACATTAAAAATTAAAAGACATGAAGAATTGAAAAAAGTATTAGGAAAATAAATATTACAGTAATATTACAAGATGTAAAGAAATGTTACATCTTGTAATATTTTTGTAATAAAAATGTAAACAAAAAATAGGAATAAATGCTTGTAGTTTTACGGAAACTAGTATATAATAAAAAAGAATAATAATTTTAGACGACAGAGAAAGAGGAGGGATTTGCAATGTCAAGGAGATCTAAATCTGGCATAGTAAATGTACGAATGGTAATAACAGAGGAAAAAATATTATCAAATATAGATAAAGTACAAAAATTAATAAATCCAAAAAGCAAAAAGCAAATAGTTCAATTTGAAGATGATACTTATTTTAAAGATCTAATTGAATCTATAAAAGCTTATTTAATAGAATATCCAAAGAAGAAAAACTTCCCAGTAAGTGTATATAAAGCTGCATATGAATTAGTTGAATTTGCAACAAATCAATTTGAAGAAAATACGAAAAAAGTTGAAGAATTAATTCGCCAAAGAGAAGAAAATATTGCATTAGCAGGACAATTAAAAGACTTAATTGAAGCTGTAGAAAACAAAACTGATGATTGGAAAGATAGAATTTCTGAAGCTGAAGAAGAAGGCAAATTTTCAGAAGATGTTATAGATACTTTAAAACTTGTTGGAAAAGATAAAACAAGAAAAAGTCAAAATTACCAAGATGCTATAAAATTATTAAATGCAAGAGTAAATAACTTAGAATCAAATCTTCATATTGAAATAGATATGGAAAGAATTGAAGATAGATCTAAAGCTTTAAGTTATATCGGAATTGAAGTTGCAGAAGCATTGAAAGTAATTCCAAAACCAGTAGATTTGGGTACTGCTGTAAGTGAAGCTGAAAAGGTACAAGAAGAAGTAAAAATTGAAGAAATTTCAGAAGCACAAGAAGCTGAAAAGATTGAAGAGAAGAAAGTAGAAAAAGTTGTAGAAGCTCCAAAAGAAAAAGCTACTGAGAAAAAGGTTGTTTCACAAGTTGTTGATATTGAAGAAACGAAACCAATAAATGAATTAGTAGATATGTATGAAGAAAATAATAAAGCAGAAGAATATGAAAAATCAATTATGTTTGAAAAGAAACCATCTTTATGGCAAAAATTCAAAAAATCAAAATTTGCAAGAGCTATATCATATGTTTTCAAAATTAGAATTAGAATTGAGTTACCAAATGCTTTACCAGAAGGTAGAGGAGAATAAAATAAATACTCTATATTAGTAGTTGAATAGAAGAGAAAAAAACGAATGTATGTTGTAATAGTACATTCGTTTTTTATATTAAATAATATTTTCATATTTGTTTCCATGAAGATATATATCTAAAATTCGTAAATTTTCATCATTATCATCTTTATGAAAAACAATTTCAATATAATCTTTTGGAAGAGCATCTTTTATTAATTCTCCCCATTCAATAATAGAAATTCCAGAATTAAAATATTCATCTCCACCAATTGCATAAAATTCATCAACATCTTCAAGACGATAAACATCAAAATGGAAGATTGAAATATCTTCATTCTTATACTCGTTTACTATAGTAAATGTAGGGCTTGAAATTTCTTTATCAAGGTTAAAATAACTTAAAAAGCCTTCTGTAAATTTTGTTTTTCCAGAACCTAATTCTCCTGTAAGAACAATTATATCACCTATATTCAATTTACTTGCTATTTGTACAGCAAGTTTTTTTGTTTCATTTTCATTATGTGAAATATATCTAATACTTTTCATTTTTCTATCCTTTCAATAGCTATATTTTACAATAATTTATGAAATTTGTAAAGAAGTAACAAATATTGAAAAAGAAAATCATAATATCCAAGAATTGAATAAAAAAATTCACCATTGCCAATAATAGTAATAAAAAGCGCAAGGAGTGGATTTTCTGTGAAAAAATATAAAAATTTGAAGATAGAAGGGGCAATCCTAAATGAAAAGCAATTAGAAGAATATTTAAAAAAGATATCATTACAACATAATATTGGAAAAAAATCAGATAAATTAACATATCCAATACCTCAACTATTGGAAAATTATAATATTATCAAAATAGTATATAATTTATTAAATGAACATATAAAGCTTGGAATAACAATTAATCCAGCAGGGGAATGGATTCTAGATAATTTCTATATTATAGAAGAAGTTATACAACAAATTGAAAAAGAACTAACAATGAAAAAATATGTTAATTTTGTAGGAATACAAAATGGGCAATATGCAGGATTTGCAAGAATACATGTACTTGCATCTGAAATTGTAGCATATACAGATAATATAATAAGAAGTAAATCATTAGAAAAATATTTAACATCATATCAAAATAAAAGAGCATTAAATATGGACGAAATATGGAATATAGGTATATTTTTACAAATTGCAATTATTCAAAATATAACAGATATCTGTATAAAAATTTATAATAGTCAAGTCCAGAAATATAAAGTTAAAAATATTATAGAAAGATTAGTTGAAAAAAAGGATAGAAATAAATTAGAATTTAAGCCAATATCAATGAATAAACTAGAAAAAAAAGATTTTCAAGATATAAACTATTCTTTTATTGAATATATGTCATATTGTTTAAAAAAATATGGAAAAAAAGCATATGGATATTTAAAAATATTAGAAGAAGAAACTGAAAAAGCAGGAATAACAGTACAAGATGCAATTCAAAAAGAACATTTTGATATTGCGATATGTAAAACATCTATGGCTAATTGTATTATAAGTATGAAAAAAATACAAAGAATAAATTTCCTAGAAATATTTGAAAAAATAAATGGAGTTGAAGAAATATTAAATCGAGATCCAACTAACATATATAATAAGATGGAATATAAAACAAAAGAATTATATAGAAACAATATTAAAGAATTAGCCAAACAATCAAATATATCAGAAATATATATATCTAGAAAAATACTAGAACTATGTCAAAGACCAAATTTGAAAGAGAAACAAAAACATATTGGATATTATTTAATTGATGATGGTAGAAAAGAGTTATGTTATGAATTAGGAATAAATGAAAAAAAGCTAAGTTATAATGTAAAAACACAGATATATATTTTAGCTATAATAATATTTACAATTTCGATTTCAGTATTTTTATCGAAAACAGTAGTAAAAGATAATTTAATAAAAACAATAATTACAATATTACTTTTGATATTACCAGTATCAGAATTTGTTGTTCAAACAATAAATAGAATTTTAAGTAAATATGTAAAAAATAAAATTATACCTAAAATGGATTTTTTTGAAGGAATAGATAGTGAAAATAGCACATTTGTTGTAATACCAACTATTATAAAATCAAAAGAAAGAGTAAGAGAACTATTTAGAAAATTAGAAGTGTTTTATTTGGCCAATAAATCAAAAAATATATATTTTGCATTATTAGGAGATTGTTCTGAAAGTGATAAAAAAGAAGAAAAATTTGATAAAGAAGTAATAGATGAAGGTTTACTACAAGTACAATTATTAAATGACAAATATCATAAAGATACTGAATTTCCAATTTTTCATTTTTTATATAGAGAAAGAGAGTTTAACAATTCAGAAGAAAAATATCTTGGATGGGAGAGAAAAAGAGGGCTTTTAATACAATTTAATGAATATATATTAAAACACAGTAAAAATAAATTTAAGATAAATACAATAAATCAAGATATATTACCAAAAATAAAATATGTAATAACATTAGACGCAGATACTGAATTACCGCTTAATACAGCTTTTGAATTAGTAGGAGCAATGGCACATATTTTAAACAAACCAGAATTAGATGTAAACAAAAATATTGTGAAAAAAGGACATGCACTTTTACAGCCAAGAGTAGGCGTAAATTTGAATGATAGTAATAAAAATGTATTTACAAAAATATTTGCTGGTGCAGGTGGAATTGACAATTATACAAATGCAATTTCAGATGTATATCAAGATAATTTTGATGAAGGAATTTTTACAGGAAAAGGAATTTATGATTTAGAAATATTTTCAAAAGTTTTAACAAATGAGATACCAGAAAATACAGTCTTAAGTCATGATTTATTAGAAGGTTGTTATTTAAGATGTGGACTTGCATCAGATATAATTTTTTTAGATGGATATCCAGCAAAATATTTAAGCTTTATGAATAGACTTTCACGTTGGATTAGAGGAGATTGGCAGATAAAAAAATGGCTAAAAAGTAAATTAAATACACTTTCAAAATTTAAAATTTTAGATAATTTAAGAAGAAGTCTAATTGAAATTTCAGTAATAATTTTATTAATATGGAATTTACTATTTTTAAATAAGAATAAAACACTTTCATTAATAAGTTTAGGAATTATAATTTATCCATTTATATTAGAATTTTTTTCAAAAATTTTTTCTATTAGAGAAGGAGAAAAAAAGCAAAAAACATTTAATCCTCAAATAGATGGAATAAAAGGAACTATTTATAGAGCAATTATAACATTAGGCTGTTTACCATATAAAGCATATGTCTCAAGCAAAGCAATATTCAAAACATTATATAGATTAATGATTTCACATAAAAACATGTTAGAATGGACTACATCTGAAGAAGCAGAAAAGCAAACAAGAACAGATTTAAAAACATATTATGACACAATGTTTGTAAATGTAATTTTTGGAATAATCACAATATATGTATCATGTTTGTATTTTAATTTATTTACATTAATTCTTGGATTATTGTGGATAATTACACCATATATAATGTGTAAAATTAGTGAAATAAATGAAGAAAAACAAATTGAAATAAGTGAAGATGATAAGAAATATTTAAAAGATATTGCTCAAAAAACATGGCAATTTTTTAAAGATTATATAACAGAAGAAAATAATTATTTAATGCCAGATAATTATCAAGAAGATAGAAGAAATATTTTAGTAAATAGAACATCTTCAACAAATATTGGATTATCTCTGTTAGCAGTAATTTCAAGTTATGATATGGGATTTGAAAAAAATGAGGATATTATAAATTTATTGGAAAAAATAATAAATACAGTGTATGAATTACCGAAATGGAATGGACATTTATTCAATTGGTATAATGTAAAAACAAAAAAGCCATTATATCCTAAATATGTATCAACAGTTGATAGTGGAAATCTAATAGGGTATTTATATACTACAAAATCATTTTTAGAAGAAAATATTGAATTTGATAAAGAAAAAATAAGTAATATGATTGAAAAGATAAATTATATTATTGAGCAAACAAATTTCAAGGTATTATATAATAATGAACAAAGAGTGTTTTCAATAGGATTTAATGTAGAAGAAAATAAATTAACAGATTCATATTATGATTTATTAGCATCTGAAGCAAGGCAAGCAAGTTTTGTAGCAATTGCCAAAAAAGATATTTCGCCAAAACATTGGGGAAATTTAAGTAGAACATTAACAGTATTAAAGAAATACAAGGGATTGGTATCTTGGTCTGGAACAGCATTTGAATATTTAATGCCAAATATAAATATGAAAAGATATAAGGGAAGTTTATTAGATGAATCTAGTAAATTTGCAATAATGAATCAACTAGAATATAGTCAAAAAGTAGGAATACCATGGGGAATGTCTGAAGCGGCATTTAATTTAAAAGATTTGCAAGGAAATTATCAATATAAAGCATTTGGAATTCCATGGTTAGGGCTAAAAAGAGGATTAGAAGATGATATTGTAATTTCAAGTTATGGAACTATATTAGCAATTTCAGATGTTCCAAATGAAGTTGTTCAAAATTTAAAAATATTAGAAAAAGAAGGAATGAAAGGAAAATATGGCTTTTATGAATCAATAGATTATACACCTGAAAGATTAGAAAAAGGAAAAAAATCTGAACCAGTAAAAACATATATGGCACATCATCAAGCATTAATACTACTTTCATTAAATAATTACTTCAATAATCAGATATTCCAGAAAAGATTTTCACAAAATGCAGAGATAGAGGCAGTAAATATATTATTACAAGAAAGAATGCCTGAAACATTTATAATAACAAAGGAAAATAAACAAAAGCCAGAAAAAATTAAATATAAAGATTATGAAAATTATAGTGTTAGACAATATAACAAAATTGATAATAGAATTATAAGAGGAAATTTAATAGGAAATGAAAAATATACAATTGCAATAAATCAAAATGGAGAAGGGGTAAGTAAATTTGGAGATAATTATATAAATAGATATAAAAGAACAGCAGATTATCCACAAGGAATTTTTATATGTGTTAAAGATGTAAAAAATAATGAAATAGAATATATGACAGGAAACAAAAATTGTAATAAATATGTTATAAATTTTGCACCAGATAAAAGTCAATTTGAAAAAGAAAAAAATCAATTAAAAAGTAGATTGTCAATTATAACAGATGCAAATGAGCCTGTTGAAATAAGAAGAGTTGAATTAGAAAACTTATCACAAGAAGAAAAAATATTAGAGGTTGTATGTTATTTTGAGCCAGTACTTTCAAGAAAAGAACAAGATTATGCACATCAAGCTTTTAATAATTTATTTTTAGAATATGAATATGATGATGTGAATGATACAATGGTTGTCAAAAGAAGAAAAAGAGGAAAAAATGAACAAAATTTATATTTAATTGCAAAATTACAAACAGATATAGAAAAAATTGGTGAAACAGAATATGAAATAAGTAAAGAAAAATTTATAGGAAGAAATAATTTAGATATACCAGAGGCAATAAGAAATTCAATCCCATTATCAAAGAAGATAGGACTTACAACTGAAGGAATTGTAGCTTTAAAAAATACAATAAAAATATTACCAGAATCAAAAGGATATATAGATTTTTTAATATCTGTAGAATATGAAAAAGAAATGGCAGAAAAAAATATTAATAAATATAGTATTACAGAAAATGTTACAAAAGAATTTGAAATAGTAAGAGCAAAAACAGATGCAGAATTAAGATATTTAGAAATGAAAGGTAGAAATATTGATATATATCAAACAATAGCATCATATATAATATTTGACACACCATTTCATAAAAAAATCAAAAATAAATCTTGCCAATATAATCAATGTGATTTATGGAAATATGGTATTTCAGGAGATTTGCCAATAATCACAATAACTATAAAATATTTGAATGATGTATATGTAATAAAAGAAGTTTTAAAAATGTATGAATATCTCCGTACTAAGAATTTAAAGACAGAATTAGTAATTATAGATGAAGAAAAATATAGTTATGAAAATTATCTAAAAAATGAAATAGAAAATGCTATTCAAAACAGTCAATTAGCATATTTGAAAAATATATTTGGAGGTATATTTACTTTATCAAGAGCAGAAATGAATCAACAAGATTTAGAAATGATAAAATTTATATCAATTTTTGTTATTGATGCACATCTAGGAAACTTAGAAAATATTATTAAAGACAAGGAAACAGAAATAATTGATAATTATAAAATTGTAGAACAAAATATGATTTCTGAAAACATTGAAGATGATTCAAATGAAATTGATTTATTAGCAAATACTGATGAATTAAAATATTATAATGAATATGGAGCATTTTCAAAAGATGGAAAAGAGTATATTATAAAAATTAATAAAAATCAAAAAACACCAACAACATGGAGTCATATTATTGCAAATGAAAAGTTTGGAACATGTGTTACAGAATCTAATGGAGGATATACTTGGTATAAAAATAGTAGGTTAAATAGAGTATCGAGCTGGGATAATAGTATCATAATAAATATTCCATCAGAAATAATTTATTTACAAGATGAAGAAAATGGAAAGACATGGACACCAACAGCAATGGTAAAACCTGATGATAAAAATTATAACACGATTTTCGGATTTGGATATGCAAAATTTGTTCATTGTAGTGATAATATAATGCAAGAATTAGAAGTATATGTGCCAATAAATGAATCTGCAAAAATAAATGTTTTAACATTAACAAATAATGCTCCAAAAAAGAAAAAAATAAGAATTATTTATTATATAAAACCAGTAATAGGTGAAGATGAGATAAAATCTGATGGAAAAATATCTTTAGAATATAAAGAAAATAATAATATGATTATAGCAAGGAAAATATACAATTCAGATGAATTAAATAATATTGTTTATATATCTAGTAGCGAAAAAATAAAATCATATACAGGAGATAAAACAAAATTTTTAGGAGACGGAGGATTAGAAAATCCTGATGGTTTAAAAACAATTAGGTTAGATAATAATGATGCATTAGGTAAAAAAACATGTATTGCAATAGAATTAAATGTTGAAATTGAAAGTTTTTCTAATAAAAAAGTCTCAATAATTTTAGGAGCAGAAGAAAATGTTGATATTGCAACAGATGTAGCATATAGATATTCAAATCTTCAAAATTGTAAAACAGAATTACAAAATGTAAAAAATAAATGGAATGAATTATTAGGAAAAGTAAAAGTAAATACACCATATGAATCACTTAATATAATATTAAATGGATGGACTATGTATCAAACAATATCAAGTAGAATTCTAGGAAAAACAGGATTTTACCAATCTGGTGGAGCTTATGGATTTAGAGATCAACTCCAAGATGCTTTTTCAACAAGATATATAGATTCGCAAATATTGTATAATCAAATATTAAAGCATAGTAGACATCAATTCATAGAAGGAGATGTAGAACATTGGTGGCATGATGAAAATGATAGAGGAATAAGAACAAGATTTTCAGATGATTTATTATGGCTTCCATATGCAGTTATTAAATATATAAATTTCACAGGAGATTATGAAATATTAAATAAAAAGACAACATATCTGCAAGGTGAAGAATTAAAAGAAAATGAAAACGAAAAATATAATAAATATATTTCTAGTAATATTGAAGAAAGTATATATGAACATTGCAAAAAAGCAATAAAAAGAGCATGTAATTTTGGTGAAAATGGATTGCCTAAAATAGGAATTGGAGATTGGAATGATGGTTTTAGTAATATAGGAACAGAAGGAAAAGGTGAGAGTGTATGGCTGGGATTTTTCTTGTATATAATTTTAAAAGAATTTTCAAAGTTAATAAAACAATGTAAACAAGAAGAAATAGAGACAAGTAATTGGTATGAAAATATTGCAGAAAAACTAAAAGAAAACTTGAATGAAAATGCATGGGATGGAAAATGGTATAAAAGAGCTTTTGCAGATAATGGTGATATATATGGAAGTATGGAAAATGAAGAATGTAAAATAGATAGTATAGCACAAAGTTGGAGTGTTATATCTGGTGCTGGAGATATAGAGAAAAAAGAAAGTGCAATGAAGAGTTTAGAAAATCATTTGGTAGATAATGAAAATGGATTAATAAAATTGCTAGATCCGGCATTTGATAAAAGTAAATTAGAACCAGGATATATAAAATCATATATACCAGGTGTTAGAGAAAATGGTGGACAATATACTCATGCAGCTGTATGGTCAATTATAGCAGAAGCAATATTAGGTGATGGAAATAAAGCTGTTGAATGGTATAAAATGATAAATCCAATAGAACATTCAAGAACTAAAAAGGAAGCAAATAGATATAAAGTTGAACCATATGTAATGCCAGCAGATATATATGGAAACCAAAATTTACTTGGACAAGGAGGTTGGACTTGGTATACAGGTTCTAGTGGATGGTATTATACTGCAGGAATTGAATATATATTAGGTTTAAAAATATATCATAATGTTTTGAGTATAAATCCATGTATTCAAAAAGAATGGGATGGATATAGCATACAATTTAAATATAAAGAGAGTATTTATAATATAAATGTAAAAAATATTTCAAAAGTGTGTACAGGTGTAAAAATGGTTGAATTAAATGGAATTGAAATTGAAAATAAAATTTTATTAGATGGTTCTGGAAAAATTTTTAATGTAGAGGTAAAAATGTAATTATAAGTAAAACTTATAATGTTTATAAATAATTGTAATTGTAGCTTATATTGACAAAATAAGTAAATACAAGTATAATAAATTATGTAAAGGACAAGTCCTTTATCCACTGTAAAAAGTGGAACGTAATATTCATTCATGTATGGAGGAAAAAAACATGACTAAGGTTCTTTGGCTGAGCCGCCACATTATGTCCGCAGAGCAGGTTGCAGATCTGAAACGGATCTATGGCAACGACATCGTGGTGAAGAGTGCAGACATGACTGTCAGCTCTTGGCGTGATGTTGTGGATGCAGGTGCAGACTGCGATATTCTTGCAGTTGTTCTGCCGCCTGCTATCCTGGCCGACCTGACCAACCCTCGGAACAACAGCAAACCTGTTATCCGAGCTAAGGCCAATCGCGTGGCGACTGGCAAGACCATCGTCAACCCTGCCACTGGCAAAGAGGAAGCTGAATACTGCTTCCAGCATGATGGCTGGGAACAGGTGCTCAAGATTGAAGTTGTAACCAAACAGCTTTAAGCTTTGAGCCAAACAGATAGAAACTACATTGAAGTTTCTATCTGTTTTTTTTGTATAATAATAATTATTTTTTTTATTATACATGAAAAATTCATAAAAGTATGATAAAATGTAAATGAAAAATAAAAAAAGGAGAAAAGCATATGGCATATATAGAATTTAAAAATATTGTCAAAGAATACAAGATGGGAGAAGTAACAATAAAAGCATTAAATAACACAAACTTTGAAATAGAAAAAGGAGAACTTGTAGTAATAGTAGGCCCATCAGGAGCAGGAAAAACAACAACATTAAATATATTGGGAGGAATGGATAAAGCAACATCAGGAGAAGTAATAGTTGATGGAAAAGAAATTACAAAATTAAATGATAAAAAACTAATTGAATATAGGAGAAATGACATAGGATTTGTATTTCAATTCTATAATTTAGTACAAAACCTAACAGCTAAGGAAAATGTAGAACTAGCAACTCAGATATGTTCAGATGCTTTAGATGTAAATGAAATATTAGAAAAAGTAGGATTATCAGATAGAAAAGATAACTTTCCAGCACAATTATCAGGAGGAGAGCAACAAAGAGTAGCAATAGCAAGAGCAATTGCAAAAAATCCCAAACTATTATTATGTGATGAGCCAACAGGAGCATTAGACTATAAGACAGGAAAAAGTATTTTAAAACTATTACAAGAAATGGCAAGAAAAGAAAAAATGACAGTTGCAATAATTACACACAATGGAGCAATAGCACCAATGGCAGATAAAGTAATACATTTCAAAAATGGAACAGCAGAAAAAATTGAAATAAATGACAATCCAATATCTATTGATGAAATAGAATGGTAATGCAACTGGTGAAAAAAATAATTGAAATTTTGACTAAGTAAAAAATTCAACTATTTTACAACTAGAAATGTACCTTTAGGAAGGAATGGAATAAAAATGAAAAAATCATTGATAAAAAATAGTTTTAAAGAAATAAGTAAAACCAAAAGACGTTTTCTTTCAATTTTAATAATGGCATTTCTTGGAGTGGGATTTTATTCAGGACTTGTAGCATGTAGTCCAGATATGCAAGACAGCTTAGATAAATATGTAGATAAAAGTAATATGTATGACATTGATGTTATATCAACATTAGGATTAACAGATGAAGATATAAATGCAATAAAAGAAATAGATGGTGTAGAAAATGCTTATGGAATACAATCAAAAGACACATTTATAAATTTAAATGATAAAGAAAGTATATGTAAAGTAATAGAATATAATGAAAATATAAATAAACCAGAAGTTATTTATGGGAGATTACCAGAAAATTCAGATGAATGTTTATTAGATGAAAAGTATTCATATTTTGGAAGTTCAGAAGAAAATATAGGAAAAACAATTAAAATAGAAAATGAAGACTTAGATGAAAATGATAATCCAATATTTACACAAAAAGAACTAAAAATTGTAGGAATAGTAGATTCACCATTATACATATCAAGTGAAAGAGGATCATCATCACTTGGAAGTGGAAATATATCATTATACATATATTGTAAAGAAGATGTAATAGATTTAGATTATTATACGGAAATTGCAGTACAAGTAAAAGGTGCAAAAGAACTTGTAACAAATAGTGATGAATATTTAGCAGTTGTAAATCCAGTTATTCAAAAAATAGAAATGATAAAAGAAGAAAGACAAGAAGCTAGATATAATTCATTAGTAAATGATGCAAATAAAAAAATTGATGATGCACAAAAAGAATATGATGATAAAAAAGCAGAAGCAGATCAAGAATTATCAGATGCTGAGCAAAAGATAAATGATGCAAAAAATGAATTAGATAATTCAGAAAATAAGTTAAACAAATCAGAAAAAGAATTAAATCAGAAAGAAAAAGATGTAGCTAAACAGTTTGAAACAGCAGAACAACAAATAGAGCAATATGAAAATCAAATAAATGCAATGATCGCACAAATAGGAATGGAAACACCTGAAATAACTGCTCAAAAGGAACAAATTCAAAAACAAAAAGAAGAAATTAAAACACAAAAAAATACAGCAAATAATCAAATAGCAAATGGAAGAAAAGAAATTGAAGATGGAAGAAAAAAGATTAAAGATGCTAGAAAAGAACTTGAAGAAAATGAACAAGAATATAATGACAAAAAAGCAGAAGCAGAAGAAAAATTAGCAGATGCACAAAGCAAAATAGATGATGCAAGAGCAGATATTACCAAAATAGAAAAGGCCAAATGGTACATACAAGATAGAACAGATAATACAGGATATTCAAATATATTTGATGCAATAAAGACAATGAAAAACATTTCAAAAATATTTCCAGTAATATTCTATTTAGTAGCAATACTAATAAGTTTGACATCTATGACAAGAATGATAGAAGAAGAAAGAATAGAAATAGGAACACTAAAGGCATTAGGATATACAAATTTACAAATAATTTCAAAATATATTTTATATGCATTTTTAGCATGTATAATAGGTGGATTTTTAGGAATGACACTATGCTTCTATATATTACCTAAAATTGTATGGACATTATATTCAATGGTATATACAATGCCACATTTTTATATGACATATAGATTGTCAATTGGATTAATGGGAATATTAATTGCATTTATATGTATAGGTGGTGCGACATTAATAGTAGCATATAGAGAATTAAAAGAAATGCCATCTGTATTAATGAGACCTAAAGCACCAAAAAATGGAAAAAGAATTTTTATGGAAAGAATTACTTTTTTATGGAAAAGATTTAATTTTTCACAAAAAGTAACAATAAGGAATATATTTAGATATAAAAAGAGAGCATTAATAACAATAATAGGAATTGCAGGGTGCACAGGACTTATGTTAGCTGGATTTGGAATAAGAGATTCTGTTATAGATATACCAAATTTACAATTTGGAGAAGTATTTAAATATGATACATCAATAACATTATCAAATACAGATGGATTAAAACAAATTAATGAATATTTACAAAATAATGATAATGTTGAAATTTCAAAAGAATTATATGCAAGTTCAGTAACAGTAAGTAATGATAAATTAAATTATAGTGTAACAGTATTTGTTCCAAATACATCAGAAAAATTTAATGAAGTTTGTAATTTAAAAGATGCAAAAACAGGAGAAAACTTAGAGATTTCTAATGAGGGAGTTATTATTACAGATAAATTAGCAGATGAATTTGGAATAAAAAAAGATGATGAAATAACAATAAAAAGTAGTGATGATATAGAATATAAATTTAAGGTTGTAGGAGTAACTAAAAACTATGTTGATCATTATATTATTATTTCAAAAGAATTATATGAATCAAAAGTTGGAAAATATAAAACAAATATGATTTGGGTTAATTTGAAAACAGATGATAAAGATATTCAAAGTAAAATATTTGAGGATATTTTGAATTTTGAGGGAGTAGCTTCAGTATCTGTAATGTCAACTTTTGTAAAAGCAATTAGTGATATGTTAAATACAATGAATTATGTTGTAGTTGTATTAATTGTTACTTCTGCAATGCTGGATTTTGTTGTATTATATAATTTAGCAAATATAAATATTGGAGAAAGACAAAGAGAAATTGCTACACTTAAAGTTTTAGGATTTTATGATAAAGAAGTGGATAATTATATAAATAAAGAAAATGTTATATTTACAATCATAGGAATTGCGCTTGGATTAGTTTTTGGAACATTTTTAACATCTGCAATTATTTCAAGTATAGAAATAGATAGGTTGAGATTTACAAGAAATATTTTAGCATCAAGTTATATATGGTCAGCTCTAATAACTGCAAGTTTCTCATTTATAGTAAATAAAATTATACATTTTATCTTGAAAAAGATAGACATGATTGAAAGTTTGAAAAGTGTAGAGTAATAGAAGAAGGATGGATATGTAAATATTCATCTTTTTTTGAGTAAAAGGTTTACAAAAAAATATATTATTGTTATAATTTATTTATACAAATGAAAGGGGAAAGAAAAATGAAGATAAAAAAGATATGTATAATAGCATTAATAATTGTATTAATTAGTAGTTTGGCAACTAGTTGTTTTGCAGTAACAGAAGCAACAGAGGCTACAAATAATAGTAAAATTACAAAAGAGCAATTAAATGAAAAATTTCAGGAATTAAAAGATAATGATTCAGAAATAGAAAAGATTGTTACTGGAGATAATGTAATAGAGGTAATTAAAAATAATGATAAATATGAAATTGAATATGAAATAGAAGAAGATAAAGTAACATTTTCTATTGAAGCAGAAGTAAAACAAGGAATGAGTTGGGAAGAATATACTAAACTTTTTGGAGATAGTACAGGTGATGCTAGTGATGGAAATATTGAAGATGGTCTTGCCATGGGATATTATGCAGTAGCCAATATTTTAGGGGCTGAATATAAATCTGCAGCTTGGTATTATACACTTACAAGAATTGAAGGGTATAAAGGGAAATATGCCAAAAGTGATAAATGGATAATAATGAAAGATGCAGAAGGGGTTACAGAAATAAAGACTGATAGTTCGGAAGAAAAAGTTCTTAACACTAAAGATTTTGCAAATAGAACAATGGAATATTTTAATTCTATTTATAAAGATGATACATATACATATGAGGATTCAAATCATTGTAATACGTATAAAAGTATAACAGAAAAGAAAGAGAAAACAGATACATCTTGTAAATTAATAGAAAAAATAATAATTAATACAAATGCAGATTTTTCGAAATTAAAGGTAGATATGGATTCAGTTTTGGACAATGGTGTAACAGAAGAAAATGCAGATTATGTATATACATTAAAAGTAGGTCAAAAAATAAAATTTGAAACAAGTCAAAAATATTCTGGATATAGTTGTGTTGGAACAGGAATAGAACTTTCAGAAGATAAAAACGAACTTATTGCAACAGAAGTTGGAACAGCAAAAGGAAATATTACATTTGGAAATATAACGAAATCATTTTATATTACAGTTGAAGAAAATACAAATAATGAACAATTAGAAGATATTACAATAAAAATAGATTCAGATGATTCAAAAATAGAAGACACAAAAATTCCAACAACAGAAATAACATCAAAAACTGAAACAGTAAAAAATAATTCGGACAGTACAACAGCTAAAACAGAATTACCAAAAGCAGGAATTAATACAATAATTTATATAACAATGGCAATTGTAGGGATTGCAGTTGCAACATTTATTATATTAAATAAAAAATATAAGGATATAAAATAAAAAGTAAAAGGATAATTTTATAAAGAAAAAACAAACTTTATAAAATATCCTTTTTATTTTAGAAAAAATTAATATATATAAAATAAAAAGCAATAACTCCCTTGTCAAATAAGGAAAAAAGAGATATAATATAACATCATGGAAAAAGAAAAGATACCATTTGAAAGGAAATACTATAATCATGCTAGTAAATGAGAAAATAAAAGAAGAGTTATATGAAAATGCAGGAGATATAAGAGTACAAAAAGCAAGACTATATGCAAAAACAGGAAAAGTAGAAATAGCAAAAATAAATTATACAAACAAAGATAATTTTGAGATAACAGGAAAAGTAACAGGTCAAGAAATATATAGAACAAATGTAACAGTAGAAAGTGGAGAAATAAGTGACATAACATGTGAATGTCAAGATTATAGACAAAGATATGCCGCATGTAAACATATAATAGCAACAATAATGGAATTTGATGAAAATCAAAAATATGAAAATATGTTATTAAAAGATAAATCAACATTAGACATAAATAAAAAGATCAGAGCAAATGCAAAATATAGAAGCTTTACACAAATTGTAAATGAATTATATGAAGAAGAAATGCATGAAGCAGAAGAAAAAAAGGCAGAAGAATCAAATGGAAAAATCAAAATAGAACCAAGATTAATATATGACAAATATTATTCATTGTTAAAAATGGATTTTAAAATTGGTGATAAAAGAATGTATAAAATAAAAAATTTAGTTGAATTTTTTGAGAGAATGCAAAAAGCAGAAAAATTCAAATATGGAAATAATTTAGAATTTATACATACAAAAGAGGCATTTGCAGAAGAAGATCAGCCAATTCTGGATTTTATTTTAAAACATGCAGAAACAATAAATTTTGTAAATTCAAACTCAAATTCAAATTATAGATATTATGGAAAAGCATTAGATGAAACATGCATATCTGTAAGTCAAACGACACTTGATGAAATATTTGAATTATTTAAAAATAAAGAAATTGACTTTAAATCAGATGCAGGAGAAAGTACAATAAAAATTATTGAAGAAGATCCAAAATTGTATTTTCAAGTAAAGAAAATAAGTGATGAAGAATATAAAATAATATTAAATAATAATATAAATTTAACAAGAGATTTTAGTGTATTTGAAGGAAAAAACAATAAATATGTATTATTAAAACGAACATTATATAAATGTAGTAAAAATTATGAGAACTCAGTGATGAAGCTATTATGTATATTTAAAGAAAATTATTTAACAGAAATATCATTTGGAAAAGAACAATTACCAGAACTATTTTCGGTAATTATTCCAAGACTAAAAAATAACATAGAATACCAAGAAATTGAAGAACAAGACATTGAAAAATATAGACCTAAAAAATTAGGTGTAAAAATGTTTCTGGACTTTGATGAAAATGATAGAATTTTGGCTGAAATAAAATTCTGTTATGGAGAAACAGAATTCAATCCATTACAACCCAAAATTGATTCAAAATATCCAAGAGATATGATTGCTGAAAACAAGGCTGTAAACATGTTAAGAAAAACAGGATTTATGTTTTATGAAGCTAAAGGATGCTTCATATTACCAGAAGAAGAGAAAATTTATAATTTTTTATCAAATGAGATAGATACATATATGCAAGTGTTTGAAGTAATGGTAACAGATAATTTTAAGACAAAACAAATAAAACAACCTAAAATTGGAAGTATAGGAATAAAAGTTGAAAACAATTTATTAATAATAGATTTAGAAAAATTAAATATAGATCCAAAAGAACTTGAAGAAATAATGCAAAGATATAAATTAAAGAAAAAATATTATAAACTAAAAGATGGAAGTTTTATAAATCTTGAAGAAAATCAAGACTTGGAATTTATAGACAAAATGATGTCTGGAATGGATATAAATTATAAACAACTTGAAAATGGTGAAATAAAAATTCCTGTAAACAGAACATTATATTTAAACCAATTATTAAAAACAGTAACAGATACACAAATAGTAAGAAATGGTGAATATAAGAAAATAGTAAATGAACTAGATAAAGAAAATGGAGATGCAGATATTCAAATTCCAGCAGTCGTAGAAAATACATTAAGATATTATCAAAAGACAGGATATAAGTGGTTAAAAACGTTAGATAATTATAAATTTGGAGGAATACTTGCAGATGATATGGGATTAGGAAAAACAGTACAAATGCTTTCTATTGTGGCAGGATATGTAGAACAAGAAAGCCAAAGAAGAACATCAATTGTTATATGTCCAAGTTCATTAACACTAAACTGGCAAAATGAGGCTCAAAAATTCACAAATGGATTACAAACCTTAGTAATTAGAGGAAATGCAGAAGAAAGAAGAGAATTGATTCAAAAAATTGATAATTACGATATTATAATAACATCATATGATTTATTAAAAAGAGATATAGATGTATATAAAGAAAGAAAATATCAATTTAGATTTGCAATAACAGATGAAGCACAATATTTAAAAAATAGTAATACTCAAAATGCTAAAGCAGTAAAAGAGATTATGGCAGATACTAAATATGCTTTAACAGGAACTCCAATTGAAAACTCGTTAGCAGAATTATGGTCAATATTTGATTTTATAATGCCAGGCTATTTATTTTCATATAAAAAGTTTAAGACAGAATATGAAACTCCAATAGTAAGAGAAAATGATGCAAGAGCAATGAAAAAATTAAAAATGTTAATAGAGCCATTTGTATTAAGAAGAACCAAAAAACAAGTATTAACAGAGCTTCCAGAGAAAACAATAACAGTGTTAAATAATCAAATGAAAGATGAACAAGAAAAAATATATTTAACATATTTAGCACAAGCAAAGCAAGAAGTTGCAGAAACAATTCAAATGAATGGAATTGAAAGAAGTCATATCCAAGTATTAGCAGCGCTTACAAGATTAAGACAAATATGTTGTCATCCAAGCTTATTTATAAAGGATTATAAAGATGGAAGTAGTAAATTAGATCAGTGTATGGAAATAATAAATGATGCAGTAGAATCTGGACATAAAATTTTACTATTCTCTGGTTATACATCAATGTTCGATTTAATTGAAAAAGAGTTTGAAAAAAATAATATAAAATATTTTAAATTAACAGGTGCAACAAAAGTTGATGAAAGAATTAAGATGGTAGATGAATTTAATGAAAATAAAGATATAAAAGTATTTTTAATTTCATTAAAAGCAGGTGGAACTGGACTAAACTTAACAGGAGCAGATATGGTTATACATTATGATCCATGGTGGAATGCATCTGCAGAAAATCAGGCAACAGACAGAGCATATAGAATAGGACAAAAAAATAATGTTCAAGTATATAAATTAATTACCAAAAACTCTATAGAAGAAAAAATTTATGAATTACAGCAAAAGAAATCACAACTAATTGACAATATGCTTGATACTAAAACATCATTTATTAGCAAACTTTCGAAAGAAGATATTATGAAATTATTTGAATAGAAACTTGTAGTCAACTAAAATGAATAGATACAGAAGAAATGTGAAAATTTTGTGAAAATTAGCACTCTACTATTGACTTTGCTAAAATAAGAGGTATAATAGATAATGTAAATAGAAATTAACCAAACAGTTAATAATATTTATATGTGTACCGAAAAAGGTGTCAACACATAAAATTATAAGGAGGTAATGAATTATGATGATGATACCAGCTAGAAGAAATGGAAATGGATTAGATATTTTTGATGAGGTTTTCACTGACCCATTCTTTGGAGAAAAAGAAAATAAAATAATGAAAACAGACTTAAAAGAAAAAGATGGAAAATATATGTTAGAAATTGATGTTCCAGGATATGACAAAGAAGACATCAAGATAGAATTACAAGATGGATATTTAACAGTATCTGCGGAAAAAAATGAAGAAAAAGAAGATAAACATGCTAAATATTTAAAGAGAGAAAGATTTACTGGAATGTGTTCAAGAAGCTATTATGTTGGAGACAACTTAAAAGAAGAAGATATAAAAGCAAACTTCAAGAACGGAATCTTAACAATAGAATTCCCTAAAGAAGTAGAGAAAAAAGTCGAAGAAAAGAAATATATTCCAATAGGAGAATAAAAAAAAGACTCACAAATAAAATGTGAGTCTTTTAATTTTTTATATAATCTGGAAAGTAGCTAATCCGTAAAGAGTTCTAAAATTTGACAACAGTAAATAAATATGTTATAATAAAACCTGTTAAATTTATAAAAACGAGGTAAAAAATGAAAACCAAACAATTAATAATAACAATACTAATGATAACATTTGTAACAATGATAACAACAAAAGTAGAAGCAACAGAAAATGATGAACAAGTAGAGCAAACACAAAATATAGAAAACATAGAAAAAGACAAACAATATAATTTAACAAAGGAAGTTAAAGTAAAAACATTACCATTGATTTTTGCAATAGAAAAAGAAACAATACCAAGTGGAAATATTAGAGTAACAGATATTCTAAATGATTGGTGCAAAATAGAAAATGAAGGAAAAAGTGGTTGGATAAGAATTAATACAATAAAAACATCAGTTAAACAAGATAATAATCAAGAAGAAGCCAAAAAAGAAGAAAATTTAAATACTGAAGGAAACAACAATCAAGAACAAACAAATTCTTCTAACGAAGAAGAAAGCAATCAAAACCAACAAGAAAATAAAACAGAAGAAGTAACGGAAATAAGTAAAACAGGATATGTAAAAGCAGATGGCTTAAATATAAGAAAAGAACCAACAACATCAAGTGAAGCAATACATAGTTTAAGTTTTAATTCAAAAGTAAAAATAACTGGAGAAATAGACGGATGGTATAGAATTGATTATAATGATCAAATTGGATATGTATCACAAAAATATGTATCAGATACAAAATTACCAGAAACAACAGCCAGAGGTGGATATGACAGAACAACTGCTTCTTCAGAAGAAAATACAGTTGCTAATCAAGAAGCAGTAGAAGAAAATCAAGTTGAAACGGAAGAAGAACAGGAAGAAGAAAGCACAGCAAGTGCAAGTTCTGAAGGAAATGATGTTGTAGAATTTGCAAAAAAATATTTAGGATATAAATATGTAGCAGGAGGTTCATCACCATCAACAGGATTTGACTGTTCAGGATTTACAACATATGTATTTAGAAATTTTGGAGTATCATTAAATAGATCATCAAAAGATCAAATAAAAAATGGTACAGCAGTAAGTAAATCAAATTTACAACCTGGAGATATAGTAATTTTCAAGAATCAAGGAAAGACAGCAATAGGGCATGTTGGAATTTACATAGGAAGTGGTAACTTTATACATGCGGCAAATAAAAAAGAAGGGGTTGTAATAACAGCATTATCATCAAGCTATTATTCACAAAGATATGTTGGGGCAAGGAGAGTAATTTAATTGAATAGACCAATTTTTATTATATTAATTGGTTATATAATAGGTATATTATGGGGACTATACTTAAAAATAAGTATAGTCTTTTTTTATATATTTTTATTAATTTTATATTATATATCCAATATTTCAAAATTTAAAAAGAAAAAATTTTTTCATTATATCAAGATATTAATAAAATTTAATGTTTTATTATTAATAATTATTTCATCATTAATTTCTAATATTATAATCAAATTTCAAACCAAAAAATATCAAAATTTATATCATGATGGAGAAGAGTTAAAAATACAAGTACAAATAATAGACAATAAAAAAGAAAAACAATATTATAATAGATATAAAATCAAAGTTTTATCATCAAAGTACAAAAATACATATTTATATATGACAACAAAGAAAAATTTAGAATATGGAGAAATCTTAGAAATACAAGGAAATTTTTCTGAACCATCAGAGGCGAGAAATTATAAAGGTTTTAATTACAAAGAATATTTAAAAACATTAAAAATATATGGAACTATAAGAGTTGAGCTGGTAAAGAAAATAGATATTCATAAAGGAATATTATATTATACCAATAAACTACATTTGAAAATAAAAGATAATTTAGAAAAAACATATAATTCAAATTCAATGCCAATAGTTTTAGGAGTATTATTAGGTGATACAAGTGAAATAGATGAAGAGACAAGAGAAGATTTTTCACAAAGCAGTATATCACATGTACTGGCTGTATCTGGATTACATGTGTCATATATTATTTATCTATCAGAAAAAAGTACTCAAGGCATATTTGGACAAAGAAAAAGCAGAATTATAGAAATACTAATTTTATTTATATATATGGCAATAACAGGATTTAGCATTTCAGTTATAAGATCTGTAATAATGGCAACATTAATGTGTATAGCATTTCTAGTATATAGAAAAAGTGATACATTAAATAACATTTCAATATCAGCTATTATAATATTATTTATGAATCCATATAATTTATTTAGTACAAGCTTTCAATTTACATATGCAGGAACAATAGGGGTTGTATTTTTTAGAACAATAGTAGAAGATTTTATAATGAATATAAAAATAAAATCACCATGCTTAAAAGAAAAATATACTAATTTTTGTATAAAACATAATTCATTTGTAGAAGAAATTGCTGTAGCAATATCAGCACAATTTATGACTATGCCAATAATAATTACCAAATACAATTTTATAAGTTTATCATTTATAGTAACCAATATACTTGTAGGAATTATTATAGGACCATTAGTTATAGGAGGAATAATACAAATATTAGTTACATTTTTATCATTAAAAATAGGAACAGAAATTGCTAAAGTAGTACAAATTCCAATAACAGCATTATCATTAATTTCAAAGATAGGAACAAAATTTCCAATAACAAATTTTAATGTAATAACTCCAGATACATGGCAAATTATAATTTATTATTTTATCATATATATTATTTATTACAGACATAAAATAAAAAAGATTCAAAAATATAGTTTTAATCAAAAAATAATTTTAAAGATTTCAAAATATGTTTATTCAAAGAGAAAAATAATAATAAGAGTATTCATTATTATATTAATTAGTTCAATTATAATAAAAAAAATTCCGGGAGATTTAAAGATCTACTTTGTAGATGTTGGGCAGGGAGATTGTTGTCTTATAGAAACACCAAAACATCAGAAAATATTAATAGATGGAGGAGGTCAAAAAAACTTTGACATTGGAAAAAATACATTATTACCATATTTATTTAATAGAAAGATTCTTGAAATAGATTATTGTATAATAAGCCATTTTGATCAAGATCATTGTGGAGGAATTTTATATATTTTAGAACAGATAAAAGTAAAAAATGTAATAATAGGGAAACAATATGAAGATTCAACTAATTATCATAAATTTAAAGAAATAGTAAAAAAACAAAATCTAAATGTAAAAATAGTAGAAGCAGGAATGAGAATAAATATAGAAAAAAATTTGTATTTTGATGTGTTATGGCCAGATTCTCAAAAAATGATATCTGACAATGCAATTAATAACAATTCATTAGTATGTAAATTAAATTATAATAAATTTTCAATGCTATTTACAGGAGATATAGAAGAAATAGCAGAAAAAGAGATTGTTTCAAAATATGAAAATAATACATCAATATTAAAATCAACAATATTAAAAACAGCACATCATGGTTCAAAAACATCATCAATAGAAAAAATACTAGATGTAGTAAAACCACAATATGCATTTATAGGTGTGGGAGAAAACAATACATTTGGACACCCATCAAATATTACTATTGAAAATTTAGAAAAAAGAAAAATTAAAATTTATAGAACAGATAAAATGGGAGAAATTTGCATAAAAATTACCAAAAAGGCAATAATAAAAATAAATACAAAGCTTAATACAAGCTAGAATGAGAAGGGATTGCCATGAAAAAACAATATATTATTGCAATATGTATAATTGCATTTTTCACCAGCTTAATTATAACGATGAATATTGTAAAAGAAAATAAATTACAAAATACAAAAAAAGAAGCAAAAATTTCAGAAAAAGTAGAAGATGAATGTACAGAAGAATATACTAAAGAAACCAAAATAGAAGAAGTAGTTGCAACAAAGGAAAAAGTATCAGCAAATTCACAATTAATAATAAAAAAATATTTCAAACAATGTGACCATACAATAAATGAATATGTAGAAATGCCACAAGAACTTGTAAATTTAACAAAAGAAGAAGTACAGAATAAGTATAATGATTGGAAAGTAATTGGATTTGAGCCCAATAAAGTAACTTTATATAAAGAATTTGATGATATGTGTGGAGAGCATTTTAAATTAAAAGTAGAAGAAGGAAAAATAGTTATATACCAAATAAATAAAGAAGGAAATCAATCAATATATGAAAAAACAAATATTTCAAGTGAATACTTAACTCAGACAGATTTGATAAGTATAGAAAATGGTGGATTAGATGTTTATGGAAAAGAAGAATTGAATAAAATAATTGAAGACTTTGAATAAAAAAATTCCTCAGTTTAACTGAGGAATTTATATTGGTAGCGAAGGGTGGATTCGAACCGCCGACCTGTCGGGTATGAACCGAATGCTCTAGCCAACTGAGCTACTTCGCCATGAACAAAAATATTATACTTATTTTTTTATAATTTGTCAAGTAGTAATTTTAGTTTTTTTTGGAGGCGAGTATCGGATTCGGACCGATGATCACGGTTTTGCAGACCATTGCCTTACCACTTGGCTAACTCGCCATAATAAAATTATAAAAAAATAATATTTAATAATAAAATGGAGCAGGTAACGAGAATCGGACTCGTGACTAAACCTTGGCAAGGTCTCGTTTTACCACTAAACTATACCTGCAATTATTAAATATTTTAAGATTAAGTATTATCATATATAGGAGATGATTTCTTAATCAAGCTATTTAATAATAACAAAAGATTTCTGTTTTGTCAATAGAATTATTTGAAGTTTTTATAAATCTATAAAACTTGTAATCGAATATTGCAAAATATAAACTTTTGAAAGCTATAAAATTTTATTTATTAAAAATAATAGATTCTAGGCAATAAGGATAATTTTTAATAAGATTTTTAAAAAAATCTTTATAAGTCATTTTAGAAATAGAGTTTCCATTCTTTATATTTAATGTAATAATATTCTTGTCATCTATATTAACAGCTAAAGTTCCAATAGAAGAATCTTTTTCTAAAGGTGCTGTTAAAGTATAATTACAATATATATATATGCTTAAATTTTGAATTTGATTACTAGATAAAGGTAAATATTCATAATTTAAATTTTCTAAATATGGAGAAATATCATTTGAAGAGCCTTTCGAAACATAAAAACTATTTGAATTACACAAAATCCAGTTCTGGAATTCATTTTCGATTTTCTCTTTAATATTATAAGGAAAAAAAGTTTTAAAAGCATATTCAATAAGTTCAATACTATCACGAGTTCTATCCTTTTTTGTATCAGCACCAAGTACAATACATATTAAATCCATATTATTTCTTTTTACAGCAGTAACTAGGCAACGATTAGCGCCATTCGTAAATCCTGTTTTTACACCATAAACCCCATCTAAGTATCCAAGCAATTCATTTGTATTATTTAATGTTTTAGAATAAGTATTTATTGTAATAGTTTGAGACTTTGTGCCAACATATTTTCTAAAAATATCATTTTTTAAAGCATAATTAGTTAAAAGAGCTAATTCATAAGCAGTAGTATAATGTTCTTCATTATCAAGACCATGAGGAGTAACAAAATGACTTGAATTTAAACCAATTTCGCAAGCTTTTTGATTCATTAATATAGCAAAATTTTCAACACTTCCACTAATGTGTTCAGCAAGTGCAACTGCTGCATCATTACCGGAACATAGCATTAAACCATAAAGTAAATCAGCAACTGAAATTTTATCATCTTTATGAAGACCTAGACGAGAACCACCTGTTCCAGCAGACTTAGAAGAAATTGTTACAATATCACTTAAAGTCGAATTTTCGATAGTAATGATTGCTGTTAGAATTTTTGTTGTAGAAGCCATCTTTCTTTTCTCATTTTCATTTTTTCCATATAAAATCATTCCAGAATTTCTATCATAAACAATAGCAGCTCTTGAATTTATAGAAGGAATTGTATCTTGAGGAGAAATAGTTTCAATAGAAGAATCTATTTCCAAATCTATATCATCAGCATAAACAATTCCAGAAAGAAGAAATACCAAAATTAAAAATAAAATAAATAGTTTGTTAGTTTTCAATTTAAAAACCTCCAATAAAGAATATGAAAAAAAAAAAAACTTAGAACATCAAAAGGGTTGAAAAATAAAATAATTCGTGGTAATATTATAAAAGTTAAAAACTGAAAGGAATTGATAAAAGAATGAGCATTTTTAATAAAATATTTAAGAGCTATAGTGAAAAAGAAGTAAAGAGAATTATGCCAATAGTTGACAAAATAAATTCATTAGAAGATGAAATATCAAAATTAACAGACGAAGAACTAAAAAATAAAACAAATGAATTTAAAGAACAATTAGATAATGGAAAAACATTAGATGATATATTACCAGAAGCCTTTGCAGTAGTAAGAGAAGCATCAAAAAGAGTATTAGGAATGAGACATTTTGATGTACAATTAATAGGTGGTATTATTTTACATCAAGGTAGAATTGCTGAAATGAAAACAGGTGAAGGAAAAACACTTGTTGCAACATTACCAGTATATTTAAATGCACTAACAGGAAGAGGAGTTCATGTAATAACAGTAAATGATTATTTAGCTAAAAGAGATAGTGAATGGATGGGAAAACTATATAAATTCATGGGACTATCTGTTGGATTAGTTATTGCAGGAATGGATCCAAAAGCAAAGCAAAAAGCTTATGCTTGTGATATTACATATGGTACAAACAATGAATTTGGATTTGATTATCTAAGAGATAACATGGTTATATATAAAGAACAATTAGTTCAAAGAGATTTAGCATATGCTATCGTAGATGAGATTGATAGTATATTAATAGATGAAGCAAGAACACCACTTATCATTTCAGGAAGAGCAAATCAATCATCAGATTTATATAAAAAAGCAAATGATTTTGTAAAAAGATTAACACCAAAAGTAATTGTAGAAGAAGATGTAAAAGATGAAGCACAAGCAGAAGATAATGAAAAATATGATTATATAGTTGATTTAAAAGCAAAATCTGCATCATTAACACAAAAGGGAATTAAGAA
>ERZ824473.1072-NODE-1072-length-41694-cov-5.858402_pt1 | contig 41694 bp, 36 predicted proteins | sample MGYA00519874_ERZ824473 | MGnify/ENA primary metagenome ERZ824473 (study PRJEB31778, sample SAMEA3449151) | human gut metagenome | biome: human gut; feature: human-associated habitat; material: faeces | place: United Kingdom | collected 2010/2012 ... | reverse complement strand
GCCTTGAGGCTGTACACACACACACACACACACACACACACACACACACACACACGTAGCTTTAAAGAAAAATTAAGAGAAAATAAAGAAAAAGGAATAACAATAGTATCTTTAGTTATTACAATTATTATATTATTAATACTAGCAACAATATCTATACAGGCACTAACCAATACAGGATTATTTGAAAGTGCAAATAAAGCAAAATTAGAAACAAAAAGAAGTCAAATAAAAGAATGGTTAAGTCTGAATTTAATGGAAGCACAAACAACAAATTATAATAAAACAGCCTCAGAAATACTAGAAGAAACAAGGCAAAAAGCAGATAGCAGTGAAGACCTAAAAAGATTAGGAAAAACAGTAAATGTAGATGGAGAACTAAGTACAGAAGAAGATGGACAAACAGTCCCACCATATTTTGATGTAATAGTAGACAATGATATGTACAAAGTCTCAATGGAAGAACAAGAATTTATAGGAGAAGTAGGAAAAATAGTACCATCAGTAGACTTTAGTGCAACAACAACATCAAAATCAATAACATTAAAAATAATAACAAAGAGAAATCAAGGTGGAACAGTAGAATGCTATATAAAAGGAGAAAATGACAGTAATTATGGAACAGCACAAACAGCAACAGATAATCAATATACATTTGACAATTTAGACCAAGGAAAAAAATATAGTGTAAAAGTAGTAGTAACATCAAGAAATGGACAAAAGGCAGAAAAAGAAAAAGAATATACAACGTTAGATATAAAAGAATTAACAACAGCAGACATAGAATTTGAATATAGAATAAATGGAACACTAATAAATAAACAAACATGGACAAACAAAGAAGTAAATGTAATGGCAAAACCAAAAGTGGATATAGCAGGATATAAAATAGTAACAAAAAAGAATGACGGAACATGGCAAGAAACAGATAATCAAACACTTAGTGAAAATGGAATAATGTATGTAGCTTTAACAGATGGAAGAAATTACGGAAGTTTTGCAGTAGGAGCAGTAACAAATATAGACAAAACAAAACCAATTATTACAGAAGCAACATCTACTACAAACAGTATAAGTATAAAAGCAACAGATGAAGAAAAAGGAAGCGGAATTGTTGGATATTCAATAACAACAACTTCATCTCAACCAAGAAGTGAGGAATTTACACCAGTAAATAATACAAAAGAATTTAGTACAACAATAAATAATCAAATTCAAGGAACAACATATTATGCGTGGGTAAAAGATCAAGCTGGAAATATAAATGAGGTTAAAACAGTAAAAACAGAAAATGTAGCAGATTTGATAAAAGATGTAAATGTAACATTTTCATATAATCCAACTGGATGGACAAATGGAAATGTGACTGTAACAGCAAATACAACAGTAACTGGATATACATTGCAAACAAGTAAAGACGGAATAAATTGGGAGAATGCAGCAACTCAAATATTTAGCGATAATGGAATGATATATGCAAGATTATGGGATGGAATCAATTATGGAGGTACAGCAATAGGAAATATAACAACAATAGATAGAACAGTTCCTACAATATCAGATATTTCGTTTAGAGGTAATTTTTCAAATACCTATTATGCAATATTTACAAGAGGAACAAAAGGAAAAGTTTATATTTCTATAGATGGCGGAAACACATATATAACAGGAAATAGAGAAGAATGGATAATAGTTAATTATGGTACAAATTATAATCACAATCTGATTGTTAAATTAATTGATGATGCTGGAAATGTAAGTAGTGAATATACATACTCAATGACTCCAAAAATAGTTTTAGGTATACAATTGTATAACGGGGTATTTGGAAGAGACATATATGTTACAGAAGCTGAATGGGCAAGAAATTACACAATTAAAGATATTCTTAATAATATATATACTTCTACTGAATGTGAACAAAAAAATCCAGACAATATTAGTAAAGTATATGCATTATATAGGGGGATAATGGGAAGAGAACCAGATAGCAGTGGATATCAAGCTCATTTAGCAGGTTTAAATAATGGAAATACATTACAATATTATGCAACATCAGTATTTTTATATAGCCAAGAATTTAAAGCATATTTATCTAATAATGGATTAACGACTACAGATTAAAAAATTAATATAATAAAATTTAAAAATGGATTATTGGAATTTTAGATAAAAAATTGACCAAACGTTACAAATAAAAAAACACTTGAAAAAAGCAAGAAAATCATATATAATATGAAAAAACAAATAAAAGAGGTAATGAAAAATGGGATTAAGAGATATTAAAGTTCCAAAGATGAAATTCAAAAAAATGAAAATGGACGTAATGGAAGAATTAAACGAAATAGACTACGAAAAACTAGAAAAAAAGAATTTAAAGAAAAAAAGAGAAACACCATATGAAGACATGACACACTACAAAACAGTAAAAGAATTTTTCTTAAACTCAGTAGAAAAATATCCAGAAGAAGACTGTATACTAGAAAAGCCGGACCACAAAACACCATACAAAATAACAACATACAAAGAATTCAAAGAAGACGTATTTGGATTAGGAACAGCATTAACAAATGTCTTAAACCTAAAAAATAAAAGAGTAATCATAATCGGAGAAACTCAATACGGATGGTATGTATCATATATGGCAATGCTATGTGGAGTAGGAATTGCAGTACCAACAGACAGAGAATTACCACTAAATGAATTAGAAAACATAGTAAAAAGATCAAGAGCATCAGCAATAATATATTCACCTAAAAAAGCAGAAGACATCAAAAAAATAAAAGAAGACATCCCAGAAGTAGAATATTTTATTGAAATGAAATCAGACAATAAGTTAGAAGATAAAGATGTTGGATTACAATACCTAATAGACTTAGGAAAATCAATAATAAAATCAGGAGACAATAGTTTCGAAAAAATAAAAATAGACCCAGAAGAATTCAAAATATTATTCTTCACATCAGGAACAACATCAAACGCAAAAGGAGTAATGTTAAACAATAGAAACCTAGCAGAAAACATCAATGCAGTATCAGCATATGTAAAACTATATCCAATAGACATGCTATTTTCAGTATTGCCACTACATCACTGCTATGAATCAACAATAGGATTTTTACTACCAATGGCAACAGGAGCATCAGTAGCAATATGTGAAGGTTTAAGATACATAGTACCAAACTTACAAGAAGCACATCCAACAGCAATCTTAACAGTCCCATTATTAGTAGAAAGCTTATACAAAAAAATAAACGAAAAAATAGTAAAAAGCAAAAAAGACAAAATGGTAAACACAATGATATCAGTAACAAATGCATTAAAAGGAGCAGGAATAGACATCAAGAAAAAAGTATTCAAAGAAATATATGACAACTTAGGAGGAAGACTAAGAATCATAGTATCAGCAGCAGCACCAATAGACAAAAAAGTTGGAAACTGGTTAGAAGATATAGGAATCAACTTCCTACAGGGATACGGACTAACAGAAACAGCACCAATAGCGGCCTTAACACCAGAATACAAGCCATGCGTAGGATCAGCAGGAAAAGCAATAGTTCAAGCAGACATAAAAATAAAAGACCCAAACGAAAACGGAGAAGGAGAAATTTTAATAAAATCACCAACTCTAATGCTAGGATACTATGAAGACGAAGAAGAAACTAAGAAAGTAATAGATGACGACGGATACTTCAATGCAGGAGATATTGGATATATAGATGACGATGGATACATATTTATAACAGGAAGAAGCAAAAATGTTATAGTAACACAAAACGGAAAAAATATATATCCAGAAGAAATCGAAATGTTATTAGACAAAGTAGACGAAATAAAAGAATCTATGGTTTATGGTAAAAAGCCAGAAGCAAATAGCAGAAGAGAAGAAAAAGAATTAATAATCACTGCAAGAGTTATACCAGATTATGACAAAATCAAAGAACTACATGGAGACCTTTCAGAAAAAGAAATTTACGATATAATTTGGAAAAATATTAAAGAAGTAAACAAAAAACTAACATCTTATAAAGCAGTAAAAGCTCTTGAAATCAAAGAAGGGGAATTTGAAAAAACTTCTACTATGAAAATTAAGAGATACAAAGAATTGAATAATAATAAATAAATTTTGAAAGTCAATAGTTAGAGCAGAAAATTCTAAAAATTTTCCACAAAACTATTGACTTTTAACTTATAATATTTTATTCATTGTTATTTGACTCCATCAATCTTTTTAGCTTGTCTGGAAAATTAACAGTCATTCCATCTATGTCAAATTTATAAACTCTTTCCATTATTTCTTCATTAGAAACTCCCCATAATCTTACACTAAGTCCATTTTCTCTTGCTAATTTAATACCTTCTTTTGAAACCAAATTAGCAGGAGGACATATTTGATTTCCAGAAATCTTAATAAGTTCTGATACATTTTTTTTATTTATATCTTCTCCAATAAGCCATCCTATTTTTATATTGTTATCGAATTTTCTAACATTTGATAAAGCATTATATAAAAAAGAAGTAATAAATATGTTAGCTTTATTGTAATATTTGTCTATAATCTCTAATGTATCTTTTTCTATTCCTTCTTCTTTTAACTCTATTGCAAGAATTAAATTTTTATCTGATACTGATTTCATAAAATCCTCAAACAAAACAATTTTTTCATTTTTAAATTCCTTGCCAAACCAACTTCCAAAATCAAATTCTAATAGTTCATTATAGGTATAATCAGATATTTTCCCTGTGCCATTTGATTTCTTATCTATTTCTTTATCATGGAATATGACTATTTTACCATCTTTAGTTTTTTGTAAATCTAATTCTATTCCATTTGAACCCAATTGAAATGCCTTTTTAAAAGATGACATTGTATTTTCTGGTGCATATGCAGATGCTCCTCTATGTGCATAATTAACAAAATTCATATAAATCGTCTCCTAGTTCGTTAAATAAATTTGATATACTTTTCTATATACAATAGATAATATCATAAAAATTTCAATCATTCAACTAGAAGCAAGTTTATAAAAAATTTACTATTTTTAGTAAAATCTCTATAAAAAAATACTCTTAAAGGGAAAATCCTCTAAGAGTAAAACTTTCAAATTGGTTGCGGGGGATGGACTCGAACCACCGACCTCAGGGTTATGAGCCCTGCGAGCTGCCAACTGCTCCACCCCGCGATATTATGTGATGTGTTGACTTAATTATTATACAACCTAAAAATCAAATTTGTCAATACTTTTTTTGAAATTTGCAAAATTTTCCAAATGGTAAAGCAACCATTTATCAAATAACAATAAAATATCCCTAATTTTAAAATTTACTTTTTTATTCTTCCCTAATTTTTTTAATAATATATGAAAAATTTTAAAAATTTATAGAAAAAAAGAATATATATGATATAATAACTTTAGACAATTAGGCAAAAAAATACCAAAAGAAAAATGAGGTAATTATGAATAAAGAATTTGATATAGAAAAATTTAATATAATAAGTGACGAAGAAAACTACTACTTCTTTAGGGTATTAGAAGACGGAGATATCGAAGACTTAGAAAAAGGGAACATTTCAATAGATGAAAACAACCACGTATCAAAACTAAGAACAGATAGAGAAAGATGGAACGAAAAAAACGAAGAACAAGCAATATATTCTGAAAAAAGTAACATATCTTTAGAAGAAATGTTTTCACACATCAAAATGCATTACAGTCTTCAAACAAATTGTATATCTCTTTCAAGCAATGCAAATGTTGTAAGAACATATGAAGACATATTTAGTACAAAATATGTAATGGTAAAAGTTCCTAAAAAAGAAATGGGAGAAAAAGTATATAATGCCGGGCAATATATGCTTGATGAAGTAGAAAAAAGAATAAATGAAACACTACAAAGTGGTAATATATCAAATGAAATACTTAAAGATATAAAAGCAATAGATCAAGCAACAGATGAAAATGAAATAAAAGAACTAATAAAAACAAGATATACATCTCCAGTAAAAATTGATTCTTCAAAAGCAAAAATAAAAGATGGAATTATATATAAAGCACCACACGCTAGAATAAGCAGTTATCAATCATTAAATAAAAAACAATCACTAGAAAAAAATAAAATAATTGCAAAATTAACAGTATTAGAAAATAAAAAAATAATGAGTCCAATTATTAAGAATTCAAAAAATAACAATTTATTGATTCAAACTATTGGTAGTGCATTTTCATCTAGTGAGCAAATATATTATGGAGGTATAAAAGGGGAACAAGTACAAAGTATATCTAAAGAAATAGTGGATATGCTTGGGTTAATTCAACAGATTCAAGATGTAGACAAAAATATAGTTGATGATTTAAAAAAGGAAGTTATCAACTTTGTAAATAGTGGAAAAAACATTGAACAAACAGACTTAAATGCTGATTATACAGTAAAAGATAACATATCAATAGAAGAAATGTATGAAATGACAAAAGGTAAAGTTGAATATGGCAATGCAAATACTATTGTTAAAAACATGTTCTATTTATCAAGAGGACAAAATAATGCAAGAAAAATTGCAAATATTATAGAAAAAATTGTGGGAAACAATTCAAAATATGAAGATGCAATAAATTATATAAAAGAAAAAGGATTTGTGGTTGAACCACAGATAATAACAAGACAAAATAAAAGAGGACAACAACTTAGCGAATCAGTTAATTTGAATTTAAAAGAAAATGAAAAACAATTAGTAGAGGAAATAAGAAGTTTATCTAATGATGAACAAATGCAAATTATTGAAAATGGTGGATTTGTAAATACAAAAGATATAATAACAAGATGTTTTAGTAAAAGTCAAGAAGAAGACCAAATTCCAAGAGATAGATACTATGCTGAAGCCATAATTTCTCAGTATGATTGGAAAAGTATTGGTATTGAAGAATTTAAAATTGCAGAAAGAGTTGAACTAATAAAAAGATTACAAGAAAAAAATTGTATAGATATATATAAAGATTTAAAAAAATTAAATATTTCAGAAAAAGAAATACCAACAGTTTTATTAAATATTGCAACAAGAGAAGGAATTTATAATGAATACAGAAAAGGCAATTTAGAAACTCTACTAAATGAAAAACAAGATATATTAAAAGGAAATATAAATATTGAAATAGTTGAAAGATTTTTAGGATATTATGATGTTGAAAATACCAATATAAGACTAAAAGATTATCAACAAAGAGCGAATAATAACGTAAACGAGATTTTTAAAACAAAAAAATTTGCACAAGTTATTTTACCCACAGGTTCAGGAAAAAGTTTTGTAGCACTTGCTCAGATGATAAAATATGCAAACGAACATCCGGAAGAAAAAATGCTTTATATGGCACCACAAGACGAAATTATAAGCCAAATAAAAAAATATATTGTTAGATATGTTCATGGAAAAAAAGATACAGTTGGAAAAACAGAAGATGAAATAGTAGCAGAAGTATTTCCAAATATAGAATTTACAACATATCCAAATTTAATTTCAAAAGGTGGAAAAGAAATAATAAAAAAACAATATGGATTAATTATAGCAGATGAACTTCATAGAACAGGTGCAAAAGAATGGGAAAGTAGTATAGATAAGCTATATGAAAATCAAAACGAAAATGTAAGAGTTCTAGGTATTACTGCAACACCGGTAAGAGATGTAGATGGAAGAGACATGGCAGAAGAAAATGCTAGAAAATTAGGATATACAGAGGAAGAAATAAAAAACAGAAAACATATTGCATCAAATATGACACTAGAAAATGCTATCAGAATGGGATATGTAGTAAATCCAAAATTAGTGTATTGTAAATATGATTTAATTACTTCTGGAAAATTAGATAAATTAAAAGAAAAAATAGAAAACATAGATGATGAATCAAAAAAAGAAGAAAAAATAGAAAAATATAATGAATTAAGAACAAAAATAAACGAAGAGATTGATGAGGAGATTGGAGAAGAAACAAGAAAAAAACTTGAAGAAGATGCAAGAAAAAATCTTGATAGTGGATCTGGAAAAGAAGAAATTATAAGAGAAAATGTAAAAAAAGGCGGAAAATATATAGTATTTATTCCAGTAACAGACCAAGGAAAAATAGAAGATGAAGATGGAAACAAAATAGGTGAAAAAACAGGAGAAGAAAAAATAAAAGCCTATCAAAACTATTTAACACAAGTTTTTAAAGACACAGATATTACTCCAAAATGTAATTCACTACTTGGAAGTTATAATAAAGAAAAAAACGAACAAGAATTAAATGAATTTGAATCAAGAAATACTGACGAAACAAGTTTTATGGTTGTAATGAATAAGGCTAATGAAGGGCTACATATAGATGGAATAGACGGAATTGTATGGTTCAGAGCATTAGACGAAAATTCAAGAATTTTATATTTACAACAATTAGGAAGAGCAATTTATGCATTAGATGAAGATAACCCAATACCAGATGATAAAAGACCAGTGGTCATTGATTTGGCAAACAATAGCCTAACTGTAAATATAGAAAAAGATTTTCAAAATATAAAAACCATTGATGATTTAGAATCATTAATTATTGTTACAGAATGGATAGAAAAACATGGTGGAATATTACCAAGTAGCACAAGTTCAAATAAACAAGAGCAGCATTATTATGCAATTTTAAGAAGAATCCAAAATAAATATAACAAATACTTAAATGGGTTTGAAAATTTTGAAGAATTAAACGAAAACGAAAAAGAGCAAATACAAGAAATTATAGAAATAGGCACTAGTATAGACTTATGGAATATTGAATTACCACCAATTCCTAAAACAAGAGGGATAAAAAAAGATGTAGATCCTTTTGAAATAACTGGAGTGCTAAAAGATTATGTGGATATAAATGAAGAAATAAGTGAAATTAAATCCAAATCATCAGTTGAAAACTTTATAGAGAAACTACAAAAATTACAAGAAATAGGGGTAGATATTTCAAGATTAAAAACAACAGATACAATACAAACATTAGTCCAGAAATCAGGAATAAGTGAAGAAAAAATAAAAGAAATAGGTTTAGAACCAAAAGATAAGATAGGAGTGACCAAGAGTTATATTACTCAAGCATATAGAGGAAAAGTGCAATCTACCCCGCCAACAGAAGAACAAGTAAAAATATTGTTAGATATGGGAATTAATTTAGAAAAACAAGAAAGAAATGTAAAACAAGAATTTATAGAAAAACTACAAAAATTACAAGAAATAGGGGTAGATATTTCAAGATTAAAAACAACAGATACAATACAAACATTAGTCCAGAAATCAGGAATAAGTGAAGAAAAAATAAAAGAAATAGGGCTAGAGCCAAAGGATAAGATAGGAATAACCAAGAATTCTATTACTCAAGCATATAGAGGAAATGGAAAAGGGACGCCACCAACAGAAGAACAAATAAAAATATTGTTAGATATGGGAATTGATTTAAAAGAAAGAAATGTAACACAAGAATTTATAGAAAAATTAAAAAAATTACAAGAAATAGGAGTAGATATTTCAAGATTAAAAACAACAGATACAATACAAACATTAGCCCAGAAAACAGGAATAAGTGAAGAAGGAATAAAAAAAGTAGAGCTAGAACCAAAAGACAAGATAGGACAAACCAAGCATAATATTACAAAAGCATATAGAGGAACTAGAAACGTGACGCCACCAACAGAAGAACAAATAAAAATATTGTTAGATATGGGAATTAGTTTAGAAAAAAAGAAAAAAACAGGGCAAGACATTGGAAAAGTAACATTTGATGCTAGTGTAGAAAAATGTGATGAAGCACAAGAAGTATTAGAAAGGCTAGTAGAAAAAACAAGAGAAGGAGGAATTATACATGGTAGCAACTAATTACAAAAATGCATTTAAAGAAGTATATATAATATTAGACAGTTTAGTAGAAGAAGATTACAAAAAAATTCATCCAGAACTAATTGAAACCATTTATCAAAATATGAACCAAGATTATATATATGAACTAGATGAAGAACAAGATTTGTCTACTCAAAAAATGTTACCAGAAACAAAAGCAATTCTATTTAATATATTTAGAGATTATTTATCAACAGAAGAACAAAAGCAAAAAATAATTAGAATGCAAAAAGAAGAAAGACAAAAAAATGAACTAAAGAAAAAAGAACAATATAATACATATGTATTTGCAAATAAAGAAAAAACAAACAATTCTGAAATTCAGAAAGAACCAGTAAGCCTTATTAAATATAAAGAAAGCATATTTAAGAAAATTATAAATAAAATAAAAAATATTTTTAAGATAAAATAAAATTGTTTGCTAATTTTAGCAGACAATTTTTTGTATTTTTATTATATTTATGGTATAGTTAAACAAAAGTGGAGGAAAATATGAAATTTTTAGAAGAAAAATTAGAAAAACAATATGGAGAAAAAACAACAAAAGAAATAATAGAAGGATACTTTAACAAAAGAAAAACAACACTAAGAATAAACACAATAAAAAGCAACATAGAAGAAATAAAAAATGAATTAGAAAAAGAAAAAATAGAATATAAACAAGTAAAATGGAGCAACGAAGCGTTAATAATAGAAAATGAAGACGAAAAAACAATACAACAAATGGACATATATGAAGAAGGAAAAATTTATTTGCAAAGCTTATCATCAATGTTACCACCAATAATACTAGAACCAAAAGAAGGGACAGACATATTAGACATGGCGGCAGCACCAGGAGGAAAAACTACACAAATAGCAGCACTTACAAACAACAAAGCACACATAACAGCATGTGAAAAAAACAAAATAAGAGCAGAAAGATTAAAATACAATGTGGACAAACAAGGAGCAACATGTGTATTCATAATGCCAAAAGACTCAAGATTTATAGACGACTTTTTCTCATTTGACCAAATTTTATTAGATGCACCATGCAGTGGAAGTGGAACATTAGACTTTAGCGACCAAAATATAGACAAATACTTTACAGAACAACTAGTAGAAAGGTCATCAAAAACACAAAAAACACTATTAACCAAAGCAATAAAATTATTAAAACCAGGACACGAAATGGTATATTCAACATGTTCAATTTTAGAATGTGAAAATGAAGCAGTTGTTGAAACAGCCATAAAATGCGGAAATGCAGAAATTGTACCTATAAATTTTAAAGGAATAGAAGAATTACCAATACTTCCAACAAAAATTCCAGGAACATTGTGCGTAAAACCAACAGATTTATACGAAGGATTCTTTGTAGCAAAAATAAGAAAAAATAAATAAAAAGCTTTAAACAAATTTATAAAACCAAAAGAGGTAAAAATGGATATAGAAGAATTGCAAGAAAAAGTACAACAACTAGAAAAAGAAAATGAAAAATTAAGAGAAAGATTAAGACAAAAAAACAAACGAAAACCAATAAAAACAACAAAAAAAGAAATTGTGGATTATTGGACAAGTAAGCAAGAAGAAACAGGCCTAAGTATAGACTGGGCAGATGCGGATGAAAGATGCTGGAGATGTGGATACAAAAAGCCACTAGAAAGATGCCATATAATACCAGACAGTTTAGGAGGAAAAGACGAACCATCCAATTTAGTATTATTATGCAAAAGATGTCACATAGAAGCACCAAATGTAGAAGACAAAAACTTTATGTGGGATTGGATTAGAGCCTATGGAACATCAATTTATGACACCTTTTGGAAAATTAGAGCACAAAAAGAATACGAATTTATATACGGAAAAAGTTATATACAAGAACTAAAAGACAGAGATATATTAAGTGATAGTGATTTCAGAAGATATTGGAACACAGATATAGGAAAAACATCAATTCATTACGGTAATCCTTGGTATAACACATCAACAGACGCAGGAGTCCTAAAAATGAGATTAGATGCATATGATAAAAAATATGGAAATTTAAAACCTAAAAGCAAAGAATATAGAAAAAAAGAAGAAAAATTTGAAAAATTAGTATATCATATTTGTAAAATTGCAGAAGAATATAATTGGAATGTATGGCAAGGAAGTGGACAAAAATTATTTTCAATAACAATAAGCAAATATTATCCAAACCAAAACTACAAATACATATCAATTAGATTATGCAACAAAAACATATACAAAGCATCATTTACAACCGAAGTAAATCCAAACAGAAACAGAGCATCAGACTATGATATAGAGATAGGGACAAGTAATGATGATGCAATAAAATTTGTAAAAGAAAAAATAAAAGAATACACTGAAACATATGGCTCTGGAGAAAAACAAAAATTTATTTTTACAAATAATCCACTATATGAATTAAAATAATTAAAATTATACACAGAAAGTGGTATAATTGTGGAAAAGAAAGGAGAAAATCAAATGGATATAACAATTGATGTAGAAGATTACAAACTAAATGTAAGAGCAGCAGGAGTAATAATTCATAATGGCAAGGTATTAGCACATAGAAACATTAATTCTAACCATTATGCATTAATAGGAGGAAGAGTTGAGATAGGAGAAGACTCAGCAACCACAATAAAAAGAGAAATAAAAGAAGAGTTAGGAAAGGATATAGAAATAACAGGATATATTGCAACAATTGAAAACTTTTTTGAAATGAAAGGTTCAAAATACCACGAGATAATGTTTATACATAAAATAGAATTTACAGACGAAGAAGACAAAAAAATAGAATATACAATGAAAAATATTGAAGGCAAAGATTATTTGCAATATGAATGGCTTGACTTGAAAAAGATAGATGAATATACATTGTTGCCTGGAGCAGTAAAAAATATTTTAAAAGAAAATAAATTTCCAATACACAAAATAAACAATGATTTAAAATAATATTTAACAAAAAAATTAAAAAAAGAGGAAAATTTAATGAACAAAACTCAAAAATATTATGATAATACTACATTTGACTATCCAAGAAAAAATGTGAAATTTTTCATTGAAAATATTAAAGTCGAGCCAGGAAAAGCAATAGAATTAGGATGTGGAGCAGGCAGTGACACAAGATATCTAATAAAAAAAGGATGGAATGTACTTGCGATAGATAGAGAAGATGTAGAAGCAAGAATATCCAAAAGATTAAATACTGAAGAATTAAAAAACTTTAGATTCCAAAAACAAAAATTTGAAAACATTAAATTAGAAAAAAGCAATTTAATTGTAGCTAATTACAGTCTACCATTTTGTCAAAAAGATAAATTTAAAGAATTATGGAATAAAATAAAAACAAGCATATCAAATAAAGGATATTTTATAGGAAATTTTTTTGGCGTAAAAGATGAGTGGAATGCAGGAAATTTTCAAATTATATTTTTTACCAAAGAACAAGTACTAGAACTATTTACTGATTTTGAAATTATTTGCTTTAAAGAGATAGAAAAAGATAGGCTCACTGGATTAGGTAAAATGAAACATTTGCATATATTTAATGTGATAGCAAAGAAAAAATAGGAGAAAATATGAAAGTATTAACAATAAAACAACCATGGGCAACACTAATAATGCAAGGTGACAAAAGATTTGAATTTAGAAGTTGGCAAACTAAATACAGAGGAGATTTATTAATACATGCAGGAAAAGGAATAGATAAAGAAGCAATGAAAAGATTATCAAAATATATTATGCAGGATTTGCCTGCAGGAAAAATTTTAGGAAAAGTAACATTGACCGATTGTATAAAGATGTCACCAGATTTTAAAGAGATGCTGTTAAAAGAGAATAAAGACATTTATACAGAGAGTTCTTTTAAAGAAAATTATGGTTGGCAACTTGAAAATGTAGAAGTGTTTGATAAACAAATAGACGCAAAAGGAAAATTAAGTTTGTGGGATTATGAGATATGAAAATACAAAATTTCACAAATAGTGATATAATAAAACAAAATGCAATAAAATAAGAGAGAGATAATATGAAAAGAAAAAAGATCTATAAATGGCAATTAGAACAAAAAATAAATGATATTGTTAAAAATATGCAAATCAACAAATATTCTTCAGAAGAAAAAGAAATATTGTTTAATTTATTACAAAAAGTACTTTTGAATGAACAAACTAAAGAAAATAAAAATAAATTATTAGAAGTTATTAAAAATGTTAATTGTTATAAAGATTGTGAAATAATAAGTTTCATAAATACTGCTATAGAAAAAATCATCAGAGAGTATCCTGAAGAAAAATATGTTATAATTAAAGAAGATATAGACAGTAGTAATCATTCAATAGTTTCAAATTTAGTAAAGTATGGTTATTTTTCGCCTAAAAATATTATAAAATATTCAAAAAATAAAGGAATAGAAGATAAATATATAAAAGACAACGAAATTATTATGATTATAGATGACTACATTGGAAGCGGAAGAACAATAATAGATATATTAAAAGAGATAGAGAACAAGTATAACAATAAAAATATAAAGATAATAGGATGTATTTGGCAAAATAATGCAATAAAAAATATTAACAAATACATAAAAAAAATAAGAAATAATAAATATGAAATATATGACAAGAATATTATTATTGAAAATTCATACATAGAAAAATGCAAAGAAGATAATATAATAAGATATATCGAGGATAGATGTAATAAATGTAAGAATACAGATTTTAAATTTGGTTATAATAACACAGGAGCAATGATTGCAATAAATGGAATAGCTCCTAATAATAATATTTCTATGTTATGGAGAAATGATCTAGGAGATAATAGAGATTGGATACCACCATTTAATAGAGATATTAATTGTCTTGTAATGCAGAAAAAAAAAGAAAAACTAATAAAAGAATCATATAGTGAAATATTGAACTATTATAAACAGTTTTATTACAAAGATATATACACTTTTGAGGAATTTAAAATGTTATTATTATTGTTTAATTCTTATTACATTAAAATAAACCAAATAACAAAACTATTAGGACTTGATACAAACGAAGATGCAGAAGAAATACTTGAAAAATTCAAAATAAATGGTATAATAAGATACGAAGTTGATAGTATTCTAGAATTTGCAGATAAAAATGTTATACGACAATTTAAGAAAATAAATCAACAATTAAGTAGAAAAGCTCTAAATGAATTTAAGAAAAAATGTAACAACAATTTAAGTATATAAAATCCTTGGAAGTATAAGCGAGTCGCTTATGTAGTGATTAGGTATCTAGTTTTATTTACTTATTTACTAAATTTTTCAAATTTATAAATAAGTAATTTTTAACATTTAATTTACATTTAATTGGTATAAAATCACCCAGGTGATTTTTCTAAACAAAACCAATTAAACATAAATTAAATGCTAAAAAGTTATATCAAGAATAGGCAGGGATATTAATGAATGATTTTGAAAAAATTTTAAAACAAATAGAAAAATTAGATTTAAATTATAGTGAAAAAGAACATTTAGAGCAATCTGCTTATAACTCCATAAAAATAGGAGTACCAATAATATTAAATACATATCAAATGTCCAATGTACTAGGAGTTAAATGGGATACACTAAAAAAAATGATAAATAATAGTCAAAAAAAATATCATAATTTTGATATCTCAAAAAGAAGTGGAGGAAAAAGAAAAATCTCCATGCCAGAACGAGAATTAAAAGAAGTACAAAAACTAATAAAAGAAAAAATATTAGAAAACATTACAATAAGCGAAAAAGCATATGGATTTGTAAAAAATAAATCTATAAAAACAAATGCAAAAGAGCACTTAAACAAGGAAAAAATTTTAAATATTGATCTCAAAGATTTCTTTCCTTCTATTCATAGAAATAGAATATATTATATTTTTAAATATTTATGTGGATATAGTAATGACGTTTCTTTTTGCCTAACAAAATTAGTCACGTATAAAAATTCACTTCCACAAGGTGCACCAACTAGTCCAATTCTATCTAATATTGTAGCATTTATGATGGATATAAGACTAGAAGGATTAGCTAAAAAATTAAATATAAAATATACAAGGTATGCAGATGATATTACATTTTCAGGAAATAAAGAAGTTATAAATGACAAATTGTTAGAATGTTTAAAAAATATAATAGATGAATGTGGTTTTGTAATTAACGAGAAAAAAACAAGATTTGCTAATAGAGGTAGTCGACAAGAAGTTACGGGATTAATTGTTAATAATAATACTATAAATGTTCCTAGAAAATATATTAGAGAGATTAGGCAGGAATTATATTATATAAAAAAATATGGATTGAAAGAACATAGAAAAAAGGTTGGATTCGAAAATAAATATTATAAGGATCATTTATTAGGAAAAATATTATATGTTAAATCCATAAATTATTTAAAGGGGACAGAACTCTTAAATGAGTATAATAAAATAAAATGGTAAAAATCTTTATTGAACTTTTAATATTATATTTTTAAGTAAAATTACTCATAACCCGAAACGAGCAAATAAAAATTAAATTATAGAATATAGATAGGAGTAAGACTACAAGAAAATAAGTAGTCTTATTTTTGTATTTTACCCCAGTAAAATACCCCTACCACGATGAAAAATAATAGAAATAAATGTAAACTATGGAATAATTAAGGAATTTGTGATATAGTAATAGCAATAAGGAAAGAGGAGAGCTTATGGAATATATAGATATATTTGATGAAAATAATAATCCAACAGGACAAATAAAAGAAAAGGAGAAAGCACATGAAGAAGGCGATTTTCATAGAACAGCACATGTTTGGATTGTAAATGACAAAAATGAATTATTATTACAAAAAAGAAGTGCGAATAAGAAATCACACCCTAATTGCTGGGACATATCTGGAGCAGGACATATAAAAGCAGGAGAAAGTGTAATTGATGGAGCAATAAGGGAATTAAAAGAAGAATTAGGAGTTGAAGCAGAAGAAAAAGATTTACAATATATTGCAACAATTAAAAGCACAAAAAATCCTAAAAATATGGAATTTGGATATGTATACTTATTAAGATGTAATAAGAAAATCAGCGATTATATTTTTGAAGATGAAGAGGTTTCAGAAGTTAAATATGTTTATTATGAAGAATTAGAAAAAATGGTTAAAGATAAAGCAGAAGGATTATTATTACATGATGAAGAATTTAAAAAATTATTTGAATATATAAGAAATAAGGAAAAAGACAAATATTATATTGATATTGCAATAGAAATAAGCAAAAATGCTAAATATCCTTATGGTGCTATTGTAGTAAAAGATGATGAAATAATTGGTAGAAGTGATGATAAAACTTTAATGGAAACAAGTATGTATTCTCATGCTGAATTAGAAGCAATTGAAAGTGCTTCTAAAAATAAAAATTTATATGGAGATTTGAAAGGTGCGACAATGTATGTATCTTGTGAACCATGTATGATGTGTATGGGAGCAATTTTATATGAAGAATTTTCAAAAATAGTCTATGCAGCAACATTACAAGATAGTAATGATAATTATTGTCCAGAAATGATTACTAACATAGATGAACTTGCAAAGTATGGAAATAAGATTGAAATAATAAAAGAATTACATAGAGAAAAAGCAGTAGACATTTTAAAGAGAAGGGGAGAATTGATTAATATGAATATAGACAAAAAAACAAATATATTTGTTTTACATTCATTAAATGGGGATACAATAAATATTTGGGGACAAGATATTAAAGAGAACTTTAATAAACGAAGTATAGAAGTAATACTACCAAAATTTCCTATTAGAGCAGATTCAAGTTACGAAAAATTTAAAGAGATTTTAAAAGTATATCTTGATAATAAAATATTAAATGAAAATAGTATTGTTATAGGTCATTCAATAGGTAATGCATATTTTATAAGATTTTGTAAGGAAATGAATTATATACCTAAAGCATATATAGCAGTTGCTCCAGGTGCTGTTTATAATATTCCAAGCAACAGAAATGATTATATTGTAAAAGTTAAAGAACAAGCATATTGTAAACAAGAACAATTAGATTTTATAAAGGAAAAGGTAAAAGTTAAATATTGCTTATATTCAGATGAAGATGAACCAAAGGAAGAAATGTTTAAAAGATTTATAGAAGATACGAAGTCAAAAGGTATATATTTAAAATATTATAATCATTTTGATGGTTATCACAGAATATATAAAATTCCAGAATTGACTGAATTGATAAATAAAATATTGAATGGAGATGAATAGTATGATAGATATACACATGCACACAATATATTCAGATGGAGATAAAACGGTAGAAGAAGTACTAAAAATGTGTGAAAAAAGAAGACTAGAATATATATCAATAACAGATCATGATACTTGTAAGCAATATGATGATGAAGCATTAAAATACAATAAAATTTTTAGCGGTAAAATTATAAAAGGTTCAGAATTACATGCAGTATTTCAAAATAAAAATATTGAAATATTAGCCTATAATATAAATCCAAATGTGATTAATCAATGGTGCGAAAAATATTATTCAGATGACAAATTAAGAGAACAGCAAAAGATGTGCAGACAAAGGTTATTTGATATATGTGATAAGCACGGATTAATATATGATGAAAGTAAAATAAGAAAGCCTAAGAAAGCATCCGAATATGTAGAAAGACCGATTTATGAAGAATTGATAAAACATAATGAAAATCATAAAATATTAGGAGAATTTACAGAATCATTTAGTGTATTTTTTAGAAAAGGTTTAGCAAATCCAGAAAGTAGTTACTTCATGAATCATATAGAATCTAGACCACCATACAGGGAAGTTATTGATATTATTCACAAAGCAGGAGGAAAAGCATTTTTAGCACATCCATTTGAATATAAATTTGAAGATACAATAGGTTTTATTGATGATTTAAGAAAAGAAGCAGAATTGGATGGTATAGAATGTTTCCACCCATCTTCAGCTGATGATAATAAAAAAGATATTTTAGTAGATTATGCTAGAATAAATAATTTATATATTAGTGGTGGAAGTGATTATCATGGAAGTCCAAAACCAGATATAGAAATAGGTGTTGGAAGAGGAAATCTAAACATTTCTAAAGAAATAATAGAAGAATGGATAAGATAAAACATATAAATAAATTAATTGGAGGAATAGAATATGAATGAAAATAATATAAATGGAAAAATCGCTTTTTTAAGAGATACATTCTTAAAAGCAGAAAAAGATTATTTAGAAGAGTTAATAAAAGAACCTAAATATAAGAATTTTATAGAGGATTTGAATAAGTATAATTCTAAAGAATTATCATTAGAGGCAGTTAAGAGAATTAGTGCTATTGAAAGTGGAAAAGTAAAAGAAGAAGATTTAGAAAAAGTGGAAACAGAAATTACACTATTACTAGCATCAATTCAAGATTGCGTTAGAGAAAAAGTTAAAGAAAAAATAAAAGTAGAAGAAGAATTAGAAATATAATAGAAATAGCCTAGATTCCACCATCTAGGCTATCATCATATAAACACTCGATTTTTTCCATATTTTCACGTTTCCTATCTGGAATAGCATGGCAATATTTATTTAAAGTGGTACTTATATCAGCATGTCCTAGAATTTTACTAAGTACGGGAATTTCCATGCCTTGTTCAATTGCTCTAGTTGCAAATGTATGTCTTAAAGTATGGAATGTAACTTGAACTTTATCAGCATGAGATTTTGCTTTAGATTTTATATTCTTTTTAATTTTATTTCTAATTGGTTTTTCTTTTTTATCTCGTAAACCGGCATCTATTAACATTAAAGAATATTCTTTCCAAAAAGTTTTCTGATCATAAGGTTCTCCAATTTGATTACAAAATATAAAATCTTTATTTATATAGGATTTACCAGCTAATTGGATTCCAATTTTTTGTTTTTTCTTGTGAGTTTTTAATTCTTTAACAATAGGAGAGAGAAGCGGTATTTCTCTATAACTTGTTTGAGATTTTGGAGTATCTAAAATTAATTTAGTTTTATTCTGATTTTTAGATGCTTTCTCATGGGTAGATAATCTCTTAATACTATTTCTAACAATTAAATTTTGACCTTTTAAATCAACATCACACCATCTCAAAGCAAGGATTTCACCCAATCTCATACCTGTAAATAAATCTAATATAACAACAATTCCTAATCTATAATTTCTAGCAACATGAATTAATTTATTTTGTTCTTCTCTAGTTAAAACTCTCATTTCTTTTCTAAAAATTTTAGGAGTTCTTATTGTTTCAACGATATTTGTTTGAACTAATCCATTAATATATGCTTGTTTAAATGAAGCATGTAGCATATTATACATATTTTTCAAAGTTTTAGCTGATAAGCCACCTTCACGATTATCTAATCTACCATTGTTCTGTTTATAATTAAAGAATTTTTGTAGCATTTCTGCTGAAACAGATTGTAATTTTATATTAGAAAAATAAGGTTTCAAATGACCTCGTATATATGTTTCATAACTTGTATATGTAGCAAGTTTTATATTAGGCTTAGCATAAGTTTCAAGCCATTTGCTAAGCCAATCTATGAATAATATATTATTTGAATTAGTATAAGTTCCATTCTTTAGAGATAACAAAATGGCATTTAATTTGTCTTTAACTTCTTTTCTAGTTTTAGCATATACAGATTTTCTGTTAGGCTTTCCATTTTCTTTTACACCTACAGTATATCTAGCTTCCCAAGTACCATCTTTTCTTTGTCTAATACTGCCTTCATTTTGACCTCTTTTTGACATATTGAACCTCCTTGATTTAGTAATCAAGAAGTTTTAGAAAGTTAAAGCAATCAATAAAACCTTGTCTATATAAGACATCAGATTCATATTCATTTTCTAAATAAATATAATTGATAAGTTTTTCTAAAGAATCATTAGTATTAGGAAAGTCCTTTAGAAAATTTTCAATACAAGAATTTTTATTTTTACCAAGCCTCTTATAAGTTTCGTCTTCTTGTGATAAATAGTTTAGATATGAATTGATTAGATTATTAAAGAACTCATCAAGTTCTTCTTCAAATAAATTTTGATTAATAGGCATAAAAAATCCTCCTTCTTTCATTAAAATTTTAATTTTTGTTGAAAGTAGAAGATTGCATGTGATATAATATTCATGTAATTCTACTTTCGAAGTAGTATTGCTAGGGAATAGTGTAATAAGATTGACTGTCAGAAACACTATTTCCTTTTTTATTTGTCCAATTTTCTAATTCCTCTACGAATACCTTCCATTTTAGATATATTTTCTTTCTTACAATATTTTTCTAATATTTCCAATGTTTCCGCATCTACACGAACAGTTAATTTAGTATTCTTAGGATTATCAGTAGGACGACCTAGCTTTTTCTCAGTCATATCCACCTCCTTTTTGACTGTCATAAATATAATAACATTATGACAGTCAAAAGTCAATGTTTTTAAAAATATTTTTTACATTTCCCATTCATCTTCTTCAAACCAATCAAAAGTACTTGAATATTTATGCTTCATAATCCATTCTTTTTTTGCTTGTTTGCTTAAACTCCTAAAACTTCTTATTACTCTTTTAGGTCTATTTTGATTATATTGTCTATTTTCAAATAAATAGGCAAGGGATATTAATGTATCCAGAGAACGGTTACTAAAATACCTATTACAATTCCTATTAGTATCCCTTTGAATATATTTTTCCATTTTATCTTTTGAAGTTTTTTCAATTCCTCTTGATATTTCATCATCTGAACTTCCAGATGTATTCTTATTGTTTCTGTAAGTTCCTTTTTTAGTGTATTCAGAATGTCTGCCATTGAAATTTGCTTGTCCATTTTGTATTCCATATTTTTGATTTTGTCCTTCGTATCTTCTATCCACTTGAATAGAGTTATCCACATTTCTGGTTGAACTGTGTAAAACTCTGCTTTCATTTGTGTTTGCTGTGGTATTTGATTTTTCTCTTTTAAATTTTCTATTAAACTCATTTTGCATATTCTCCTTTAAATATTTAATATCATATAATTTATTATCTCTACACTTCATTCCAGTTGGAGTAGTGTAAGTTATACTTTTTCTTGTATCAGTCCAATTAACTTGATACCCTAAACTATTCATATTTGATATGAAATCTTTTTTAGTTAATGAATTTTCTATTGAATAGTCAATGGCATTTATTAGTTGCATTTTCCAACTTTGACCTTTATTTGCTACTTGATATTCTTTTAGTGTTAAACTACAACTAACCTTTGAATTTCCTTTTAATGAAATAGTGGAAAGTCCATTTTTGGCACATAATTCATTAGAATATATTTTTATTTTTTCCATATCTTTTTTACTTTGTTGAAATTTCTTACCATCTTCAAAAGATACAGAATTTATTACGAGATGATTATGTACATGTTCTCTGTCAGTATGAGTTGCTACTAATACTTGAAAACCTTTATATTGTTTTGCAAGTTCTAATCCAATTTTATGTGCTTTGTCATAACTTAAATTATCGTTAGGGGAAAAAGATTGTACTAAATGAATATATTGTCTGCCAGTTGTCTTGTTATATAAATTTTTTACAGTTTGCATTTCCTCTAAGGCATTGTCAGAAGTACAATCTTTTCCTGTAATTAATTCAGTAGTGGTTTTAGCATCTTGTGTTATGTAATTTATAATATGTTTTAAAGTTGATTTGGAGTTAGTAAATTTAATAATTGCCATATATGTTTCACCTGCTCTCTAATTTCACTTAAATCTAAACAAGTAATAACACCTTGATGACATAGTCTAGTTAGCTGATTTAAGTTATTTCCAATTTTAGCAAGTTCTCTTGTAGCATCATCTAATCCATCAATTACATATATGTTCTTGTTAAGTGCTGAATATTTTAAATAGTCAGTTAAAGTTATATTAGCTTTTTCAGATTGCCTTTTTATATAGTTATAATCTTTTTCACTAACTCTAAAATTAATTTGTTTATTATTTTTTCTCATATATCTTAAGTTCCTTTCTCTAAAATTTGTAAAAGGGGTTTGGGTTCTCCCAAAATTAAAACACCCAAAGTGAATTTTGGGTGTAAAATCTGATTGTATGTCTATACAATTAGGAATCTTGCCTATAAAAACTACGAAGAATAGCTTAGATTTAACAAAAAGTAGAGTAAGTATATATAAAAATACTGTTACATCTGTTACAACATCGTAGAAAATAGTTATATAAGTTGATTATAAACTTTTGTTATTTGTTACATATCTGATACAAGTTGTAACAAATTCTGTTTCATTTTTGTATCAGATAATTTTAGATAATTGTTACTAATATTTTCTTACAACCATATGCAATTTAGAAAAATGTAACAGTTGTAACAGAAAATATTACTGTATAATACTACTAAATTTATCTTTTTTTAACCATATAAATCTTTGTGGACTACCACCAACTCGTAGTAATTTTGTTCTACTATCTTTTGAAGTTTCTATAAATCCATCTTCATCTAAGTGTTTTAATAGAGTTCTCTCACTTACTGAGAACAATTCTCCTTGTTCATCACAAAGTTTTTTTACTAATTTATGAGATATGCTTGATATTAAATAATAGTACATATCATCTTCATAACCAATAAAGCCATCTCCACCTGCATATTGATAAGTTCTTATATCTTGAACTCTTGCAATTTTGCTTTCTAACAATGAATTTAATTTAGTAACAAACTTTATACTAGGATTATCTTCAGTAACAGTTTTAGATTGAGATATTGCTAGATTTATTAAAATATCTGCAAATTCGGAAACTAAAAATTGTAAATCATCATTTGTAAGAACATTTACATTATTCATAAGGTTTAAAAATTTCTCAAAACCTATAAAGAGCCAAGATAATGCTTCGGGTATTCTAGGATGAAAAGTTATATTTCTATTAGTTAATTCTGTAATTAGGATTTTTCTATTATTTATAAAATCTTCTCTTAATTTATTTGCATATTCTTTTTCTGTATAAACACCATTCACATATTGATAAATCCATCTAATATAAAAACTCATAACAGATTTAAAAGCTCCATTTCTTGATAATTCTTGTAATTCGGTTAATTTCGAAACATCAATGTCGTTTGGCTGTAATTCAATACTGATATATCTAGCAGTACCGCTTTCGGAAATATCTGGTGTTGATTCTCCAGTAATGATGACATTCCCTCTAGGTGGTTTTGATACTTTTAATGTACTATCACAATTTAATCTATTTTTTCCTATTCTATCGCCATAAGATCTCATAATGACTTGTGCTGTTTTATTCATAGATAATTCATCTAATTTAGTAGAAGGGTGGTAGTCATCAATTACAGTTAAAACATCTTTTAAGATAAATGATTGTGCAATAATACTATTAGCAGTATCTCTAAAAGATATAGGTAAATCAGTATTAGTAAAATCTCCAAAGAATGATAATATAAGAGAAGCAAGAGTGCTTTTCTTAGCTCCAGTTTTTCCAATTAAAAATAATACTAATTTTGGTTCACAATCAGCTATTTTTAGAAAATGATTTAATGGAGATAGAAATGCTAAAGCAATTAAAGGTAATATGATTTTATGTGGTATAAATTCAGTATCTAGTAATTTCCTTATACATTTTAAATCTTCATCGATATTTCTTTCTGTAACATCTGTTAAGCAATAGCGTGATAATTTTCCTTCTAGTTCAACATTTGTTTCGATATTTTCATCCGAATATAAGCCATTGCATAAAAATATTAACTTGTTATTAATATTCCTCCAACCAGTATGACAATAGATATGTTCAGTTTTTATATTAGTTGCAGTACATTGAATAGCATGTCTAATACAATCTTTTACAGTTTGTCCTGTTTCAATATTACAATGTAAGCCCCAATTTTTGGTTATCCAATTCATATTGTTAAAATCATTTGCAGATATTCTAATGGAAGGCAAATTTTTGCCATTAGCATGTTTACCTTCCATACTCAAATATCTTTTTACATCTACACCATCATCAATAATTGTTTCATTTTTTAAATAAGGAACAAAGTTTGATAATTTTTGATAAACTTTATTTCCCTTTTTATTTGTAACCTTAAATAAAGAACCATTAATTATTTCATAAGGTGTATTTTCAAATAGAGAACTTAAAGAATTTTCTTGATTTTTATTGAATTTATTTGTATTTGCTTGTATAATATCAGTAGAATCATTTTGATAAGAATAATATTTAGAAGATGCTTTCTCTGTGCCAACATTTAAAGCATTTACCTGAATATTATTTTTTTTATTCATATTTTCTTCCATAAGTTACTCCTTCTAAATAACATTTGTATTGTTATTTACCCATATTAAAAATTTATCTTTTGGTACTAATTTTCGTTTACCAAGTTTAAGTGTAGGAAAATCTGAACGATTCATTAATTGATATGAATTAGCTTTCGAAATTCCTAAGTATTTACTAATATCTGTCGCTGACAATGTTGCAGGTAATTCTTCGTTTGTTTTAAATGTACTTCTCATAAGTATTTGTTTTCCTTTCCTCAAAAATTTTTTTCTTGTTTAACGTCCCTATATATGTATTTAATACCATAATGGTTCTGTTTCCATTCCCTCCATCTAGGAGAGCTACCCCTTTACATCACGTTAGCCAGGTAGAAGTTTCATTATTTGTGTATATCTGGACTATTTAGTTTTCAATGTGCATAAGCGAAGATAAAATTTTTATCTGCTTCTGATGGAAATAATAAAACGATATTGAAAAAATTACAATAGTTTTGTATAATATGTATCGTAGAAATCAATTTTCTAAAAAATGCAAAATATCGATATTCCAAAAAATATAGGGGTGATAAAATGGCTTTATATGCGACTTTGAACGAAAATAATCATATATGTATTTATCCAGACAATGAAGATTTTTTAGGAGTACAGAGAATTGAATTTCCATTAGGAATCCATTTATTGAACTTTATGTATTTAGATATTGATGAGATAAATATGGCATATACACAAGTTATTGATTTAATAACTCAAAATGCTTCGAATACTAAAATATCAATGTTTGATTACATAGAAATGTTACAAGATTTAATGGCACAAATAGATAATAGTTGTGTATATATGCACTTTTATACACAAATGCTATATGAAATTATGTCTGAAACTCCAACAAGTGGAGTAGAAAGAATGGATATATTAGAAAAGAGAATGCCAAATACTACTGTAAAAAATTGTATTTATGTAGAACATGAAAATGCAAATAAAGATAAAAAATTAAAAACAGATAGATATATAGGAATTAGAAAATTGGCATCAGTAATTGATGAAAAGAAAAAGGAAAGATATATAAAATTTTATCATTATGTAAGAGAAGAAATCATAGCAGATATAAAAAGAAAAAGAGCTATTTTAAAAGAAGAGATAGATTATATTTATAAAAAAATAACCAATAGTCAATTAGAAGGAATGTCAAATGCACAAAAACTATATGTTCTAGATCAAACAAGAGTTATTGAAAATAAACAAGATAATTTTTATATAAACAAACCATTTAATGTATTTTATAGGGCAGTTCCTAATTTAGATGAAACAGCTGAATATAAAACAAGTAAAGATTTGATTGATGTGGTTAAAAGAGATAGCACAGAAATAAAGGAATTATATGAAATTAAAGATATGAACGATTTAATTCGATTTGAATTATTAAAATTTGTAAGCAGTGATATAGAATTTAAAGAATGCGAAAATTGTCATCAATATTTTATACCAGTAAATAGAAAAGATGAAATATATTGTAATCGACCAATAAAAGGAACAGAAAAAACTTGTAAAGATGTTGGAGCAATGAATAGACATAAAGAAAAAGCAGGAGATATACCAGGAGAAAAAGAATATTGGAGAGTATATAAAAGGTATAAATATAAAGCTGATAGGAAAATAATTTCAAAAAGTGAGTTTAATCAATGGAATTATATGGCTTTAGAGTTAAAACAAGAATGTGCTGAAGGTGAAATTACAGTAGATGATATGTTAAAAAGGATAGAAGTATTTGAAAATAGAAAAAAAGTTGGTAAAAAATAGAAAAATTAAAAAATGAAAATTGAATTTGCCAGACGTCTGGCAAATTTGTGGAAAATATATACAAAATTGGAAAAATATGATAGAATTGCTAATATAAAAATGAGAATATTACACAAAAGACAAAAAATGAAAATATAAAACTATTGAAGGGAATGTGTAATAATGGATAAAAAGAAAAAAGAGAAAAAATATTTTTTAAAAGATAGTGAATTAATAAGTATAGATGACGATAGATTCAATCAAAAAGACGTAGTAGATAATTTAAGGTTAATTATTGAAAATACAAATCCACCATATAATATAGCTTTAATTGGAAAATGGGGGATAGGAAAATCTTCAATAGTAAATTTACTATTAGATAAATATAGAAAAGACTCTGACAATTATATTGTCCAAGAGATAAATGCTTGGAAATACGAAAAAGAATCATTAAAAAATGTGTTTCTAAAACAATTATGGCAAGGAATTAGTGGTGAAAAAGTCAAAACTTTTGAAACAATTAAAAAAATATATAGAGATATTATAAATCAAGATGAAACAGAAGATGATTCAAGATTTAAAAATATGATGAAAACATTTTGTAAAATAAGTTTTGGAATATCATTAGTAAGTATTGTAGCATTTATAATATATAAAGCTGTACAACTTAATGGATTTGGTGATGGATTTTGGAGAGAATGGTTTCTTGGATATTGCAAAAATATTGGAAAAGTATTGATATTTCCTTTAATATTATCATTTGTTACAGTTACTCTATCAGAGTTTATAAAAAGATACGATAAAAAAATTGAAGTTAAAATACCAATAGAAACAACAGATGATTATGAAACATTTTTAGAAGATACAATAAATAAAAAAATAGTACAGAACAAAAAGAAAAAAATTGTAACAGTAATAGATGATTTAGATAGGTTAAGCATTGACAAAATAGTAGAAGCATTAGATGCAATAAAAGCGTTTGTGGGATTTGAGAATTGTATTTTTATAGTTCCTTTTGATGATTCAATTTTAAAAAAGGCATTAGACCAAAACAGAACAATAAAATTAGATGGTAATCATCAAATGGTAGAAAGTGAGCTAATATTAGACAAGTTGTTTCAATATAAAATATATATACCACCATTATTAGATTTTGATATAAAAGAATATGCAGTAAATTTAGTACAAGAGAATATACCGGATTTTATAGAAGAGTATTGCACAATGAATAGACTGGAAAGTGTAATTAGAAAGGTATTAATACACAAAAATGTAACTACACCTAGACAAGTAAAAAAACTTATAAATACATTTGTTAACAATAAAATATTAATGACTAATAGAAGCAAAAATGGAAAAATTGAAAAAAATTTATTAGATAGTGAAGAATCTGATTTGCAATTAGCAAAGATATCAGTTTTACAAGCTGATTTTAATGATTTTTATGATGTGTTATTTAGAAACTTCAATTATATAAAAAGAATTGTTGACTTACATGAAACAAGCAAAAAAATAAACGAAATAGATGAAGATTTACAAATATTTTTTGAACAGAAAGGTAATGAAGAAAATATTAAGGCTGAAATAAAATCAGAATATGAACCGTTAATAAATTTTTTGAAGCAAACTGAAAAATATCAAGTCAATAATATAGCACCATTTATGTATTTAATACAAGATGAAATAAGTATAAAAACAGGTGATGAAAATAATAGACGTATTGTTTCAGCTATGGAGAGCAAAAATACAAAAACAGTCAGAAAAATGATTGAAGAAAATGACAATATGATTGATTCAATTATGTATGAGCTAGATAATGCAGAAGATACAGATTTATTAAATGGAATAATAACAATAATAAATTCTTTTGATGTTATAAAAGAAGAGAATAAGACTATTATTGCTGAAAACTTATCAGAAAAAATATATAATTTAGATTATACTAAAGAAGAAATAAATATTTTAGAACTAAATATAAACAATGTATTTTCTATATTAAAATTAGCAAATAGAAAAGAATACATAAATAAACTTTTAGATAAATATATAGATTGTGCAAAAGAAAATACAGATTTGGATAAAAACATAGAAATTATAAATAAATATTTAGAAGAAAAAGATAACTTAGAAAGTAATATAAAGGGCAATTTTAAAGAGTTTATTTGTAAAGTAATAGAAAATAATACAGAAAAAATTAATATATTTATTGAAAAAGTAAATATTAAAGAACAGACCATTTTTGTAGAATATTTTGGAAATCAACTATTTAATACACTATGTAAATATATGGATACAAGTAACGACTTTTCAGAGAAGATTCTATCTAAATATGAAGAGTATTTCAAAGAACTAGACAAAGTTGATAAAGTATTAGATTCCATAGATGACATAATAGTACTATTTAAATATACTAAATTACTTGAAAGGCTAAATAGACTATTTACAAAGGAATTATGCAACAATATAGATGTAAATAAAGGTACAGAAATAGCTAACATAATAGCAACATCTAAGAGTCAAGATAAAGTAAATGCTTTAGATATATTAAATAAAATAAATTTCGAAATAAACGACGAAAATAGCGAAGACATAGATCACTATTTAAATGATAATTTAGAACAAGAGAAAGCTCAAGAACTTATAAAAAACATTTTGATTAAAGACAAAGATAATATACAATATATAGAAGAGACCTTAACTAATATAACTGAAACTATATTCAAAAACGAAAAATATGATGAAATATTTAAAGATATAGTAATATATCTGGATGAAAATATATTAGATACTATATTTGAAAAATTAACAGAATTGTCTGCATTTAATACATCTAAGGAATATTCAAGAGAAAAACAAATATTTAAATACTTATGTATAAAAGAAAACGCATCATATATTACTAAATTTATAGAAGATACGATAATAAAAAAATATAAATCATATCCATCATATAAGACATATTTTAATTATACATATGAGGTGGTTATTTATGCAAAAGAATATATAAGTGATGATAAGTTGGAAGAATACTTAAAAACAGTTATATCAGCTTATAATAACTATCCAGAAAGAGCAATTTTACCGTTCAAGCTTTTAAAAGATGAAATACCAGATAATATAATGAAACTGTTAATACCAAAGTTAAATGAACACCTAAATACGAGTACATATGAAGATAGTTTTAGTATATTAAGGAATAATAGAAAATTCTTTTGCGGTGAAAATGATAATTTGACAGAATATGTGCAATTTTTAGTGGATAATATAAAATTAGCAAACAGTCCTAATATAGTAATTGATGCACTAGATGAACATTTTAGTTATATATCAAAAATATATGAACTAAATAGAAATATTAAAGATTTAGAGGGATTTAATTATGATAAAGCATTTAAATTTATAGGAAAATCATTTGATAATAAAAATTTAGAAACTGTTACTGATGATATAAATAGAATTCTTAGTGATAAAGGAACTATACAAGATTGTTTAAATATAGAGTCAAAAATGAAAAAATATACATTAAATGATGTAATAAATCAAAATTATAATAATTTAGATAATATTTCAAATAATGTTTTATTAAATAATATGATAGAATTGTGTACTATAAAGCAAAATGATATAAAATCAGCAACTGTTTTGAAATTTATAGAAAAAGCACTACAAAATATTGATGATGTTGAATATATTACAAGTATAGATCAATTGTTAGGAAAATTTGAAAGAATGTATTTTAGTGAAAATAAAAAAGAATTAAATGAAATATTATATAATTGCTATCATATTACTACAAGTAATGTAATTAAAATAAGTATGATGAGAAGAGCACAATATTTTAAAATAACAAGAATGTTTAGAAACAAAATGATAGATGAAGAAAAAGATTTTTATAATGATAATGTGGGATAAAAGGTTATACCCCTAAAAATACCCCTACCGACCTAAAAAATAATAGAATTATTATTAAATAATAAAAAGAGTGTTATGCTGTAACTATACAGAATAGCACTCTTTAAAACATAATAGAAAAAACGAGAAATGCATTCCATTTCTCATAACTCTAAGGCGAGTTTGAAATGATTTTGCTTTACAATTTTGATTTAATCGTTACAGCTTGAGTGGTTGTGACGATTTTTTCTATTCCTCAATTAGTTAACAATAATGACTAAAAATAGGCATTTTATGTGAAATTGGGGAAAAGTTGGGGAAGAAAAACTCCCAAAACGTTTATATTTCTAATAAAAATTCAGTAAAAGACTATGGGAAACCTAATTTTATAAATAGTAGTCTTTTACAGAACACACATAATCGTTAGAACAAAATCAAAAATTTTGACAACGATTTATTTTTATCGTGAAAAGTCTAATGACTTTAGTGAAATCTGAAAAAAGATTTTAGACTAATTTTTGTTGTGGTAGTAGCAAGTTTTCTAAAGCATTTCCTGCATTTCTATTATGAGAAATAATAGGATGCACATAAAAATTAAATGTTGTTGTAATTTGTGCATGTCCAAGTCTTGCTGCTACAACTGCTACATCAATATTTTGCGATATTAGAAGTGTAGCATTTGTATGTCTTAATCCGTGAAAATTAATTACAGGTAGTCCTATTTGACCAACATATTTTACAAACCATTTGCTTATTGTAGAAGGATGCATAGGTTTGCCATCAGCTTGTACAAATAACCTATTAGAATCAGTCCATAATTCACCACAGAACGATTTTTGTTCATCATACCATAACTTATATTGCTCAAGTAGAGAAACAACGAAATCCGGAATTGCAACTTCTCTGATAGAACTTTCTGTTTTAGGTGTTTTTGTAAATACACCTTTGTCAGCTAAATATTGACTAGAACGATTTATACTAACAATTCCTGTTTTTAAATCAATATCTTGCCATTCTAATCCCATTAATTCGCCTAAACGAACACCAGTAAATATTGTAAGAATGATTGCAACTTTATATTTTATTTGATCTTCACCAAGTAAGGATAGATTGTGTAATAATATTTTACATTGCTCATCATCATAGTATCTTCTTTTTGGCTTTCTTGCTTTTGGTGGTTGAACACGTTCAGCAGGATTAGATATAATTAGTTGCCAATATACTGCTTTATGAAGCATTGCTCTTAATAATCTGTGATGTTCTAATATTGTTTTACCAGATAAGGGTTTTAATGTTTTCTTACCATTGTTACCTTTTTTTCTAACTAACTGAGTATCTCTACTAAGTAAATCATAAAAATGCATGATGTCAGTTGGTTTGATTTTGTTAATATAGAAATGTCCAAAGTAGGGTAGAAGTCTTGTTTCTAATATTCTACAATATCTTTTGTATGTTGATGGTGCAAGTTCCTTTGAGGCATAGTCTCTTTTCCATATTTCTGTGAATTCAGAGAATTTTAATGATTTTCCTTCTACAAACATTCCATTTTGAACATCAGCAACAAATTTTGCTAGTTCTATTTCTGCTTCTTTTTTGGTTCCGTGTATTGTTTTGGTTTTCTTTATAGGTTTTCCTTGCAAGTCGTACCCTGCAAGACATACTAGTCTGTAACTATTTTTTCCTCTTTTTTCAATACTCCCAGCCATTACCTTTTTCACCTCCTTTCAGGCATAACTATGGGTGGGAGAGGATAAATTATATCAGATTATTGCTATCGTAATAAAAATCTTTAAAAGATATATAATTGTGTCTAGAAATATCTAAACCAAGTAACTTATAGATATTCAATAAAATAATATCTTGTATGAAATATGAATACCAAAATTGTTGGTCATATGTTAAAGGTTTAGATTTTTGCTTTGTCTTATAATGAATATAGTGAATTCTGGCAGATTTTATATTTTCAGAAATTTTATTGATTTCACTATCTGTAAAGTTATATATTTCATTAACATTAGTTATTAGGGATTTTACCATATCAATATAAAAAGGATCATCACAGTTTGCTTTTTTTATCTTACTTAATGATAAAGCAGCGTCAAAGTTATAATTTCTAGAATAATATTCTAACATAGTTGTAGCGTTGATGAATCTGGTTAAATTAGGTACTTTATATTGAGTTACATTATAGTATAACTCAAGTAATGGATATAATTGATTATATTGTTTTATAAAGTTATTATAAATTACTTCTATATTATTTATATTTTCTATTTTTAAGCATCTATGAGAAAGCATTTCTTCTAAATCAGCATTTTCTAAAAATTCATCATTATTATTGCAATCAAATAATTCTACGGCATTGTCGTTTATATAGATTAATTGTTTTTTTACATATATAGGCTGCTTTAGTATAATCATCAGAAAATTTCTAAGCATGTATATGTTTTCAAGTGCTTTATTTATGTTTATAGGTCTAAAATGATTAAATTCTACTTGTGACATTCTATTTACCGATAGAGAATGCCTATTTTCTTCCATACTACAATAAAACAAAATATTCATGAAATAAGAAGAAGTATTTATTTTATAATTATGAGTATTTGAATCATAATCAATAGTTTTCAAATCAGACATTAGAGATTTTCCTTCAGAAAGTAAATCTAAATTCTTATAAAAAGCGGAATATTTTGTTATTTTACTTAATGAAGTTTTAGATAAATTTTTGTCAAGTATTAATCTATCAATAATGAAGTTTGCGGTAGCATTTTCAATTGTATCTTTAGTACAATTCATACTGCTAGAAATTCCGATATTTATACAGTTTATGAAAAAGATTTTTTGATTATTAAATAAAAACTTTCCCAATATAATATCATAGTTTTTATCTAAGTTTCTCCATTCACTAATATTTTTAGTCATATTTATTTTTAATATTAGTCTATTGTTATTTACAGCTAAAATAGCATCATAAATTTTCTTTTTAATAGTTATTTTTATAGATAAATTATTAAAATCTTGCCATTTTCTAAATTCATAAGACATAGATATTACCTCCTATTTATTTTTATCCAACCATTTATCAAATTCATCATAAGTTTTTTGCCCATGTCTAATGTCATTCATGAATTGATTAGCTTCTTTCTTCCACTGTTCATAAGCTTCTCGAGAATATATATCAGGATGTCTACTTAATAGAGTAGCTTTTTTTGAATATATACTTCTATATTTTCCATAAGCAGGTTCCTTTGTTTCTTTTCTTTTTTGAGATAGTTGATTTCCAACATCTTTACAACTTTTATTTTGAGAATAAATGTTATCACAATAATATGTATTTGATTTAGTTGTTGTAAAATATCTATGACAATTTTTACATTGTCTAATCATGACAGCATTATTCAATACAATATTATATAGAAAAATATAAAACATAGTATATATATTAGTAGTAATAATACCATAACCACTACAAATTTTTGAACCGTTTGCATCGAATTTTCTGATTTTTTCTATTAATTCTGTAGTATCTTTATGTTTTAAATATTCTAAATCTGTAGAAGGATAATAAAAATTAAATAGTCCTTTATGATAATAACTTTGCGAAAAGTCATCTAAATCTTTATGATTTTGTTCATAGAAAACATAAAATTTCTGCTTTAAAGTAAGAGATTCTAGAGCTTGACTATTATTATAACCATATAAAAAATCAACGAATTTTTTAAATAGGTTTTGAATTTGAACAATATTTTTTCTAGAATTTTCATAAACTTTTACGGCAAGTGAAATTATTAATTTTATATCTGTTAATTCGTCTATTTCTAAATTTTCTAAATCTTCTTCAGACAAACTATCTATAAACATTCCAAAATATTTTGTAAAAAATACAAAAAAATTGTTAAATTTACTAAAATCAAAATTTAAGAATTCTGCTAATGTTTCTCCACTATAATCAAGAATAGCATTTGAATCGATAACTAAATATCCTGATAAATTATCTATATCATCATCAGTAGTTAGGCATCTTAATGCATTAGGAGCTTTATAGTCTACATCAAAGCATTTAGCCTTATATTCTTTTGCAAGTTTTTTAATTTTATCATCAGAATTTAATTCAATTACTTTAGCTAAAAATTCATTATCAATTTCTTCATTGTGCTTTAATTTTTCTTGATCTTCTTTGCTATAGTTTTCAGATATATATTTCTCTGTATCATCTGCAGAATTTACTCTATCAGAAAAAGCAACAGGAATACGATATTTATTAGGTGTATATAAAATTGATTTTAGTTCTAATCCTAAAAGCTTACCATCTATAAGCGATGTAATTTTTATTTCTTTATTAAAGTCAGTTCTTTTCATTAATTTCTCCAATCTGACAATTTATTTTATTAAAGTCTTAAAAACTATTGTTTTCAAACTTTAATAAAATTCAAAAATAGTCTTTACATTGTTAACTATTGATATTATAATTCAATTGTTGACAAAAGTCAATAGTTAAATTCAAAAAACAGGGGGGGATAACTATGGAATTACAAAAAGTACAAAGAGCGACACTAACAATGAAAGAAGCAGCAGAGTATTTAGGAATATCTTATTGGTTAATTAATCAATTAGTAAGAAGAAAACAAATACCATGCTCAAAAGTTGGTGGAAAATTTCTATTTAGAATTCAAGTATTAGACGAATATCTAAGTAGAAAAGAAAAAGAATCAATTAAATATTAATTGAAAGAAAGCGAGGAAAGGAGGCTATGTATGAAATACCGTGGTTTAAAACAGAAACTACAATATTTTCAAACAGGAAAATTCAAATAATTCTAAAACTTCCTGAAGGAGACACTTATTTTAGAGTGTGGATTCAATTAATTGCATTAGCAGTTGAATGTAATAATAGAGGAAGATTAGAAATTGGAACAAATAATCCAATGACAATTCAAAATTTTTCAAAGATTATGGGAAAATCTAATAAAAAAATTGAAAAAATTTTGAAAAAGTTTCTAGAATTAGAAATGTTAAAAAAAGAAGGGGAAACATTTTTAATAAAAAATTGGGACAAGTATCAAAGTATTGAAAAGTATGAAAAATATCAAATGCAAAACAGAGAAAGACAAAGAAAATATCGTGAAAAGCATAAAAGTGAAAATGAAAAAAGTAACGTTATACAAGCATTAGGTAACGGAGAAGAAGAAAACAAAAAAGATTTAGAAAATAATAAAGAAAAAAATATAAGAGAGGAGAACGAGAATGGATTTAGACAATACAAAATTTGATGAAGTGCTTCACAAAGAGTTCAAAAAATGTGAATTTTGTGGCAAAGAATTAACACCAATAGGACTTGATTATTTATATGCAAATATTTCTCCAGAAGCAATTAAATACGAAAGATGCAATTGTAATAAATCACAAGAATACTGGAAGAAGATAGACGAGCAAGAATATGAAACAGAAAAAAGAAAACATTTTAGAGATATTATAAACAAAATTTACAAGCAGAACTATGTTGGAAGAAAATTTCAAGAACAAAACTTTGAAAATTTTAATATTAATTTAGAGAATGAAATGGCAGTAAAAGTTGCTAAAGCTTATACAAATAAAAGTATAGAAAAAATGCAAAATGACGGACTGATAATAACGGGCGAGTCAGGAGTTGGAAAGACACATTTAGCAGCATCAATTGCTAACAAATTAATAGAAAATGATAAGATCGTTTTAATGGGAAGATTAACAATGTTATTGGACATGATTAAGGAAACATTTAGAGACAATACAAAGTCAGAAAATGAATTAATAGAACTATATTCAAATGTAGATATGATTATAATTGATGATCTTGGAACAGAAAAAATAAGTCAGTGGGCATTAGAAAAAATGTATACAATAATTCAAAGTAGAAATGAAAATGGATTACCAATAATAATTACAACAAGGTTTGATAAACATGGATTAATAGAAAGATTTAGTCAAAGTCAAGATGAACAATTAGTAGATGCAATAATATCAAAATTGTATCAAATGTGTTATGGAATAACACTAAAAAAAGTAAAAGAAAAAGAGTTAGTATAAGCCGCAAAACTAAAATACTAACCCAAATCTTTATACAATTATTGTAGTACAAAAATATAAAAAAGTAAATAGAAAATGAAAGAAAAAAGTACTTGGATTTTAAAATAAAAGTCCAAGTATTTTTCAAAATATTGTGTGTATTTGATAGAAAAAGTAATAATTTTAGTACTAAAAAAGAGTGCATTATTGTCCTAACAAGCAATGAATTTCGTTAGCTCGAAATTCTAAATGGGGAAATTCCCCAATCCCCTTTTTAAATGAGAGGAGAGAGCGAATGGCAACAACAAAAATATGGAAAGTACAAAAGAGATTAGATCATGTAATTGATTATGCAACAAATGAAGAAAAGACAAGAAAAAATTCTAATGGATATGGAATGAATAGGTTCGATAGTATCAGACAAGTAATGGCATATGCAACTAATCCAGATAAAACAGAAAAACAATTTTATACAACAGGCATAAATTGTGAAGTAAAAGATTCAGTTAAACAAATGCAACTTGTAAAAATGATATATGGAAAAGAAAATGGAATATTAGCATTTCATGCTTATCAATCTTTTAACGAAGGAGAAGTTACTCCAGAAATAGCGCATGAAATTGGAGTAAAACTTGCAAATGAAATGTGGGGAGACAGGTTTCAAGTTGTGGTATCTACACATTTAAATACAGAACATCTTCATAATCATTTTGTAATCAATTCGGTTTCATTTAAAGATGGAAAAAAGTATTATAGCAATTTAACAAATACAGCATTGCTAAGAAAAACATCAGATGAAATATGTGAAGAATATGGTTTAAGTGTTTTAACAGAAAAGACTTGTAAATCAGGAATAAATTTTGAAAATTTTTATAAGAAATCTATGAGAGATTCCGATTATTATAAATTTGCAAAAGAAGATATAGATTATGCTATAAAACATTCATACACTTTGAAACAATTTCAACAGATGTTAGTATCAATGGGATATAACTATTATTATAGAGCAGATAAATTAAGTGTGAAAAGAGAGCCATATAAAAGAAATATAAGAGTCGAAAGAGCATTCGGAGAAGAGTATTCATTGGAAAATATCAAAAGAAGAATTTTTGGAAATGATTATATAAAATCAGAAAAAATACTTACTTATATGGTAGTAAAAAACAGACATTTTACAACTAGAAATAAAATAAGGAAGAAATATAGACCAAAAGGGATTATTGCATTGTATTACTATTATAGATATTTGCTAAAGTTATATACCAAAAAGAATATACAATATAAATTGACTCCTGAAATGAGGGCAGAAGTAAAAAAGATGGATGAGTATTCGGAAAGAATTAGATTTTTATGTAAGTATAGAATTGAGACTATGAGCGATGTTGATAATATTAAAGAACAGAAACAAGAAGAATTGCAGAAAATTTTGAATATTAGGAATAGACTTTATTATAAGAGACAAAAGTTAGATAGTGGAGTTGAAAAAGATAGTGTTACTAAAGAAATAATTGATGTTACTTCTGTTTTAACAAAGGTTAGAAAAGAGATTAAGTTGTGTGATGAAATTTATGATGATGTACCAAAGATGAAGGAACAAATAAAAGAACTAGATGATAAAGAAAAGCAGAAAATAAAAGAAAAAGAACAAGAGAAGAAATTAAAAGAGAAGAAGAAAAAAGATAGAAGGTACGAGAGATAAAATTGGCACAGAGATGTGCCAATAATTTTTGTAGAAATAAAGCTCATTTTGTTGAGAAAATTGAGATTTTGTGATATATTTGTAAAAAATGGAATTTAGGAGAAAAAATGATAGAAGTAGTTGCTGGAGTAATCTATAAAAATAATAAGTTTTTAATAGCGCAAAGAAATCTTAAAAAGGCTCAGGGGGGGTTATGGGAATTTCCAGGAGGAAAAGTAGAAAAAAATGAATCCTATGAAAGTGCATTAATAAGAGAAATAAAAGAAGAACTTAATGCGGATATAGAAGTAAATGAATATATAGGAGAAAGCATACATCACTATCCTGAAAAAGATATAAAATTAATTTTTTATAAATCAAAATTATTGAGTAAAAAAGTAGAATTGTTAGAACATGAAAGTTGTAAATGGATAACAAAAGATGAAAAAGATAAATTTGAATTTGCAGGAGCAGATAAAGTTGTATTTGATTTGATATAGGAGGAAAAATGAGAGAATTAGTTAGATATGAAAAATATTCAAGAAAAGATATACATGATGTTTTTTCGCCAGATACAAATTTTACACCACAAACAGGATCTTGGGGACTACATGGAATAATAAGAGTTCCAGGAACACAACATGATTATATATTTCTAGTAACATATGGAAAGAAACAATCTGGTCATGAATTTGATGAAAATATAGATGAGAACGGAATTTTAACATGGCAATCACAACCTTCTCAAACTTTAAATGAATCAAGAATAATTGACTTTATAAATCATGATTATTTAAAAAATAATATTTACCTATTTTTAAGAACATCTGATAAAGAAGATTATACATATATGGGGCTATTAGCATATGTAGATCATGATAACCAAAGAGAAAAACCGGTTTATTTCAAATGGCAGATTTTAGACTGGAACGAAGACAATTCAAATAGATTAATAAATGACAAAAAAATAAATACATATGATATTGAAAAGCTTGACACTAAAAAATTTACATTGGAATTAAATGAAGAAGAAACAGAGTATTCATATGAATACGAAAGTAGAAAAGGAAAAAATACAAATGAATTTTATAGCAATAAGAATATCAATTTTGAGGGAGAAATAAAAAAGAATACAGAATTAGGAAAAACAGGTGAAGACGTCGTTGTAGAATATGAAAAAACTAGACTTATAATGGAAGGAAGAGAAGATCTAGCAGATAAAGTTTTTGCAACAAGAGAAATTGCAGGAAATGCTGAAAGATTTGATGTGCTTTCATATGATAAAGATGGAAATGTAAAATATATAGAAGTAAAAACAACTAAAGGAGGATTAAATAATATATTTCATATATCAGAAAACGAAGTTGAATTTTCTGAACAATATAAAGATAAATATTATTTATATAGAGTTTATAATTTTAATATAAAAACAATGTCTGCAGATCTAAAGATTATAAAAGGAGCTATAAATAGAGAAAAACTACAAGCAACAAATTATACTTGTAGGATAGGAGGAAAATAATGAAAATATATAACAAACTTGTTAGAGATAAGATAACAGATATTATCGAAACAGATGGAAGAATAGCCAAATACAGAATATTAGATGACAATGAATATAGACAAGAATTAAATAAAAAGTTACAAGAAGAAGTAAAAGAATATTTAGAAGATAACAATGTTGAAGAATTAGCAGATATAGTTGAAGTTATTTATGGAATATTAAATTCTATGGATGTTTCAATTAAAGAATTTGAAAAAATAAGAATAAATAAACAAGAAAAAAGAGGAGCGTTTGAGAAAAAGATTTATTTAGAGGAGGCAGAGTAATGGATAAGTTAATGCAAGAAATAAAACAATTCAATGAAGAAAGAGATTGGGATCAATTTCATTCTCCAGAAAATCTTGCCAAGTCAATTGCAATTGAATCAGGGGAATTATTAGAATGTTTTCAATGGGATAGTGAAAATTATAATAAAGAAGAAGTATGCGAAGAATTAGCAGATGTTTTTACTTACTGCATTCAAATGGCTATGAAACTAAATGTAAATCCTGAAGAAATTGTATTAAAAAAGTTAGATAAAACAAGGAAAAAATATCCTGTGGAGAAAGCTAAAGGAGTTAGTATAAAATATAATAAATTATAGAAAGTGCGATGTATATGACATATATAAAAATAGGCAATGAAGAATATCTTGCTGTTAAAGACGCATATTTAAATCTATGCGTTGCAAGAAATGCAATATCAAAAAAAATAAAATTCTTAGAAAAGAATGGATATATATTAAGAGTAAAAAATAAAAGGCCTGAAATTTATATCAGCAGAAAAGGATATGAAAAACTAAAAGAAGAAAGAATACAGTATTTAGATAAAATGATTAATGATGAAAATAACAAAGGACTAAGAGAATATTATATGAATTTAAAAGAAGCAATAGAAAAACCTGAGTTATGGGATAAATTTCATGAAAAATCAATAATACATTATATAGTTTTTTGATCGATAGCATTTTATAAAGACGATAAATTTAATGATTGAGAAAGAGGAATATATGCAAAAAGAAAAAATTGAAGAAATTTTAAATAAATATAAACTCATTAATTTAGATAATAAATTATATATGGAAAAAATAATATATAATTTAGATAAATTTGATAGAGGAGAATGTATTTATCCGTGCGATGACATTTATTGGCCATTTAGAGTAAATAAGGATCTTGTATATGCCGTATTAGATACACTTGAAAAAGAAAACATCTTAAAAAAACATGTTTTTTTGAGATGTTGTAGATGTGGTAGAGAAAGGATTATAAATACATATCTAATGAAAAATGAAGAAATTATATGTGAAGAATGTGGTGCTGATAATGATGATAAAAGCTGCATAATAGCATATGAAGTATTATAATTAAGTTGGGGGCAATTATTATGATAGTATATGAAGCGACAAAGCAACTATTTGTGGAAGATGTTGTACAAGATAGGATTGAAGAAAACATAGATAGAAAATTTTATGAAAAAATGGGATATCATACATCTAAATCTGAAAGAAATGCCTGGAATAACTCTATGCAATATATGATGAAGGTTTTAATAGACAATAATATTCCTG
>ERZ824473.1058-NODE-1058-length-42176-cov-4.532276_pt1 | contig 42176 bp, 42 predicted proteins | sample MGYA00519874_ERZ824473 | MGnify/ENA primary metagenome ERZ824473 (study PRJEB31778, sample SAMEA3449151) | human gut metagenome | biome: human gut; feature: human-associated habitat; material: faeces | place: United Kingdom | collected 2010/2012 ... | reverse complement strand
AGACAGTTTATATTCCTCATTTAGTTTCATCAAATAAAAAATTCAAAAAAGACTAGGAAAACTCCCAGTCCTTTATTCTTCTTTCGTCTCAAATAGTACTTAAATTTCTTCTTTATTTTTCTTCTACTTCTTCAAAAAAGAAGTCTTCTATTTTTGCAACTAATTTTGATTTCTTTGGTTCTTCGAAATTAATATCTTTTCTTCTATATACTGACAAAAATAATGCCATATATAAGAGATTTGCAATAAACGCAGCTTTTCCACCTGAAATAAGTGGCAATTGAAATTCAGCAGTTCCTATAATTCCAAAATTCATTGCTAAATCGCATATAGTCTGTACAATAAACAAACTAGTAATTCCAATTACAACCAGCTTTCCATATGGATCTGTAATTTTTCTCACACTCAGAATCAGTTTTATATCAAATGCTAGCAAAATTAATATCAATCCCAAACTTGCAATCCAGCCATATTCTGACAATATTCCTAAAAACGCAAATTCTCCGCTTATCCCAAACCAGTTTTGTATGCTAGAAAAATACCCTTGTTCATCTTTTAAAGATATGCCTTCTAAGTCAGCCTTTCCTAATAATTTAGCAGTTTTAAAAATTTCTTTTCGTACAAAATCAATTCTTCTTTCTCCTACAGTATCTATCCCAACCCAATTAGCTGATGTATATTTATCATCCATATGAATCTTCCTAGTAGGAACAATACATATAATAGTTGATAATAATGCAAATCCTGCAATTGTTGCAACTATAAGCATAATCGTTTTTTTGATTTGTTTACTTTTTAGTAATTCTCTTGTTGAAATAATTAAATATACCATAGCTACAAGAAATCCTGCAACAAAATTAATCATTAGTGATGATATTACTGCCAAGTAACCTAACACTATTATTTTTACAATATTATAATTAATTTTTTTACCGCTTGATGTCATAATATTTATCTTACTTTCTTTATCTATATCTTTTATAAATCCAGCAAAAGCAATTATATAAAGTGGAACTGTAAATACATCAGGTGAAGTAGATGTGAATGGCCATAATCCACAAACTAAATTTCCATTTGCTCTAAATCCTTTAAAATAAGCAATCAAATTAAGAGCCGTTGCTAATATATACAATATATTAGAGTATTTATAGATTTTTCTATAATCGTAAAAAAATATAAATATACTAAATATTAGTCCTACAATTAATTCTATACATACTAATTTGTAATGTACATTCCAACTTATCAAATGGTCACCATTATTCCAATACATTCCCAAATAAAATAATGACCAAAATTGCTTTCCATACCATAAAAAAGTTAATGCAAAAATTAATGTTATCCAATCTAGTTTTGGTCTGTGTATTTTATTTAATTTTTTTCCTATTTTTTTAGCATTTCCCATTTGCTCAACTGCTTTTTCTTCGGCTTGTTCATCAGTATATCCTTTACAAAGATTATCATTTTTTAAATCTTCTATGTGCCCTGCTAATTCTTCTGAAATCATTTTATTAGCAGGTTTATATTTAACTTCATTACAAACAGTATCTAAAAAATCTTTAGTTTTCAAATAAAACACCTCCAATAACATTGTTTACACTTTCATTGAATTTTGTCCATTCCTCTTTTTTGGCCTTATAGTGTTTTCTTCCTTCATCAGTTATTGTATAATATTTTCTTTTTTTACCAGAAACTTCATCCCAATATGATGAAATATATTTCTTTTCTTCTAATTTATGAAGTATTGGGTATAATGTTCCCTCTTGGAATTCAAATACATCTCCAGATTTACTTTTAATTTCTTTTATCATTTGATAGCCATACATATTCTCATTTTCTAGTACACTTAATACTAATAAATCTGTACTTCCTTTTAATAATTCTTTGTTAATTTTCATAAACTCACTCCTTTCGTTTTCAAATTGTATATACCTTGTATTGCTATGCTTGTTTGCATTGTATTACAAGGTATATATTTTGTCAATATATTATTCTAAAAAAATTATTAATTTTGCAAAAAAAGACTAGGAAAACTCCTAATCTTTTACCCTTCTTCCTCCTTTACAAAATTTAACTTTAATTACCTTTTTTTGTCTTTTTAGAAATAATTATAATAATTAGCTATAATTTTCTAAAAGGAGTTGGTAATATGTCGAAAAATCAAAAAAAATATATTTTTATTTTTATTATACTTATTATAATAGCAATTTCTATTTATGTCATATACATATACAGTCACAATCTCTCCCCCACATCATCTATAGTTCAAACTAATTCCACTTATTCTAAAGTAAATGATTATCTTAGCAATTATAAAAATTACAATATTGAAATTTTAAGAAATTTCAACAATATATTGTACGGTACAATTATAGATGAAAACCGAGATCCAATTCTTTTCTCAACTTATGCAACATTTTCTTATAACACATCTAATGATAAATTTAATATAAACATTCTAGAAAATAATATAAGAATAATGGATTATATTGTTTTAGACAATTACACATATTTCTGTACTTTGCAATATGAAAATGTTAGTAATTCTTTCTTATGGAATATTTATAAACAAAAAAATGATTTTGAAGAAAGCAAAGAATTAATATTAAGTGGCAAAATTACAGATGTATTTGATTTTCCTGTATTTAATTATATATCTAAAGACAGTATATTAGTAACTGTTAAATACCTAATAAATGAAACTGACCTTAAATACGAATTTTTTGAAATAAATACATCTTCTCATCAATTGACAAGCCTTGTTAATGACACTTATATTCCAGGAGAACATAAAGGAACTATTCTTTATAATAGTAATACCATAAAAATATACAAAGATAAAATATATTATTCAGTTCTTAATTCAGATAATTCTCAATATTTACTAAGTTATGACATAATAAGTAGGAAAAAACAAAAAATTTACACAAATGAAGATGACAACTATGGTATTTTAAACTTTGTAATATCTGATAATTATGTGTTTATCCAGTTAGTAGGAAAATTAGACACAAGTATCAATTTAATCTTAGATACTACTCATAGTACAACATATTCATTTGAAAGTAAAACACTCACTTTCCCTAATTTAATAAATAATGAAACCATATTATTTCATAACTCTGACAACAAATGGGATATATTTCAATTCGCCAATATGACTAACAACTTAAAAGAAATTAATGTGTGGAAAGATACTTCTGTATTTCCTAAGTATATTTTGCTTGATAATAATACTATCTTGCTTCAATCATTCGACAACATTTTTTATGAGATTCAATTGCTTATTAGTAATTAATTTTAATAATTTTGGCCCAAAGGAGGTGAGAAATTCGTCCAAAATGTATTAAAAAATATTTTATATTATAGGTTATAGGAGGTTATTTATGAAAAAATTTATTTCACTAACTTTACTTGCAACATTGATTATATCAATGTGCATCCCATCATTCGCATACACAAGTTTATCTGCTAATACTGACATCTCACTTAAAAATTCTGAGTACGTTATGTTACATGGCGGTTCTGAAGAAGAACAATTAAAAAATGAGGAAAATAAAAAGAAAGCTCAGTTAGAATTAGAAAATTTGGTTTTACCTCTTTCTACCTCAAGTCGAATTTTAGACATTCCTACATATCAACAGGAAAGGTATTACTGGTGTGGACCAGCTAATATTAAACAAGTTATCCAATATATGACTGGTTCATCCGATTCTCAATCTACATACGCAAGTTCTATGGGAACAAATTCATCAGATGGAACTTATGTATATAAAATGGCAAACGAACTAAATAAGAGACAATCAATACACACATATACATATACACAGATGTCAAGTAGTTCTAAGCAAACTCTTGCTAATAATATTGTATTTAGTACTGATTTTGGAAGACCATGTATTTTCCATTCAAGAACACAATACTTATACATGTATAATGGAAATTCTTTGGGACACTATCTAACATGTAGAGGATATAATTTCTCAGGATTTAGTACCGCTAGTATTGAAGATGGAGAATATTCTACTCTTTCTAATACTGTAGCACCTAGCTCAACAACTTTAGATGGAACAGTATATTATACTGATTCTTATTATAAAGATTTTGGAAACGGCTCTGTCTTAGGAAATCACTCTGACAGCTTAGACAATATATTGAATTCTTTGAATGGAAGATATTTAATAAATTAGAAAAAATGGAATTAGAGAAATCTAATTCCATTTTTATTTTGAAATATACTATTAAAAGTCTTGTATCTGTTCCAATCCCGTTTTATCTGTTTCTACAATGTTTTTTATTTCAAAGTCTTCAAAAATCTTATTGGGCAGATAAGTTATTTCTTCTTTTTTAACTCCATATAATACAAATTCATAATTTTTTCCTTGTTCTAAATTATATTGTTTATCTACTTTTATTACTACTGGAGCATCAACTTGAAACTGTTTTATAACATAATAGTCATAATTTCCAGTTTCATCACTTAAATTTAGCTTTTCAATAATATTATATGTTTTTATATATTCTCTTTTTTCTAACTCATCTTGTGCATAATTTGTTTTACTATCTACTTCAATTACATTATTTTCGCTAACTGTATTAATTCTTGTTTGGTTAAATCCTACAGTTATATATAATATTAATACTGCTATAACTATACTTTCAAAAATAACAATTACAACATTTTCTTTCATTATAAGACTCCTTTTACTCTTCTTCCTCCTCAAATTGGCTATTATACAATTTCTCATAAAATCCACCTTTAGCAAGAAGTTCTTCATGAGTACCTTGTTCAACAATATCACCATGATCCATAACCAAAATCAAATCAGCATTCTTAATTGTAGACAATCTATGTGCAATAATAAAAGATGTTCTACCCTTCATTAAATTATCCATAGCCTTTTGAATTTGAATTTCTGTTCTAGTATCGATAGAACTTGTAGCCTCATCCAAAATCAATATTTTAGGGTCTGTTAAGATAACTCTAGCTATTGTCAATAATTGTTTTTGACCAGCTGAAATATTGCTTGACTCTTCATTAATTTCTGAATTATATCCATTTGGTAAAGTCTTGATATAATGATGTACATGAGCTGCTTTTGCCGCTTCTATAACTTCATCATCTGTTGCATCTTCTTTTCCATATTTGATATTATCTTTTACAGTTCCGCCAAATAGCCAAGTATCTTGTAATACCATTCCGAACATTTGACGAAGTTCGCCTCTTTCAAAGTCTTTTACATTGTGTCCATCAACTAAAATTCTACCATCTGTAACATCATAAAATCTCATCAATAATTTAACCATTGTTGTTTTTCCTGCCCCAGTTGGTCCTACAATAGCTATTTTTTGACCATCATGCACTTCTGCATTAAAGTCCTTTATAACTATATTATCTGGATTATAACCGAATTTTACGTGGTCAAATGTTACATTGCCTTTTAATCCTTTTGTTGTTACACCTTCTTTAGCTGTTTCTACTTCATCTTTTTCTTCTAAGAATTCAAAAATTCTTTCAGTTGCAGCAACCATAGCTTGTAACATACTTGATACTTGTGCAATTTGATTTATTGGTTGTGTAAATTGCTTGTTATATTGTATAAAGCTTTGAATATTACCAACAGTAATTTTTCCATTGATTGCTAAATATCCACCAGCAATTGCAACACCTACATATCCTATATTAGATATAAATCCCATTACTGGAAACATAAGTCCTGATAAGAATTGTGATCTCCATGCAGATTTATATAATTCATTATTTTCTTTTGCAAATTCTGTTCTTGCATTATTTTCTCCATTAAATGCTTTTACAACAGTTAATCCTGAATATACTTCTTCTACTTGACCATTTACATGTCCTAAATAATCTTGTTGTCTCTTAAAGTATTTTTGAGATTTTCCAACAATTATTTTTACTAAAAAAGCTCCTATTGGCATAACTATAAGTGAAATTAATGTCATTTGCCAACTAATTGATAACATCATTATTGCAATACCAACTAATGTACAAACTGATGTGATAATTTGTGTTACACTTTGGTTTAAGTTTGTTCCTAATGTGTCAATATCATTTGTTATAACTGATAATACTTCTCCATTTGTCTTTTTGTCATAGTAATTCATAGGCAATTTATTTATCTTTTCTGATATATCTTTTCTAAGCCTATATGTAAGCTTTTGAGATATTCTTGTCATAGTAAGTCCTTGTATAAAAGAGAATAATGCGCTCAAGACATATAATCCCAATAATGTTAATAAAATTGTTCCTATTTTCCTAAAGTCAATTCCACCTGTGCCATACAATTTGTTTACTAATCCATTATATATTTCAGTTGTAGCATTACCTAAAATTTTAGGTCCAATAATTGAAAATATTGTACTTCCAACTGCAAAGATTATAACTATAATTAAACCGATTTTGTATTTTGACAAATATTGTCCAATTAATTTTTTAGTTGTTCCTTTAAAATCTTTTGCTTTTTCTGTTACATGACCTGTTCTAGGTCCTCCCATTGGTCCTGGCATATTATTCCCCCCTTTCTTTATTATCCTTATCTGAAAAGTCTTTTGTTAATTCTTCTTCAGATAATTGTGATAAAGCTATTTGTTTATATGTTTCGTTTGTTTTATATAATTCTTCGTGTGTTCCTTGACCTACGATTTTTCCGTCATCTAAAACTATAATTTTATCTGCATTTAGAATTGTACTAATTCTTTGTGCAACTATAATAGATGTCTTATTTTTTGTTTTTTGTGCTAACGCTTCTCTTAATGCTGCATCTGTTTTAAAGTCTAATGCTGAAAAACTATCATCAAATACAAATATTTCTGGGTCTTTTGCAACTGCTCTTGCAATAGAAAGCCTTTGCTTTTGACCTCCTGAAACATTGTTTCCGCCTTGTGCAATTTCTGATTTATATTTATCTGTTTTTCCATTTATAAATTCTGTTGCTTGTGCAATTTCTGCTGCATTAATCATTTGCTCATCAGACATATTTTCATCTGAATATTTTATATTAGATTCTATTGTACCTGAGAATAAAACTCCTTTTTGTGGCACAAATCCAATTATATCTCTTAATTCTTTTTGTGATAAATCTTTTACATTAACTCCATCAACTAGAAGCTCTCCACCTGTTACATCATAAAATCTAGGTATTAAATTTACTACTGTAGATTTTCCACTACCAGTACTTCCTATTATTGCTGTTGTTTTTCCTGATTCTGCTGTAAAGTTTATATCAGAAAGAATTTCAGTGTCTGCATCTGGATATCTAAATGATACATTCTTAAATTCAACTAATCCTTTTTTGCTTGGATCTAATTTTTTTGTATTTTCTTTATCTTTTATGCTTGGTTCTGTTTCAAGTACTTTCATAATACGGTTTGCTGATACAGAAGCTCTTGGAAGCATTATAGATATCATAGATATCATTAAGAAGCTCATTACTATTTGCATTGCATATTGTATAAATGCTAACATGTCTCCAACTTGCATTACACCTTGGTCAATGTTATGGCCTCCAACCCATATTATTAGGATTGAAACTCCATTCATTATAAACATCATCATTGGCATCATAATTGACATTGCTGTATTTACAAATATGTTTGCCTTCATTAAATCACTATTTGCATTATCAAATCTTTTTTCTTCTTTTTTCTCTGTGTTAAATGCTCTTATAACTGGTAAACCTGTTAAGATTTCTCTTGATACTTTATTTAGCTTATCAACCAATTCTTGTAATTTCTTGAATTTTGGCATTGCTATTGCAAATAATGTACCTACTACTAGAATAATTGTAATAACTGCTAATCCAATAATCCAAGCCATTGAACTGTTGCTTTCATTTAATACTTTTATAGTTCCACCTATACCTATTATTGGAGCATATACAACTGTTCTAAATAACATTGCCATTAATTGTTGAATTTGTTGAACATCGTTTGTACTACGTGTAATTAAAGATGCTGTTGAAAATTCACGCAATTCTTTGTTTGAAAAGCTTAGTACTTTATTAAATACTTCTTCTCTTAATGTTTTAGAAAGTCTTGCACCTACACGTGATGACAACATCATAATTGTAATTCCTGATGCCATACTAATTGCTGCTAATGCTAACATTTTTAGACCAGCTATCATTATATAGTTCATTTGAATTTTATCTGTATCAACATTTGTATCTTTGTAAAGTGTTTTTACATATGCTACTGCTGCTTGTGTTTTTATTGAGTCTTGCATTGAGTCAATTTGTTTTGATGATTCTTCCAACATTTTTGCTAATTGCTCTTGTGGCATAGATTTTAAAATTTCTTTGTTTTGAACTGTTTGAGAAATAATAATTGGTTTTGTCATCAATTCTTCAAGAGCTTCTTTCTCGTCAGTTTTTAAATCTTTTATTACATAGATTTCGTCTTTGTTATAATCTTCTTTTAAATATTTTTTTAAAGTTCTTTCTTGTTTATTTGTTAAATCTGTTGCACTTGCAACTGAATATTTTTCTAATATTTCATCATCACTATTTGTAAACAAAAGTATTGAATCCATGTCGTTTTTGCTGATTACTTCTGGAACTGCATATTCAATTCCACCAGCCTGAATTCCTGTATTTACTATTTTTGATGTGTAATTTGGCAATTCCAAATCAACTGTTGCTTGCACACATAGTAATGCTACAATAACTACTACTGATAGCCATGATTGTTTTAATTTTTTTAATACTTTAAGCATTTTTATCCTCCTTTTTTATAATTCCATATTTTAAATATTCTATTTCTTTAAGAAATGTGCTTCTACATTCTTCTTTTGAAACTCCTTTAAAATTTTTTATAATTGCTTTTCTTGTAATTGCATTTAACATTTCACATATTACCATAAAATCTTGCTGATTTTCTATTTTTAAATTTTTGGTATTTAACAAATCACAATATTTTATGACATCTTTTGGTTTGGTATTTTTCATTAAATCAAATATACTTTCATCAGATGATTTTATATTTATAAATATTTGCTTATACAAGTCTTCATCTTCTTTTTTCATGAAATTTTCTATTGCCATATCATACAAGAAAATATATGTTTCAAATAAATCTCCATCTGTTTCTTGGATTTTTTCTTTTACTTTATTTGATACTTGCTCCGCTTTTTCTTTTAAAAGATAAACCAGCAAATCTTCTTTGCTTTCAAAATATTGATAAAAACTGCCTCTTGCAATATCTGCATCTTCTACAATGTTTTTTATTGAGACATTTTCTATTGGAACTCTTGCAAATTCTTTCTTTGCAGCATCTAACACTTTTTGTTGTTTCTCATTTGAAAGCTTTAGAAAAGTTTCTTTTGGCACTTCTATCACTTCCCTCCTAATTATCACGTTTCCCCACAAAACGCAAAAATAACACTCTGTCATAATTATAATGACACAGTGTCATTTTGTCAACACGAATTGTGTGAATTTTTTGTGAATTATTAATCGCCTAAGCATATTCCTATATCTCTAGCTGTTTTTACTAAATCATCATCCATAGTAACTTTTCTTAAATTACTTTCTGCTGTATTTCCTGAAACAGCTCCTATTTTAGTATTTCTTCCTACAACATCTTCTAATGAAACATAGTCTAATTTTCCATTTTTAATTACCGTTAGTACTCCGAACTTTCCATCTAATGCAAGTTCCATAGCTTTTGCACCATATTTTGTTGATAGAACTCTATCAAATGCTGTTGGAGTTCCACCTCTTTGCATATATCCTAAAGTTGTATTTCTAGCCTCAAGACCTGTTAATTCTTCAAGTTGTTTTGCAACTACTTGTCCAACTCCACCAAGTTTGTTGTTATCTACACCTGCTCCATTATCTCTTTTATTTGCAACTGTAATTGTTCCACCTTTTGGTGCTGCTCCTTCTGCTACAACTACTATACTAAATTCTTTTCCTTGAGCTCTTCTTTCGTTTATTTTTTCTACTGCTTTATTTAAGTCATATGGTATTTCTGGAATTAACGCAATATCTGCTCCTCCTGCAATTGCAGATTCTAGAGCTATCCATCCAGCATATCTTCCCATAACTTCAAGTACCATTATTCTATGATGTGTTTCACCTGTTGTATGCAATCTATCTAATGCTTCTGCTGCAACAGATACAGCTGTATTATATCCAAATGTAATTTCTGTACATGCAACATCATTATCAATTGTTTTTGGAACACCTATTACATTTACTCCTTTTGTTGAAAAATCTCTTGCTGATTTTTGAGTTCCATCTCCTCCTAATGTGAATATACAATCAAAACCATCTTTTTTAATATTTTCAACACATACATCAGATAAATCTTTATACTCTACTGATCCATCTTCATTTACTACTTTATAATTGAATACATTTGCATTTGTTGATGAACCAATTATTGAGCCTCCTTTTGGTAATATTCCAGAAGCTGTTGAATTATTTGATGTTGCTAATTTTACAAAATTGTTTTTTAATAGTCCATTATATCCATCTATAAAACCATAACAATCTATTCCATTATTTTCTGCTGTTTTTATAATTGCTCTAATAACAGCATTAAATCCTGATACATCTCCTCCATTTGCTAATATAGCTACTTTTCTTATCATCTGAATTTCCTCCCTATTAATAATCTTTTATTCTTTCTTTTAAATCATTAAAATCAATTAACTTCCAAGACCAGTTTTTATCACTTTCAGTTCCTGGTACATTTATTCTTGCACTTTCATCTAATCCTAAAATATCTTGTACCATGATTACTGGCATTTTGGCTTTACATTTTGATAAATATTGCATAATTCCAATATTAACATTTATATCATTACAATTGTTTCGTTTCAAGAACTCTTTTAATTTCCATTTATGGTCATCATCAAGTGTTTTATACCAGCCATAAATTGTGTTACAATCATGATTTCCAGGGAATACAAGTACATTTTCCGTTTCATTATCTCTATCATAGAAATTATCTAAATCTATTGTAAATTGCAATATTTTTTGTCTTGTAAATCCATAGTGTTCTCTTAATTTTATTGTTTCTTCTCTAATTTCTCCTAAATCCTCAATTATAAAGTCATCGATTTTCACACTATTGTCTTTAAATAATTCATCAAAAAATCCATAACTTACGCTATCTGTATAACATCCTTCTTTTCCAGATTTTCCGATTGGAATCTTGAAGAATGAATCATATCCTCTAAAATAATCTATTCTAACTTTATCAAATAATTTTAAAAGATATTTGAATCTTTTTATTAGATATTGATAATTTTCCTTTTTTATATTTTTAACATTATATACAGGACTATTCCATTTTTGACCATTTTCATTAAAATAATCTGGTGGTGTACCTGCTTCAAATGTAAATTTACCATTTTCCATTTCAAAACATTCTGGATGATATTTAGTTTCTACTGAATCAAACACAGGGTACATTGGCATGTCTCCAATTATTTGCACATTTTTAGAATTAGCATATTGTTTTAATTCCATCCATTGCTTATATAACATATATTGAATAAATAAATGATATTCTTTGCTTTTTCCTGTTTTTTTGCTTTTAAATTCAGCATATTCATTGATTTCTTGTAGTATTATAAATTCATAATATTCATTATTGGGTCTGAAATTGCTAAATGCTTCATTATAGTATTTTTCTTTGAAATCATCATATATTGCTCTATCTTTGCTTTCTCGTATTTCCGCATCTTTTATTAATTTTTCTTTTTTTAATTTGTCCAAAGATATGTAATCTTCTTCTATTGCATAATAACTTATTGGAGAGTATGGCAATTTGTTACATTCGTTTATTGGCAAGACTTCCCAATATTTTATATTGTTTTCACTTAATATATCTATAAATTCATATGCTTCATATCCAAAGTCTCCAATTCCATATTTGCTTGGAAGTGAAAATATTGGAAGTAAAATTCCTTTTTCTTTCATTTTCCTATGTCCCTTTCTTCGTTTTTACTTTTGTCCATGTCAATTATATATTAATAAATTTATTTTTTCAATAGGTATTCTGATTAATTTCAATATTTATAATACTTATAAAAAAACCTTCATCTCTTTAAAGATAAAGGCTTTTTTACAGCTCAGTTATTTTTTGCTGTGCTCATTCAAATATTTTTCAAAGACTTCTTCTTCTAGATTAAAGATAAGACCTTTTTCTGTATCCTCAAAACTATAATCGCTTTCAGAACCATGCATACAAAAAGGAGTAAGTTCAACGACTTCATATTCTTCCTCCAACATTTGCATTGTTGCAAGGTCGAAATATTCATCGCCCTTTTTCAGTAATATCGTGTGCTGAGTTTCCTCAAGGCCAGAAAGAATTGCTTTTTTAACATCTTCTTCACATTTTTTGATATTTTGTTCAGTAACTTCTGCTCCTTGACTGCTCAGTACATTCCTAACTGCAATTCGTAATAAATCCCCTGGAGTTTTGGCATTAGGATATTCATCAGAATACACTTTTACATTCTCTGCTTCTTCCCATGTTAATCTTTTCTCGATTTGCGCAAAATACAAATCGGTTATTTCAGCTTTCCGGACATCTTCAATCGAAATCATAATATGACCTCCTGTTTTTCGTATTTGAATATTTTATTCACTTTAATTCTAAAGTGAATTACAAATTATAAGCAGAAGTATTATATCACGTTACAATACAAATATCAAGTTCTTACAAGAACCTCATGTAATTCTTGTAAAATTTCATCTTTTACCATCTCTTTAAATACTACTGAAATTTTTGTTCTACTAATATCAATATTAAAAATCTCCAAACTATTTTTATTGGCAATATCTAAAATCTTATTAATAATTTCATCTCTAGAACTAATTCCAAAACCAATAACAGATACTCTAGAAACATCTTTTTTTACAATGCTTTTTATTCCAGAAGCCTCCAACTTATGAGATATCACTGTTCCTGGATTATTATTAAATGTAGAACCTGTAACTATTGGCACATTATATTTTTCACCAATCTCAACACATCTATCATGTAAAACTTTTGCACCTTCACTTGATAATGCATGCATTTCTTCATAAGAAATATCAGTTAATTTTCTAGTGCCTTCAACTTTATTAGGATCTGCTGAATATATTCCATCAACATCAGAATATATGTAGCATTGTTTAGCTTTTAGACTTGCAGCCAATGCAACAGCTGTTGTATCAGAACCTCCTCTTCCTAATGTAGTAATATCATTATTATCATTTATCCCTTGAAATCCTGTAATTATAACAATTTTTCCTTCATCCAATTCTTGTTCTATTCTCGTACAATCAATATATTCTATTTTAGCATTTTGATTTTCATCACTTGTGTGAATTCCTGCCTGCCAACCTGTAAGAGATATCGCTTGATATCCTAAATAATTTAATAAAATTGCTAATTTACTAGCACTAATTTGTTCTCCAACACTTATCAATGCATCCATTTCTCTTTTATCAGGTTTTAATGATAATTCTTCAGCTTCTTTTATTAGCTGGTCTGTTTTTTTACCCTGTGCAGAAACTACAACAACTACATTATTATCTTCATCATATAATTTTATAACTTTATTGGCTACCAATTGCAATTTACTATTATCAGCAACAGAACTTCCTCCAAATTTAATTACTATTGTTTCCATCTTTTGCACCTTTCTTAATATAATATAAAAAGTCGTATTTAATTAAATACTCCTCTCTATATTATATTAAAAATATATCAATTTGGTTGCAATTGGGTGACAATTTGGGGTCGGTGTTTTTCTTGACAAGCTGTCAAAAAAAACACCGACCCCAAATTAACAAATTAGCCCTTTAAAAAAGCCTCTATAAATCCGTCTAAGTCGCCATCCATAACACTTTCCACGTTTCCTACTTCGTAATTTGTTCTGTGGTCTTTTACGAGTGTATATGGGCAAAAAACGTATGAACGAATTTGGCTTCCCCATGCAATATCTTTTTGAATTCCTTTTAATTCTTCTATTGTTTCTTTTTGTTCTTTTTCTTTTAAATTTAATAATTTTGATTTCAACATTTTCATTGCAGTTTCTCTATTTTGAATCTGAGAACGCTCAGATTGACAAGCAACTACAATATTTGTTGGAATATGTGTAATTCTAACTGCTGATGATGTTTTATTTATGTGCTGTCCTCCAGCTCCAGAAGCTCTATATGTATCTACACGCAAATCATCTGGATTAATGTCTATTTGGATATCATCTGTTATTTCTGGCAAAACTTCTAATGATGCAAATGAGGTATGTCTTCTTCCTCCTGCATCAAATGGTGATATTCTTACCAATCTATGTACTCCCATTTCGCCTTTTAAATATCCATATGCATTTTCTCCTACCACTTCAAATGTTACACTTTTAATTCCTGCCTCTTCGCCTTCTAAATAGTCTAATTCTTTTACTTCATATCCTTTTTTTGTTGCCCATCTAGTATACATTCTATATAACATTTCTGCCCAGTCTTGTGATTCTGTTCCACCTGCACCTGGATGTAAAGTTAATATAGCATTATTTCTGTCATATTTGCCTGAAAGCAATGTTTCAAGTTGTAAATTTTCCAAATCGCCTTCAAGTTGCTTTGTTGATTTTAATATCTCTTTAGCTACTTCTTCATCGTCTTCCATGTTGGCTAATTCTGTTAAGTCTTTTAAATTTGTAACTTCATTTTCAATCTTCTTAAATTTTTCCACTTTGCCTTTTAGTTGTTTTATTTTAGCCAAAACTTTTGAGGTATCTGCTGATGGCTTTTGCCAAAATTCTTCTTTTACAGTTTCATCTTCTAAGTCCTTTAATTCTTTTTCTATTTTAGAAATGTCAAAGGGAATCACCTAAATTTTGTACTTTTGTTCCTAATGTTTCTAATTTTTTTGAATTTTCTTCTAATTCTATCATCACGTCACTCTCCTTACTCATAATCCTCTACACTTAGCTCTGGAAATGTGAATGTCTGCCCAGCATCAGTAAATTTTCCTGAAATAAAATGATTTTGATTCATTGTTTTTGAACCTTTTAAAAAATACTGATATTTTGATTTGCTAATAAGAACTCCTGAGCCTATTAGTATTGGATCATCCCACGTTGTATCTATCCCATACCATTTTCCATCAAGTTTCACATAATTCCATGCATGATTCTCTGTTTTTCCTTTGCTGTTGGTTCCTGTTCCTATTACAATTGTATTTTCAATTCCTGCTTCATCCATCAAATATTGAAAAGCTTTTGCATATCCTTCACATACACATACTTTAGATACTAGTGCTCCATAGATATTGTATATATTATCTAATGAAACAGATGAATCATATTCTATTGTGTCTACTAAATAATCATGAACTATTTTAATTTTTTCATAATCACTTTTTCCATCTAGTACTGATAATATACTATCTTTCACTTTTTTTATTTCTGCTTGATATTTATCTACATCTTCTTTTGAATTAAATCCTTCTGATAAGTAGCTTTCTTTATTTCCATTGTCTATATAAACATTGTATTTTGTTCCTGTTATTTTTGTGATTTTTTCTATATTTATAAACATACTTGTTGCATCAATATAAAAAATCTCTGGATTTTCATATACTAGCACTTCTATGGCTGATTGATATTCTTTCTTCAATTTAGCTTCTCCATCACTGCTTGATAACAAGTTTTGAAATGTATTTCCATACTCTATTTTATATGTTCCAGTTTTTAAATTTTCTCTATTTTCATATAATTTATCATATAGTTTTTTTGCATTTTCATCAAGTTGGTCATATAAATTATGATTTCTGCTAGTATTAGTCTTGTTGTTCTCATTTACTCCACCAAAATTGCTTTCACTTGCTTGAATTATTGTTGTATTTTTATTTATATTTTCCCCTTTTGATATTGATAAATCTCCATCACCAGTAAAATTAATTGTTATTGGATGTTCTCCTGTTATTTCTGCATACATTACATATCCAAATCCAGCCATAACAATAATTATCATGACTATAATAAAAAATAATAAAAATCCAAGTATTTTATCTTTCATAAATTCCTCCACAACACTATTTAAATTATATATTATTCTCATTTTCTTTTCAAGTTTTTTGAATATTTTTTTATTTTTTGCAAATATTACTAATATGAGTTTTAAAGATTTTTTTAGTAATTTAATTAAATATTCATCTAGCAATGATTATAATTTTTCCATTTTAAATAACAATGTTAATAATGTGTCAACAGATGCTTCTCCAGCAGACAATTATAAAGTTTTTGCAAACATAAAAGAAAATTTAGACTTTTTGAAAAGTAAATATAATGCTTTGATTTGTTCTGATATAATAATACGAGAATTTAACATGTTTGTTTATAATGAAAATCATAAATGTTTTATTATTTATATCGATGGCCTAGTTGATTCCTCATCTATTAATGACTTTATTTTGGAGCCATTAATGCTAGGTAAATTTAGATATAACAAGCCATTTGATGGAGCTCTATCGGATTACATTTATAATTGTTTACTGCCTCAAAATAGCGTTACTAGTGTAAAAAATTATTCAGATGTATTTTCTGGAATTAATATGGGAGATTGTTTATTATTTATTGATACTCTCGAAATTGCATTTGATATTGATGTAAAAAAATATGAACACCGAAATATAAGTGTTCCTGTAAATGAGTCTGCTATAAAAGGTCCTCAAGAAGGTTTTGTTGAGAATATAAGGACAAATACTTCTCTTATAAGGCGTATTGTAAATAACGAAAATCTTGTTATTGAAACAATTCCTATAGGAAAAATTAGTAAAATTAAGTGCAGTGTTTGCTATCTTCAAAATATTGCAAATGGCGATTTAGTTTCTGAAATTAAATATAGATTAAATAATTTAGCAGTTGATTCTTTGCTTTCTACTGGTGAACTAGAACAATTAATTGAAGATGATGTAGGATTTGGTATTCCTCATGTTTTATCAACTGAAAGACCTGATAAATGTGCAAAATATTTGTTTCAAGGTAGAATTGTTCTTTTATTAAACGGAAACCCTTATTCTATTATTTTACCTGCTACAATAGAAGATTTCCTTTTCTCTCCTGAAGATACAAATTTAAGACCTTTATTTGCTAATTTTTTAAGAGTAATAAGAATCTTAGCAGCAATTACTACATTATTATTACCAGGATTATATATGGCTGTAACCAACTTTCATCAAGAACTTTTGCCAACAGAACTCCTGTTTTCGATTCTCTCAGCAAGAGAAAATGTACCTTTTCCTATAATCTTAGAAATTATTCTTTTGGAATTAGCCTTTGAACTTATTAGAGAAGCAAGTTTAAGAGTTCCCTCACTAATTGCCTCTTCTATTGGTATTGTTGGTGCTTTAATATTAGGCGATGCTGCTGTTAATGCTGGAATTGTTAGTCCTATATTAATAATAATTGTAGCTATTACAGGAATTGCTTCTTTTTCTATGCCAGATTTTTCTTTTGGCTTTCACATTAGAATTTTTAGATTTTGGTTTATTGCTTTAGGGGCTACTGCTGGATTTTTGGGCATTGGTGTCGGATTATTTATTTATGTTTCAATGCTTTGCAGTATAAAATCTTTTGGAGTTCCTTATACTGCTCCTCTTACTCCTTCTGGTAATATGAGAGGAACTGGGTATTTTGTTCCTCACTTTTGGAAGCAAGAATATCGCCCAAGTTTCTTATCTCCCAAAAAAGAAAAGGCTCAAGCTAAAATTAGTAGAAAATGGTGGTGGTAACACAAAAAGTGCAAAATGCGAAAATGGTGTCGGTCCTTTTTTAAACAATGTTAAAAAAGGACCGACACCATTTTCGCATTTTCACACTCATTTTCCATATTAATAATTTTCTGCTTTAATTTCGAAATATGCTTTTGGATGATTACATACTGGGCAAACTTCTGGTGCAGATGTTCCAACAACAATATGTCCACAATTTCTGCATTTCCAAATCTTAACTTCTCCAGCTTCAAATACTTTTCCATCTTTTACATTTTCTAATAATTTTAGATATCTTTGTTCATGCTCTTTTTCTATTTTAGCTACTTCTTCGAATAAATATGCAATTCTTGCAAATCCTTCTTCTTTAGCAGTTTTAGCAAATTCCGCATACATATCTGTCCATTCATAATTTTCTCCATCAGCTGCAGCTTTTAAATTCTCAGCTGTTGTTCCGATATCTCCACCATTTAATAATTTAAACCACATTTTTGCATGTTCTTTTTCATTATCTGCTGTTTCTTGAAAAATTGCAGCAATTTGTTCATATCCTTCTTTTTTTGCTTTGCTTGCAAAATATGTGTATTTGTTTCTAGCTTGTGATTCTCCAGCAAATGCTGTCATCAAATTTTGTTCTGTTTTTGAACCTTTTAATTCCATAATACTTTCCTCCTATTTTTATACATTTTCTACTGATTCAGCTGAAATTTCTTCTATATTTTCTTCATTATCATTTGTATTACTTGTTGGTGTTACTGTACCAAAAGAGAAAACTTTTCTTTCTGTTCTTGATTTTTCTTCAAATTTTTTGTCATAAGATGCCTTTACTGTATTTAGAGCCTCTTGCATTGCAAAAAACATTTCTTCTACATCTTCTTTTGTGAAATCATATGCACTACTTCTAGACATTGGCTCTAGTATTTGTATATCATGCATTACATTATTTACTCTCTTTCCAGCATATTCCATAAATTTTTTTCTTTTTTCTTCATTTACTTCCATTTCTATTTTCTCCCTTCGCAATAGCTTTTCAGCTTTCATCATTTTTATATCACAAATAAAAGAAGAAATCAAGAACTTTAATTTTATTTTTTTGTCATTATATGAATATTTTCAACTTTAGCACCAATCTCTCTAGAAACAATGTTCTGTATTTGTGCAATTTCGTCTGCTTTTAGCTCTTCTTTTCCTACAATAACACTTATACTATCTGTATTTACAAAAATTACGCACTTGTCAAATCCTTTGGTCGACATTAGATTTTCGCAAATCATTATAGCATTTTTCTCTTTATTTAATTTAGTAATTTCCTGTGTAACAATAGATTTTTGTTCTTCTGAAACATTTGAATTATTCAACATTCCTTTATAAGTTTCCAATGTTTGTGAATACATTGTATCTCTTGATAATTTAGAAGCCTCAAAATAATCATCTTCCGCTTTAGTTGCTGTCTCTTCACTTGAATTTGAATTTTCTACCTGATTTTCAACTAATTCATTGTTGCTTACAAGTGTTGCATCTCCTAAATGTTCATCTCTTGAATCTGTAACTGTATTTTCAGTAGAGTTTGTAGTATTAACACCTTGGTTAGCAGAACTAACCGTCTCTAATACTTTTGATTCATTTGATATGTAACTCCAATATCCTGCTGTAACAAGCATTAAAGCTACAGCATAAAGCGCAAGACTTCCTTTTTTTATTTTCATAATCATTCCCCCTCTTTATATATAATTATTTTGAACCCATTTCAAAAACCTGAATTTTATGTACAGCAAGTCCTGTTACTGCTTCTACAGCACTTACTATTGATGCTTTTATGTTGGCATTTCCAGCTCCTTGAGCTGTTATTATTGCACCTTCTATGACTGGCATTATAACCTTTTCTGTAATCGGAGTGTTTTTACCATTCTCGTCTGTATATGCAACCTCTTTTTTGCTTTCTGTTTGCTTTACATCTTTGTTGCTACTGCCATCATTTTCTTGTGTAGTACTTTCAGATTTTGTTTCATTATAAACAGCTACAACTGAACTACTTTCAGAATATTTTATAAGAACCTTTGCTTTTCCTACCCCATTAATACTTTCTAAAATATTTTCAAGTCTATTTTCCAAATTATCCTGTTCCTCATTAGCTGTAGTTGTTTGAGCAAGTACCTTTGTAGTATCTTCTGACTTGTTTTTACTTTTATTGTCATCTGATGACCACATTACATTTATAATCAATACTGTTATTATTAATATTATTATAAAAACGATAATATTCTCTATGTTCTTTTTTTTATCGTTTTCTTCACCATTTTTCTTAAAAAATTCTTTAAACATACTTCCTCCTATTTTATTACCACTTTAATCTTATCTTCTGAAATTTCAAACTCTTCAGCTAATTTTTTCTTTGCAGCTTCTACTTTTTGATTTTCAGCAGGTCCTTTAATTTTTATTGTTATCAACTGAATTCCTGCATTCTTTTTAGTACTATCTAAAACCGCATCAACATTGCATTTTTCTACAGAAAATCCATCATTTTCAAAACTCTGTATTGTCTTTTTTTCAAGTTCTTCTAAATAGATTTTTTCTATTCTTATATCCATCGAAGATTGATCAACTTCATATTGTGACTGACTTTCATATTTTTCTGTATTATATTTTTCCACAGAAAAATTTTCTTTATTCTTAATAATTGGAGAAATAATATTAAATAATACATATACTCCAATTACCATTTTTATGTATTTCGTATTTTTATTTTTAGGCAATATTAGCTCTATTATTGTAGCTATAATAACAGCTAATACAATTTGTTCTGCCCATGAACTCAAAAAATTTATCATCTATACATCATCCCACTATTCGAAATTTTTACGACCATTGTGATTCCAATAATTAATATTACTGAAAGTGCACATAGAATTCCAAGTAATAATTTAAACACACCACTCATTTCGTCTAATAATTTTACAATTTTCTCATCAGCAATAGGCTGAACCACTGCTGATGCTAAGCTATATATTATGCTCAATGTACCTATTTTTATTATTGGCATAATACAAATACTTAAAATTACAATCACACCCACAAATCCTACTGCATTTTTTAAAATTACACCACATCCCAGTACACTATCTACCACATCTCCAAGGATCTTTCCTACAACTGGAATTACAGTAGAAACTGCCGCTTTAGCTGTTTTTGCTGTTACACCATCCACACTGCTACTTAAAGTTCCTTCTAAAGATACTACTCCAACAAAAACAGTCAAAACAATTCCAAGAAACCATACTACTCCAGATTTTAAAAATTTAGACAACTTTTCAACTTGTACTCTTTCCGAAACTTTAGAAACTATTGAGAATGTAACAATAATTAAAACTATTGGTATTAATACATCTGCAATAATATTACCAACAAAATTACTAATAGCCAGCACTATAGGCTCTATTACTGTACTTGTAGTAATATTTCCTGTGTAAACCATCAACGTTAAAAGTAATGGGATTAATACATTAATAAATCCAACTAAATCATTTGCAGTATCTTTTACTAATTTTATTATTTCTGAAAAATTCGACATTATAAGTGTTACAATTAATATATATTGAACAAAATAAATAATTTGAGACACGCTATTATTTTCTAGCCCATCAGTTATTGCTTTTAGAATTCCATGTATGACTATAATTACTAAAATACTTATTAAAATTTTTAAACTTGAACTAACTTCTTTTCCTAATAATTTAATTATTATTTTATATAATTTATTATTATCTATTTTTCCTTGTATGGCCTGTCCTAACATACTTGACAAATCAATTTCTTCGAATGATTCATTTGTATATTTTTGTGCTTCTTTTAAAAATCCGCTAATATTAAATTTTTCTTGTGTTGATGACATTATTTCCTCTTGGCTTTCTGCAAATGCATAATTGGGTATCATTAGTACAAGGATAAATATTAAAATTATTCTTTTCATATCAATCCTTTCATTATGGCAATATTTGAATTATCAATTCTAATAAACTTGAAATAATTGGCATAGACATTGCAATTATAATAACTTTGCTTCCAATTTCTATTTTACTTGCAATTGCTTTTTCTCCTGCATCTGAACATATACTTACTGCAAACTCTGCTATGATTGCAATTCCTGTGATTTTTAACAATATGCCAAGAAACTGTTTATTAATATAAGTCTTGTCAGAAATGGATTTCAAAAGATTTATAATTCCAGTAATTTTATCCATTGCCAAAAATAAAATTAGAACTCCTGCTATTATTGACACATATATTGCATATTCAGGTCGATACTGTTTTAAAATGACAGCTATTATTAGAGCCATAAAGCCTATTCCAACAATCTTAATTACTTCTTCCATAAAACTCATTCCTTTTATTATAAGTTAAATAATGTACGTACAGTCTGAAATAAAGTATTTATTTGCTGAATTACCATTGTCAAAACAATCACTAATCCTGCCAAAGTTGTCATCATTGCTTGATCTTCTCTTCCAGCTCTAACTAGCACTTGATGCAATACTGCAACTAAAATTCCAATAGCTGCAATTTTAAATAATAAATTAATATCCATTTTTAATCCCCTTTATTTAAAATAGTATAATACAAAATACCAGGCCACTTACAACTCCAAGAGTTTTACACATCTTTTGATTTTTCTTTTTCTCTTCTTCTGCTTTTTCTATTTGAATACTCAAAAACTCTTCTGTAACCTCAATTTCGCTAACTTGGCCATTTACATCTGTTTGTCCTAATAGCTTACCCAGTCTCTTAAGTATATTTTTATCTTCTTGTTTTATGCTTATATCTGCATCTTGTATGCAATTTTCCCAAACATCTTTTGCCTGATAATATGTTATTTGATTTGCCATTTGTCCAAAGATTTTTTCTATTTCAGTATCATTATCTTTAGCAATCTGCCTAAAGATTTCTCCTAATGGTTCATATGTAAATTTGATTTTCGTTTTCATTATATTTAATATATTTTTGAACTCTTTCAATTCATCAACTCTATTGCCATATGCCTTGGCAATTGCCATTCCAATCGAAGTCGACAATCCAAAAATAATTAATAACAATATGTATTTTAAAGTTTTTATAACGGATAAAGACATTTTGCATCACCTCTCTTTTCTGTATTTAATATTACAATTCTTTCAAAAATATGTTTATTTATCAATTTCGAAAGTTCTGGATTTTTTTCTATTTCTTCCAAATCTTTTCCATGTGCTGTAAAAACACCCTTAACACCTGAACAAACTGCATAATCAATAGCCTCGACATCCTCTTTGCTCCCAATCTCATCACATGCAATAACATCAGGAGCCATAGAACGTACCAAAATTCTCATAGCATACGGTTTAGGCATATTATCAATCACATCTGTTCTTACTCCTACATCATTCTGAGGAACTCCTTTATACATTGCTGCAATTTCGCCTCTTTCGTCAGCCACACCAACTGTTTTTCCTGCGAAGCTTAGTATTTTAATCCCATTACTTACATTTCGAATAATATCTCTTAGCAATGTTGTTTTGCCACATCCAGGAGGAGAAATTATAAGTGTATTATGTACAGAATTATTACCCAAATCAAGGATCTCATTAATAATTCTATTACTACATCCAATCTTTTGCCTTGCAATCCTAAAATTCAAGCTAGAAATATAATTCATATTAATAACTTGTCCATTCTCCAAAACCGCACTTCCTACAATTCCAACCCTATTTCCCCCTCTAATAGTTATATATCCATCACAAATTTGCCTCCTATATGAGTAAACCGAATTTTCGCACACCTTCTCAAACGCCTGTAAAATATCTTGCTGTTTTACAATATAATCAAGCAATTTCGTCTTATTTTCATATTTCAAAGCAAGTGGCTTTTCTGCTCTAAGTCGTATTTCTTCAATATTTTCTATATTTTCAATTTTCTCAATACTCTGGCTTTGATTTTCTTGCATAATTATTTGCCTTATCACCAACGGCAAATATTCTAGAACATTTTTTACTTCATCCATATTTCCTCCTTGCTAATTTGGGGTCGGTCCTTTTTTTCACATGCTAATTTGATACCGGGTATTTTTTTAGCATTTTGCACCAAAAAAAGAACATATATTATATATATATGCTCTTTCCATTCTTTTTAGAACTATTTTTTATTCAATTTTATTGAATTCCACTAAAATTTCTATATACATTTAAGAACAAATCTTGTAGCTCTTTATCTGTTGCATCATTTATTATTATTGCATTATTTGAATTAAATGCATCTATGTTCAAACTAGAATCAAATGTAACTACATTATTATATGTTACACTAATACTTGTTTTTTCATCAGCTGTTGATGAAGAAGTTGATGAAGAATCTGAATAAACTATATCAGCTGTTATTGTTTCCTCTACATCATCTAATTTTGCTAAGTTTTTATAAGCCATCTCGATTTGAATATTTGCAACTTCTTCGCCATCTGAATTAGCTTTAATTCCAACAATATAGCTTAGCTCATCTTTATTAGCAAATTTTTCTATACTTACTTGTCCAACAAGTTCATTATCTTCATATGCATAAAATACAAGTTTAGTATCTGATTTTTCTATTGCTGCAACAATTTCAGCCACATTATCAGTTACAGTTTTTATTTCACATTCTGTTAACTCGCCTGATTTTATAGTTAATACAATTTGAACTCTATCAGCATCTGTTGTATCAGTTTCTTTTATTGCATCTACAAAATTGTCTATTTGTGTTTTCAAATCTTCTACTGTTGTTCCAGCAGATAATTTATTTAATAAGTCTTTATCCTCTTTCAATGCATTTGCTAATTTTTCAATTAAATTTATAAATTGTTCTGCAGATACATCCATTGTTACTTTAGTTTGATCTTTTGTTTTTGCCTTAGAAAACATATCTTTTGTCATGTTATCATATAATACTTTAGAATATTTGTCTTTTATTTTACTTATTTCTTTATCAGAGAAATTTAATCCACTTAATGTAATATTATCTGGAATATTGCTTGTGTCCATTCCAAATCTGTCTGCCAATGTTTTTAAATCTTCATTTTTTATTGCAATAAATTTATCACTTAAAAGTTTGGTTTGTATTCCATAAGTTTCTCCATCACGTTTATATTGAATTGGAATATTAATTCCTTGTGATAATTCTACTGTGAATTTTTGTTCTGCTAATTTCTTTGCTGTATTTGTTTTTCCTTCTACATCTATCGTTGTGCTGTTTAATATGTTTAATCCATCAAGTGCACTACCTTGTTCTGGTGCCTCAAATGTTATTTTTCCTTTGTTTTCAAATGCTGTATTTGTTTGTTTTTCTACATATTTTTCTAAATTAGTGTCTTTTAAATCTTTTGTAAAATCATCTGATAGTAAATATGAGAAAAATAATTGTTTATCGGATTTTAATGCATCTGTTGCAAAATATGCATATCCTAATCCTGCTCCTAATAGTACTACAACCAATACTATAGCTAATAAAACTTTCTTTTTCATCTTTTTCTACCCCTCTTCTATAAAATATCTATTTCTAGTTTACTATAATAAAAAAAAACTGTCAATATTTTTAGAAAATTTGACAATTTTTTATTTTTTATTCTTCCCAGTTATGATATATATCCATAACGTCATCTAATTCTTCTAGTCTTTCAATTAATCTTTCCATTTTTTCAACTCCAGCTTCATCTAACGCAACTGTTGTTGTTGGAACCATTTGAACATCTGCTTCTAAGAATGTTAATCCAGCTTCTTCTAATTTTTCTCTTACTGTTGAAAAATCTGATGGTGCTGTTGTTATTTCATATACTTCATCTGATGAATTGAAATCTTCTGCACCTGCATCTAATGCTAACATCATTATTTCTTCTTCATCCATATCTGTTGATGCTTTTTCAATTACAATTACACCTTTTTTATTGAACATATATGATACACATCCTGTCGTTCCTAAGTTTCCACCTGCTTTATCAAATACATGTCTAACATCTGATGCTGTTCTGTTTCTGTTATCTGTATTTGCATTAACTATTACAGCTACTCCTGATGGTCCATATCCTTCATATACTACTTCTTCATAATTTGCAGTGTTTCCTTCTCCTGATGCTTTTTTGATTGCATTGTTGATTGTGTCATTTGGCATGTTTGCTGCTTTGCATTTTGCTATTACATCTTTTAGTTTTGAGTTTCCTGATGGGTCTGGTCCACCTTCTTTTACTGCAATTAATAATTCTCTTCCTAATTTTGTGAATATTTTTCCTCTTGCTGCATCAGCTTTTCCTTTTTTTGCTTGGATATTGTGCCATTTGCTATGTCCTGACATGTTAATTCCTCCTCTTTTTATAAAATCATATTTTATATTGTAACATATTTTTTTACATTTGTGTAGACTTTTGGTAAATAAAATTTATTTTTTTATTTCTTAAAACTAAAAATTTATGTTATTTTCTTTTTATAATATGTGATAAACCTTTAAGATAATCTTGATTTACTAGCATATCTTTAATACTAGCCGGTCTTAAATCTATATTCTTAAGTTCTTTTGGAGTTAACCACTTGAATTCTAGTAGCTTTTCTTCGCCTTTATCATTTTCAATTTTTTCACAATTTTTCATTTGTAATTGTTGTTTTAGCTTGATTATATAATAGAATTCTATTCCATGACATTTTTTATTATCTCTTGTCCAAAAATTTTCTTGTATTGCAAATAAGTTTGCTTCTTCAACCTCACACCCAATTTCTTCTTTTATTTCACGAATAATAGCCTGTTCTGAATCTTCTCCAATTTCAATATGCCCTCCAGGAATATGATAATATGGAGTTTTATTTACTCTCATAATTAAAAATTTATCATCTTGCTTAATTATTCCACAAGCCCTTCCATGAAATTCTTCTTTTTCCGTTTTAATTTTTAAATCCATAACGCTGTTTCCTTTCTAATTATAATTTTTAACCAAATTTTGTACCATCTATTTCATTACTCCAATTGCTCTAACTTAACTAGTTTATTTCCATTAAAAATTAATTTTAACAAACATGGAGATTTTATATCTAATTCCTTGCCTTTATATTTAAGGTTTAATTTTTCATTTACCTCACAATAATTTAATAAATAAAATTTAATAGCACCTCCATGACTTATAACAGCAATTCTTTTTACTTCATAATTTTCAAGTATTTCTTCAATAAAGTCATTCATCCTTATTTTAGTTTCAATTGCACTTTCTCCATCACGAGTTTTAAATTCTGGAAATGCTAGTTGCTCACGAGACGGATCTCTTGTTTCTTTATCAGCCATAAATTTTGCTAAGTCCTCTATATTTCCAAGTTTTCTTTCACATAATCTTTTATCCAAATTGTATTGCAAGTTATTTTTATCTGCAATATATTTTGCAGTGGATTTTGCTCTTGCATAAGGACTAGACCAAATGATATTAAGATTTTTTAATTCAACATTTTCACTTAATCTTTTAGCATCTGATTCACCTTGAACAGATAATATTTCATTTTCATTGATATCTTGAAATGCCTCATCTGTGTTCCTGATTCCACTTTCAGCAACAGTCTCAGCATGTCTAATCAAATAAATTATTGTATTTTCCATCTTTCTCATCTCCATTATTCTTTTTCTTCAAATTGCTTAAAAAACTCTACAAAATCTTCTGGCTTTGGTTCTGGCAATTTTGGTCTAGTACGAATAATCTCTTCAAAATAGTGTCTTACAAAATCTTCTATTAGTTTTTCTTGCTTATTAGATGCAATAACATTTGCAAATAAGTTCTTAAATTCTTTCTGTTTTATAGTATTCAATTTTTCAACTAGTACATCCATTTCACTTTCTGACAACATATATTCATACACAAAATTCGCTATAACTGCATTAAATAATCGTGATATTATTACTGAATCATCTTCTCTAATATTATCTGCTACAAATTTTATAGCACTTCCGCCAGCTAATCCGCCAACAAGTCCTCCTGCAATTCCTATTGCTGTTCCTACACCTGGCGAAATCGTAGTACCCATTGCAGCTGCTACCTTTGCTGTTGCTACAGATGTGGCTAGAGTTCCACCACTTGATGTGATCAGTATCGTCATCATCATCAATTTCATCTTCATTTATAAAATTTTCGTGCCCACACTCTGTACAATTCCACGAATAATATGCATCTGAAAATCCATCTTGCTTATTTAAAAGAGCTCCGCACTCATCGCAATACCAAGCAACTCCTTCATATAAATCACCATTATATGAATCTTCATCCATAATCATTTGACCACATCTTAAACATCTCCACGCTCCATATTCTGGATCAAATCCTTTTTGATTATTAAGTATAGCACCACATTTGGGGCAAGTATATTCGTCCATATTTTATTCCCCTTTATATATTTTATCTATTTATATTGTAACATTTTGTAAGTAAAAAAACAATATAAATGACAATTTGTGGTCGGTGTTTTTCTTGACACGCTTGTCAAAAAAACACCGACCACAAATTAACAAAATCACTTCAAGTTAATTACCAGCGAATCCATCTCGTAGTAAGTTTCCCCACCATGATCTTCTACCCCATCAACAGGGTTTCTGACAGTCTCAACAGGGACAATTTTTATATAATCAGTATCAGTATTTTCTATAAGTAAATACTCAATTGTTTCCCAAATTGCATTGCTATATTTTTTATTTGGAATATCGTGATAATCATAATCTTCTCTGGTGCCATCAGCATAAATCAAAGTATTTTTATTTGATGTTGAGAAGCAACTCAATTCTTTGCCATTTGCATCATACACCTTATATTCTCTAGTTAATGGCAAATATTCTATATTAGGATTTGAATATCTGCCAGCAAAAGCGTTTGATGATTGTTGCGTTGCTGAATGATTAATTCTAACTATTGTCTGAACTGGTGATGCAACAACTTTCTCTACTGTTTGTGTAATATTTCTAAACTCTGATTTTATTCCTGGATTTTCTATTACTTTACTATCTTTTAAAATATCATTTTTAGATACATTAACTTCAAATTCACCTGGCAAATCAATTGCAGTTTCTTCATTATTTCTTACAAACCATTGGCAATCATTACTCCAACTATTATTTCTTGATACCCAATTGATATTAGTTGTCAATTTATTATTTTTTAGATTAATTTTAAAATCATCTTTTCCATTTAGCACATCATCACTTATAGAATACATCGTGTATACTTTATATTCATATTCGCTTATCTGCTCTGTTCTTTGCCAATTTCTAACATAATATGGCTGATCATCAATATAAATACTACCATACCAAACTGTATCTGGATTAAACTTATCATAATTATATGTTCCACCTTCTTGCATATAATTTAACGAAATTGCTGGAACATATGTTGAATTTTGACGTTCTTCAATTGATTTATTAATTTCTGCAAGTCTCTTTTCATATGCCTCATTTAGTTCATCATCTGTAAGTGTAACATCATTAATACTAATATATTTTTCTGCTCTAGGCTCGGTATAATATTTACGCATTATTGCATCTTTTTTGGCATCCTCCATTGCTTTAGCTTTATTCTTCTCTTGTTCCTGCAAATACTCTTCTGTAATAATGCTTTCACCAATTTTCAATTTTTTTGCATCTTCTTCGCTAAGTTTAACATCAAATTCTAATATAGTAATTCCTTCATTACACAATGTTGAAGTTAATTCAACACTTGTATTCTTAAATACAATTTTTTGATTTTCAACAGGTTGCTTGTAATCCACATACTTACTAGAAAATTTGATACCAAGCCAATCTGTTGCTGGAATCCCTTCTATTTTTCCACCTGTTAGTGCATACACACCAAAAGTTCCAGCCATTGTGCATATAATCGAAATAATGGCAGTTATAATTTTTTTAAAATAATGATGCTTTTTTATAGTTTTATTTTTCAAAGTATAATTAATCCTATTTTGAACTCTTATAGGAATTTGCACATCATTTTTGCTTACTGATACCAGTATATCTTCTATATTACTCATAATACCCTCCTTCATATTGATTTTTTAACTTTTCCTTTGCTCTAAACATTTTGCTTCTTACTGTACTTTCTTTCATTTTTAATATTTTTCCAATATCTTTTGTGGAATATCCTGAACAATAATATAATGTTAAAATCATTTTTTCATCTTCTTTTAAATCTCTAATTAATACATCAAATCCCATATTTTCAAATGTTTCTTCTTCACTTTTTATGTAATTCTCACATTCATTTTCGTCATATGATATAGGATTCTTTTTTCTTTTTCTATGAATATCATTACATTCATTAATTAAAATTCTTATAAGCCAAGTTTTAAATAATTTGTTATCCCTTAATTTCTTCAAATTTTTGTAACATGCCAAAATTGTTTCTTGGATTGCATCTGCAATATCTTCTTCATCTTTTAATTTGCTTTTTGCTATTAAATACATTTCCTTTTGAACTTTTAATATCAACTCATTAAAAGCTTGCTCATCATTCTTTTGGGCCCTTTCTACAAGTTCTTCCACTTTTATACCTCCATTCTTTAGTATGTCATACTTACACCTATTAGATGCTTGGATTTTAAATTTTGTTGCAATTTGGGGTCGGTGTTTTTTTTGACATGCTTGTCAAGAAAAACACCGACCCCAAATTATCACACATTTTTGTTCTTATACAGCTTTAGAGCGTCTTTCAGGCTTATTTTACTACCATAATTTAGTATAGCTTGTGAGTAAATTTTGATAGAAATTTTTGCAATTATTAGTATAGTAATTACCAAAATTATTAAAGAAATTGCAATTTCATTTTGACTTGCAATTCCCATCATCACTCTTAGCGGCATACAAAATGGTGATGATATAGGTACTATAGCTGCAATTTTATTTAATTCACTTGTTGGATTCATCATTGTAAAGTAAGCTAAATAGAATCCAATTACAGAAATTATTGCAATAGGACTATTTGCTGATTGTACATCTTCCGGCTTGCTTACTGTTGAGCCCACCAATGCATATAATAAAGCATATACTGCATATCCAAAAATAAAATATAATATCGTAATTATTGCTAAAAATGGTGTAAATGTAGAAAAGTCTATTAAACCATCTAACATTCCTTCTTCTAAGAACAATATTTTTGATATCATTGCCGTTGCAATTATAACTATAATTTGTAACAATCCCACTATTCCTATTCCGATTGTTTTTCCTAATACAATTGTCTTTGGAGTTGTAGATGTTACAAGTGTTTCTATTATTTTTGACGTTTTTTCTGTTGTTATTGCTGATGAAACTTGATATGCACAAAAATAGATTGCATAAAATAGTACTATTGAAATCATCATCATTGCAAATTGATTTCCATGTACTTCTTGTTCTTCAGTCTGTTTCATTTCAAAATTGAATTTTGGATTAATACTCTCTAATTGCTCTTGTGTCAATCCCAATTTTGAAATTTGTAAATTTGAATATATGCTTGTCAAAGCATTAACTATATTTTCTGGAACCTTGTCTATCATAGATAAATTTTTAACAATATATTCTATATTGATTTTTTCATCAACTTTGCTAATTACAATTGCATCACTTACCTCGTCATTTGAAATTTTCTTTTTAATATCTTCAAATGTTAATTTATCATTAGAAATATTAAATTTATAACCTAAATTCATTTCATTTAAAGAACCTAATGTGCCTTCAAATACGTTCTCTGAGTCTACTATTAAGAAATTTTCTCCGCTTGACTCACTCTCATCACCCTTGATCATTTTTAAAATGTTAGGAATATTAAATCCTATTACTATAAGGCACAAAATGATTATATTAGAAATTATAAAAGATTTTCTTTGTATCATATCTTTTATTGTAAATTTTGCTACAACAAATAAATCTCTCATTTTATTCACCTACCTTTTCTATAAAAATGTCATTTAGAGTTGGCTTCTTTAATTCGAATTTATCAATCTCAATATTTCTATTTACTAGATTTTTTAATAAGGTATGTGCTATTTCTTCATTTTCGATTTTTATCTCATAATTATTATCTATGTTTTTCTCGATATTTAAGTTTAATTCTTTGACTTCTGCTGTAATATCTTGTTTTGTATTAATAATTAATCTATTTGCTTTATATGTATCTTTTATTTCTTTCAAATTTCCTTTTAATACAGTTTTACCTTTATTTATGATAACGACATCACTGCAAAATTCTTCGATTGATGTCATTTGATGACTTGACATTACAATATATTTGCCTTTTTCAACTAATTCTAGAATTACTTCTTTTAGCAATTCTGTATTAACTGGATCTAAGCCACTAAATGGCTCGTCTAACACTATTAATTCTGGATCATTTAATATAGCTGTTATAAATTGAACTTTTTGTTGATTTCCTTTAGAAAGTTTCTCTGCTGTCATATTTTTATATTCTGATACTTTTAGCTTATCCATCCAATAATCAATTTCTTTACTTGCGTTTTCTTTTTTCATACCTTTTAATTCTGCAAAATATAATAATTGCTCGTAAATTTTAGACTTCGGATAAATTCCTCTTTCTTCTGGTAAATATCCAAAATTAACATTTTTTCTTTCTACTTTTTTGCCATTCCACGTAATTTCGCCTGAATCCTTTTTTAGTATCCCAAGCATCATTCTTATTGTCGTTGATTTTCCTGCACCATTTGTTCCTAATAACCCAAATACTCCTGGCTTATTTATATCAAAACTGATGTTATCTACTGCTAATTTTTCGCCAAAGTGTTTACTTACATTTTCTACTTTTAATCCCATTTTCGCATCCCCTTTTTATAAATTGATTTTATTCTATCATTCTTATATAAATTTGTCAAAACGCAAAAATAACAAAATAATACCGGGTGTTTTCTTGACACTCTTGTCAAAAAAATCCCCGATACAAAATTACCAAATTATTATTTTATCTCAATAGCTCCTACTCCACCATCAATGTCTATATATGTTTCTCCATGTCCATATTCGTTTCCATCTATTGTTTCCTTGCCATCAATAGTAATAGAACCTATACCTTTATTTACTTTAATTTTATAATTTTCAGTTCCATCAGTTAGGTTAAAGTTTATTTTTCCAACACCAGCATTTACATCATTTCTACCTGTTAATTTTGCGTTCAAAGAAAAATCTCCAACTCCTGTATTTAATTTCAAATTATTCATAGCTCCAGATAAAATTTCAATTTTTCCAGCTCCACCATCGATTTCTGATTTGTTAGATACATTCAATTCTTGCATTACAACTTTTCCAGCACCCATATCGAAATCAAAATTTCTTGTTGCTAATTCTTCTATACTAATTTTTCCTGCTCCTGCATCTATCTTCACACTGTCCCAAAGCATATTTTCTGGCATATATAAGATAATTTGACTCGCATCGTTTCCTTTTGAAAACCAATTTTTTGTTTTATCTTTTATTGTCAATTGGCTTCCTTCTTGATTGCATTTAACATTCAAATTATTAGTTTCTACTCTAAGCATTTCACCATTTTTTATTTCTAAATTTGATGCATTTAGTTCTATTTTTAATGTTGTAATATCTGTATTTCCTATTGTAGAATAGATTTCTTCTTGGCTTTCTATTATTTCAACATCTTTCGTTGCGCCACTAATCCAAGATAATCCATATAATACACTTAATACAACTGAAACAATATTAATTATTATAAATATAGCTAATGCTATTGCTAAATATTTTATTATTTTTTGAACTACATTCATTTTATATCAACTCCTCCAAATATACATGTTGAATTAATATAAATAGTGTGCTCACTTTCTTGGTTATGAACAGATTTGTCTGTTACCCCTCCAAATATTGGAGTTGATTTGATTTTTACTTTTACATTTGAAGGTACATATATTTCTACTCCTCCAAATATTGATTCTGCTTTTATAACTGTGTCTGAATTGATAATAGCTTGACGCAAGTCACATTTTACTCCTCCAAATACAGCTGTTAAATCAGCTCCTTTAAATTCTTCATTCTCAAAATTTGCATTTTGTTCTGAAAATGTTGCACAATATGAAGGGATATCTTTTTGACTTTTATTTATCTTACTTATTTCAGAATTTATTTTTCCATGGATTGAATCCTTAAAAATTATTGATACACCTATTATTACTAATGCTACTGGTACTACTAATTTCCATACCATTTCGAAGTTTAATAAGCCTTGACATGCTAATAATAAAGCTCCTCCAATAACTAATCCTATTACATTTCCTGTTTTATCACTATCATTAAATAATCCTATAAAACATGGCACTATAATGAATAATGTCCACCAACCATCAAAAAATATGTCTATATTTGTTATTCCTATTGCATTTCCTGCTAAAATTAATCCGACTACTATAAATGCTATTCCCCATAATATATTTTCAAATTTTTTCATTTTTAAATCTCCTTTATTTTACATAGTAATGTCTAATTGGTTTTAAGTTATCATCTAATTCATAGCAAATTGGATTTCCTGTTTGAATTTCTAGTTTTACTATGTCTTCATCACTAATATCGTCAAGATATTTCATTAAACCTCTTAAACTGTTTCCATGTGCTGCTATTATTATATTTCTACCTTTTTCTAAATCTGGTTTTATGTCTGAATTCCAATATTCTATAACTCTTTTTATTGTATCTATTAAGTTTTCTGTTTTTGGTAATTCATCTTCTGTTAAGTCTTTGTATTTAGGGTCATTTCCTGGATATCTTGGATCTGTTACTTCTAATTCTGGTGGTCTTACATCTGAGCTTCTTCTCCAAAGCAATACTTGTTCATCACCGTATTTTTTTCTTGTTTCGTCTTTGTTTAAACCTTGTAAAGCTCCATAGTGTCTTTCATTAAGTCTCCAGCTTCTCTTAATTTCGATATTTTCTTCTCCCATTTCTTTTAAAATTAAGTCTAATGTATGTTCAGCTCTTTTTAAAACTGATGTATATGCTAAATCGAAATGATATCCTTTTTCTTTTAATACCTTTCCAGCTTCTTTAGCTTCTCTTACTCCTTGTTCAGATAGTTCTACATCTGTCCATCCTGTAAACCTATTTTCTAGATTCCATTCGCTTTGTCCGTGTCTTACTAACACTAATTTTATCATAAAAATACCTCCTAATTTTAATCTAATGTGAATTATATTTCATATCGTAAAAAAAATCAACTTTCTTCTGCAACTTTTGTCTTTTTATCTCTCATCGTATTTATAATAACAATTACTGCACTAATTAAGATTAATGAATAGAAATTTATTCCTCTACTTAATAACATTGCACTACTTAGCATTGCTTCTGGAAATACATTTCTAAATATTCCTAAAAATCCACCTTCACTTACTCCAACTGCTCCCGGTGATGGAATTCCTGATACTGTTGCATATAACACAGCTTGTAATGTTAATACTTGCCATAAATTATATGTATTAAACCCTAATGCTCTATATACCCAGTATGGTACACTGTAATATGCTAACAATTGTATTATTGTTGTCAAAACTGTTTTTAACATTAATTTTTTATGTTGTTTTACATATACTGCGCTTTCTTGATAAGATTCTAATTCTTTTTCCATTTTTTCTTGTTTTTGCTCTATATTTTTAACTCTAAAGAATTTCAATGCTTTTAATGCAAAATTTATTAATCCTCTTGATAATTTTTTTGAAAATATTCCTATAATCAACAATGCTAATGCTGATGAATTTAATGTAATTCCTAATATAAATAAATAAATCAATCCTGATTGTAATACATCAAAATGTATAACAGTACTTATAATTCCCATTGTTATTGTTACAATTTGAAAACTACAAAGTTGCATCATTAATGCCAATGTTGAATATGCAACCGGAATGTCATCTTTATGCATATAATAAATTTCCATTGGTTGCCCACCACTTGCTGCTGGTGTTATAGAGCTAAAGAAAAATCCAATCAATGTGTATTTTATATTTTTTAAAAATGTTGATTTTTGTTTGAATTCTTTTAGTACTCTTCCGATATTTATTGCCTCACACATGATGTATATAAGCATTGCAATAATTCCAATAAATATATATCTTTTCTTTGCTCCTGCTGCTGCATTTAATATTTGTGAAACATCTTGGTCTTTAAAAATCAATACAAATGTTAATACTATTAATAGAATAAATACAATTATATTCATTAATGTTTTTTTAGTTTTCTTAGTCTTTTCCATTTTTAACTCCTATCTTCTGTCTTTTTATCTATATTAGCAAACTTTATTAAACTTTTCAATATTCTTTAACATATCTTCATAAAATATTAATTTTAAAATCCAACAATTTTGTTATATGTTTCTATTGCAAAATTATCTGTCATTCCTGATATATAATAAATAATAGCTTTACAAAAATCTCTTTCATTTTTCATATCAAAAATAACATCATTTTTATTCTTATCATTTCGCTTCAAGTTCCAATAGTTTGATAGCCATTTTTCAAAGCTTTCAATTACTTCTGGATTAACTGATTTATCTTTTTTGCCATAATTGTTTTTGATTGTAGAATAAATCTCGTTTATAATTATATTAAAATATCTTGCAGATGGTTTTAATCTTTCTGCTTTGTAAATATATTTGTAATTAAATTCTTTTATTTCTTTCAACATCTTAAATGTACCTTCTGAAAAGCATAAACCTTTTTCAGGAGAAGAGTTTTCACATAAATCACCTATCAAATGATTTATTATTACTGTGTTATTTATTACTTCTTTTTGTTTTAAAATTTTATATAATTCTTCTAGCTTTTCATCTAAAATTCCTAAAGTAATTGCATCTTCTATGTCTCTACCTAAATAAGATATTTTGTCTGCAATTTTTACTACACATCCTTCCCAAGTATATGGTGCATATTGGTTTGGATATTCATAATCATATAAATTAATATATTCTTCTCTAGGTCTTAAACTATTTTCATCAATCTCGCCACAGTGTGAAATTATTCCATCTCTTACTGCATATGTTAAATTCAAATTTTGCCAATTTTGGTTCATATCTTGCAATAATTCGATTTTGTCTACATATTCCATACCATTTCTTTCATGCCAAAAGTTTTCACCAATCTCTTTTTGTGATATTTCTGATAATATTCTTTCACCAGCATGACCAAATGGGCTATGACCTATGTCATGCCCTGTGGCTATTGCTTTGGTTAGTTCTGTATTTAATCCAAAATATTTCGCAATTGTATAACTTACTGACTCAACATGCATTACATGTTCAATTCTTGTACATACATGATCATTCTCTGGCGAAAAGAATACTTGTGTTTTATGCTTTAAACGTCTATATGCATTGCAATGCAATATTCTTGTGTAATCCCTTTCAAATTCTGAACGCATATCATTTTCTCTTTTATAAATTTCTTTTTCTCTTTTGATTATTTTCTCCCAATTAGGATTGTTAGGAGTTGCTGAATATTCTTTAAATTCACCTTCCATTTTTTCTCCTTCTTATGTATTAAAATAAATTTGTTTTAATTTTATTTATTAAATAATGGCTTCCTCCAAGACTTCTTCCATTTTCAACCATACTGATAACTAGCAATTGGTTGCTATCATTGTCTGAAGTGAAGCAGTCAAACCATCCTAGAACATCTGCTTCTGCATCTTTTGAACCTTTTAGTTCTGCAGTTCCAGTTTTTCCTGCAATAGTTCTTCCTTGAACTCTCATGTCTTTAGCTGTTCCTTCTTGATTTTCTACAACTTGAATCAAGTCTTCTTTAATTGTATTTGCAGCTTCTTTTGTGAATGCTCCTTCAACTAAATATGATGTTTCTGTTCCTTCTTCTAAATATGGTTTTATCATATTTCCATCATTTGCAAATGCTGAATAAATAGAAGCCATATGTATTGGATTTACAAGTATTTCTCCTTGACCGTATCCACTATCTGCAAGAACTTTTTCATTAGAAATTTCTCCATTATTTGCATATTGTGATTTTATATTTCCTAATGTGAAGTCAATGTTTTCTCCAAATTTAATTTGCTTTAATCCACTTGTAAAACTCTTTGCACCTATTTGTAATGCTGCTTGTGCAAAATAAATATTATCTGAGTGAATCATAGCATTTTCTAGATTTTTAGGTCCACTATATGCTGTAAGAGTAGTGATATCATATTGACCCCAGCCATCTTTTTTCCAGCTTAAACCACTATAAGAAAATATATCACTTGTACTTAACTTTCCAGTTGTTAATCCTACAGCACCTGTTACTGCTTTAAATGTTGAACCTGGGCAATAACTTTGCAAATATCTTGTAAGCATTGGCTTATTCTCATTATTTTTAATAGAATTCCATTTTTCTGTACTTAATCCTAATGTAAAATCATTTGGGTCATATGATGGTGTACTAACTAATGCTAACAATGCTCCAGTATTTGGATGCATTACTACAAAAAATCCTGCATCATTTTTTAATTCATTATATAGTTTTGATTGCATTGTTGAATCTATTGTTAATTTAATAGTTTCTCCATTTTGAACATCAATTTTTGCAATATCCTTTTTTCTCTTGCCATCTGAATCTTCAATATAAATTTCAAGTCCATCTTTTCCTTTTAGCCTTTCTTCATATTGTTTTTCTAATCCGGCTTTTCCTATAACACTCGTACTTGTATATCCTTTACCTCTATTAGCTTTTAATTCATCAGCTGTTATATTTTGAACATATCCAACTAAATGTGCAGAAGCTTCTCCTAATGGATAAACTCTTGATTTAGTACTTGTTATTTTAATTCCTGGTATTTGAAGCAATTGTTCTTTAAGTTCAATTGAGTCTACCTGAATCTTCTTAAGCGGTACAAATGTATCATCTTTTACCCAAGAAGCTGACAAAGTTTTATTGATAGAATCTGCAGTTGTTCCAAGTAAATTTGCAATCTTTTCTATATTTTCATCTTTGTTTTCTCCAAGCTTTCCTGGAACAATTCCAACAGAAGATACAGTACCAAGTCCAGCTAACATATTTCCATTTTTATCAACAATGCTGCCTCTTTCTGCAGAAATTGTTTTAATTCTAACTTTATCAGTACTACTTAAATTTGGGAATATTAAGCTTGATTTCCAGTTTAATTGATACCCTAATTCTTTATCTTTAATAACATTAGCTGTATTTTCAAACTCTATCTTTCCCGCTTCTGAATTCATTGATTGATTATATGAAATTACATATGTTTTAGAATTTTCTTCTGTTACATTAGTTATTTCAATTTTCATATCAGTCATATCAATGCCTTCATATATATTTTTATTTCTAGATATAAAATCTTCTTGCGAAATTTGCTCTTTTGAATCATTTGTTAATAGCTTATACATTTCTTCATAATTTTGCTCATTAACATATCCAACATATTTTATCAATACATCTTCTGGCTTACTTGTATCTCTGGTCATTCTATATGCTATTACTCCACCAACAACAGCAAACACTATTACTATTATTGTTACAACAATTCCTATTACAATTTTTTTATTCATATTCATCCACCTTTCTTTCTCTATTTAATCACAACTGCTTATTTTTTTCAATATCTTTCATCCATTTGACTCTTTCTTCATGTAATTTGTTTCTAAATTGAATCCCATTTTCTATTTTATATCTATTTTTAATATATTCTCCATTAATTTCTTTTAAACATTCTTTGCCGATTTTTTCAAAATCAATATTTTCTGTATTCTTCTTTCTTCCTCCACTTGTTTTATCACTTATAACTATAATTTGAAGTCCATCTAATCCTAATAATGATTTATCTACTCTTTCTATAAATTCAACTTTTTTAGCTGGTTTCATTTTATAAAAAATTCCGCCTCTCATATGTTCTATACATGCTGTTTTGCCACATCTATTCCAAGCATTTGGTAGTCCAATTCTTTTTGAAAATTTTCTGACTAATTCCACTCCTCTTTCTTCATGTCCATAGTGATGAGGATACATCGCTTTTGGAGTTGTTCCTTTTCCTAAATCATGAACCAATGCTGAAAATCTAATTTCTAACTTTCTATTAAATTCATATTTTTCAGTTAAATTTGCAGCCATATCCAATACACACATAGTATGATTATATGCATCTCCTTCTGGATGATATTGTATAGGTTGTTCTACACCAATCAAAGCATTGATTTCTTTAAAATGAATTTCTAAAACTTTTGCTTCTTTTAAAACATTAAAAAATATTGATGGAGTTCTTGTATTCAATGCCTTTTTTAATTCTTCAAAAACTCTCTCTTTTGATAATGTGTTTAACTCGTTTTTTAATTCGTACATTTGCTCTAATGTAGCTTTTTCTACTTTGAAATTCAATTGTGCTGCAAATCTCGCTACTCTATATACTCTTAGAGGATCTTCTTTAAATGCCTCTGTTGTTGCTCTAATAATTTTATTTTTTATATCATTAATTCCGTTAAATGGATCTATTATCTTTCCTGTTAAAACCTCTTGTGCAATTGAATTTATTGTAATATCTCTTCTTGCTAAATCTTGTTCTATTGTTATTTGTGGATTTGTTTCAATTTTAAATTCAGTATGACCTTTTCCAATCTTAGTTTCAGTTCGCGCCATAGCAAATTCGCTTCCCTCTAAATCAAATACTTCAAAGGTCTTTCCTCTTATATTCGCTTGAGGAAATAGTTGTTTAAATTGTTCTGAATTTAATCCTACAACACAATAGTCTTTATCTTGTGCTTCTTTCCTAAGCAATTCATCTCTTACAGCTCCACCAACCAAATAAAGTTTTCCTCCACACTCTTTTATTTTATTAGCAATTTCTATAATATTCAAATTCACTTCCACCTCCATATGTAAAAAAAAGGACCGACCCCAATTACACATCTTTCAATTTTATTTTTCCTTCTAAATTTAACTTTCCCGCTCTTGTAATACTAGAATATCCATATTTTTGTTTTAACTCATCTACCACTTTATCAAGCTTTTCTTGTTTCTCATTCTGTCCATTGTCAAAAAATGATAACTGTTTTTCATCCTTCTCAATAAGATTATCTACTCTCATTCCAATTAATCTTATTTGTGTCCCTTGCTTGTACATCTCATGTAAAAGCTCTCTTGCTACATTATAAATTTCTTTTGTACTCGATGTTGCTTCTAGCAATTTTCTTTGATGTGATGTATCTTCAAAGTTTTTAGTTCTTAGCTGAACATTTACAACATTTGCTAACATATTATATTTTCTTAATCTATACGTCACTTGTTCTGTTAATGCTAATAACACTTCTTCTAATTTTGCTATTTCACTTACATCTACTGGCAATGTTGTAGAATTTCCTATCCCTTTTGGCTTTTCAAATTGATAATGTACCTCTGAATTATCAATTCCATTTGCATATTCCCACATCATTGTGCCATGTTTTCCGAATTTCTTCGTTAATAATTCTTTATCTGTGTTTGCTAATTGTCCTATTGTTTTTATTCTCATATTATATAATTTTGGAATTGTTTTTCTTCCTAACATTAATAATTCTGATACTGACAATGGCCACATCTTTTGTGGAATTTCATCTTCAAATAAAGTATGCACTCTGTCTGGTTTTGTAAAATCTGATGCCATTTTGGCTAACAACTTATTATGAGCCACTCCAACATTTACTGTAAATTTTAATTCTTCTCTTACTCTTTTATTTATTTCATATCCTTTTTCTAATAAATTTGCTCCCATTAAACAATTTGTCATATCTAAAAAGCATTCGTCTATACTGAATCTTTCTATTTTATCCGTATATTGTAACAATAATTGATATAATTTATTCGAATTTTCTTTATATAATTTATAGTTCATTGGATATACTTGTAAATTGTGACACTTCATTCTAGCTTGATATAATGTTTCTCCTGTTGATATCCCAAAAATCTTGGCTTTTGGACTTTTAGCCAGTACTATTCCAGACCTCCTATTTTCATCCCCACCTATTACTGATGGAATTTCTCTTATGTCTATTTTACTCCCGTTTTTCAGCATTTCTACAGCTGTCCAACTTAAAAATGCATTATTAACATCTACATGTAATATTTGTCTTTTCATAATATCACCAACGCAATTATAAAACAATTGTTCTTATTTGTCAATACAAATATAACAAAAAAACAGGCATTTCTGCCTGTCTTTATTTTGCATAATCTACAACTCTTGTTTCTCTAATAACATTTACTTTGATTTGTCCTGGATAATCCATTTCTTCTTCAATTCTCTTAGATACATCTCTTGCAAGTAATGTCATTTGATCATCTGAAATTTTTTCTGGTTTTACGATAATTCTAACTTCACGACCAGCTTGAATTGCAAATGATTTTTCAACACCGTCAAATGAATCTGCAATAGCTTCAAGATTTTCTAATCTCTTTATGTATGCTTCTAGTGTTTCTCTTCTTGCTCCT
>ERZ824473.1036-NODE-1036-length-43002-cov-16.838825_pt1 | contig 43002 bp, 41 predicted proteins | sample MGYA00519874_ERZ824473 | MGnify/ENA primary metagenome ERZ824473 (study PRJEB31778, sample SAMEA3449151) | human gut metagenome | biome: human gut; feature: human-associated habitat; material: faeces | place: United Kingdom | collected 2010/2012 ... | reverse complement strand
CTTCTAATTTTTCTTTTCTTTTTAATACATCTTCTATACTTACTGTATTTACTTGTGCTATTACAAATTTTGTTCCATTTTTATCTAAGCTTTTTGCATCTAAATTTATTAATTCTTCTTCAGAAAAATCATCTAAATCTGTTCCGGCTTTTAACATTTCTAATCCGTATTCTTCTATGTTTATGTCAGCTATTTTTCCTAATTCTTCTAATGCTTTTCTATCATGTTCTGTTGTTGTAGGTGATTTTAATAATAATGTATCAGAAATTATTGCACTTGCCATTAATACTGCTTCTATTTTTTCAATTTCAATATTATTTTGTTTGAATTCTTCAAATAATATTGTTGATGTACAACCAAATGGTCTTGCTGTGTAGTATAATGGTTCTGATGTTTCAAAATTTGATATTCTGTGATGATCAACCACTTCTAGAATTTTTGCTTTTTCTATTCCTTCTACACTTTGATTAAATTCATTGTGGTCTACTAATATTACTTCTTGTCCTTCTTCAACTTTTTCTATTAATTCTGGTTCTTCTAACCCTAAATATTTTAATGCGTATTGTGTTTCTTTATTTAAATTTCCTAATCTTACTGCTTTTGATTTTTCGCATCCCTTTTTTTTATTTAATATTTCCTTTACTAATGCAGAACATATTGTGTCTGTGTCTGGGTTTTTATGCCCAAATATTAATATTTTATTTTCCATTTTATTTACTCTCCTTTTTTTCTAAAATTCCTTCTAATTCTTCCTTTGAAAAATCATATTTTTTATTACAAAAATGACAAACTAATTCAGCTTTTCCATCTTCTTCAATCATTTGTTTTAACTCTGTTTCATCAAGAGTGGCTAAAGCATCTGCCATATTTTCTTTTGAGCAATCACATTCATATACTGGTCTAATTCCTTCTTCTATAACTTCGACATTTTCATCTCCTGTTACTTTTTTTGCAATATCTATTAAACTTAATTTTTCATCTAACATTCTTGATATTGCACCAGCTTTAAATATTGATTGTTCTATTTTTGATATTTCTTCCTCTGTTGCATCTGGCATTGGTGTAATTATATATCCTCCAGCAGATTTTACTCCATTTTTATCTACTAAAACTCCAAGTGCTACTGCTGTATTTTTTTGTTCTGATTTTGCAAAATATTCTGCAAAGTCTTCTGCTATTTCCCCTGATACTAATGGACATATTCCAATGTATGGTTCTTTTAGTCCTATATCTTTTATTACATTTATATAACCATTTCCAATAGCTTGTCCTACATCTAATTTTCCAAATTCATTTAATGGTAAGTCTACAACTGGATTTGCTACATACCCTTTTATTTTTGGAAAATTATTTGCTGTTGTAAGCATCATTTGTATTGGTCCATTTCCTTTAATTTGTATTGTTATTTTATCTTTTGCATTTTTCATTTCATTTGCCATTATAGCAGTCATTGTTAACATTCTTCCAAAGGCTGCTGTAGTAACTGGGCTTAAATCATGAATTTTTCTTGCTTTTTCTACCATTTCTGTTGAATTTATACATACAACTGAAATTTTTCCGTTATAAGCAAGAAATTTGATTATTTCATCTTGCATTTTCTTTCTCCTTTTTATTTTTACTATTGATGTATTTCAAACATGTCTTTTCCTTCACCACATACTGGGCATACCCATTCATCTGGAAGTTCATCAAATTTTGTTCCTTTTGCAATTCCCGCTTTTTCATTTCCATATTTTGGATTATATATATATTTGCATTGTGTACATTCATATTGTTCATTTCCAGTTCTTTCAACTGAAAAATTTTTATAACCTGCTGCAATAGCAACTATTACAATAAGTAAGAACGATAAAGCTTTCCATATTCCACTATCACATAATATAACTGCAAACATTCCAAATATTGCACTTATTCCATATAATATTAAAACAGCTTGTTTTTGACTAAATCCTTTTGCTACTATTCTATGGTGTAAATGTCCTTTGTCTGCTTTAAATACTGCTTTAATTGATTTTCCTTTTATTAGTCTTCTAATAATTGCCCATACTGTATCAAAAATAGGTAATCCTAAAACTATTAAAGGTAAGACAATTACTGCTGCAGTATATGTTTTGGCTGAACCTAATATTGAAATTACCGCTAAAGAAAATCCTAAAAAGTTTGAACCTGTATCACCTAAAAATGTTTTTGCTGGTGTAAAATTAAATGGTAAAAATCCTACTAAAGCTCCTGCTAAAGCTGTTATTAATACTACTGATATTAATGCTGAACCATTTAATACAAATATAACCATTAGTGAAATTGCTGATATAACAGCTATTCCAGAAGATAATCCATCTAAACCATCCATTAAATTTATTGCATTTGTTACAATAACAATCCATGCTATTGTAAGTAATACTGAAGTTATTTCATGTATTTCTGGTAAATTTATAAATGGTAATGTTATTCCCTCTATTCTAATTCCAGAAGCAGAAACTATTATAGCTCCAATTAATTGTCCTGTCAATTTTGTTATTGGTTTTATTGTTTTTATATCATCAACTACACAAAATGCCGATATAATTAATATTCCAGATAAAAATCCTAGGAGTTTTTTCCAATATTGTTGAAAATCAAATAAATTTATAGTGTGTTCCATGCTCATTACAATAAGTAAATATATTGTTGAAATTAGAAATCCTAAAATTACAGCTGGTCCACCAAATTTTGGTATTGCTTTTTTATGTGCTCTTCTTTCATCTTTTGGAATATCAACAGCTCCTATTTTTTTTGCTATTTTTATCATATATGGTGTAGTTACAAATGTTACTACAAATGCAAGAATAAATGCTATTGCTATATCTCCCCACATAATGTTTCCTCCAATTTTTATTTCATATTATTTTTTTCTATTTCTTCTACCATCTTTAGTCTTTCTTCATATCTTCCGCCTTTAAATTCTGTTGCTAACCAATTTCTTATTATGCAAATTGCTTCATTTGTTGTAAGGTAGTCTCCTCCTAATGTGATTACATTTATATCATCATCAGCTTTTGCAAATTTTGCTGATTCTTCATTCATTACTGCTGCAGCTCTTATTCCCTTAAACTTGTTTGCTACAACTGTCATTCCATAACCTGATCTACATACTAAAATTCCGCTATCACACTCTTTATTTTGTATTGCTTCTGCTACTTTTTTAGCATATATTGGGTAATCTGTTCTTTCTTCTGAATTTGTTCCGTAATCTTTATATTCTATTTCACTTTCTTCTAAGTATTTTTTTATTTCTTCTTTTAATTTGTATCCTCCATGGTCTGCACCAATTGCTATCATATGTATCCCTCCAATTTTTCTTTTTGTACAATATATCATATTTTTAATGTTATTACAATAATTTTGTAAATAAAAATAGAACAATTTGAATTATTACAAATTGTTCTGCTTTTTTATTCACACGCTTTATATGCATAATTATTATTAACAATTTTATCATAAGGTGCTTTTTGTTTTAACTCTCCAGCCTCACTTATAACATCTTGCAATTTATTAAAACTTTCCTCTTTCAATACTGGTGTTTCATTCCAAGCATCAATATCTTTATAACTTTGTATTGCTGTTGCAAGTAATTCTAAATCTGTGTCTGGGAAGAAACTTTGAATTGCCTCTGCAATTTCTTTTGCAGTATGATCTTTTACCCATTTTTGACCTTTATAAATTGCATTTGTAAATTCTTGTATCATTTTTTCATTATTTTGTATATAGCTTTTTTTAGCAAAATATGCTGTATATGGTATTTCTCCTGCTTCTTTTCCTACAGAAGCAACAATATAACCTTTTCCTAATTTTTGAATATTTGAAGCTGTTGGTTCAAAAAGTGTTACATAGTCTGCTGTTCCAGATGTAAAAGCACTTGCCATTAAATCAAATTTTATACTATCATCTAATTTTAAATCAGTTTTTGGATTTAGCCCTTTTTGTTTTATAACATACTCTAATGTCATATAAGGCACTCCGCCTTTTCTTCCTGGTATTACTGTTTTTCCTTTTAAATCGTTCCAATTAAAATTATCATTTTTCTCTTTTGATACTAAAAATGAACCATCTCTTTTTGTTAATTGTGCAAATACTTGAGTATAGTCTTCTTTTCCTTCGTTGTAGACATATATTGATGCTTCTGGTCCTGCAAATCCTATTTGAGATTCACCTGATAATACAGAAGTCATTACTGCATCTGCTCCTTGACCTGTTGTTAATTCTATTTCTATTCCCACATCTCTAAAATAACCATTATTGATTGCTACATATTGTGGTGCATAGAAAACAGAACGTGTTACTTCACTCATTTTTATTTTTTGCATTCCATCTTGTACGCCATTATTCTTGTTTGAGTTTTTAACAATTATAGCACCTATTGCAATAGCAACAAATATTAATATTATTAAAATTACAATTGTCTTCTTTTTCAATTTGAAATCCTCCTATTTAATTTTTTCAATTTTAAATTCTTTTTTGGATAAATTTTTCAATTAATAAAACTGCACCATACATTATTCCTGCTAATATTCCTAATATTATTACACTTGTCATTACTAAATCTAATTTAAAAACTTGCCCTCCATACACTATTAAATAACCAAGTCCTGCTTTTGATACTAAAAACTCTCCTGATATTACCCCTACTAAAGACAATCCTATATTTACTTTTAATGAATTTATAAATGTTCCTATATTTGATGGCATTACTATTTTTGTTAGTAATTGCAATTTGGTACATTGAAACGTTTTTGCCATTTTTATTATTTCTTTATCTGTTTTTAAAAATCCATTTAATATTTCTAGAATTGTTACTATTAATGATATTGCTATAGCCATAACTATTATTGCTGGTGTTCCTGAACCTACCCAGATTATTATAATTGGTCCAAGAGCAACCTTAGGCAAACTATTTAAAACAACTAAAAAAGGTTCGGATACTTTAGCTAAAAACTTTGACCACCATAATATTATTGCTATAATAAGTCCCATCATTGTTCCTAGACCAAAGCCCACAATAGTTTCATATGCTGTAACTTTTATGTGTGTAAGTAAATTGTTTGAAGATAAATTCATAAAAGTTTTTAATATTCTACTTGGCTGACTTGTTATAAAACTATCTATTATTTTATTATTAGCTAAAGCTTCCCAAATAGCCAAAAATCCAACTAAAACCATAATTTGTGTAACTAGTACTAATACTTTATTTTTTCTTATATTTTTTAAATAATTTTTTCGTTCTTGTGATATTTTATTTATTTTCATTCACTCCCAGCTCCTTCCATAAAACATCGAAGTATTTACTGAATTTTGGACTTTGTCTGCAATTTATTGGTGTTCTGTTTTCTATCTCAAAATCTATTTTATGAATATCTTTTATTGTTCCTGGTCTTTTACTTAGTACTAGTACTCTATCTGACATGCTTATTGCTTCAGATATATCATGTGTTACAATAATAGCTGTTATTTTTTCTTTTCTTAATATTGAATATATATCATTTGTTACCATTATTCTTGTTTGATAGTCTAAGGCTGAAAATGCTTCATCCAATAATAATATTTTTGGTTTTACTGCAAGTGTTCTAATTAATGCAACTCTTTGCCTCATTCCTCCTGAAAGTTCAGATGGGTATTTATCTTTAAATTCATATAAATGATATTTTTTGAGCAATTCCTCTACATATTCAATATTTTCTTTACTTTTTATTCCCTTTATTTCTAATCCAAATAATGTATTACTTAATATATTTCTCCATTCTAATAAACAATCTCTTTGAAGCATATATCCTATTTTTGGTGATATGCCATCTACTTTTTTATTTTCTATGTAGATTTCTCCCTCTGACTTTTTTTCTAAGCCTGCAATAATTGAAAGTAATGTTGATTTACCACACCCACTTGGACCTATGATACTAACAAATTCACCTTCTTTTACTCTAAAATTTACGTTTTTTAAAGCTTGAACTTCGCCTTCTTTATTTTGATATTTTTTTCCTATATTTTTTACTTCTAATATTTCATTCATAAGTTGCCTCCTTTTTATTTATCCTACTATATTTTATGTAAAACATTTTTAATAGTTCCGTATTTAATTATTAATATCACTAAAAAAGCGATAGAAAACTTAAATTAAATTTTCTATCACTTTTTTATATTTCTGGTTCATCATTTGAAGTCTGTTTATCATTTGATTTATTATGAGATTTTTCTTCTACTCTTTTTTGTACAGTATCATTTAAAACTTTTATATAATCTTTTCTTTTATCATCACTAAATTTTTGTAAATTTTCTATCATTCCGCTATCTTTTAATTCTTTATATACTGTAAGTTCTTCATTATTTTTTACAAGTTCTCCTGTGTTATGTATAAACATTTCTAACTGTGCTTTTGGAAGTCTTTTCATTTTTTCTATATATTGTTTTAACAACATATTAGTATCTCTACCTCTTATCTGGTCTCTTATACTTGTAATATCTGTTGCTCTTAATTTTTTTCTTACATATGTTTGAATAGATTTAATAAAATTTTCTTCTTCTTTTCTTGTTAATTGTGTCATATTCCTTGATTGAGGAATTACAAATTCTCCAACTTCTTGATAACTATTTGCTACTTTTTTTGCAATTTCTTGTAATATTTGTGTTTTTAAACTTGATTTATCAACTTTATTTTTTTCTTCTTTTTTTATTTTTTCATACTCATTACAAACCATTTCCGGAATATTAACTTCAATCATTTTATCTACTGGTAAATATCTTGCTAATGTACTTATTTTTGTTCCTCCAAAATCCCTATAATTTAATGCCATTCTTTTTGCTACTATCATTTCTTCTAACTTTTCGATACTTGGATTTTTTTGAACAATTCTAATGGTTTCAAGTTTATGAACTAATTCTAATTCACTTGTTTTTTCACAATTTTGGTATATTTGTTTCAATTCTTCTTCAACTTTTTTTTGCTTTAATTCTTCATCATCAATATTATTTATTAATTCTATTTTTTCTGGTCTATTTACACTACCATTTTCTATTATATTTTCTATTATTTTGTCTGATACATTAACTTCACTATCTGCAACAGCTTTGGGTATAACTTTATCTGGTATATCATCTATTTCTGATATTTCAGTCGCTGCTTTTTCAAATACTTTATTAGGAATTTCATCTTTTTCTAAAATTCCTTTTAAAATTTCTATTGCATTTTCAGGATTTTTTCTAACATATTCTATAACTTTTTGTGCTGCACTTTGTTCTGCATCTTTTATTTCATCATCTTCTAAACTCTTTTTATAAACTTCATCAATTTGATTTACTACCTTTGTTGTTTTGTCTTGTCTATTAAATAGTCTTTTCATAAATTCTCTTAACATTATAAATCTCCTTTCAGACTATTTTATACAACATTTTATTTTAAATGTCAATTCATTTCAATTCCATTTTTGTAAATTAATTCCGCTATCTGGTATATTAATCTTTGTTGAGATGGGGTACATTTTCCTAATAATTCTATAAAATCATCTTTCATATAGTCTTTTGATTTCATATTACTTCCTGTTAATAAATACCCTGGCGAAACTCCTAATATTTCAGCTACTTGTGTTAATCTTTTTAGATTAATCTGAGCATTTCCTCTTTCTACTCTACTTAAATATGCCACTGATACATCTATCTTATCAGCTAAAGTTTCTTGTTTTAATTTATTTTTTATTCTTGTTTTCTTTATTCTTCTTCCAATTACACTATAATCAGGTAACATATACCACACCTCTTTCCTTGTTTGTAAATATAGCACTTATAGAATAATATGTCAATATATTTTTACTAATAACTTCTAATCCAAATATTTAATAAATTGTTTTGCCTTTATCAAATTATAATGAAGATATATTCCGTTATTTTCATAATTTATATATCTAGAAAAATCGTAATTTTCTTTCCAATCTTCTTTTCCTGTATATACTACAATTGGTATTACTATTGGATATCTTAACGATTTTTTCATCATATTATTATTCCAGTAATTTATTATTTCCATTTCTAAATTAAATATCTTATATATTAAATTATTATCTTTTGTATTTGAAATTTTTATAAATATATAAATTTCTTTTCCATTTATTTTATACAAAAAACTTTCTTTTTCCTTTTGAATTATATTACTACAATCTTCTAAATTGTTTTTTTCTATTGGGTCTGATAATTTTAAATATGAGTTCAAAAATTTTAGTATTTTACTTTTATTTTTTAATGACTCTTTTATTTTTATTTGTTCTTTTTCTAATATTTCATCTGTTCTAATATAATTTTCTTTTTCCTCTTCTAAATAATTGATTTTTTTAATATTTTCTAATTTTTTATTATTCGTATAGTCCATGTAATTATTATAAGAAAAGTAATACAATAAATCACTCCTTTCGTTTTTTCTACGGTATTTTTTGGATTTTTAACTAGATTTAAAATTGGATTTTTGATATAAATTTTATTCGATTTGAATTTTATAATAATATTATTATAAGTCCATATTAACATAAAAAGGTAAAGATTTCAATTATTTTTGAAATCTTTACCAATGTTATAAGAATAATTTGTAGAAGTTTGTTACTTATTGTAACATTTTGTCTTAAATCATTCCTTTATTATTAAAATAACTACTTATTTCTTCAAGGTTTTCAAAATCTTTTTGTCTTAGTATATCATAAACTACAATGGAAACAGAATTAGATAAGTTTAATGATCTTAATGTTGGTCTCATTGGAATTCTAATTGTTTTATCTATATATTTTACTAGTATATCTTCTGGTAATCCTTTAGTTTCTTTTCCAAATAACACAAATACTTCATCCATTTCTTTATAGTTTGGTTCTGAATAAACATGTTTTCCTTTAGTTGTTACAAAAAACATATTATTTTCTTCTGGTTTGTATTTTTCTAAAAATTTTTCAAATGAATCATGTTCTTCTATTTCTAACTTATCCCAGTAATCCAACCCTGCTCTTTTTACTGCTTTTTCTGAAATGCTAAAACCTAACGGATGCACTAAATGTAATTTTCCTCCTGTTGCAGCACATGTTCTTGCAATATTCCCAGTGTTCTGTGGTATTTCTGGTTCTACTAATACTACATTTAATTTCATTTTTTATTCCCCCATATTTTTTATTTATTTTAATTTTTATATTTTTTAATAAATTGAGAGAACTATATTTTTATAGTTCCCTCATCCCAATTTACTTTTTACTGGTAGCTAGATAGCTACATCTGCATCAAATTCATCATAACAATCTATATCTTTTGCAGATATTTCATAATATGTTATTTCTTCTTCAATGTTTCCTTTATCATTTCGAATCACTCTTTTTCTCGATTGCAATCTTCCTACGATTTTCATAGGTGTTCCAGGTGTTGCATATTTAAGTCTCCGTATTGTATCTCCCCAAACAATAACAGGAAAAGAATTCATTTTCCCATTATAATTCTTTACACTAATCCATAAATCTGCTATTTTTCTTCCTTTTTTAGTAATTCTTAACTTAGGCTCACTTATTAAGTTTCCTAAAAGAACTACCTTATTTTCATCATCTTCTTCCTCTGCAATAAGTTCTAATGACAAAACATCAACATCATAGATTTTCATATTATTGCCATTTGCATACTTACCATAAGAATTGAATCTACCTATAACTTTAACCCTTCTTCCTTTCCAATCACGAATTTCTCCGATTATCTTTTCAGAAATAGAACAAGGAATATAGTCAATTGTTTCACTGGTCCTTCTTACTGCTAATGTAAAATTATAGAACCGTTGCCCTTTCCAAGAATGATCATATTCAAAAAATGTATCTATTGTTCCTTCAATCATTACTACATTATTGGCCTGAAATTTCACATTTCTTCTTGTTTCCATTAAAAAAATCTCCTTTTGCTTCTAAAATATACTGTATAAAAATGAAAAAGTAAATTGGTAACAATTAGCAAATAATAATAATTTTTGCCGTAATACATTGTATAATTTATATTATACCTCATTTTGTGTATTATGTCAATTTTTGTCTAACATATTCATATAACACAATCCCAGTTGCAACAGAAGCATTCAAGCTTTCAGTTTTACCAAGCATAGGTATTTTTATTTTTTCATCTGCCATATCTTGAATATTAGGTTCAACACCATTTGCTTCATTTCCTATAACAATAACTTTTTTATCAAATTTCACATCATATAAGCTTTTTTCAGTTTGCAAAGAAGTTACAACTAATTTAAATTTATGTTTTCTTACTTCTTTTAAAGTTTTTTCTAAATTTTCACATTCAATAATTTTAACTCTAAATATTGCCCCCATTGTTGAACGAACAACTTTTGGATTATAACAGTCTGCTGTTCCTTTAGACACTAATATTTGGTTAAGTCCTACACTATCTACTGTTCTTAATATTGTTCCTAAATTTCCTGGGTCTTGTATATCATCTAATGCAACAATTATATCTTGTGTATAATCTATTTCCGCTTCTTGTTCATTTGAATTATTTCTTTCTATAATTGCTAATATTCCTTGAGGTGTATTTACTTCAGTTATACTCTTAAAAATCTTGTCACTAACATACACACATTCATATTTAGCAATTTCATACATCAATTCTTTTGGAATAATATCAGTATTTTGACAATTATCGCAAATAACAATTTGTTTAATATTAGCCTTTTCTTCTATTGCTTCTTTTATTAACTTAATTCCTTCAATAATAAATTCTTTACTTATGTCTCTATATTTTTTATCTTTTAATTTTTTTATATGTTTTATAAATTCATTATCTTTACTTGTAATAACTTGCATTTTTTCTCCTCTTTCAAACAATTTTTATTAGTTACAATTGTTTTAAAAACTCTGTAACATCATTTAATATTTGTCTTTCGTTTGTTGTGCCTATTTCAAGTGTAATCATTGTTTTTATTCCTGGTGAAAATTTTATTCTGTTCTTATATGTTTTTAGTAATTTTTGTAAGTCTATTTCATATTTGCTTTGTTCAAAGGTAAATACTACAGCAGTTCTCTTACTTGCTATTTTACTTATTGAAAATGGCTTTGCTAAGTATTTTATTCTTGCTATATCTAATAAATTTTCTAATTCAGCTGGCATATTTCCAAATCTATCTATTATTTCATCAACCACATTTTGTATATCTTCTTCTTTTCTACATAATGCTATATTTTGATAGATTTCTATTTTTTGTGCTGAGTCTTCTATGTATTCATCTGGAATATAGCTTGTTACATTTAAGTCAATTTGAATATCTATATCTGATTCAATTTCAGTTCCTTGCATTTCTTTTACTACTTCATCTAATAGATTGCAATATGTATCATATCCTACTTGTTCTAAATGACCCGATTGGATTTCTCCAAGCAAACTTCCTGCTCCTCTTATTTCCAAGTCTCTCATTGCAATTTTAAATCCCGAACCAAATTCAGTAAATTCTTTTATTGCTTTTAGTCTTTTGTCTGCTTCTTCTGATAACATTTTGTCTTTTCTATATGTTATATATGCATATGCTTGTCTGTCAGACCTTCCTACTCTTCCTCTTATTTGATATAATGCTGCTAATCCCATTCTATCTGCATTTTCTACTATAATTGTATTGGCATTTGCAATGTCTATACCAGATTCTAATATTGTTGTGCATACTAACACATTTGATTTTTTGTCAATAAAATCTTGCATTATTTCTTCTATTTGATTTCCTGACATTCGTCCGTGTGCATAACTTACTTTCGCCTCTGGAACTAATCTTGATATTTCATCTGCCTTTTTTTGTATTGTATCTACTCTATTATAAATATAAAATACTTGGCCATCTCTTTCTAATTCTTTTGTTATTGCTTCTTTTATAACTTCTTGATCATACTCTAATACATAAGTTTGCACCGGTTTTCTGTTATGAGGTGGCTCATATATTACTGACATATCTCTTATTCCAACTATTGACATATGCATTGTTCTAGGAATTGGTGTTGCTGTCATTGTTAATACATCTATATTTGATTTATATTCTTTTATTTTTTCTTTTGCTTTTACTCCAAATCTGTGTTCCTCATCTATTATTAATAATCCAATATCTTTAAATTCTACATCTTTGCTAAGCATTCTATGTGTTCCAATTACAATATCGACTCCTCCTAGTTTTAATTTTTTTACTACTTCATCTTGATATTTTTTACTCTTAAATCTGTTTAGTATATCTACTTTTATTGGAAATTCTGCCATTCTGTCTCTAAATTCTTCATATTGTTGTTGTGCTAATACTGTTGTTGGTACTAAATATGCAACTTGTTTATGGTCCATAACAGCTTTAAAGGCTGCTCTTATTGCAACTTCTGTTTTTCCATACCCAACATCACCACAAAGTAATCTATCCATTGGTCTTTGATTTTCCATGTCCTTTTTTACTTCTTCAATACATCTTAATTGGTCATCTGTTTCTTGATATGGAAAACTATTTTCAAATTGACTTTGCCATGGTGTATCTTTACTAAACGCATAGCCTTTTGCTTTTTCTCTTTTTGCATATAATTCTATTAATTCTTTTGCAACAGCTCTTAAATTTTTCTTTACTTTTTCTTTTGTTTTAATCCAATCTTTACTTCCTAAGCTATTTATTGGTGGGTTTATTGCGTCTCCTCCAACATATTTTCTTATCGAATCTAATTGGCTAGTTGGTACATATAAGATTGCATCATTTTTATATTTTAGTTTTATATAATCTTTTGTTGTTCCATCTGCAGTAATAGTATTTACACCAACAAAAATTCCTATTCCATAATTTTTGTGTACAACATAATCTCCTATTTTTAAATCTGCAAATACTACTTTTTCTCCTTCTTTATATGCTTTATTTGCAAAAGTTTTCTTTTTCTTTCCTTCAATTAATTCATCAGCAGATACTACAACTTGATTTATTTCAAAATTTTCAAATCCGTTTGGTAATTTTCCTATTGTTATTGTTACTATTTTTTCTGTTGATTTTACTATTATTGTTTTATCAAGTTTTTCATCTATTGTACAAGCTATTTCTTCTTTTTCTAAGATTTCTTTTAATTTTTTTGCTTTTTCTTTTGTTGATACCATTACATATATGCTTTTTTGTTCTTTATTCCATCTTTTTATATCTTCAAATAAATTTTCAATTTCACTTTTATAATAATTTATTTGTCTATACTTAAATGTATATTTTTCAGCTTGTCTATTTGTAACTATATCTTGCTTTTCAAAATAAATTACTGACTTTTCATTTTCTAATTGATTCAAATCTATGCTAGTTATATTTTCTAATGCCTCTGGTACTATTTTTTCTTTTTCTATTAAATTTTTTATTAAATTCGAATTATCTTGTAATATATTCCTTTGTCTTGCTTCAATTTTGCTTATTTCATCTAATATAATTAAATAATTATCATTTAGATATTCTAATAAAGTTGATTGTTTATCATAAAATTCATTAAAGTATTTGTCTATTTTTGAAATATAATTTCCAGCTTTTATTTGTTCAATATCTTGCTCTAATATTTCTTCTTGCTTTTCTTCTGTTAATTTTTTTGTTATTTTTTTACAAATTTCTTCTATTGAATTATCTAAAACAAATTCATGTGCTGGATAAATTTTTATCTTGTCTAAGGTATTTATTGACCTTTGACTTGTAATATTAAAGTTTCTAATAGAATCAACTTCATCTCCCCAAAATTCTATTCTAACTCCTAAGGTTTCATTTATAGAAATATCAACAATTCCACCTCTTACACTGAATTGTCCTCTTCCTTCTATAAATTCACATCTTGAATAGCCTAAATTTACAAGTGTTTTTTTTAATTCATCTAAATTATAAATATCACCAACTTTAAATTCTAATATGTTTTTAAAAAGGATTTCTTTTGGTGGTAGTTTTTGCATTAATGCCTCTATTGTTGTTACTACTATTAGATTTTTTTTATCTTTTATTTTGTTTAATGTTTCAATTCTTTCATATGGTAAATCTTTGCTTTCTGCAACAAAATCATATGTTACTATTTCTTTTTTTGGAAATAATACAGCTTTTTCTTTTTCAAAGTTTTCTATGATTTCTAGTATTTGTTTGGCTTGTATTTCGTTGTATGTTATTAGTAAAATTGGTTTTTTGTTGTATTGATTTATTGCTGATAATAATTCTACCATTCCAACGTCAGTTAAGCCCGATATTGATATCGGACTTTTTTTATTTTCTATTTGATTACTTAAATCTACAAATTTATTTGATTTTCCTAGTTCTCCTATTATTGTATTCATTTAACTTTTCTCCTCTTTTGATTTTATTATTATACTATATTTTTTATAAAAAATAAATATTATTACTAAATTTTTCTAAAATTTGCTTTTTTATGTAGACTGTGGTATAATTTATCTAGTGCTTTATGCATTTACTATTTTTAAGGAGGATATAATATGATTGGTAATTTTGAACTAACAGAAATTAATGCCAACGATTTAGCAATGGAGAAACGGAAGGAATTAGCAATAACATCTGTTTTTCCTGGTATTTCTAAGTATCACATGGCAGCTTTGTCTGTTTTTATAGATGAAGAACTGCAAAAATATAATGTATGTGATCTTTCTATGCAGAATAATCGTTTTAAAGAAGTGATTAGCAGCATAGGTTTAGAATCACCAGGGAAAAAAGCAGCAACATTAGCACCATACATGTTAAAGTTTACACTTGATTGTGATAAAGCAATGCAAGTTATTTCAATTTCTTTAGCTAAAAAAAGCAACTAACAGGAGGATTTTATTTATGACAATTTATGATGAAAAAAAAGCAAAGAAAATAACAACTTCAATCAATAACGCAATTGAGTTATTCGCACCCAATGCTGATGATTCACTAAAAAAAGCTTTAGATCATTACATTCGGGTAAGACACGCTGAAATACAATGTGCTGTTTTATCACCACTTGTAAAAGATGTTATGGATATAATGGACATCTATGATGCAAAACCAAGTAAAATCGTAGTTCTTACTACTAATTTTACAATCAAGGAATTTCCACTTCCTATGAATTTGCATTAATCATATTAATCTAATCCAAAAGAGAGATATATAATATACCTCTCTTTTACCATTTTACAACTAATTTATTAAATTTTGAATGTATATAATTTGTTAATTTATTCATAAATTCATTTGGTTGAATTTCTTTTTTGGCAACCATATCTAATCCTTTTTCCCAGCTTGCAGTAAGCTTTGGATTTAACATATCAGGCATTGAATTATTTACAATGTCATAAATTATTTCTCCTTTTTCTGTCGGTGTAATAATTTGGGTTTTCGAATTTATTTGTATATATTTAATTTTTTCCAACTTTTTCATTATTTCCGCTCTAGTAGCACTTGTTCCTATTCCAGCCCCTTTTATTTGTTCTCTTAGTTCTTCCTCTTCAATTAATTTTCCTGCATTTTCCATTGCTAATATAATTGAACCAGAATTATATCTTGATGGTGGTGAAGTTTCAGCCTCTTTTGTCTCGTAATTTATACAATTAACCTTTTGACCTTTTTTTAGATTTTTTAATATATCTAAGTTAGTATTTTGTGAGTTTTCCTCTTTTTCATCACTATCTGTTGATTTCTTATTTTCAACAGGTTTTAATATCTCTAAATAGCCTTGATTTAAGCAAACTTTTCCACTTGCATAAAAGGTTTCATTTTCTACATTTACTGTAACTTGAATCTTATTGTATTCTGCAGGTGGATAAAAAATTGCTAAAAACCTTTTAACAATTACTTTATATACTTGTTTTTGTAAGTCTGGTAATTTATCATAATTTTCATAACCTTGACCTGTTGGAATTATTGCATAATGGTCTGTTATTTTACTATCATTTACATACTTTGTTTTTGCTAAATTATTTGTTGGATATTTTTCTTCTATCATTTTCTTCAAATAGCCTTGAACTTCTTCATCTTTATAGCCTCTTGTAATTCCATTCAAGTTTTTAGAAATTTCTTTTGCAACTGCTGTTGATAAAACTCTTGCATCTGTTCTTGGATATGTAACTAATTTTTTTTCATATAAATTTTGTATTATTTCTAGTGTCTCATCTGGCTTTATTTTAAATCTTTTTGTACATTCATTTTGAATTTCTGCTAAGTTAAATAATAATGGTGGATTTTCTTTTTGTTTTGATTTTTTCAATTCTGTAATTATTGCATCTTTTCCTTGAAGAGATACTATAAAATCTCTTGCTTTTTTTTCATCTTTAAATCCTGTTTCATTATATAAATCAATACTTTCAAATACTTTTGATTTTTCATTAACTTTCCATTCTGCTTTAAATGATGAATTTTCATCTCCAAATTCTCCAACAATTTTATAATATTTAGTTTTTACAAAATTTCGAATCTCCCTTTCTCTTGAAACTATCATTCCTAGAACACAAGTCATTACACGTCCTACTGAAATTGAAGCTTTTTCTTCATTTATTTTTGTTGCTAATGTTCTTCCATAAATTATTGAAAGAAGTCTTGAAAAATTTATTCCTATCAAATAATCTTCTTTTGCTCTTAAATACGCACTATCTGAAAGACTATCATATTCTGATGACTCCTTTGCTTCTCTAATTCCTCTTTGTATTTCTTCTTCTGTTTGTGAATCAATCCAAACTCTTTTCATTTCAGCTTTTGGATTTGGATGAGCCATCATTACAACAAGTCTTTGTATATATTCTCCCTCTCGTCCAGAGTCGCCTGCATTATATATAACATCTATATCTTCTCTTTGCATTAAACTTTGAACTATATTAAATTGATTTTGTACTGCTGGTATTATCTCATATTTCCACTCTGTTGGTATAAATGGAAGCGTATCTAGTCTCCAAAATTTTAATTTTTCATCATATTTTTCTGGATAACTCATTGTTACTAAATGTCCTACACACCAAGTTATAATCCAATCCTCTGATTCTAGATAGCCATTTTTTCTATTTGTATTTATCTTTAATGCTTTTGCAAATTCCATTGCAACAGATGGCTTTTCTGTTATTAATAATTTTTTGCCCATTAATTATCTTTCCTTTTCTTGTAAATATTGTAATGCAATATTTCTTACTTTTTCTTTGTCCTTAAATTCAAATCTATCTATTATTTTATTTATATAATCATTTTCTTTTATAATTTTAAAACTTGGCTTATAATTTATATCAAAAATAAAAGCCAATACTGACATAACCTTGTCCATTCCGACAAATACTTTATTTTTTTCTCTCTTTAATAATTTATTTTGCTCAAATTTTTCCATTACTTCTGGTGAAATTTCTGTATTATTTATTGCTTTATCTTCACCTTTCCAAAACAAACCTATTGTTTCGTACAATATATCAATTTTATCTGCATCCCTTATTATCTTTGAAAACAATAATTCTTCTTCATTTAGTCCATCTTCTATTTCGAATTTATTATGATTTTTTATTGCTATTTTTATTATTTTGTCATATTCATCTGTTTCAATATATTTTCTCATATCTTTCTCAAGAATTTTTACACCATAATCTCCATGGTCAAAACTTCTATTATCATTATATGTTTGGTATTGAGTATATTGTTCAAATCTTGCTATGTCATGCAATAATCCAATTAAAGTAGCTATTTGTATTTGTTCTTCAGTCAAATTTAATTCTGTTGCTATTTGTTTTGATATGTTCATTACTCTTATTGAATGTCCTTGTTTTCTATTAATATTTTCATTAGTTAAATCATAATTTTCTGTATATTTTAAAAATTCTTTTTTGGCTTTTTCTAAATCTATTTTCATTTTTATCACCTATTTTGTATTGTATCATATTATATTTTATTTTGAAAGAGGATTTATGACTTATTTTTAAAAATATATTGAAACATAAGGCTTTTTGTTATATAATACCATTTATATTAGATAGATTTCGAAAGGAGCAAAAAAATGGCTTATAATTTTAAAGAAATAGAAGAAAAATGGCAAGCAAAATGGGATAAAGAAGGAACTTTCAATGCCAAAGATGATTACACAATGAAAAAATGGTATGGACTAATAGAATTTCCATATCCATCAGGACAAGGATTACACGTTGGACACCCACGTAGTTATACTGCTTTAGACATAATTGCAAGAAAAAGAAGATTACAAGGATATAATGTTTTATTTCCAATAGGATTTGATGCATTTGGTCTTCCTGCTGAAAACTATGCAATAAAAACAAATGTACATCCTAAAATAACAACAGCTCAAAACATAGCTCACTTTACAGAACAATTAAAATCTTTAGGATTTTCTTTTGATTGGTCTAGAAAAATAGATACAACAGATCCTGAATATTATAAATGGACACAATGGATTTTTATTCAATTATATAAACATGGCTTAGCATACAAAACAACAATGCCTATCAATTTCTGTACAGGATGTAAAGTTGGATTAGCAAATGAAGAGGTCGTTAATGGTGTTTGTGAAAGATGCGGTAGCCCTGTTGTTCAAAAAGAAAAATCTGAATGGATGCTTAAAATTACAGATTATGCTCAAAAATTAATTGATGATTTAGATGATGTTGATTTCTTAGAGAAAATTAAGGTACAACAAAAAAATTGGATTGGTAGATCAGAAGGTGCTGAAGTTAATTTTAAAATTGCTAATATGGATAAGAATTTAACTGTTTATACAACAAGACCAGATACTTTATTTGGTGCAACTTATATGGTTATTTCTCCAGAACATCCAATTTTAAAAGAGTTAGAAGATAAGATTGAAAACTTAGATGAAGTTCAAGAATATCAAAAACAAGCTAGTTTAAAATCTGCTTTTGAACGTTCTGAATTAAATAAAGAAAAAACTGGTATTGAAATCAAAGGTATTACAGCTATAAATCCATTAACAAATAAAGAAATTCCAATTTGGATTTCTGATTATGTTTTAATAACATATGGTACTGGTGCAATAATGGCCGTTCCAGCACATGATACTCGTGATTATGAATTTGCTAAAAAATTCAATTTACCAATTATTCAAGTTGTTGATGGTGAAAATGTTGATTTATCAAAAGAAGCTTTTACTGATGTTGCAACAGGCAAACTTATCAATTCTGATTTCTTAAATGGTTTAGAAGTTAAAGAAGCTAAGAAAACTGTAATCGAATATTTAGAAAAAAATAAGATTGGTACTAAAAAAGTTAATTATAAATTACGTGATTGGGTATTTTCTCGTCAAAGATATTGGGGTGAACCTATTCCAATGGTTTATTGTGAAGATTGTGGTTGGGTTCCACTTGATGAAAAAGATTTACCTTTAAGATTACCAGAAGTTGAAGAATTTACACCTGGAGAAAATGGAGAATCTCCTTTAGCAAAACAAACAGATTGGATTAATACAACTTGTCCTCACTGTGGTAAACCTGCAAAAAGAGAAACAGATACAATGCCTCAATGGGCTGGTTCTTCATGGTATTTCTTAAGATATATGGACCCACATAATGATAAAGAACTTGCATCAAAAGAAGCTTTAGAATATTGGTCACCTGTTGATTGGTACAATGGTGGTATGGAACATACTACTTTACACTTATTATATTCAAGATTTTGGCATAAATTCTTATATGATATTGGTGTTGTTCCAACAAAAGAGCCTTATCAAAAACGTACTTCTCATGGTATGATTTTAGGTACAAATGGCGAAAAAATGTCTAAATCAAAAGGAAATGTTATAAATCCAGATGATATAGTAAATGAATTTGGTGCTGATACATTTAGAGTTTATGAAATGTTTATGGGACCTTTTGATCAAGTTGCAGCCTGGTCTATGGAAAGTATTCGTGGTTGTGGTAAATTCTTAGATAGAGTTTGGAATATGCAAAACATGTTAGTTGATGGAGATACTTACTCTAAAGAAGCTGAAAAAATGATGAATAAAGCTATTAAGAAAGTTTCTCAAGATATCGAAGATATGAAATTTAATACTTCTGTATCTACATTTATGACAATGGTTAATGAATTCTACAAAATTGGAAAAATTAATAAAGCTGAATTCAAAACATTTTTAACTTTATTAAATCCATTTGCACCACATATAACAGAAGAACTTAATAAAATCGCTGGATTCGAAGCTGATATTTCTACATATGCTTGGCCAGACTACGATGAATCAAAAACAGTTGATGATGAAATAACTTTACCAATTCAATTTAATGGAAAATTAAAAGCAACTATTACTATTTCTGTTGATGAAGATGAATCTTCTGTAAAAGAAAAAGTCCATAATACTATTGATTCTAAATTAGATGGAAAAAATATTATTAAAGAAATTTATGTTAAAAATAAAATTTATAATATTGTTGTTAAATAATTTTATGATTTTTAAATATAAATATCTACCCTATTGAATTTGAAGTTCAATAGGGTATTTTTTTGGAAATTAATACGCTTGAACTGCTGAATTTAAAACATAGAATTTGTCATCATGATTATCTAATCTTTTTTCGCATTTTTCTACTCTTTCTTTTATTGAACTAATTTGTTTTGTATGTCCTGTAACTACATCTAATAAAATTTCAAGTTTTTCTCCATGTTCTACTTCTATTTTAGCCACAGTTTGACTTATTTTTGTCATTTCTGTTTTCATTTCTTGTTGATTTTCTTCAATTTTATCAACTCTGCTTATTAATTTTTCTTGCCCTTTGAACAATTCTTCTTGACCTTTTTTTAATTCGTTTAATATATTGTCTCTTTCATTTTGACCTTTGAACAACTCATTTTGACCTCTAAATAGCTCATCTTGCCCTTTTTTCAAATCCTTTAGCATTTCAATAACTTCTTTATCTGCCATCTTTTTCCTCCTTTCTAAATATTTGATATAAAACATATCATATCATCATTATACAATATTACCTAATAAGTGTCAATAAAAACATTTAGACAATTTTCGACATTTCTCAACTTTCCTTTACAGTCCCAATAATTACACCGTAAATATATTTTCAAAAAAATATTTTTTGTAATTAAAACTTAATATTATTTTAATATCTTTGTAATATTTATTGCTATATTTTATTGTATAATATATTTAGGAGAATTATAAGGAGAAATATATGAGTGTAGAATCAGATTTAAGAAAAGATGGAATTGAAGTAATAAAAAAATTAGACACTTTAAGAATTAATTCAATAGCACGAAATATATCTATTAGATTGTGTGAAACTTTTCCAAATTTCAATCTTAATCAAAACGATTTATTTATAAAATTATCAAGATTAAATATGTATATTGCAAAAATGCCTGAAGGTATGGCAGAGGCAAATTATTTTTATAAAAACACTTCTATTTATTTTAATGAACATATCGCTGATGAAGATTTAGAAGAATTTGCAATTCACGAGTGTATTCACTACATTCAAGAAGTTAAAGATAAAAATAATTACTTACTTAGAATGGGGCTTTGCGATTATACTGAATTTAAAATATATGGTTTGGGCTTGAATGAAGCAGCAGTACAATTAATGGCTTCAAAAGTAATAAGCATTCCAAAAGATTTTGTTAAATACTTTAATATAAGTTTCGAAACAACAAGTCCTTCATATTACCCTCTTGAGTGTTGTCTGGTAAATCAACTTGCATATTTAATTGGTGAAGATGTTTTATTTGAAAGTACAATAAATAGTAATAATAATTTTAAAAATCAATTTATAAATGCTACATCTTATAAAGATTTTATGAATATTCAAAATTCAATAGATGTTATTTTAGAAGCTGAAGAAGAAATAATTAAAATTAATAATAAAATTATTCAAATTGATGATAGAAATAAAAAAGTTGATAATATGATTGCAAAAATAGATGAACTAAAAAAGAAAATCACATCAACATTTATAAAAACTCAAAATTTAATTGCTACTAGCTATTTTAATAAAGCTTTTAATACTATTAAAACTCTAGAAGATGTTGAAAATTATAGAAGAAAACTATATAATTTTAAAGACTATTTAGGTTCAACAGATGGTTACACTTTCTTTAATGATTATTATGTTTCTAAAATGGTTGATTTAGAACATAAATATAATTTATTAGAAAAAGGAATTGCTGAAAGTTCGTTATCTATATTGCCTAAAAAGACTTCAAAATTAGCTAAAATTATTAATTTTATTAAAAAATTATTTATTAGAAATTCTAATGAAATAGAAAAAAATGAAAATGATATTTAATTATCATTTTCATTTTTAAATTTTTCTATAATTTTTTCAGCAACATCTCTTCCTGAACGAGATGCCCAAGCTACAGTTCCTTTACATCCTGCTAAATCTCCACCAGCAAAAATTTTAGAGTTTGAGGTTTGATAATTTTCATCTATATAGATATTACCCCACTTATTTAAGGTCAATCCTAAATCAAACACTTCATCACTTACTGTAGTTCCTAAAGCCATAACAACATAGTCAGTATCTATAAAATAATTACTGTTTTCTATATTTACAGGAACCTCTCGTGTCTCTCCCTCTTTTTTTACTAATTCTGTTTTTATTAATTCTAATTTTTGAACATTATCTTGACCAAGTATTTTTACAATGTTATTTTGAAATAAGAAATTAATTCCTTCATTTTTTGCATCTTCTATTTCCTTTTTTTCTGCAGGCATCTGTTTTTCTGCTCTTCTATATATGACATTTACTTGTTTTGCTCCGTAATTTTTTTATTGTTCTTGCACAATCCATGGCAACATTTCCACCACCAATTACAGAGACTATTTTTCCTGTATAATTTGGATGTGTATTAAATTCTAGTAATTCGTTTCCACCAAATACACCTTTTAAATTTTCACCCTCTACACCCATTTTTCCAGATTTATTTGCTCCTATGCATAAAAATATTGCATCAAATTGATTTTCTAATTCCTCTAATTTTAAATTTTTTCCAAGTTCCATTTCATATTTAACTTGAACACCTAAATCTAAAATTTGCTTTACAGTATTTTCTACAACTTTTTTATCCAATCTAAAATTTGGAATTCCATGTACTAAAATTCCTCCTAAATAATTATACTTCTCAAAAATTGTAACTTGTATTCCCTCTTTTGCTAAAAATGCTGAACAAGTTAATCCTGCTGGTCCTCCACCTATAATAGCAACTTTTTTAGATTTTAATTTTTCATTTATTTTCTGTGGCATATAATCTTTAAATTTCAAATTTTCTTCTATTGCTTTATCAAAAACAAATGCTTCTAAATCACCTATATTAACTGGTTCTCCTTTTATTCCTCTAACACAACTACCTTGACATTGCTTCATATGTGGACATATTCTACCACATACTCCGGGTAATACTGTCGTTTGGCATAAAATTTTATATGCTTCTTTGTAGTTTTCTTCTTTTATTTCCTTTATAAAATCCGGTATATTATTATTCAAAGGACATCCTTTTAGTGAGCAAGGTTTTACTTTGCAATTTAAGCAATAATTTGCTTTTTCCTGTATTTCTTCCATTTTTAATCCTCTTATTTTTTCTATTTTTTATACTTTTATTTTAATATAAAAATTCAAGGTAGTCAATGGGACTGACTACCTTTTATAAAACGATTGGACCATCTCTAAGTCATGAATAAAATCAACTTTTTTGCTCTCATCTCTAAGCAATGCAGCTGGATGCCAAGTAGGCATATACATTATACCTTTTTTCTCAATCCATTTGCCTCTTGAAGCAGTAATTCCATACTCTTTTCCTAAAATATTTTTTAAAGCAACACTTCCTAAAAGTACTATAATTTTAGGTTTTACTAAAATAACTTGATTTCTTAAATAATTTAAACAAGCAGTAGCTTCATCATCTTCTGGATTTCTATTTGCTGGTGGTCTACATTTTACAATATTTGCAATATATACCTCTTCTCTTTTTATTCCTACAATTCCAAATGCCATGTTCATTAATTTTCCAGCTCTACCAACAAATGGTTCTCCTAACCTATCTTCATCTGCTCCAGGGCCTTCACCTATAAACATTATATCTGCATTTTTATTGCCTACTCCAAATACTATGTTTTGTCTTGTTTTACACAATTTGCATTTATTACAATTTATTATTGATTTTTCTAATTCTTCCCATGTTTCAAACATTTTTTGCTCCCTTATAAAACAATTATATTAATCTTTAATACATTTTTCTATTAATTTGATTTTTATATTTTCATTTGTATTTATTTCAGCTTTTGTTCCTATTGGAATAACTGTTTTTCTTTCTATATGTCCAAAGTTATTTGACTTTATTATTGGAAATTTATATTTACCGTCTAAAACGTCCATTATTATTTTTTCAAGTGATATTCCACTTTCATGTTCATAATTTCCTATCCATAGACCTTTTATTTTATCAAATACTCCATTTTGTTTCATGTAATATAAAAAATTATTACATTCTTCTGGTTCTGTTGCAGGTCCTAATTCTTCTAAAAATAAGATTTTGTCTGTAAAGTCTAATGAATATTTTCCTGCTATCATTCCTCTTGTCAAAAATAGATTTCCACCTATTAGTTCACCTTCGGCTTTACCTTCTTGAATAGTTACATATTCTTCATTTTCTGGTCCAAATTCTAAACTACCATCTACAAATCTGCTTAATGCTTGTTTGTAACTAAAATCAGTTTCATCTGTTGCTATTGTTTTAAAATTTGTTCCACTAAAAGTTACTAATCCAGTCTTTTCAGTTATTATATTTGTAAGAGAAGTTATATCACTATAACCACATATTATTTTGGGATTTTGTCTTATTAATTCATAATCTAAATATTCAAATGTAGAATTGCTATTGTTTCCACCTTTTGCACACCATATCATTTGGACATTTTTATCTGCAAACATTTCATTTATATCTTCTGCTTTTTCTTTTGCTGTACTACAATAAACATTTGTGTTTGAAAATAAATTTTTGGAATATTTTACTTTAAAACCACTTTTTTCTACAATCTCTTTGGCTTTATTTAATTCTTCTATATTATCTCCAATTATTGGACTGGAAGGTGCTACAACTCCTATTGTATCTCCAATATTTAATTTTGATGGTAAAATTTTTGTAAATTTCATCTTCTCTCCTTCTTATAAATATATATTTTTAATTATACTTTTTCAACCTCTTTGAACTCATCATATTTTCTTTCATCTTTTGAATATTCTTCTGGTTTTAATCCCAATCTTGTTTTCATATATTTGTTTATTCCAATAAATATTATTGTAAAAATTGTACCTACTATTATAAGAGCATTTGCCGATGATGCAATTCCTAATATAAATGAAGCTAAAAATCCAAATACAACTCTAAATGCATTTCTAATTAAATTATATACAGCCATTATTTTAGTATCAATTTCTTTATTTGCAAAATTCATTAAATATCTATCTATTATTGTATAATACATTCCATAAACAAATCCTAATATCATGATGTATGAACTTAATATTATCAAAATTCCAATTATATTTTCTTTTATCTTTAATACTCCACAAATTCCTGCAATTATTGCACTTATTGACAATCCTAATGATAGTACAGTAAGAGATTTATTTTTAAAGATATTATTGAATTTATTTTCTCTTTTTGATGCTATTGCACTTATTAGACTCTTCATAGCTCCAGCACAGCCAATAATTATAGAAGATAATTTTATATTTTCCAAAAAATTAACCTCATAATTATCTAATATTGTTAAAAGTGTACTTATAAATGTTGCTGATAATATTAAAGCTTTTAATCTTTCTGATTTTAAAACAAATTTAAATCCAGATTTTATATCTTTAATTTCTTCCATATCCATTGTTTCTTTTAGATTTACTTTTGCTTTTTTATTTGGCTCTATAAATTGTGTTGATATCAAAGTTGCTATTATTAATATTACTAATGTACATATCATTGGAACATATCCATTTATTGTAAATAAATATCCAGCAACAATTTGTGAAATCATATTTAGTACATAATAACCAGTAGCTCCTTTTGAATTCAGCTTTGAAAATATTTGATTTTTATATCTTGAAGGTGGTATTGACTCTTTTAATAATGCAACTTGTACTGTTTCTTTAATTCCAAATCCTAATGCTGATATAAAATTTGCTAAAATTAAATCATATATGTTTCTACTAAAAATAACTATAGTAATATATACTACTAATGAAAAATTTCCTAATACTAAACTCTTTTTCTTTCCTAAAAATGCTATTATTATATTTATTGGTATTTGTAAAATCATAACAAATAATGCATAAAAACTGTCTGTTAATACAACTTCTGCTGCACTAATATTTTTTACCTGTGTTAAAAACAAAAAGTTTATTGTATAAAAAAATAGCAAATCCCATGATAGCATTTTATATATTGGAAAAAGTTTCATATTTCTTTTTCTCATTTTTTGTTTTTCTTCTTTTGTTTCCATATCTACCTCAATTCTTATAAAAGTGAAATTAATGCAGTATTTAATCCATAACCTTGCTTTTCAGCTCTAAAAGAATGAATTAAATCTTTATTACAGATACTACAAATTCCACTATCTATAATTTTTTCTTCCTTTAATCCTACATTTCTTAATATAATTTTGTTTATTAAAACTGTATCAATATTCCATTTTTCTTTATCTTTTTGTTTTTCCATTATATCAGTATTTTGGCTTATATTCAAATCTTTAAATTCTTCTTCAAACAAATCTTTTACATCTTTGTCAACTTCAAAATGACATTTTCTAATACTTGGACAAATACAACAAATAATATCTTCTGGTTTACATTCAAATTCTTTTACCATTTTTTTAACTGTTTTTATTGAAATTCTTTGCAGAGTTCCTTTCCAACCAGAGTGAATATTGGCAATTGTTTTTGTTACTGGGTCAAAGAATAAAATTAATATACAGTCTGCATTTGTAGTTGATAATACTAAATTCTCTTTTTGAGTTATAATTCCATCTGTTCTACTGTATTCATCTAAATTTATATCCGGAAAATTTTGATTTATTTTCTTAGTTGCAATTGCAATATTATCTGTATGTTCTTGATTTGTTTTTACTACATTTTTGTAATCAACATTTATTGCATTACATATTTTCTTATAATCTTGCATTGCTTTGTTAAAGTCTTGCTCAGGTAGTTTTTCTTTATTTGCCCTTGCTGTCCTAAAATTCACATCTGTTCCTATTGAATATGCATGTGATATTATATCACTATATTCTAATAATCTTTTAAATTGTAAATATTGTACTTCTTCTTTTTTTATGTGTACAACATTTTCATTTGATAAATCTTTCAAACCATTGCTCCTTTTCGAAAAATTTTGATTCATTTTAATTTTATTTTTTCATCATTGTTATTATATCATCTTTTGTTTTTTTGTCTATATAATTATAATTATTCCCACATATTCTAGTATCAAATCCACATATTGCTTTATATGAACAATAATCACATGGTGTTTTACCACTTTTATTATATGGCTTCAAGTCAATTTTTCCATTTAATATTTCCTTAGATATTTGTTTTATTGTCTTATATATATAATCTTGTAAAACTTTAAATTCCTCTTTATTTACACCACTAGTCCAATTTTCATTAACACTATCTTGGGTAGTTATTGCTGCTGGTATTAATTTTGAACTTCCTGATTTTAATGTATTATCATGCATTCTTATTATTTTTACATCAGCTAATATTAGTCCCTTCATCTTGAAGTTTTTTCTAATTTTTTCTTCTATTTCTTCCTCTGTTATTTTTTTATCAGCACTTGCTATTTGTTCCAATAGGCTAAAATACAAAACTCCTGCTGGCATCAAATCTTCTTCTTTACATACTGCATCCATATAAGTTAATAATTGTAATTGTAAACCTGCATATACTTCATTTAAATCAATGTTTTTTGCTGATGATTTATAATCTATTATTCTTAAATATTTTCCGTCATCAGAGGTTGCCGTATCTATTCTGTCTATTTTTCCTGTTATTTCAACTCTTTTTCCACTTTCAAGTATTTGTAATTGAATTGGTTTATATTTTCCGTTTTTGCCAAATTCTATTTCTGTTCCTTCAATGTTAAAATCACTATATACTAATCCCTCTATTATATATTTAAGCGCTTTTGATACAATTCTTTTTAGTCTTCTTATTAATACTTTATATTTTGCTGTTGCAACAAAAGTATATTTTCTACCATTATCTAATTTTTCTTCTATTACTTTATCTACTAAAACTTCTATTTTGCTAGTTTCTGCTAATAATTCTGGTAATTCTATTTTTTCTTCCTGTACTTTTTTAAAGAATTCATCTATTGTTTCATGCATAAATGAACCTGTATCAAAATTTTGAACTTTTAATTCTTCCTTTTCTTTCAATCTTAGTCCATATTGTAAATAATATGAAAATGGGCATTGTGCATATTTTTCAAGTTTTGATACACTAGTTTTTAAAATATTTCCATATAATTTTTCTATTATATTTTTATCAATATTTTTTGGTAAATTTGTATAATCTATTCCTTCTAAATTTTGTTGTAATTTTTCATAATATTCATTTTGATTTTTATAGTAATTATAAATTGCATACCATATATCTTCTATTTTTTTGCCATTTTTTAAATTTGATATATTCTCCAATAATTCTTCATAAGTTATTGTAGTATTAATTATTTCATATTTTTTAGTAATAATATCACTTTCTTCTTTTAAGTTTGGAAATATATTTTTTATTTTATGTATCATCATTGATGGTCTTAGTGATTTTCCTTCAGTTTCTGAAGATGAATATGATAAATATAATTTTTTCTCAGCTGTTGTAAATGTTTTATATATATTAAAATTTTCCTCATATAAATTGTCTAGAGTTCCTCCTGCAAGTTCTATTCCATCATTTTTTAATTGTTCTCTATCTTTATCTCCAAAAAAACCTTCAGCTTTATTTATACTTGGAAAGCTTCCATCATTTAATCCTATTATAAATATAACATCTACTTTATGGCTTCTAGACCTTTCTACATCTCCAATAATCACTTGGTCTTGCGTTCCCGGAATTTTTCCAAGTTCACTATTTTTTAAACCTGTTCTTAATATTTGAACATATTTGTCCATTGATATTTTTTCTTTTCCAAATATTAATACCATTTCATCTAAAATATCTAATATTATTTTGTAACTTGCAATATATTCATTTGCCAAGTCTAACATTCCCTTATCTTCTAGTTCATTTATTTTTATATTTATTTTGTTTTCTATTTCTTGTTCTTGCATAAATTCATAAATTGCTTTTGTTGTTTGTTCTACTGTTCCACATTTTTTTCTTAATTCTACTAGTGGTTCTATTACTTTTTTTCTTAGTTGATTTAGATATTCTATTTCTTCTTTGTTATCATCTTTTATACCAAATGTAAAATCTTTCTTCCATTTATTTTGTTTTATTCCCCATTTAGTACAATAATTTTCCAACTTAAAAATATCATCATTTTCTATGTCAGAAAATCCAATTTTTAAATAATTAAAAACCGCTTCTCTTGAAAAATTCTTACTAAAAATTTCAAAAATAGATAACAAATATTGAACAATTATATTTTGATTCAAATCTCTTTTTTCATCAATAAAAACTGGTATATTATATTCAGCAAATATCGCTCTTACTAAATTAGAATATATATCTAAATTTTGAGTAATTATTGATATATCTTTATATCTAAACTGTTCATCTCTTACTAATTTTGTTATTTCTTTTGCTACATTTTCAATTTCTGAATATTGGTTTTTAGCCAAAAATAATTTGATATTTTGAACTTCTCCATTAAATTTTTTTATTCTATTTGAAAAAATATTTTTTTCTAAATATTGTAATTCTTGTGTTTTAAATCTTGGTTGTTTTTCTAAATATATTGTTTCTTCTAGTTTTAAATCATTTTCTTTTATTAATTTCATTATTTTAGAAACAGTTATTTTGTTAGTATAAAATATATCTGTATCTGCATTAATACTTGGTTCCAAGCTATCTGTACATACTGTTAAAGTTACTTGTTTTGCTAGTTTTATAAATTGTTTTAAGACCTCATACTCTTGAAAAGTAAAACCAGAGAATTCATCAATATAAATAATACTGTCTTGTAAAAAATCAGTATTTCCAATATTTTGTGCAAGCATATTCAATAAATCATTTTCTTCAATATAATTATTTTGCAATATTTTATCAAAGTTTTGATATATAATTAACATATCTTTTAATTTATTTTTTAAATATTCATCTTGACAATTTTCTATTTCATTTTTTAAATCTTCTACTGATATTCCATGTTTTTTTAATTCAGTTATTGCAGTCATACATATATCAATATTTTCATCTGATTTACTTAAAAATTTTAACTCTCCCTTATTATCATTTAATATTGAATAAATAAGCATAGCTTTTCCACACTTTGTTAGAGAATTGTTGATATTTCCGCCTATTTCTTGTAATACTCTGTGTGCCATCCTACTTAATGTTATTACTTCTGCATTTATTACAGCTTTTGTATCTATTGCATCCATTAATTTCTTTTCTGCTGTAAAAGAGAATTGCTCTGGTGTTATAATATATATCTTTTTTTCTTTTTTTATAAGCTTGGCAATTTCTTTAAAACAATATTCACTTTTTCCACTACCTGATTTTCCATATATTATTCGTAATCCCATAACTTTCTCCTTTTTATTTTTCTAGGCCATTCTTCTCCAATAAAATAAATATTGTTGTGCAAGACCTGCTAAATTTCCAAATTTCTCATTTGCTATTTTTTCTATTTTTACTTTACTTACTTTTGTTTCATCTTCCTCTTTTATGTATAAATCATTCATAACTCTTCTAACCCATACATCTATTGGAAATACTTCAAATCTTTTTAAATCTGAAAATAATAATATACAATCAGCCACTTTAGGTCCAACTCCTGAAAGAGTTAACAATTGTTCTCTAACTTCTTTTGTATCTGGGTTTTCTCTTAATTTTTGTAAATCCACTTTATTTTCTAATATCATTTTTGTTGTTTCATATAAACGAATATCTCTAAATCCTAAACCTAATTTTCTATAATCTTCTACTGAAACCTCTTTTAATTCTTCTGGTGTTGGAAATGTATAATATTTTTTACCATTCCATTCAATTTTCTTTCCGTATTTTGCTGATAATCTTTCTATTATTCCTTTTATTCTTGGAATATTATTATTAGCTGAAATTATAAATGAAATAATAGTTTCCCATAAATCTTGATTTAATATTCTAATTCCTTTTCCATATTCAACGCTTGTTTTCATATATGTATCAATTTCTGATAATTGTTTTTTTATTTTTGAATAATCTCTTGTTAAATCAAAATAATCTTCAACTATATCTTTAATTTCTTTGTCACAAATTCCTTTAAATATAATTTCATTTCCAAGCTTTTTTACATTTATAACTCCATTTTTTATAACCCCTGTATAGCTTGAGTCTTCTTCCTTATTCCATCTAAAACATTGTCCACATTCAAATATATCCTCAAGTTCAAAAGAATCTTGATTTTTTATTACATAGATTTTTTCTTTCATATTTTTTCTCTCCATTGTCATATTCTATAATATTATAGCATATATATAATATTATTTTCAATTCGTTTGATTTTTTTCTTAATTTATGCTATTATATAAAATATTTATTAAGGAAGGGGTTTTATGGAAGATCGTTTAAAATTAATACATAATCTAAATACTGCTATTAATAAAGTGAGAAATTTTAGTACACCAAATTTTAATAATATATTTTCTAGACAATATAGTGAAGATATTATTTTTAATATGTTAAATTCTAAAAATACTAATTATGCTTTTATTTTTGGAGATTTTAACAAATTAAGAACTATCAATGAACTTTACGGCCATGAATATGGAACTAAAATTATGCAAATAGCTTTAAACTTAATAAAAAAAGATTTACCTCAAAACTCTATAATGTTTAGAATTGGTGGAGATGAATTTGGTTTTATTATTTTTGATAAAACAGAAAAAGATTGTAAACAATATATTGAAAAAATTAACAATACTTTAAAAGATAATGCATCTTCTATATCAGGTATATCTATAGAGTTAGTTGCAACTGATTCATCAAAAGGTGATATAAATACACAAATAAATTTAGCAGATGAGAAAATTAATAAAATTAAATCTTCTAGAAAGCAAATTGATACTCCAGTTCAATTTTCATCAGAAAGTTTTATTCCACTAGGAATTCCATCAAATATTTCTGATGAAGAGAAAAAATCTTGGACAAGTATTAATAACCATATTAATACATTAACATACAACTTTTTACAAGATTTAAGACCATCTAAAGAATTTGTATTTGAAAAAGAACAAATCCAAAATGCTTCTCGTTTTATAATTGATAGTATTTGTGCTTTAGTTAACGAAAAAATTTTAGGAAAAGAAATCCTAAAATCAAATTACGATATTCCTGAAGGTTATGACATAAAATATAATTTGAATTTAAAATATAACATATCTCATGATACTGCACAATTAATACATAAGCTCATTACTGAACCAAATAATATTCATATAGATATTCTTTCAGATGATGCTATAAAAAAATTAACAAATAAAATTAATTCTTTAACTGAAGATTTAATAATAGACCATAAATCTGGATTTTTTAATAAATCTTACTTGAAATCATTTTTAATTCCAGAATTAAGAAAATATGATACTGATTTATATGCATCATTTATTACCACAAGTGAGATAAAATTATCAAACTCAGCTTATGGTTATGATTTTACAGATTATAGAATTGATAAAACTAATAAATTATTTAAAAATTTCATTTCAAGGAATTTAAAATATAATAATAATTCTTTTGATGCAAACCCAAATGATACTCATATAGTAAGTTATGGTACCGGAAATTTTGTACTTATATATCCAAAAGATTTAAAAGATAAAATAGAAAAAAACGTAAGTGAAACAATATCTCAAATAAATTCAATTTCAGATATACATGATCCTTACAGTTCATTAAAAATGTCTTATGCTCCAGTTAGCGAAAAAGATAATAATAAACTTAACAAAAATTCTGATACTGATTTTGTTTATTCTATAAAAAGCATAAACGACATGGCTGATTTTAATAAAGACTTATTAAAAAAGGAACTTTTCAATAGCAATGATGTTTTATTTGCATTTAAAAAATTAGTTGCTCCATTGCTTGACTCTTATTTAGAATTACCAGATGCAAAAACAGATATAACTAAAAAAAGAATTCTTATAGAGAATTTTCATAAAGCTTTATTGAATTATGAAGTTTTACACAACACAACAAGACATGGAAAAAAGACTCATGGAGACATACCAAATATTAGTCCATCAGAAGACTTTGAAAAATAATTTTTTGATATTTATTTTTCAAAGTCTTATTTTTTAAATCCAAGACCTACTACTTCTCTAGCATTTGCTATTATTATAAAACTATTTGAATCAATATCTCTTGCAACTTGTTTTACTCTTGCTACATCTCCTCTTGATGCGGCACACATCAATACTAATTTTTCTTGATTTGTATACATTCCCTTGCCGTATAATCCTGTTGTTCCTTTGCTTATTTTTTCTCCAATTTCTTTTGCTATTTCTTCATTTTTATCTGATATTATTATCAATAATTTTGTAAAATATATACCTTCAAAAACTATATCTATTATTTTTCCCATCAAATATATTGCTATTGCTGAATATAAACCAATTTCAATTTCTTTAAAAAAGATTACATTTAAAGCAACTATAATAGTATCTATTATAATTATAACACTACTCATCCTAATATTATAATTGTAACTTTTAAGTATATTACTTACTAAATCCGAACCTCCTGTTGATGAATTTGATTTTAATATTATAGCAGTTCCGCAATCCTATTATAATTCCCCCATATATACAAGCTAAAAATCTATCAAAAGTTAATGGTTCTAATTTATCTAATATATCTATAAACACTGAAAAACTTATTGTTCCGACCATAGATTTTATAAAAAAACTTTTTCCTAGTTTATAACCCGCAAATAAAAAAAGCGGTATATTTAATGCTAATATTGTAGTTCCCATTGGAATTTTTAATAAATAATATAAAATTGTAGCAATACCTGCAAATCCACCTGAAGATAATTGGTTAGGTAACAAAAATAAAGATGTTGCTGTAGCCATTAACAATGCTCCTACCAAAGTTCCTAATATATTAATTAAAAAATTTTTTATATTTTCCTTTTTATCAGCCATAAAAAATCACCTTTGTTACTATTATTTGTAACTAAAGGTGATTTTATACTTTATTTGTTTTCATCTAAAAAATCATTATATTGTTTTGTTATTTCAATTTTTGATTTCCCTTGTTTTATACTTGCATCTTGTTTAACTTTTAAATCCACTTCATAAAAATCTTTTAATTTCTTAATATTTTCTCTTTTATGTCCAATTACATTATTTGCATCTATTGGATTTACGGTAACCTCAACTTCTTTAACTTTTACATTTAATTTTTTTATTTTTTCTACTATTGCATCATACCACATACTTGATTCTACAAGTTGTCTAAAAGCTGGATGAAATGGTCCTGCTACTACCTCACTTTGGTTTGAACCTGGTTCAGAAATTTCTTCTGTATTTTGTAATCCAACTCTTATTACTTCAATTTTCTTATCTGCAAACATTCTAACTAATTGTTTACAAACTTCAACTGCTTGTACTAATGGTAATGGTTCATATTTTCCATTTTTATATTCTTCTTCTAATTTAGTTCCTTTTATTACTAAAACAGGATATATTCTTACCATTTTAGGTTTTAATTTTATCAAAGCTTTTGCTGTATTTATTTCATCAATTCTTGTACTATCTGGTAATCCTACCATCATTTGATGTCCTAAATTAAATCCATACCATCTTATTAGTTTTGATGCTTTTCTTACATCTTCAAATGTATGTCCTCTTTCTGCTCTATTTAAAATATAATTATTAGCAGATTGTACACCTAATTCGATAGTTTTTACTTTATATTTTTTTAATCTTTTTAATATTTCTTTGTTAATATAATCTGGTCTTGTAGAAATTCTAATACTACTTACTTGTCCTTTTTTTATATATTCATTTGCTAATTCAAGTAATTCATTTTGTATTTTTTCATCTATTCCTGTAAAACTTCCTCCAAAAAAGGCTATTTCTTTTTCCCCTTCTTTGTCTTTTATATTTTCTAAGAAATAATCAATTGTTTTTCTAGCATCTTCTTTTGTAATATTTTTCTTTTGACCACTAATTGATTTTTGATTACAAAAAACACAATCATTAGGGCATCCTAAATGTGGTACAAATACTGGAATTACATATTCTTTTTTCATCGCATTTTTCCTTTCAATTTTTATTACTCTCCCAATGCTTTTTTTGCTGCTTCCATCTCTGCTGATTTTTTACTACTTCCAATTCCGGTTGCTAAAACTTTTCCATTAAAACATACTTCTGCTTCAAATTTTTTATCATGGTCTGGTCCAGTTTCTTTTATAATTTTATATTCTATTTTTACATCACCATTTTTTTGTAGTTCTTCTTGTAAAACTGTTTTGTAATCTTTTTGTCCTACATTTTTTGTTGCAATCTCTATCTCATCTTTTAAGTTATCTATTATAAATCTTTTAGCAGGTTCTAGTCCTCCATCCATATATATAGCAGCTATAACTGCCTCTACACTATCTGCTAAAATTGCAGGTCTCTTATTTCCACCTGTTACGACTTCTGATTTACCTAAATATAAAAAATCTCCAAAGTCATTAGCTAATGCAACTTTGTGTAAGCTTTTTTCACATACTACTGTTGCTCTAACTTTTGTCAATTCTCCTTCTTTTAAGTTTGTATATTTATTATACATATACTCACTTGAAACAAATTCCAAAATGCTATCTCCTAAAAATTCTAGTTTCTCATTACTAGCAACGTTATGCTCATATGCATATGATGTGTGTGTTAATGCATTTTTTAGTAGGCTTTTATCTTTAAATTTGTATTTTATATTATTTTCTAATATTTCTAAGTTCATAATTGCCACCTTTCCCCTATATTATATAACATTTTAGCAATTTTTCAAGTGTGATTTACAAAAAAACAGAAGTTTATACTAAAACTTCTGCTTTTTTTCTTTTCATTTCAACTTGTGGTGGAATTAATGGGCTATAAGCCTCTCCATCAAATACATCTACTTCAACTGTTCTAGTTAAAATATCTGTATAACTATAAGTTACATTTCTATTATTTTCTTCATATCTAACTACAAAAATATTTGGATATGCCTTTTCTATTGTTGCTTCTTTTTCAAAAGTTCTGCTTCTTCCTAAAGAACCTTTTACTATTATCTTTTGACCCACTTTCTCTAAGATGTCAGTTTTAAGATTTGATATATCTGTTCTACAAATCATACTATCACCTACTCCTTTAAGATGAGTTGATTATAGCATTTTAGGCACTTTTTGTCAAAAAACGTTTGTTTTTGTGTTTATCTGTTTTTTCTTGATTTATAGCATATTGCAGAAATATTTTTTCAGTGTTTTACATTTATGTTTCATTTGTATTACAATTATGTTACAATATATTTCATTCTGCCATTAGAGCCTACTCCTCCAACACCTTTTTTGCCATCTCTAAGTTCTTTTACTATATCTTCTATATTTATATATTTGTATTCTGAAGTAGTTGCAACCTTTTCTGCAACTATTAGTGGGTCTAAAAAATCTATTAAAATTCTTGCTGGTGATGAAGCAAAATTTGCTCCTGCTGTTATAATTGCTTCAAAGTAGCTTTGACATGCTCCTGCAAAAATCACTGTTTTTTTACCTTTTTCCAAGTCATATCTTCTAGCTTCTTTTACTGTATTTATAAAATGTCTCGAATTTCTATAATTGTATATATCATTATAATTAGTTCCTCTTTTTATCATTCCATCATGTCCAGTTATAACTAAAATGTCTGGATTGTATTTATTAAGTAATTCATATACAACTTTTGATTGTTTATATTCTGGTATGTTCTTTACAACTGCATCTAATCCTAACTTTCTATAGTATTGATATGATTTTTCCGAATATTTTCTGTCTCCATCTAAATGCAAAATTTTGCCTGTTATAAATCTTTGGCTAATTCTTTTATCATTTGAAGTAACTACCCCGATTTTGTAATTATTATTTTTATATTGCTGTATTCTTTTTTCTATTTTCTTGTTTTCTTCTTTTATATTTTTGCTTATTATTCTTTTATCTATTTCTTCTAAATCATTTATAGGACTGTCAGCTTCTATTCTTTCTATTACTCCTGTTAGTATTGCTATGTCTTCTTTTCGATTTTTTATTATTTTCTTTACACTAAATAATATGTCTTTATCATATGATTTTCTAGCTACAATATCTCCCTCTTTTATTTTTTTCATTTTATCACCTCATATTCTGGGCTAATATATTTTATGTTTATTGGTGATTATATGTTAATTACACATATATAAAAAAAGTCAAAATATCTTGGCTTTCTACTTTAAATGACTATATTTTAATTTTGTTGCCATTCCTCCTCTTATGTGTCTTTCTGCTTTATTTTCATCTAGTATTCTTCTAACTTCTCTTGCTAAACTTGGGTTTATTTTCTTTAGTCTTTCCGAAACGTCTTTATGTACTGTGCTTTTACTTATTCCAAATTTTTTTGCTGCTCCTCTAACTGTGTCTTTTGAATCTATAATATAATGTGCAAGTTCTATTGCACGTTCGTCTATTGATATACCTTTCATATAGTCAAACCCCCATACGAATACTTTTGTTTAATTGTATTCGTGTGAGGGTTGTATTAGAACAATTATATATCCTTATTATAAATTTTACATAAAATTGCTTTTTCCACGATTTTATGTTATAATAAAAATAGTTCACTGTATATATTGTTTTTTACTCAAGGAGGATATAGCATGGAAAAAGATAAAAACGATATTTATGAGCAAGCCGCCAATTGGTGGGCTGACAAAATTAGAGAGAATAATGTAAACAAAATCAACGAAGCTAAGATTGGCATATTTAAAACTAGTCTTGCAACATTGATTGAACATTCCTTTAAGTTAAACGGTCAAGTTACTATTTTAATGAAAACAGATAATATTTTAGCTAAATCGATGTTAGAAGCAGATATTTTCATAAATGATTTCATGTTCACATTAAAGGATGAGATGAAATTAACTCCTCATTTATTTACAATATATGATAAATATGGAAATTTACAAACTTCTCTCTCACTTTAAAGTAAAGGGCATTGCAAAATGCCCTTTACTTTATTCTAATATAATTATATAATATAAAAAAATTTAGGAGAAAATATGATAAGAATTAGTAATATAAAAATTTATGAAGATATCTCAGATGATAAAGTAATCAATATCGCTTTAAATAAATATAAAATAAAGCAAGAAGATATTATACTTTGCAAAATATCAAAAAAATCAGTTGATGCAAGGAAAAAAGATGATGTTCATTACTCTTATTCAATTGATTTAAAATTAAAAAATGAAAATAAATTATTAAAAAATAAAAACATATCTATTATTAAAGAATTTGAATTTCCAAATTTCGATATAAAAAAAGATAAAAAAATAAATCCTGTAATTGTTGGTGCAGGCCCTGCTGGATTATTTGCGGGTTTAACTTTTGTTCAAAATGGTTTCAAGCCAATAATTATAGAACAAGGTCAATCGGTTGAAGAAAGAAAAAAATCTGTAGATTCATTTACTAGTACTGGAAATTTAAATACCTTTTCTAATGTTCAATTTGGAGAAGGAGGAGCTGGTACATTTTCTGATGGAAAACTTACAAGTGGAATAAATTCCCCTTATTGCAGAAAAGTCTTACAAGAATTTGTAAACTTTGGTGCTCCAGAACAAATTCTATATTTAACAAAACCTCATATAGGAACAGATAATTTAATAAAAATAATTAAAAATATGAGAGAATTTATAATATCAAAAGGTGGAAAATTTTTATTTAATACTAAATTTGTTGACTTTGAAACTATAAATAATAAAATTTCTAAAGTTCATGTACTTAATTTAGAAACTAATTCTTTAGAAAAAATCGAAACAGATACAGTTATTTTATCAATAGGTCATAGCTCAAGAGATACTTTTGAAAAAATATATGAAAAAGGTCTTTTAGTGGAACCTAAAAATTTCTCTGTTGGTGTTAGAATCGAACATTTACAAAGTGAAATAAATAAATCTCAATATGGTACAATAACCAAATTAAATCTACCATCAGCAGATTATAAACTAGCATATCACAGTCCAAGTGGTCGTTCTTGCTATACTTTCTGTATGTGCCCTGGAGGAGTTGTAATGGCTTCATCTAGCGAAAAAAATACCATAGTAACAAACGGTATGAGTTATTTTGCAAGAGATGGTATTAATGCTAATTCAGCCGTTTTAGTAAATGTTGTTCCATCTGATTTTAACAGTAACTCTCCACTAGCTGGAATATATTTTCAAAAAGATTTAGAAGAAAAAGCTTTTAAATTAGGTGGTTCAAATTATTTCGCCCCTATTCAAAGATTTGAAGATTTTGCTAATAATAAAAAATCAGAATTTATTGGCTCTATAAAACCATCTTATACTCCTGGTGTTACACTAGCCAATCTAAACGATATAATGCCTGAATTTATTTCAAAAACTTTGAGAGAAGGAATTATATACTTTGATACAAAATTACACGGATTTGCTAATCCTGATGCGATTATGACTGGTATGGAGACAAGGAGTTCTTCACCTGTTAGAATTTTAAGAAATGAAAATTTGGTTTCAAATATAGATGGAATTTACCCTTGTGGTGAAGGTGCTGGTTATGCAGGTGGAATCATGTCTGCTTCTGTAGATGGAATTAAATGTGCTATTGCTAATATTTCGAGAAAAGCCTAAAAAAACTTAATAGTATAACATAGCTACTGGTTCTGTGGGGTATATTATAAAAAAGTTTTTGCCTGAGTTACGTTACAGAATAAAGAAATTCTAAAAATATCTCAATGATACTTCCCAAAAGGATTTGGGTTCCCTCATTGAGATATTTTAAGATTTTCTATTATTCTTTCGCTTACAACGGCAAAAACTTTTTTATAATATACCCCACAGAACCAGTAGCTATGTTATACTATTAAGCTTTTTTAGGCTTTTCTCATTTCTTCAACTATTCTAACTAAATTTTCCACCAAATATTCCACATCTTCCTTTGTATTATAATCTCCAAAAGTTAGCCTTAAAGCACCTTTAGAAAGCTCACTTGGAAGTCCTATAGCAGTCAATACATGAGATGGACTTGCTTCTTTTGAAGAACAAGCAGACCCCCCAGAAGCACAAATTCCAACTTCATCTAATCTTAATAATAATTCTCCAGAATTTAAATCTTTAAAACTTATATTTATATTTCCTGGTAATCTTCTTTCCATAGTACCATTTATATAAATATCTGGTATTTTTTCCTGTATTTTATTTAAACAATAGTCTCTTAAATTTTTTAATTTTTGTTGATATTGTTCTATATTTTTTTCAGCAATTTGGCAAGCTTTACCTAAAGCTACTATTTCTGCTACATTTTCTGTTCCAGATCTTTTATTTTTTTCTTGATGTCCTCCGTCCATAAATCTTTCAAATTCTATTCCACTTTTTACATATAAAGCTCCAATTCCTTTAGGTGCATATAATTTATGTCCGGATAATGATAACATATCAATATTCATTTTTCTTACATCTATTGGTATATTTCCAACAGCCTGAACAGCATCTGTGTGAAATATTATTCCGTGTGAATGTGCAATTTGTGCAATTTCTTTAACAGGTTCTATTGTACCTATTTCGTTATTTGCATACATTATGCTTATTAATGTGGTTTGGTCCGTTATTTCACTTTCTAATTTTTCTAAATTTAACATTCCGTCTTTATCAACATCTATATAACTTATTTTAAATCCTTTATTTTCTAAACTTTTACAACTATTTAATATTGCTGGATGCTCAATTTTAGAAGTTATAATATGATTTCCTTTTTCTTTATTAGCATATGCTATGCCTTTCAATGCTGTATTATCACTCTCTGAACCACAACTTGTAAAATATATTTCCTCTGGACTACAATTTATAAGTGAAGCAACTCTTCTTCTTGCCTCGCTTATTGCTCTTTTTGCACTTCTTCCTATACTATAAAGTGATGATGGATTTCCATATTCGATACTTAAATATGGTATCATTTCCTTAAAAACCTCATCTTTTACTCTTGTTGTAGCACTATTATCAAAATATTTAACTTCCATAGTTTTCCCTCTTTTTACTTTTTATATATTATATTCAGTAGTTCTTACTTTTGATTAATTATTTTCAAAATTTCATTCATTTTTTCCATTGTTCCTCTATAACCATATTTATAACATTCATCTAATTTTTCTATTTCTAATAATCCTGTCTTATCTGTTTCTATTGTTAAAACCATATCACTTGCTCCAAGACTTTCTTCAGATACTTTATTCCCCATTATATCTATTGACCTCATTGCTATATCCATTACTGTACTTTGATTATTTATTTCATCAGCTTTAAAATTTATTGCTATTACCTTATTTGCTCCCTGTAGTTTAATTTCTTGTGCTGGAACATTGTCTAATATTCCTCCATCTAAAAATTTATGTGTTTTATATTCACAAGGATTAAATACAACTGGGAAACTACTACTTGCTCTTATTGCTTTTCCTATTGATATATCTGTAATATACTTATCTTTTTCCTTTGAATTTTCAGGTATAAAATTCGTAAATATATATTCTTTTGAATCTTTTAAATCAACTGCTGGAACAACAACCGGCATATTTATATCAGTTAGTTTTCTAATTCCTTTTCTTTTAGCAACTTCATCAAATCCTTTTTCAATCTCTTCTCCAGAATAAAATCCAGCAAACGGAACTTTTTTATTTGAAAAGAAACTTCCAAAACTTGTGAAAATAGATTTTGGATTTTGATTAACAAGTTCTCTTGCATATCTTTTGAATAGTATGTAAATATAATATGGCGAATATCCCATTGCATATAATGTAGCTATAATACTTCCTGAACTTGTTCCTCCAATCACATCTATTTTTATATTATTTTCTTCTAGTGCTTTTAAAGCTCCAGCATGAGCTATTCCTCTAATTCCACCTCCAGATAGTGCTAATCCTAATTTCATTTTTTTCACCTCGCCTATTTTTTATTTTAATTATTTACTATTTTTTATGTTTTTAAACTTGGTTTTGTTACTTAGGTTTGGTTTTCTTTTCATTTTTTAATAAATTAATATTGCTATTTCTGTTAATATTATAATTATTTTCACTTTATTGCATACAAATAAAGTTCTATTCCATATGCCCCTGTATTATATACATCTTTAATTTGTATTTTTGATCCTTTCTTTACAAACACAGATGGAAAACTAATACCTATATTTGTTCCAGTATTTTGCCCTATCCATGCAATTGATTCATCATCAATTGTTAATCCATACCCTGAATATTGTTTGGTATTAATACAACCAATAAAGTAAGCATTTTCCTCTAAAACATATTCTTCATTCAATTCCAATTTTTTAATCAAATTATCTTTTAATATAAATGGATACATAGAAGCATTTTCTCTACTTCCTGTTGAAACAATTTCATTTATTGAATTCTCATAATCACCTAGAATTGTATTTTCTTCTTTTTGTTTTTCTTTTACTTCTTGCTTTGTTTTTTGCGCTTTTTCAAATAACTCTGTTTGAGTTAACGTTGATATTGTTATTCCTGATACTATTAATAAAATTATTATTGTAACTAATAGTGCAACTAAAGTTATTGCTTTTTCATTTTTCATTTGTTTTTTCATTATTTTTTCCTCCATTATATTAAGCTAGAAACTTAA